>Ga0247841_10000696_pt1 | contig 84707 bp, 145 predicted proteins | sample LaCruzMarch2015__2_FD_192410 | JGI IMG/M metagenome (GOLD analysis project Ga0247841, IMG submission 192410) | Freshwater microbial communities from meromictic Lake La Cruz, Castile-La Mancha, Spain - LaCruzMarch2015_18m | ecosystem: Environmental > Aquatic > Freshwater > Lake | place: Spain... | reverse complement strand
CTTTGAAATATCTGAAACCGACTGGATTACCTATGTAAATTACGAGGTTAAAACAGATGGAAGGCAAAAAGAATGCGAAACAAAAATCCCAGTTCCCCCAACAAAACCAGAGGATCAAGGTAAAAAACCACCAGAACCACCAGCCGAACAACCAAAGCCACCAGCCGAAGCTCCAACAAAACCAGCCGAACCAACTGAAAAAGATAAAGATGTTGAGATTGCAAAGGCAAGAGCAAGGGAGGAACAAGCGAAAGCGTTGACAAAAGCGATGGATATGCTTGAGAAAAAGCTAATAACTCCAGATCAATTTGCTATAATGTTAAAATCCTTAACGAGTTAAGAGTGAAAAATTAAAATAAAAACGAATAAGTATGCCAAAAATTAATTTTTTTAACTGTGATTGTATTGAATTTATGAGGGGGAAGCCAGACAATTGCTATGATATAGCGATTGACGATCCCCCTTATGGAATCGGGGTAAATAAAATGACTCTCGGTACTGGAAAAAGAATTTATCGGGGAGAAGCCGATTGGGATAATGCAATTCCAACTCAAGAATATTGGGATCAGTTATTTCGTGTATCTCGAAACCAGATCGTATGGGGAGGTAATTATATGACCGAGTTTTTAAAACCAACGGGAGCTTGGCTTTTTTGGGATAAAGGAACTGGGGATAATGATTTTGCCGATGGCGAACTTGCGTGGACGAGTTTCGCTGGAACTTTGCGAAAGATTAACAAAAGCTGGGTTGGGGCAAATGCAAAAGATGGAATAGAACGAATACATCCAACACAAAAGCCAATTTATTTGTATAGATGGCAGTTAAAACGCTTTGGTAAGCCAAATTATAAAATATTGGATACTCACGGGGGGAGTATGAGTATTGCGATTGCTTGTGATATAGAGGGCTTTAACCTCGATATTTGCGAGATTGATAAAAAATATTTTGAAACTGGCAAAAGGCAGTTTAATTTTCATAAAAGTCAGTTAAAAATGGACTTTTAATTTATAAAATATGAAACCTTACGGAGTTAAGAAAAAAGATTACCCATTTGATTGTACATCAACTGGTAAATTTGGGGTTACAAAACTGCCAATTCCTTGTGCGTGTGGTCTAAAACATAGTAGACCTTCTAAAGATCACAAAAGCCGAAAAGCTAAAATGCGGAGGATGTTAAGTTTATATATTTTAAATAAAGAATTATGCTAAAACAAGGATATTACGATAATCGAGTTTTTAATGTGGACTGTTTACGAGGCATAGAGATGTATGCGGACAAGTTATTTGATCTGGCTATTATAGATCCCCCGTATGGAATCGACATAAATAATCAAGGGCAAGGCAAGGGAGGAGGTGTTGCTAAAAAAATCGATTATTTAAAAAAGGATTGGGATAAATCAGCACCAAGCGAGGAGTTTTTTAAAGAACTGATGAGGGTTTCTAAAAATCAAATAATTTTCGGAGCAAACCATTTTATAAGCAAGATTCCGTTTGATAGTTCGTGTTGGATTGTTTGGGATAAAGATAATGGCGGTACAGATTTTGCCGATTGCGAACTTGCGTGGACTTCGTTCAATACTGCAGTAAGAAAAGTAAAACACAAATGGGCTGGGATGTTGCAAGAAAATATGAAAATTAAGGAAAAAAGGATACATCCTACCCAAAAACCCGTTACGTTATATAGATGGATACTTGATAATTATGCTAAAGAGAGCGATAAAATTCTCGACACTCACGTTGGAAGTGGAAGTAGTCGCATAGCTTGTTATATGGCTGGTCTTGAATTTGTTGGCTTTGAGCTTGATAAAGATTACTATGATGCCCAAGAGAAGCGGTTTACAGATTTTAAAAGCCAATTAAGAATTGATTTTAAATAACGAATTATGATAGTAAATATGGTTTATAACGAGGATTGCGTACAAGGACTTAAGCGTTTTACCAATAAACACTTCGACCTTGCAATCGTTGATCCTCCGTATGGAATTGGCGATAAGTTTAAGGGCGGTAGTAGTGGCAAGATGAATTTTAACGAGATAGTTAATAAAGACTGGGATAATGTTCCAACCAAAGAGTACTGGGACGAGTTATTTCGTGTATCTAAAAATCAAATAATTTGGGGCGGTAATTATTTTGATTTACCACCAACTCGTTGTTTTTTAATATGGGATAAGCAAATTGGAGAAGATTTTAGCTTGGCAATGTGTGAATACGCTTGGACTTCTTTCGATAAACTGGCAAAAATATTTAAAGGAAGTAACCCTAAGTTATATCGCTTACACCCGACTCAAAAGCCAATAAAACTATACGACTGGATATTAAAAAATTATTCCGAACCAAATATGAAAATTCTTGATACACATCTTGGAAGTGGAAGTAGTAGAATATCTTGCTTTAAAGCTGGGCTTGAGTTTACTGGATTTGAGATAGATAATGATTATTTTGAGGCACAAGAAAAGCGTTTTAAAGACTTCACAAGCCAATTAAGACTGGGCTTATAAAAACAAAAATAAGTATGAAAGCGATTAAAAAAGCCAAGAAAAAAAGTGAAGAACCGAGTAAACTTATTGATAATAAGGAGATGGTTATTAACAATGATATTAACTCGGTTAAAGTTGTTGAAAAAAAGGATAAGAAATTAGCCCAAGAAAGCCCTTTAAAACAAAAGAAGGGCAAGGTTAAAGTAAACGCACCCCAAGAGGATAATATTGGCGGAGATCAAAAAATAAACGGGGACGTTGCGATAAAACCCCCCAGACCTCCAAAGTCGGTTTTTATCCTCGATGAAAATCGTTACGGAGTTATAAAAAAATTTTTAGAGGATAGGGGTGATAATTTTACTGTAATTGTTAGCGGAACAACTGAAAAAATAAAATACGATGGCAAAACATACATTCCGTTTAATGCAGATGATGTTGTTGGAAAAGGATTTCATTTATCAAAGGCAGTAAAGTTTGATGTTGATATTTGGCTAAGTATGAATGCCGATAAGCTGGTTCGAAGGGAGAGGGATTATAAAGAACAATTATTTAACCTTGATGCTATTGAAAAAAACATAAATAAGGTTTGTGTTTCGGTTGATATTAATAATTGCTACTGGGAAACGATTTATAAAATTGGGTACATTACAGAGCAAACGTATAAAAAGGGTTTGAAAAAGAAAGAGTGGAAACTTGGTAGAAATGCCTCAATCGGATCGCTGGATAAATGCGAAATGGAAACCCATTATAAAGGTCGGGATATGGAGGTTGATGAATTAGGGAAGCCCAAACGCTACATAAACAGAAGAGAGCCAGAGTATAGACATATTAGGCATAATATTATTGGATATGTTTACGATGTCTTTTTAAAATTAGCCGACCAACTGGGCGATGATTTTCTTATGTTTTTAACAGATTGTGTGTTTACAACTACCGAAAGGAAGGCAGAGGTTGATGCTTTTTTTAAAGCACAAGGATACAACACCAAATCAAAAACATTTGAGTACACAAACCTTGATAGAATAAATAAGGCTGTAGAGTGGATCGAATTAAAAAAGCCAGATACACCAAAGTATTACAGATATTCTCCCCAGCAATTATATTTTAAAACAACTAAAACAAAATAAGTATGCAAAAGAAAAAACTGATATTCATTAAAGCCGAACTGCGAGATGCAGATAGTGGCGATTTATGGTATAACCTTTTTACAACCGAAGAAGGAAAACAGTTAGCCATTAGAAAAAATAACGTAACCTCGTATATGGGCAATTTAATAAGCGGTGAGGAGTACACTCTTTTCTTGGATTATAACGCTTGTCAAGGGATAAAGCACAAGGATAAAATGATATTTAACTGGGCTGGACGTGTTATAATGAAAAACAAGAATAACTTTTTTGAGTTAAACACATCCAGAACTAAGAAAATATTATCTGAAACCCAATTAGCATTATATCATTCCAGATTTTATGAGATTAATGGCTTTGAATTAGATTAATGTTAATTATAAAAGTCGGCATTATCAAATTAATAACTTATATATTAACAGTTAATTGATTATGTTATATAATTGTGCAACATATATAAATTAATAAATTATAATGTTAATTGTAATATACTAATGTATAAAACAATAAAAAATATATTAATAAAGACTTGCATTTTAATTATCTCGATTGTATATTTGTGCAATAAGTAATTAAATAACCGTTAAAATTAATAAGTATGAACGAAGCAACTGTAAACCAAAACGAACAAAAGGTAGTTACTACCTACGAACAAAACGAGAAAATTCTCGATGTACTTGAATCTACTGGCTTAAACTGGTCTGTAATTCAAATTCCTTTAGTTACATTATCAGACGATCCAGACATTAATGGACTAAAATCTGGCAGTACTGGTATTTTTAGAAAGGATACAAAACAATGGCTTGGATCAGTTACCGATAAATACATCCCTTACCAAAATAGCCAATTAGCCGAAACGCTGGTACTGGCAAGTGAGGGCATCGGACTTGATGTTAGTCGTGGAGGGATGCTACACGAGGGTAAAAAAGTGTATTTACAATGCGAGTTAAAGACCGAGTTTATTGGCAAGAGTTCAGTAAGGCGACACATTACTGCTCTTAATAGCCATAACGGATCAACCTCGATTGGATTTGGTAGTTCAAATACAGTCGTTGTATGTGAAAATACATTTTATAAGGCATACAGAGATATACCCAAATTTAGACACTCCGAGTCTGCGGTAGAACGCATTAAATTGGCGATGCAAGAGTTAAGACGTACTATTGTAATGGATGAAAAACTTATGAAAAATTTCAAGATAATGTCAGATACTCCATTACGTGACGAGATCTTTGCCAGTATTCTTAAGGAATGTTTCGACATTAACCTTGATGCTAAAAAAGGCGATATTAACGGAAATAAGCTAAAGGTAGCCGAAAAGGTAAATCTGGCTATGAAGACCGAGATGGAGTTAGAGGGAGCAACATTATGGGGGTTATTTAACGGAGTTACCAGATATACAAATCACTCAACCAATACAAAACAAAAAACAGAGTTTATTATGACTGGCAGAGGTTATCACATAAACCTCATTGCATATAATACCATAATGGACTGGATTGGCAAAAATACAAAACAAGAAATCGAAATAGTTAATTAAGATGCTTTGTTCAGAAGGAGGGGTTGGGGCTTATGCCTCGCCCCTTTAAACCAAAAAAATAAACAGCATGGATACAGAAGAACGTACGTATGGGTATTGGCGAAGTTGCCGAACCGAAAGATAAATTGAAAAACAAAAGTTGAAATTATGGACGAAAGTTTAATTGAAAAACAGAACGGCAATTTTGCCAATACCGTGTTAGGTGCAGTGCCTTCTGTGGTGTATAATGAGGATTGTGTAGAGGGTTTAAAACGCTTTTCTGATAATCATTTTGACCTTGCAATAGTTGACCCACCTTACGGAATTGGAATAGCTGAATGGGACAAAGAAAGACCAACAGACGAATATTGGGAGCAGTTATTTAGAGTTTCTAAAAATCAAATAGTGTGGGGCGGAAACTACTTTAATTTGCCAATAAAACGGCAATGGATATGCTGGGACAAATCAGTTATAAAAGCAGGATATTTAGGGAAACGAGAATTTGATGAATTTGAATTGGCGTGGACTTCTTTTGATGGCAAATGTAAAATGATACGATTTTCAGATATTGGTAATATGAATGGATTTGATGGCAAATTGAAAGTTGACTATACATTTAAAGGAAAAATACATCCTTGCCAAAAGCATATAAATATTTACGATTGGATTTTACAAAATTATGCAGAGCAAGGCAATTTGATTTTAGACACTCATTTAGGTTCAGGAAGTAGCCGAATTGCTTGTGCTAAAGGAAATTTCAACTTTACAGGTTTTGAACTTAACAAAGATTATTATGAAGCACAAGAAAAGCGTTTTAAAGATTTTGTCAGCCAACTCCGAATGTTTTAGGGTGTCCGCTGGCATTACACCTAACGTTCGAGGCTATGAGCAGTTGCCTTGTAAATACTGTTCAATTAACCACAAACGCTGATAGGCAATTGCTTATAGCCTTTGTTATGTGTAGTGTTTTATTAGTAAATTATTAATTATGAATATATTAGAATTATTTGCAGGATCGAGAAGTATTGGTAAAGTTGCTGATAAATTAGGAATGAATGTTTTTTCAGTTGATTGGGAACAATACGAAAACATTAACCTTTCGATTGATATTGGCGAACTTAAAAAAGAAGATGTGCCTTTTATTCCTGATGTTGTTTGGGCTTCGCCTGATTGCACCACATACACTATTGCAGCGATAAGCACACATAGGAATAAAACAGAACCTAAAAGCGATTATGCTAAAAAATGTGATGTCGTAAACCAACACTTTATTAAGCTAATAAAAGACTGGTTGGCTATAAACCCAAACATGGTGTTTTTTATTGAAAACCCACGTGGAATGTTAAGACACATGGAATGGATGCAAGAATTTAAAAGGCATACAGTTTGGTACTGCCAATATGGAGATGATCGAGCAAAGCCAACAGATATTTGGACTAACTCAAAAACATGGATACCAAGATCCGAATGCCACAATTACAAATACGATAAGCAAGGTAATGTAATGAATAAGCATTGCCACCATGAAAGTGCAAGACGTGGAGCAAAAACAGGAACGCAAGGTAAAAACGGACATTACGAAAGAAGTAGAATCCCTGAACAATTATGTTTTGAAGTGCTTCAAAGTTGCACGGATGCTTCTTAACATTACACATAACGGTATCTGTATAAATTTCAGGTTGGGATTAAGTGTGATGCCCTGTCAACCTACCAAAATGATATAAGTAGCACAACTGTTTCAAGTTTGAACAACGCCCAACTTGAATTTATACAGTGTTAGCAACTGGCGTTTAATACATTTTTTATCATGGCAATAAAAGTCATCGACCGTACAAAAGGCAAAAGACCAAAAGACGGTGAAGAGTTCAATTTAACTGTCGAGTTCCATAATGGGGCAAGATATAGTTATTACGGACAAACAAAAAAGGAGTGTTTATCCAAGTTTAAAAAGAAATTTGGTTCATTCTCTGGATTTGTTAAAAAGGAATGGGAAATTAGTAAAGATTAATTTTCCAAGTTGGTAATGAGCGTAGGACTTTCTTACGCTTGTTGCTAACGTGTTGCAGCTATGAGCAGTACAGCCATGCACCACGCTATAAAGTTACAACTAAAGCTCATTGGCTGTATTGCTTATAGGTGCGGTTATGCACAGGTTTTTATTATTAATTTTAAAACAATATAAAATGAAAAAGCTAATTAATTATTTATTTCCTGAAAAATCACAATGGTTTGATGTAGGAATGTTTGAAAGTAGTGGATATTACAAACTTATCCAAATGCGTTACGTTTTTAAAAACAATAAAAAATCATTTAGAGTAACGTCTATTGGATTTGTTAATGATTATACTCAAAAAGTTGAGATATTTAAAAAATCACTTTCAATCGGAAAAGGATGTGATGTCGCAGGTTCTTAAACTTGTGCATAACGGTTTGCGGCTTTGTGTCTGTTTGCCCTTGCACAATGTTTCAATTTAACGACAAACTTAATGGGGCAAATAGCACAAAACCGCTGTTATAAGCTGGCTGGATTGTTTAGCACAAATGCCAAATCGAAGCACTAAAGAAAAAATTAAAATAAAAAAAAGCGTGGGAAAATATGTTTAGTTATTACGGAAGCAAATCAAAAATAGTGGACTACTATCCACCACCGAAACACAAAAGGATAATTGAACCCTTTGCTGGAAGTGCAAGGTATAGCTTGAAATATTGGCAGAACGATGTTTTGCTTGTAGATAAATACCACATAATAGTAAGGACTTGGAAATGGCTACAACAATGTAGTGAAAACGATATTAGGAAATTGCCAATTTTAAAACTTGGGGAAACACTTGATAACTTTGATTTAAGTGCTGATGAAAAAATATTTTTAGGATTTATAGTGCAACAAGGAACAACAGGATTAAGAAAAACGGTAAGTAGTTATGCTGTTGATGGAATAGTAACACAATTAAATAATGTTGCTACACAACTGCATAAAATTAAACATTGGGAAATAAGGGAAGCAAGTTATGAAGATTTAGAAAACGAAGAAGCAACTTGGTTTATAGACCCACCATATCAATTTGGTGGACACGAATACAAGTGCAGTAATAAACAAATTGACTTTAAAAAACTTGCTGAATGGTGCAAAGATAGAAATGGACAAGCAATAGTATGTGAAAACACTAAAGCTGATTGGTTGCCATTTAAACCAATGGTAGATATGCAAGGTGCTATGTTTAAAACAACGGAAGCAATATGGTCAAACAACAAAACTAATTATGATGCAATACAACAAACCTTACAGTTTTGAAAAAACTGATGTGCGTGGGCTTTTTTATTTTAATTTTTTCAACCGAAATGTTAAATCGAAGCACGTCTGCCAGCTTGCTTATAACGTTTCCGCTATGCGCTGGCGGGGTTTAGAAGCGCAAAAGTATCAAATTACACAAAACTAAATTAAAATGACAGACCTTCAAAATACCACTACACCCCAGCTTGCGTATAGCGAGTGTTATCGGCTGCCTTTTCTTTCTCTTTTCCACGCTGACTGTATGGAAATTATGAAGCAATACCCTGATAAATACTTTGATTTGGCTATTGTTGACCCTCCTTATGGAATTGATATTGAAACAAGCGGAACATATTTTAAACAATTTAAAACAAAGGGTTGGGATAATGCAACGCCAAACAATGAATATTTTGAACAACTGAAGCGCGTTTCAAAAAATCAGATTATTTGGGGTGGAAACTATTTTTTAGAATACTTAGGAAGTGCAAAATGTTTTTTAATATGGGATAAAATGATAGGTGAGGGGATGAGTTTTGCAGATGGTGAAATGGCTTGGACTTCATTTAAAAAACCTACTCGAATAAAGAAACTATTAAGCAGGAGCGAAAATGGTAAAATACACCCAACGCAAAAACCAATTGATTTATATGATTGGGTAATTACAAAATATGCTGAACTAAACGCAAAGATTTTAGACACCCATTTCGGGAGCGGTTCAATAGCTTTGGCAGTTGATAAAGCCAACCGTTTAGATAAAATGAATTTACACTTAACCGCTGTTGAAATCGACAAAGAATATATTGACAAGGCAATCAAACGAATTTCAGAAAGTATCAAACAAGGTACGCTGTCTTTTTAGGTTGCCGATAACATCTTATATAGCTAATAACCTTTGTAAGTAAATAATAATCAGATGCAAAATTCGGACAATTATATTATCAATTATTCAAATCACTTTAAGTTTAACGGTCATACTTTAGCCTTTAGAAAAGGATATCTGTTTGATATAGGAGGTGTTTGTCCGCAATATTTACCAATAAAAGAAGATAATGGATGTAAAGGGTGGTATATTATTTATAATAGGGGTAGAAGATGGTTGGGAATAGAAGTCGCCAAAGAACTTGCAAAAGAAAGAATACCTATTAATATTGATGTATCGGGATTGCAATGGTGTACTCAAATTGAATTAGATGATTGTTTTAATTTATTAAAATAAAATAATGGTGCAGAAGAAACCAATAATAAAAATAAGAGCAACAACCGATAAAGTCGCTTTATTAAATGCGATAAGAGAGGTGTTGAGCAAAACAGAATTGCCCCAGCAATTGCGTTTAGAAGAATGGTCGTTAATAATAGACTTGCCAAAGTTCTTTGATAGCCATTTACGGATCATAGAACATCAAAGCGATGAAGTCGCAGAGCCTTGTGCTGATAGACTTAAAAAAGCGTTGAGCTTACTGGGGATCGATATTAAAGAAATTGCTAAAACAATAAAAAAACCTTAGTTATGGTAAAGATTAAAACGCACAAAAAGAAAAAGATTAAAAAACCCAAAACGAAAATAATAAACATTAACAAGCATTTAATTAACGCTTCGGTTGCGATGGGTATAGTTTGTATTGGTTTAGAGGTATATGACATTATTATTAGAAATAAGATTATTAAAAAACTTACCAATAAACAACTTGAGTGTCTTAAGTATATTATAAAAAACAAGACGTTGCTTAAAGATAGCAACTTATATCACCCAAACACCACAAGATCGCTTGTTAAAAAAGGGCTAATAAAAACAAGACCATACCAAAGTAAAAAGTATTATAAACTTACAGAACTTGGACTAATTCTGGAGAAGAGGATTAACGAAAAAATAAAATAAATTAATTATGAATATAGAGGACGATTTAATATTAAACGAAACAGAAAAAATGTGGCTAAAAAGGGTATTGGATACTCTTTATGTAAATTACCAATATGTTGTAAGTTGGCACTTAAGGGAGATATTTGGAGTACCAACCAGTTTAATAAATTATCACTTAAGCAAGTTGGAGAAAAAGGGATATTTATTAAAGGAAGCCCATAAAAGCCATACCAAATTCCATTTAACTGAATTATCTAAAAAGTACATAAACTAAAATTTAATTTCTAAACCTTAAAAAATAATTAAAATGAAAAGTAGATTAATGATTATCTCGATTTTAGCCATTGTATGTATGGCAACAAGTTCTTGCTATAATAGACTTGGTAAACTAACAATGATATCCACGAGGAATGTTGATAGTAAAACGGAATATGTTCTTATTGCTAAAGACGTAATTGGAAAAGCAAAGGTAAAAAACAAACAAGCATTAGAATCTGCGGTGGACGATGCAGTTAAACAATATCCAACGGGGGAGTTTATGAAAAATGTTATTGTCGAGGTTAAAACAAGTGGCAAAAAAGTTAGGGTTACTGGAGATGTTTGGGGGATGCCAGTAAAATAAAATCTACAGATAATAAAAGTATTAAAGCTATGTTACTGGGAGGATATTATGCCGAGTGTTTACTTCACGAGATAAAGGGTAAACCATACAATAAAAAATGGCTAATGGTAAAACATTGGTTATGGCTAATTGGGATGACCGCAATAACATTTATTTGTATTATACTATCTAATATATAATTAAATGCTTACCGTTATCAACCTTTATACGATTGACAAAATATTTAAGGAGGTATCCGAGATAAAACTATCAGCTATTGCCAAGATGCTTTACATAAGTTGCCTCACAAAGCACTTCAGCGATAAAAAGCCAACAAATGTTAATTCCAATGCCTTTGAGATGTTAAAGGCGGATATCCCATTTTATAATAAATTTGAGGTATCGTTTAACGAGTTGCAAAAGGGTGGGCTGATCGCAATAACAGAAGCAGAAATCAGATTTTATAATTGCTGGAATAAGTATATCGATAGAAGCCGACTGGATAAAGTTAGCGTTGATGTATTTGTTGCTAATTTACAAAGCATAGATAAGTTCGAGGAAGATTTAAGGAATGCTAAAAATATGCACGAATTTATCCAACTTAAGCACGGGATCAATAAAAAGCAATTATCCGATCTAATAGAGTTGTTTATTAAAGAGCAGAAAGCATTTGAGAAAAAATATACTGGCTGGGGGGATTGTGCAAAGCATTTTTCTTACTGGTTACCAAACAATAAGGATAAAAGTCAAAACACCAACGTAAAAACCAATGCGAAAATACTGGGATTGGACGAATAAGTTGTATGTTTGTATAACATAATAAGTATGCAAGAAACAAGGTCAATAAATTGTTGCGGATGTGGAGGCGGACTGCCCTCGACACAAACAAATACCGTTAAGTGTGAATACTGCGGTAGTTATAATCGGATACTGGAGGACGGCAAAACGATAAAATACAACCCAGCAGTTAAAATGCCAAATAAGATGAGTAAAAGTACAATGATTGCAATTGGCTTGGCTGGAGTTATTATGCCCTCATTAATTAGATACACGGTTTTAAAAGCAATAAAAAAATAGGGATATGGTAATTATATTTAAAAGAATTTATCAAGAGCCAATTATAAATGGGTTTATAATTCATACAATAAGGCGAGATGGAAATAATCGTTGGAGAGCTGGTAGAGGTATAATATTTAAGGCTGGTTCTGTATGTTTTCACAATGCAGATTGTGTATCAACGCAAAAAATACAGTTTTATTGGGCTTGTAATAATGCTGGTCAATTAAACGAGAGTTGGAGGGTTATGGTGTATATTGATGGCGTAAACGTAACTACAAACGAAGCTATAATGAATGCCCTAATTAAAAACGAAGGATTTCCAGATCGGGTATCCTTTTTTAATTGCTGGTATAAGGTAAATTTTACTGGAAAGATTATTCATTGGACTGACTTTAAATACGAAGTATAATGGCTGGGGATAAAGATAAAAAATATAACAAGCGTAATACAGTCGTTGAGTTTACGGAACTTGGTAAAATTCCCCCACAAGCACTCGAACTGGAGGAGGCGGTACTGGGTGCTTTAATAATCGACTCTGGATCATTTGATCGGGTTATTAAAGACTTTAGCGAGGGCTTGTTTTACAGAGAGGCAAACAGAATTATTGCCAATGCGTTTATTGAAATGTATCACGCTAATCAAACAATAGATGTATTAACCCTTTGCCAAAAACTAAGGGACGATAAAAAGCTGGACGAGGTAGGCGGTGCATTATATTTAACAAAGCTAACTGGGAGAGTGGCATCCGCAAGTCACGTTGATTTTCATATTAAAATTTTACAACAAAAATCTATACAGAGGCAGATTATACAAATCTGTTCCAGCTCTATAACTAAAGCGTATGCAGACGAGGAGGATGTATTTGATGTATTTGCGGAGTTACAGTTAAAGCTCGATGATAGCATTAAGTCGATAATGAATTACGAGATATCATCCATAAAAGATATCCATTTATCCAACATAGAGGAGAGTAAGATCGTTGCAGAAACGGGTGTACAGTCTGGAGTTGTTACTGGGCTAAGATTGGTGGACAAAATGACTTCTGGGTGGCAAAAAAGCGATCTTATAATAATCGCTGGAAGACCGAGTATGGGGAAGACTGCAGTTGCGTTAAGTATGGTGACATTCCCTACAATAGAAAAAGATATCCCCGTTGGCATATTTAGTTTAGAGATGTCGAAATCCCAGCTTGGCGGAAGAATGCAATCGCATTTATCAACGATAGACGCTTCGAGGATCATTAAAAAACAACTTGAAATGGGTGAGGTGTTGCATATTGAAAAGACTTGCGGTAAATTATTATCAGCACCATTATATATCGATGACACCCCTAATATATCGCTTGTAGAATTAAAGGGCAAGGCAAGGAGGCTGGTGCGTGAAAAGGGCGTTAAATTAATTGTAATCGATTATTTACAATTAATGCGAAGCGGTCTTGATATTCGCAATAGGGAACAAGAAATTGCCGAGATATCGAGGGGATTAAAAGGTCTTGCAAAAGAGTTGGATATTCCAATTATTGCATTATCCCAGTTGAGTCGTGTTGCAGAAACCAGAACGGATAAAAAGCCAATGTTGGCGGACTTGAGGGAGTCTGGTCAAATAGAGCAAGATGCGGATATGGTTATTTTCTGTTATCGTCCCGAATATTATGGGATCGATACCTACGAGATCGGAAGCGATACATTAGAAACTAAAGGGTTGTTTTTATTGATAGTGGCAAAACATAGAAACGGGGAGTTGGGCGAAGTTCCTTTGCAGTTTATACACTCGCTAACTAAAGTAACCAATCATCCGATGTGGGACAAACAAGAAGAAACTACATCAGTAGGATTTGGTGCAATGCCTCAAAATACAGAGTTTGATGTCAACCCCAGCAATAATGTTGGGAACTTTGGTATGAAGCCAGAAGAAGATGATTTACCTTTTTAAAATATGGTTATGGAAAAAGAAAAACGAGGCGAACAATACGATGATTATGTACAATTATCTATTCTTCGTAAGCAAGTAGATTTCATAAAAGAGATAGTCGCTGGGTATTATAATCAGCCAATGTCGGATTATGATTTAAAGACCAGAAAGGCAGAGATTGTTAAGATAAAGTATGTTGCAATATTTGTTTGCTTGTCTAAATTAAGGATTAAGCTTCGAATCCTTGCCGATATTTTTAAATGCGATCACGCAACTATACTTCACGGTAAAAAAACAATAAAGAATTACATTAGCTGGGATCGTGATTTACTAAAAGAGGTCAACGAAATATTTAATCTCGTTGAACACAAGCTAATGATAATCGAGGGCAAGATCGATCTTGTAAAGGATTACACATTTGTCGATCTTAATCATTGTATTGGTGTCCGTGTAAGTCAAGATAAGTTCCTTGTATTTACTGGATATACTACAGAGGAGATAAAAGAGTTGCTGGGGACGTTAAACATAAACGATAAAACCCCAACGGTGTTTGATAATACAAAGACCTTCTTGTTAAAAAAGAATAATAAAAATAACGATGAAAAAGTATAAACTCATTAATATATTCGGGTTATGATAACCAAATTAAAAACAAAGAAAAAAGTAGTACGCAAGGCGAAGAGTAAGATGTACTCCAATAGCATTAAAAAAATAATGAAGGAGATTGATATGTCGCAGAAGGAGTTGGCTGATCTTGTTGAAACTAATCCAGCACATCTATCCAGAATTATCAATGGGCAAAGACAATGTATATCCTTGCCAATTGCGATAAAGATTGCAAAAGCTCTTGGACGACCAGTCGAGGAAGTATTCCATATTAATAAAGATAAATAATGGAATTCGTTATGAGAAAAAAGCGTAAAAGAATTAAAGTCGAATTAGTTGTAAAATGTGATGGAACTGTTAATAAATATATTCGCCCATTGACTTGCACAAACGTACAAAATATATTAAAATTGCAGAGTAGTAAAAACAATGCTAAAAAATAACAATGAACGAAACAACCCATAACGCTTTTAATGATTATGTCGGGCAACACCCTATATTATTACTGGTGTTGGCGGTTGCGTTTATGGTTGCGATTGTTTACATAATGCAGTTTGTGGAGTATTTAGTTAATCGAAATAAAAAAAAATAAGTATGAATTTTAGAAAACCTTTGGCATTTTACGATTTGGAAACAACTGGTCTGGATACCGCAAAGGATCGGATCGTAAGTATTTTCATCCTTAAAGTTATGCCAGATAAAACTGAGGTTGAATTCGAGAGGCTAATTAACCCAGAGATGTCGATCCCCAGCTTTGCAACTGCGGTAAATGGCATTACAGACGATATGGTAAAAGACTGCCCGAAATTTAAAGATGTAGCAGTTGATGTTTATGACTTTATGAGGGATTGTTATATTATTGGCTTTAACAATAATAGTTACGATAACCCTTTACTTCAAGAGGAGTTTTGCCGTTGCGGAATAGATTTTCCAGACGCAGAGCAAGTTCATAGTATTGATGTATGCTATATTTTTAAACATTTTGAGAAGCGAGATTTGGCTTCGGCACATAGATACTACTGCGGTAGCGACTATACCGATAAACATAGCTCCAGAGCCGATACTTTAGCCACGATGAGAGTATTTTTTAAACAGATTGAAAAGTACCCAGAATTAAAGGGCAAAAAGATTGGGGAACTGGCTAAATTTTGTAACCCAAATAATCGGGCAGAGTGGACTGAGAAAATACTTAAAGGCAAAAGGGGAGATTATGTATTTAACTTCGGACAAGAAAAGGGCAAAAAGGTAGAACATAACATTCGCTTTGCGGAATGGATACTGACAAGGGATTTTCCTTTGTATTTTTTAAAATTAATCGAAAGGATAAGAAAACAAATCTTAGAAAAATAAAAATTATGAAACCAATCTTTACTGGGATGTACGATGATGATTTACAACCGATCTTTTTGGGCAGTAAGCTCCAAAGTAATATTGGTTGCGAGGTTATCGTTGTCGAAGAAAGAAAAAGTTTTGTTGGAATGTTGGTCTTTGAAAACACTTCCATATTAAGAGATATTCCATATCACTTAAACGGAGGAAGGGGCTTTAAAGTAGCTGATAAATAAACTTATTATGTATATTTGAATAATGATTACCGAAGTAGCAATATTAAGAATTAAACAAAGTATAAACATAGGGGATATCCAGATAGATATACTGGATTCCTCTATTTTCGATAGCGAAATAGTTAAATACTCTGATGGTAGTGTAGCATATCGTTATACTGATAAACGGACAAGGGTAGCTATAACTAAACCGCAGATATTTACGGACTCTAAACTAATTTGGCAAAAAGCCCAGCAACAACAATAATTATGGAAAAGTTTATTGTTTTAACTACTCTAAAACACCCAGAAAACACTACAGAGGGGGATGAAGCAATTCATTCGCAAGTAGTGGAAGCTCAATTCTATTCAGAGGTTGAGCTTAAGGTCTTGATGCAATGGTCAAAGGTTGGTTGCGAGTGTAAAATATTACAAATAACCCGATATAGTTAAATATATGGACTTAAACGAGGATTACGATCACATTAAAAATGTTTGCAAACTGGGTAAGGGTGTAAAGTGTTGTAAGTATTTGGTTGGCGGAGCAAAAGGGCTGGAGTGTATGAGGATCGATGAGGCGAATAAAAAGGTGATTGATGACAACTGGAATCAAGTTGAACACATCGCACAAGGTGATAATTGTAGAGGGTATAATTACCGATGATAATATGGTCGCACATAACAATAAGCATAATAATCAGCCGAAAAACCATAAAATAAAATGGACTACTTTAACAATAAGCAAAATAAACATAGCAAAAGGTCGACTTTTGCCTTGTTTATCGGCTGTATTGAATTGATAATGTTGATAATAGCGATAATAATGGTATTAACTAAATAAGTATGTGATATATGGCAACTAACAAAGACTCTAAAAAGCTAAAGCCCAGCGATAAGGTTACTTTATCCGATAAAACAAAAGTCGTAGCAAGGCTTAGTACAGACCAGAAGACCAACTATACTCGCATAGGACTGGCAATGTGCGGAATCGCAGTAAACAATAAAACATCAGAGTTAATTTGGCGACTCCAAGAGGGGATGTATAAAAAAGGCGGTGAGTTTGCCTTATCGGATAGTGTCGACATAGAAGTATTAATTGATAAAAAATACGCTGTAAAAAGCCCAAGTAATAAAACGGTTAAGGCTGTACCCGTAAAAAAAGAAAACCCGATAAAAGTTCCCAGTACAGTACTCCCAAAAATTATGGTGGGAGATGATGAAGTCAGACTCAACTACTGGCAAAAAAACGCTTTAAGAAAAGCAATTCAAGAACACGGAGAGAAAAGCAAGGCGGTGAAGGTGCTAATGATGGACATTGCCAGTAAATCTCGTCCCATAAACAAAAATGGCAAAGGCACTCGTTACTCTCTTGCTAAAGTTTTCCAGTAATGGTATCCAGCGAGGAATTACAACAAAGACTTAAGTGGAGCTTATCTCAAAAGATAGATCATTCGCTTTACGTTATCGACTCTTTTATTGCTCAGTACCCAAATAGCAAAATCGGGTTTTCTGGGGGCATAGATAGTACCGTAATGTTAAAGTTGGTTCGATTGCTGGATAAAAACAGAACTGCAGTCTTTTCAAATACTACCAACGAGTTTATCGAAATACTAAAATTTGTAAGGGAGGTTGATAATGTAGAGATCGTAAGACCAGAAACAACTTTTATTAAAATAGTAAAAGAGTTTGGCTTTCCTTTAATCAGCAAAAAGGTCGCAAGAATGATACACGACTGTAAATATCCAACCAGCAAAAACCAAGATACAGTTCGGCTATTTTTAACTGGTATCAAAAGAGATGGTAGTAAAACCAGATCATTTAAGCTCCCAGAAAAGTATAAACATCTTATTGATGCCCCGTTTGATTTAACGTATAAATGCTGTCACTTGCTTAAAAAGAAACCAATGCAAAAATACCTTAAGGATGGATTTTTTATTGGAACAATGGCAACGGATAGTGGCACACGCAAAGGCGGTTACTTAAAGACTGGGTGTATAAACCTCAAGGATAATAAATGTATGCCTTTATCGATTTGGACGAAAGAGGATGTCTGGGCGTTTGTAAAACAAAACAACCTTAAATACTCGGATATTTACGATAAGGGCGAAACCAATACGGGATGTGCGTATTGTGGATTTGGATGCCAGTTTGATAAAACAAGATTTGATCGCCTAAAGGCAAGAGAGCCAAAACGACACGATCAGATAATGTCATTAACAAACAACGGAGTATCTTATGCCGATGCAATTAAATTAGCATTAAATAAACCCAAGAAATAATGGACTTGCATAGCTTTAATCGGAATCGGGCAACGCAAATGAATAAACAGAGAAAAAACTATTATTCTCCAAAGCAACTGGACTTTCGAAAATTTGAGAAAAAAATTAACGAGTCGGATTGCGATGACTGTAAATTATTCCCTTGCAAAAAAATATCCAAAACTATTGCCATAAAACTTGCAAAAGATAAATGCAAGGATAAGCCAAAACCAGAAGTACAAACCGCAACTAAAAAAGAGGTTTGCGACTGTACGCACACACAAGCGTGTAAAATATGTGCGGAATCCAAAGATATCGATTGGAGTATTATAGAAAATGCAAATCAATTAAAATAAAAACTCTATGCCAAAAATAAAGCCCAATACTATAAAAGAAAGAACGGAAAGAATTGATGGCAAACATCTGTTTTATTTTAAATGCGAGTCTGATTTTGATGGTATACTTAGGGACACGGAAGTATCTCTTAATGGGCAAAAGTTTTGCTGGATATCTTACGATCAGATCGATGGTTTTTTAAGAGAATTTGAGATATTCTTAAACAAGTATAAAATATAAAAAATGGTACAAGAATACAGACAAATACCGATTATTGTAAAGGCGATGCAGTTTACTGGGGATAATAAAGTTGAGTGCATAGAATTTACAGAAAAACGGGCAACTGCGTTTAGCGGTGCTGGGATCAGTAAAAAGATCAGTAAAGCAAACCATAACTGGTTTTTAATTATCCCAACTCCTTATGGAAATAAACAGGCTGATGCTGGGGATTATATTGTTAAAACCCCTAATGGTGATCGTTTTGAATATTTGCCTTGTGCCGAAGATGTATTTAAGCAATGCTACGAGCTACTGCCTAAAACGATGGCAGAGGTAGTACCAAATACTGCAGATTTATTAATGCAAGGCTATCAACCAGCAAATAAACCGAGTGAGGATGTAGTACCAGTAGCAAAGCCAGATATTAAATCGATACTGGAGAATGCTTTAAGTTATAATCATTGCGATGGTGTTGTTGCGGAAGGCGGAAGGCTTGAAGGTGCAATTATAACTGCTATAAACGAGTGCCTCGACCAGTACAAAGAAACACTTATTAATTTAAAATAAAATATTTACAACGTGTCTACAGACTGCGTAATTGGATGTTTAATTTTGCGTAAGGGGTTAAACAAAACTCAAGAGCAACACCGCTTGTTTGAAGCCAGACATACACCAGTACGACACAACAAGCAAAAAAGGGAGGCGAACCCTTTATTAAAAATTAAATAAAAAAAACAAAGAAATGAAAGCGTGTATAGAGTATTTAAAAAAAGCAAAAGAAAATAAATGGGCGATTAGTTTTAACGACTTGATGCACCGATTTAATCTTACAAAAGAGGAGGTTAAAAAATGCGTTGATAAAGTATATAAATAAAATAGGGGATGCGAAAACCTAATGTAAAAGAGTAGCAAAATTTTAACACATATTTTATGGACGACAACACAGACGAAGTAAAAAAAGAAAAAGGAAACGAAAGCGGACAAGCTGGTGGTACTGGTGAAGCTTGTACATTTCAAGCAAAAAAACCTCTGGATAATACAAACATCGAAGAGGCAAAGACAAAAACATCCGATTTAAAAGTTTTTGGGAACGGGGATTTATTCCAGTTGATCGGCAAAGCCTCCAGTAAAGAGCAAGGCTGGATGAAATCGACTAAAGCAATGGTGACTGGGAATGGTTGTGTTGTACAAGTAACAACTGAATTTCGCAATAAAGATGGCGAGGTTATCGCTTGTGCAGAAGCGTTGACATTTGTGCCAAATGTTGCAGTGGCATTGGATAACGATGGCAATAAAAGATTAAAATCACTTTAATTAAAAGAGGGCTGGGGCGATCCCCAGCCTAATTTAAATCAAAAAAAACAGTATAGAACACGATAGTATTACCGCAATGCAACAAGAACAAGATACCAAAAACAGAAAAGAAGTTTTGTTGCGATTTAAAAGTGGGGACGATATATCGATCTCGCTAATTCAAAGAAAATGTTGTTGCGGATATAATTCCGCTTACCGTGTTTTTACCAAGCTGATTGAGGATGGGCTGGTCAAAAGGGGGGTGACCGCAAATAGTGTAAGTAAATATCTTTAATGTGCTATTTAATTATAGCACTCAAATAGCATATAAAACAAATAAGTATGGAAAACAATATCAGCGAATTAGAGAAGTTAATATCAGACGAGGAATTAAACACTGCTTGGGGTAATGCAAACTTCGGAGATACCTCGAAGCGTGACGTAGTTAAAAACGCTTTGCTCAAATGTGCCTCTGGATACCATACTGGGAATACTGCCAAATGTATTGTGGCGGAACTGGGACTGGTGACTACAAAGTGGACTTTAACAAAGCTCGGCAAAAGGTATTTATATGAAGCATTTTCAAAAGATGTGTCTATTTAAACTTAAAGATATGGTTTTAGAAAATGGATACTACTGGGTGAAGCCATCCACATCGGATTGGGAGATTATGCGATGGGATGGTCATAGCTGGTGGGTTGGTAGTCGTTCTTTTGTTGATAGGATCGTGGAGATCGATAAAAACAGAATTGAACGTGGCGATCACGCTGGTCGTAAGGTGCTATTATTAGACTTTGCGAATTATTGCGGATGTAAGTTAAACATCAGAGAAACGGATGAAGAATTTATTGATAATTATTTATGGAAAATAAAATAGAATTTAAAGAAAACACCGTATTCCAAGCAGATTGCTTTGACTTAATTGCGGTAATGCCAAACGAGTGCCTTGACCTCGTAATCGTTGATCCTCCTTACGGGGATGGAATCGGGTATGGAAGGGACTCTAAAGAGATTTTAAATAACGAGGATGAGAGTATCAATTATCGTTTTTTGGACGCAATACTTCCGAAAATGAAAAACGATACCAGTCTTTATTTATTCAGCAATCACAAGTTTTGTTTCCAAATAAAAGAGTATGCTATTGCACACGGATTTAATTACCGTATGCTTTGCATTTTAGTAAAAAACAATATCGGGATGGGATATGGTTTCAGAAATCAATACGAGGTCTGTTTAGTACTCGAAAAGGGCAAGGCAAAGTACAACTCCAATGATGTAAGCAACGTCTGGAAAATGAATCACGTTCAACACGATGTCAATAGCCATCCACACGAAAAAGATTATAATGTAATCCGTAGGATTATTCTACATAGCAGTAATAAAGGCGATATGGTATTTGATGGTTTTTTGGGGAGCTTTAGTACTGCAGTCGCTTGTCATAAAGAGGGCAGAAAGTTTATCGGGACTGAACTTGATCCCAAGTGGTTTAATGCTGGAGCAAAGCGACTCGCTGGGATGCAAAGTCAAGGAACGTTATTCGGATAATAAAAAAATAAGTATATGCGTGGAAGACTACCTTTTGGAATAATACATTATCATACAGACTACGACTGGACAAAAAGCGGGCATCACCGATTTGTAACTGCTTGTGGGTTATATTCCAAAAAGCACCCATACATAAATTCAACGATTATAGAGAGTCGTTGTAGTTGTAAAAAATGCAATAAAATATTAAAAAAACTGGCAGATAATGAAAACAAAAACGGGCAAAATGGCGAAGAATAAAAAGCAATACGAGAAAATATTTAACATCGAAATCTCGATGAAGTCAAATGGTACAAGCGATGACTGGGAAAGGTACGAAGCGGTGTTAATCGCTTTTGGTAACTCTGTTTTCCAGCAAGGAATTGGCACTTGGGGTGGTCGTGAAACAGCATTTGGGAAGCCCTTTGATGATCTCGTAAGGACAAATTACTGGTACGTTTTAGAAACTGGTTTAGATAAAGCAGTATCCGAATTAAAAAGAATAGTTAAAAATTTTAGATTAGGACGGGTTACAAAAACAGAAATAGGGAAAGCATTTGTGCCGAAGACCGATTATAAAAAAGAATTCCAAAACCAGAAAGAATTTAGCTGGTCTTATTCTCGCAATTACAAAAGATAATAAAACGAATATGGATAGATCACGACCAATAAACAGTAAAGATTATAACAAAGAGAATGATTATTATTTTCAATCTTCAGCTTTGGATATTAAGGGTACTAAATGCGAACACTTTGATAAAATAACAAAGGCTTGGAATTATTTTGTTTCGTATTTTTGGAACAACCAGTCAGCGTACTTGTTTCAAGATGAATTCTTTGAAATGGACTATCAAAATATGGCGGTTATTATACTTGATAGTGCCAATAATAGAGATGAAAGTTTAACGATTGGGGTTTTAACCTTTGCAAATAAGTTAAGACCTCTCATATCTGGCAAAAACATTGACTTATATGCAAGTTATGACTACGAGTACGATGGCAAAATATTCGATATGCCTCCGCTACAATTATTTTACGAATTAATAAATGTTTTTAAATACACCAGTGTGCGTAAAATATTACACGATGAATTGAGAAAAGAGGGGTTATCGTATATTGCTTTTACCTAATCAAAAACAAAGATAAATTATGAACGAACCAATAATCAAGATCTGCGATTGCCACGAAAAGCAAGTGCCATTAATTTGGACTTTTAGACACGATGGTTACGAATGGTGGTGTCCGTACTGCGGATATAAAGAGGGGATGTTTGGAGCTGGGAAAGATGTTCCTTTGACCGTTGAGTTGACAAAGCAAAAAGAAATCTGGAAAAAGAAAGCCTTTAAGTATTTGAAAGGCGATACAGACGATTGGACTTATGAGTATAAAAAGGATTAAAGGATATGAGCAATACTCTGAAAATAGTTTTGATTTTAACCTTTGTAATTTGGGGTGTTTTATTTAAAAAAAAATAAAGTATGGATGCGGACATTTTAGGAGCTTTACAGCAAATAAACAAAAGTTGGAAGGCATTTGAACACAAAGGGATGCCAATGACAAAAGAGGAGGTCAGAAAGGTTCTCCAGTATGGCATTAAAAAAGGCTATAAAACAACCAGCCAACTTACAGATGACGAGGTCGATAAAGTATTATCAAACCAACTAAAATAAGTATGAAAAAATTAATCTTTTTACTCGCATTATCTCTTACGTTACTTGGGTGTGAGAGTGCCAGAGAGGATAAGCGGTACACCCTAAATATCCTTAACGGTACTGGGATGAACCAGCGAAGTACTGCTATTAGATGCGACTCTTTCCAGATGGTTACTCCTTGCGAGGCAATATTTTGGAATAATGGGGTTCAGCAAAATGTAAAAAGCGGTAGCGAAATATTACCTAATAACGTGATCTGGTGATGGAGTTAAACAAAATATATAATGAGCCTTGTCTGGCAACTCTTCGTAGGATGCCCGATAACTTTTTAGATTGTGTTATCACCTCGCCTCCGTACTGGAAACTACGAGATTATGGGTACGCTGGTCAATGGGGACAAGAACATAGCTTTATCGTTTATCTGGAAAATCTTTGGCAAATGATGTATGTGCTTTATGATAAACTAAAGCCAACTGGGAGTGTATGGATCAATATGGGGGATTCCTACGATGGCGATAAAAGATTATTGTTATTGCCTCATCGATTTGCAATCGGGTGTATGGATCGTGGCTGGATAGTTCGCAATGATGTAGTATGGGCAAAACGCAATGCGATGCCAGAAAGCGTAACGGATCGCTTTTCGAAAAAACACGAGTACTTTTTCTTTATGGTTAAAAGCGAAAATTACTTTTTCGATTTAGATGCCGTGAGGGATAGACATAAAAACGCTGATAATCGTGGAGCTAATAGGATAAAATACAATGGCAAGGGCAACGTAAATAATTTTAGCGGAGATGTTGACTGGTTAGGGCAAAGCGAAAAGGGTAAAAACTGCGGTGATGTAGCAGACTTTTGGGATATCCCAACAAAGCCCAGCCCGAATAAACATTATGCCAGTTATAACGACTCGTTGCTGGTCAAACCAATGTTATCCAGTTGTCCCGAATTTGTATGTTCTAAGTGCAAACAACCGAGATTTAAAATATCAAAACCAGTCTTATTTGATAATGCTGATCGTGGTACCGTAGTTTGGGATAGATCGAAGCCTTATTCCGTGCAAGAAAGGTCTGGGCTGGTCGAGGCAAGAGATCTTCCAGCAATAAAAGATATCGTTGCGTACCTTAAAAAATGGAAGGGTAGCCAAACAGTTGAGCAGATCGAGTTTACTATGCAATCCCAAGCCACACATCATTGGTTTAGTGGCGAGAGCTACCCGACTGCAGAGGACTGGATTGTTATTAAAGAGATACTGGGATTTGATGATACTTTCGATGCCCAGATGACGACCATAAAATACAAGCCAAGCGAGAAGGGAGAAACTGAGTATATTACCGAGTTATCGGATTGCGGTTGTGTAGCAGAATTCGAGGGCGGTGTTGTTTACGATCCATTTATGGGGACTGGAAGCACGGGAGAGGTTGCACTGCGGTCAAATAGAAAATTCATCGGAAGCGAGATGAGTGCAGAATATTGTAAAATCGCAGAAAAAAGACTCGAAACATTTTTGAGTCAAGGAAAATTGTTTTAAATTTACTGTAAATAAATAAGTATGTGTTAAGTTATGGGCAAATTAAGAGTCGGACATAAACAAAATTCCTTTATTAACGGTGAGTGGGCTGGACACGTAAGACGCTGGATGAAACAATATACTTCTGGCAAGAGAAGAGCTATATCAAAAAGGCTGATCAAAAAAGAATTAAATAGCAAATAATGGTAAAGGAATTCACATATTGCGATCTTTGTGGGGCGGACATAACCAAGAATAAAAAGGGCAAGGGTTATTTGAAAATGCAAGGGATGACCAACTCCAGCGATAAAAACTTATCTGTACACCTCGATGATATTTGTAAAGACTGTATGAGTAAAATAGTTGCCAGTATAATAAAGATTGCTAAAATCCCTTTAAAAGTTGAATAAAATGCTTACAAAAAAAATAAACGTATTTGGTTTCGAGATCGAAATTCAACCTAATGCTTGGGTTGTGGTTTTGGAAAAAGCAGAAAATCATAGCGACCTTGTTTATCAAAAAGGCATATCGCAAAGTGGCAGCCAGTACTCGCATCCTATATTCCCGATGGAGCAATATAGCATACCCGTAGACGAATTTATCGTGGGCTTTAAAAATATCATAAAAGTCAACCAAAAAGATTTGAAGTTCTTTGATTTTTTAATACACTCCGATAAAGATGCAATCGTTATTAACGCAAAAAAGACCAGCGAGGATATCGTTGCAATTGAGAAAATATCGCAGTCAGATGGGACGACTGGGGAGTTTTTAAACACGGTAGAGAGATATGGAAAAACCCCAGATGAATTTGTTAGGGAGTTTACTAATCAATCGTACTGGGCTTGGGAAGAGGCAAACGGAAAAAACTTAAGCGGTAGAAATGTAAATTATAAAGGATAATATGAAAACTACTGATATGCTTGATGTAGATATGTTTGACGAAAACATTAAAACAGATTTTATAAAAATCGATGGTCGACCAATACGGGTTATGGCAAATGCCCATATTGTTTATGTTGAAAAATCAAAAAATAAGGATTATGTAAACAAAATTACAAGATATCAAAATGGTCTTCAGATAGAAGAGCCAATCAAATGTGATAATATAAGCCAAGATGAGTTTATAAAACAATTCAACGAAAAGAACGAAATGGTTTGTCTAAATCGCTACAATAATATGTTAAAGAAAGCCGAAGAAATGGGTTGGATTTGGGATACTGCTTTTTGTGTTTGGAGAAAAAAATAAAGAGTTAAAATGGTCGTTAAAAGGATAAAACATAGTTTCGGCAAGTGTCATCACCAAAAGGGCAAACGTCTGGAGGTTTTGGCAACCAGATATGTGCTTGACCAGAGCAGAGAGTTTTATCTTTTCGATATAGTGCCGATGGGGGCGATAAGGATGACAAATCGGGATCGCATTTTTACAAACCCCGATCATAAAGATCCGAAAAAGAGGCAGAGACCAGTTGTCACCGAGTACTTCTATTTTAAAAAAAATATGATAGCCCAAGCGAACCTTATGGGCTTTGTACTCCCTAAAGTATTTGAGGCGGTTTATTTTATTCCGATGCCAGATGGGTGGTCGGAAAAGAAAAAAGCAAAGTACAATGGGATGCCACACGAAAGCACCCCAGACGAAGACAACATTACGAAGGCAATAAAAGATAGTTTGCGTAAAAACGATAGCGATATCTGGTGGGTTAAAGTACAAAAACGCTGGGCTTATAAGGGATCAATTTTAATATTTGTGTAAATGCGTAAACGGACAAAACAAATAAGATTAAAAAAGGATGTTTTTGCCAGAATTCAATCAGAACCAACATCGATGTTGCTGGGCTGGAGTTATGTAAATATGAAGTTGTACTGGGTTTTTTACATACAACTTATATTTTTTTCTGTAATGATTTATTCAAAGTTTGATGAAAATAAAGAAATATGAAAATATATAGTGCGACATTTAAATTAGATACTGGGGCTTTTGTAGCATTACCCAGTTTTACATCCGTAAATATAGTTACCGCAGTTGCAAGGGCGGTTGATACAATGGCATCATCTCCGCAAACAAAGGAGATGGTTTATTCTGAATTAACCATTAAAGAAGTAGATTCGTTACAGTTCCAAAAATAAAAAATAAGTATGGAAATACATCATTTAAAAACTCATACAGACTACTTTAACCAAGTAGCACACGGATATAAAACATTTGAGGTTCGCAAGGATGATCGGAACTTTCAGCAGTTTGATATTTTATGTTTGGAAAACTATGATGGGCAAAACAATCAGTATAAATACGGATATGTACTTGCAGAGGTGACGTATATTTTAAAAGGCGGTCAATTTGGGATCGAAAAGGGATATGTCTTTATGAGCTTAAAAATATTAATAGCAAAATATTAGCATTATGGAACGAAAATATTTTGAGGTTACTTATTTAATTGATGTTGTAAGCGATGATCCAGAGGATTATACACGCAAACAAGTTATCAATGTGTATGACGAGGTTGAAGCAGTAAAAAGTGTGGCAATGTGTATGACTCGAAAAGACACCAGCAATATTGAATGGATCAGAGGGTTAAAAGGCACTGCACAAGAAATAATAGAACAGTTAAAACAATGCAATTACTGTTTTACTGGTATCAAAGAACTCGAAAAACTTAACAAAAAGCAAAGGTTTATTACATCAAACGGAAGTGAGGGAATGATAATCGATTGCGATAAGTATAATGTTGAGATTTTTAAAAATAAAGATATGGAGTATTATATGAACAGTATTCGTTATATAGACAAGGAAACTGGCAATAATGTTTCATTACACAAGGCTTTGATCATCGACTGGGATGAGGAGTCTGATGGCGGTAAATTATCTGTAAAGTACAAAGATAAATGGGGTTGCGAGATGATATTTATTCATTATGCACCCGTTGATATTCAAGGAATGTTTGACTTTATGGGTAGGGGTTGGCAAGTATTTAAAGCGTTATATCCAAGTAATAATCAATAAAATAAATTAAATCAGTATGGCAAAAAAGAAAGATTCAAAACCAGAAAAGAAAGGCTTTTTGAAGCTTTTTAAGACTCCAGTATTTTTTAGCAGTAAGGCAAAGGCTAAAAGACACCTTGAACGTAAAAAGGGCGAGGCTAAAATTATGATTGAGGCGGTGATGGAGATGCAACGTAAAATTCAATATAGTGTAAGCGATAACATTGCCGAATACGGTGGAGATGAGCAAGAAGAAATTTACTTGTATGACTTTCTAAACGAATATGGTGCTAATGGTAGTTTTCAAGGTGGCGATATGATGGCGACCGCAGAGCCAATAGCAATGCAAGGTCAACCAAGAATGGTATTGGGGGTAAGCGATAAAATGGAAGAGGTAGAGCCAAAACTTAAGCTAAAACCGATTGATGTTTGGAAAGAACTGGAAACGATCCCAGTACCAGTTACACTCGAAAATCTGGACGAAAAAATCCTTGTTTTAAAAATGAAAAAGGAATTTATCAAGCAAAACCGTTATGCCAAAAAAGAGGTTATTGATATGGTTACACGCTTGGAAAACAGAAAGCAATACGCTGAGTTTAAAGACTTTTTCGAGCAGTACGACTGTACAACTACCGATAAAATTAATGCGTTGGTAAACAAGTACGAGCTGGTGCTTAAAACATCTGATTTGTTTATACCAAAATTTCCAAAAGAGGCGATGGAAATTATGAAGGCTTACAAGGATAACGTGAAAAAGTTATGTAAAAAAAGCCCGATATTTTATGTGATTGCAGAAAAGAAAATGTTTAAAGATGAGGAGAAGCGTAACGATCCTATTTTGCTGGTGCAGTCGCCTTTTGGTATTTACTGGCAGATATTGGGTGCTTGGGATAAAGAACTCGTGTTAATGGATGAATTATAGCCGATGGATACTGATTTAATCATAAAGTATAACATTATTAAAGATGCATTGGCGAGTAACTATCTCCAGACGATCCCGACCTCACGGCTGGAGCAGTTGGAGATAGATTACGACCATAACTTTAGTACATCGAGTGTGAGGGGGATAATTAATGCAGACTTCTCCCAATCACTTGAGCTTTTTGGTAAAATCAACGACTATGTATTTAAGTATACCGATTTAATCGTCCAGAGGTATAATATAAACCCAGCGATGACTTATGGGCAAATTATTTAAGCATATAATAAACGCAGAAATAAATAGGAGAATAAGATGAAGGTTATTTGTTGGTTTAGTTGCGGTTTGACATCTGCGGTTGCTTGTAAACTGGCAGTCGAAAAGTATGGTAAGGAAAACTGTATTTTAATTTATATTGATATAGCTACCGCACACCCAGATAACGATAGATTTATAGAGAATTGCGAGAAGTGGATCGGGGTAGAAATTCATCGGAGAAGAAGCCTTGTTTATGACGACCAGTTTGAAGTATGCGAAAAAAGAAAATTCATTAACGGTGCGAGTGGATCACCGTGTACCCTTTGGTTAAAAAAGAAGGTAAGGGAACAAGTCGAAAAGGAGATCCCATTTAGCCATCAAGTCTTTGGATTTGAGTTTGTAAAAAAGGAGATCAATCGTGCCATTAGATTCTCCCAGCAGTATCCAAAAACAAAGCCCGTGTATCCGCTTATTGAGAAAGGATTAAATAAAGAACAATGTGCCTACCTCATCTTAAAAAACGATATCAAGATGCCCGAAATGTACAGATTGGGATTTCAAAACAATAACTGTATTTGTTGCGTAAAGGGTGGGATACTTTAGGCTTGTACGCAAATACTTCCCAGCAGAATACGATAGAATGGCTAAACTGGAACGTAAAATTGGTGCTACTTGTGTAAAGGGCAGATATCTGGACGAATTAACGGATGCCGATGGCAGATACGAGCAACCAATACTTCCAGACTGCGGGACTTTCTGCGAGGTAGAATTTGCCGATCTGATGGATATAAATACAGACAAAATTTTCAACAAAGAAATAAGTATATCAGATATTAATAATTAAAAAACAGTAAGATGGAAGACCAAGAAAAAAGGGAGCAAGAAATTGTAGCAAACAAACAACTCCGCAAAGAAACAGACGAAATTATTCAGCGTATTAAAGAATTACCGACCTCACGGGAGAGAAGTTTAGCCATAACTAAACTTCAAGAGGGGGTTATGTGGCTTGGTGCTGATCTTGGAAGGCTGAGAGATACAAATCCTTATCCAGATAGCAAAGATGCAAGTACTGGCAATAAAATCGAGCCAATAGCCAAAGAATTGCGACACGGAGAAGATCAAAGTTGCGAATGTCCGTATTGTAAAAACATAGTCGAAAAACCAATCGGGTATCACTGCCCACGATGTAGTGAGGATTTCGTTAAGCCAATCAAAACTAATTAATCAACTTTCAAAAAAACAAGAATATGCAAAAGAAATTGTATGAAATTGGTCGTAGGATAAAGAACGGAGAAAAGACTACCTTTGCAGAGAGAAACATCTATTACATTGAGGTTAAAAAGATGCGGAAGGCAAATAAGTTAAAACAAGCGGAAGGCAAACAAAAAGAGGTACTGGGCTAATTATGGTAAGCAATCAGCCATACGGATACGGAGATACAACCCCAACGGACTATGGGTTTGGGTATTGTATATCAACACAAAGTGGGCTATCTTATTCTGGATCGTTTACTTATGTAAGTAATATAGAAGCCGAAACGAAAGAACAAAAGGTACTCCGCATTGCCAGAGAGAAGATGTACGCATCTTGGAAAATGTATAACCAAAAAACAGAAAAAATACCAAAAATAATTCAAGTTTGTAAACCTCGCCATCGCCTCTCATTTATGGGGCGGAAGCATCTAAATTAATCGTTATGCCAAAAAAACAATTTAAAATCAGTTACAATACTGGTGGTAAAACAAAAAGCGTAATTGTAAGCTCCGCTAAAGAAAGAGATACTATGTTATCCTTTATGCGACAACGCAAGGACAAGGACGGATACAGAGATGTTAAAGTCGTGGAGTATAAGCCAATAAAAAAGTGAATAATCTTGAAAAAATAAAGGCTATGAGTAAAAGTAACGATTATATGTTTCGTTGCATTGAGGTTATCTGTGCAGACAAAAACGTATCAGAGGATACGCTGATTTTAATGTTCTTAGAATACGGAAAAGAAGTTCGACAAGAAAACGATAACGCTGGGTGGATATCGACCAGCAACCAAAAACCAGAAAAGTATGGTCGTTATGAGGTTTATCGAGAGAAATGCAATAAACAACATTACGAGACTTGGAACGGTACTGGCTGGGCATCAAACAACGATGGCAGTATAACCCATTTTCGAGAAATTAAAAAACCTTATACGATTTAACTATGAACTATTTTATAGACACGGAGTTTGTTGAAGGAACTCAAAAAAAATTATTTGGCAAAATAACAAAGCCAACCATTGATCTTATTTCAATCGGGATCGTGGCTGATGATGGTCGTGAATATTATGCGATATCTAAAGAATTCAATGTCCGTGAGGCTTGGAATAGATACGACTTAAGGCAAGATAAATCGCTAAAAGATGGCGGTAAGACTTATAAATACTACTGGCTAAGAGAAAACGTATTGCGACCAATATTCAACGAATTATCTAATCGTTATATGGTCGAAACAGAGCCAGTTGCAGATAGTAAAATATATTCACGACTTCAGTCTGAGTTATTTAACCCAAGTAGTTTACGGACTCTGCTGGAGTTATATGGCAAAACAAATAAACAGATAGCAGATGATATCTTGAGGTTTACTACATCGGAGGCGATTGAAAAACGATATCACGATGCTTTATTAGACAAGCCTTTACTGGAGTCTTTAATAATGCCGACATTTTATGGTTATTATGCCGATTATGACTGGGTTGTTTTTTGCTGGTTATTTGGCAAAATGAACAACCTTCCGAGTTATTACCCAATGTATTGCAGAGATTTAAAACAAATGATCGATGAAAAGGCAGAAGGTTTTGCAAAGGCTAAACATTGTAACCCAGATCAAGTTTTAAAAGAATTAAAAAGCTCCAGCACATATCCCAAAGAAGTAAACGTACATAACGCATTGGGAGATGCCCGTTGGACTAAACAGTTATTTGATTTTATAAGCACAATATAATGGGTGCAGACGAGGAACATCTTAAATATTTAAACTCCCCTAAGTTTAAAGAACTGCTCCAGCAAGAAGTCATTAAAGACACTTGGGGGCGAGGGCTTCCGATGGTCTATATGAACAAAGATGGGCAAATCGTAAAGCATTGGGCGGATGGGCGGATGGATATTATAAAAGATAACCAACCAAGTACTTGTAAAAAAGTACACTTCAGATGCGAACAAGATGCCCTTTATAGCTTAGAAAAGATCAAAAAAACATCTAAAAAGAAAGTTATCCCAGTACGAGCTTACTTGTGCAAATGTGGGTTTTGGCATCTTACAAGCAAGGCATCTGCCCATCACGACTCCCCAGAGGAATTAAAGCAACGGATCGGGGAACTCGAAAAGGAGATCAACAACCTAAAACAACGCAATAACCGTGAAGAGAATGTGGCGGTCAAGTCAAACTCCCGAATCAAGAGTTTAACGCTGGAAAACGAGAGCTTAAGGCGAGAAAACGCAGAATTAAAAACAAAACAATAATAGGGATATGAATTTAGACAACTTTGTAAAAAAGGCTTACGAACAAGTAGATTACAAGCACCGAAAAGGCTTTGAAAAGTTTATGTTTATTTTTGGCAAATGGCTTATCGTTATAGCAGTGCCAACCCAGAGTTTTTGGTGGTATAAAAACTGGCATACTCCAACATTATGGCTATGGATCATTTTTTTAATAACATATCTGTTTTGCTTATTTTACTGCCTCTGCGATGTGTATATGGTTTATAAGTTTTTTAAAGTATTATTTACCGCTTACAGAAAATTTAAACAAAAAAACAAATAAGTATGGGATTAAATGTATCAAAAGGCAATATGTATGACTTTATAAGCCATACTTTCAACACCACAAAGGGCAAGTGTTTTCATAACTGTAGTTACTGTTATATGAAGCGTTTTGGCAGTCAAAAGCCAGTACGTTTTGATGCCAAAGAGTTAAAGACCGACTTGGGTAGCGGTAACTTTATTTTTATAGGAAGCAGTTGCGATATGTTTGCAAAAGATATAAATATGGACTGGATTATTCAGACGTTAAACCATTGTAAAGCGTACCCCAACAACCGATACTTTTTTCAAACTAAAAACCCAACCTTTATTGCCAATAACAGATGCTTATTTCCCAGCGAATCCGTTATTTGTACAACTATTGAAACAAATAGATTTTACCCAGAGATAATGGGTAATAGCCCGTTTTCAAATACCAGAGCAAGTGCAATGGCAAATCTGGACTGTTTTGACAAATACGTTACAATAGAACCCATAATGGATTTTGATTTGGACGAGTTGGTTGATACATTAAGGGCTTGTCAGCCCATCCAAGTGAACATAGGGGCAGACTCTGGTCGTAATAATCTTCCAGAACCCAGCAAAGAGAAGTTGCTGGAGTTGATAGCCGAAATCCAAAGGTTTACGACTATCCACAAAAAAAGCAATTTAGAACGTATCCTTAAAAACAAATAAGTATGGCAACGGAAGTATGGTCGGAAGAGGCAAAGTGCTACAAGGTTATAGAAAAAAATGGCAAGACTTTTCTTTATTATATATGTTGTTTAACTGGCAAAAAAACAACATTACACTATAACGGTACTGGGTTACATAGAAAATCTTACGTTGGGAGAATAACTAAACTAATAATGGAAATATAAAGTAAATTAAATTATGGAATATAACGAAAACAATGCAAGTATCCCATTAGTATTAACATACAAAGGGACAAATAAAGGATACCCAAAAACAACCCCAAGAGGTACTGGGATAATTATAGAACAAACGGAGGCATCTAAAGATGTAAAACTGCTTAATTTTGGTGATTTGTTTACAGATAACATTTTGTTTGTTTGCGAAAACCCGTTTAAATCATACAAGGAGGTATTAATAGACTTAAATTCTTCCACATACATAATTGGCAATATGCGAGTATCTTCTAAATATGATTTACTCGAATATTATAACAAAAATATACTTCCCGATTCCAGTATGGTTGATGACGCAATTAAATCTGAATATAAACAAAAAACACACTTTAAACATTTAACAAAAAACATATTTAAACCAGACGTTTGTACTCCTATATTTGCAGATGAAGTAGTTTATAATAATATATTTACAAATGTTTATAATTATATGTTTAAGCAAGAATTTAAACTAACAGTCAAAACTTGTTTACTATTCCCATTTTTATTCCCAGAAACAGAAATAATATTATACCCAAAAGAAGTAAGATATATTGTTTGAAGAATAAGTTAAAAAATAAATTAAAAAAGACTTGCTTTCGGATTATTTATGTTGTACGTTTGTGCAACATAATACTAACAAAAACGAATAAGTATGATATTTTTAGTAGTAGATAAAGTGAAAACCCTATACTACGGAGTCTTTGATAACGAGCAAGATGCGGTTAAATATATGGGCGGTGGCGATGGTGTTAAAATCGTTTATCTGTGCGATGATGCGGTAAAACGAATTAAGACATTAAGCGAAACAGATTTCGAAATGGAGGGATTTAAAACATACCGACACGGCAGTAACCCAAAAGAAAAAGAGTTCCACGATAGATTGGATTTTCTTGGCGGAGATAACGGAGATTATATTGATTTTATTGGAACTCAAAACGAGTGTCGTGAACATCTAAAACAAATTAAAGTATGATTATCGCAGTAGATTTTGATGGTACTGTTGTCACTCACGAATTCCCAGCAATAGGGGAGGAGATTGGTGCAACCGAAGTATTAAAAGAGCTGATTGCCAACGGGCATCAGTTAATACTTTATACAATGAGATCAGATATAGAAAACCCAACCTCAACGGATTATAATATTACTAAAAAGGGCGGTACTTTTTTAACTGATGCAATAAACTGGTTTAAAGAGAGGGATGTCACGCTTTACGGTATAAACACCAACCCAGAGCAAAAGAACTGGACGGATAGCCCGAAGGCTTATGCGGAGCTGTATATCGATGATGCCTCGCTGGGATGCCCTTTGGTACACCCAGCAGATAGCTTTTTGCGACCATACGTTGACTGGGTAAAGGTGCGAGAGATACTTATTCAAACTGGGGTTATCGATCCCAGAATTTACGAGTCACAAGATCATCAAGAGTATTAATTATTTTAAAAGTATAAAATGGAATTGTTAGTTTATAATAATATGGGAAAGGAAACGCAAGAGCTTGTTTCGGTGTTAATTATAGTGATGTTTATATTTATTGCTTTTCTCGTGCTATGTGTATGGGGGTTTAGCATATTTAAAGCTCCAAAAAAAGAAAAAGAAAGAATAAGGGAGTCAATAATGGATGTTAATAATTTAAGTATCCCATTACAATATAGGGCTTTATATATAACATTATCACCAGAGGAACGGGACGAGTTTTTAAATGCCCTTTGGATAGATATCGAGAATGGTCAACCGTACACTCAAACTTGGGATTTAAACATCAAAAAAATAAAAAATAAGGTTTGTTAATTAATAATTTAAAACAAAAATCAATATGAGAAAGTTAAATTTAATTATGTGTTTATTGTGTGTTGTTTTATTTACAACACGTTGCGGTCAAACAACAACTCCAGCCGAGCCAGTATCTTCAAGCGGAGTACAAAAAGCTAATGTCGAAGTTCAAACAGATGTAAATGGTCATACAACCGAGCAAGTCAATATCTTAGCAAGATATAAAGTTGATAACACGGTTGGATCGATTAAACATCTGTATATTATATCGGCATATTCGGGACAAGTACTGATTTATTCTACGGTAAAAGGAAAAGTAACATCAAGCGGTAAAAGATTAACCCCTACGAGTGTTGTTGATAATAACGGGACTAATGTATCTTGGGACACTTATGGCTTTGATGTAAATATAGGTGGACAAAAATGCAGAACTACGGAAGTTTTACAAGACGATGGTACTTACGGAAACTCAATAGAATATATTTTTTGGTTTGATACAAGAGGCATTTATCACCAGCAGTATGTTACTGGGGGGATGCTTGTTCATATATCCGACCAGCCTTTAGCGGTTAAAAACATTGTTCTTAATATGGAACTAACAAATGAAAAGTAACCTTTTAAAAATAAGTGCAATTATCTTTATGGTAGTTGCACTTGCTTCGTGTAGGTACGCAAACGATGGGCTTGATACTGCTTATAAAGAGTTTAAGCCATCAGAATTGCTAAAGAAGTACGAATACTACAAGGATATGTCCTCTGCCTTAGATAAAAAGATTGCGGATATGGGAGTGTACGATACAAGGATCAAAGATTTAAAAGACCAGTATAAAGGGGTGGCACGAAAAGACTGGGCGAGGGATGATCGGGAACAGTTGTCAATCTGGCAGTCTGAACTATCTGGAATAAAGGCTTCGTACAACCAACTCGCCTCTGAGTACAACTCTGCGATGTCTAAGTTTAATTACGCTTTTTGCAACGTAGGGGATATGCCTCAAGGAGCTGAAAAACCGCTACCGAGAGAGTTTAAACCGTATATCGATAATTGATATGGCTAAGTATTATTACAAAGACGGTGACTCCGAATATTGTTATCCTCTCGAATATCATTTAGAGTATATGCGAGAAAACGGTATCGAAAAGATGGATGTATTTGAGGCTAAAATGGAAAACGATTCCGAATTCTTTTTCTGCAAAGAGGTAATGGAAGTTGGCGAGAAAAATGGAACTTGCGGTAAAATGTGCGAGGATTACCAGCCCAGAAATAACAAAAGCGGAATCTGTAAACACTACGGATATGTTTACGAAAATACGGATGTAGTTAAAAAACTTCGATTAAATAAAAAGCAAAAAAATGAATCAGTTAATAATAAACTACAAGTATAGAGTCGGGCAAGTCGTTTTTTTTATGTACAAAAACGAGATCCGAAAAGGTGTTGTTGCAAAAATAGACTTTAACATCCAAACTAAAACGCTGGAGGCTGGGCTAATAAAACAGATAGTTAATCACGTTAAGAGAATTTTTGACGAGGAATATCCATTTGAAAGAGTTATCGCAAGGTACTCGCTGGACTTGGTATCCAAAGAGGGCAATTTTGAATCTTCACCGCACTTATTGTACGAATATGATGTTTACGGAACACAAAAGGATTTGATCCACGAATTATCTCTTAAATAAGCCAGTATAATGCAACGTATTCAACGCAAAAGGACAAAAGGGTGGACTATGCCAGATAATTGTATTTACGTTGGACGACCAACGAAATGGGGCAACCCGTTAAAATTATTGGCTGGGGTGATATACATCGATGCTGGGTATCGGAGAAAGATACTCGATAAATGGGTTTATTTACGAATCGGAGATCTTGATGATGTTATACATTTGTTTAGGCATATCGCAACGGGTACGCAGTTTGCAGACCAAGATCTGCAGTACTGGTCGGATAAATTTAAGCAAAACGATATTAACGAGCTACGAGGCAAAGACCTTGCTTGTTTTTGTTCTTTAAAAAGTAAATGTCACGCAGATATATTAATCGAATTAGCAAACAAATAAAATGGATGGAAAATTAATAAATACTGGATTTTTCAGAACTACAACGATAAACAACAACCTATCAAAAACACACTTTGGGGTTTATGATGATGGCGTAACATTAGTTAAGCAGAGGATATTGGCGGATCAAAGCGAGGGACATTTTGAGTGTCAAGGTTTTCGTTTATTGCGTAAGTTTAAAAACTGGAATTACTGGGAGGTATCCATTGGCTTTAAATTGAGGTCTTTGTGTACGTTATCTAAAATAGCAGTCGATACACTTAGGCAGAATAACATTCCTCCAGCTAATATAAAATAATTATGGTAGCAAGAGAATTAAGGATCGGGAATCTTGTTTGGCTTACCGACAAAAAAAAAGTATGGGAGGTGTCTGCCCACGATATCGAAGAAATAGATGGGAATCCAGAGGGTGCAGAGGGAATCCCATTAACAAAAGAATGGTTGGCGAAGTTTGGGCTTGAGCTTAAACGAAAACATTATTCCTTAAATTTGGGAAGAGAATTATCGGAATATGTAGAATTCCCAAAAACAAGGTTTTGCTTATGGTATGGCGGTGGCTTTGGCTGGACTCTGGACGAGATAATACGCAACGAAACATCTAAGTCTATTAAATACGTTCACGAGCTACAAAACTTATATTTTGCATTGACTCAAGAGGAATTAATTTTAAAATAAATAAGTATGTTAAAAGAATATATGTCGAAAAAAAGCAGAAAGGCTAAACTTCTATTCGCTGGTGGCTTTATGTCATTGAAAGATATTGATAAAATGCCAGATGGGGATGCTAAAAACGATTTTTTGCAAAAAATAGAAATAGCAAAAAAGAATCACAACCCAAGCGATAACTACGGAGAAAATGGAAGCAGATTCCCCGATGAGTTTTTGGAGCAGATTGGGGGGATGCCAGTTTTTTACCCGTTGGAGTGGATGGCGGATTTTATTCAAGCAGACCATAAAAAGAGTGTAGATAACAATGACGAAAAAGTGTTATCGGCAATGGGGCAGTATGTAAAATCACCAGACTTGTATTATGTTTTTTCGTATATGAAGCCATATTATCTTGGGCTATGTGCGTACATTATCTTACATACAAAAGACGAAAAAGTGTTTGATTCGGCACTTGAGTTTTTGAGTTTATACAGAAAATATTATGTTGCTTGTTTAACCAATGATAAGTTGGACTTGAGTAAGCAAGTAAGCGAACACGCAGTCTGGTTGGCATCCCTAAATTAAAACAAATAGAAATGAAAGCAAGACTATTAAAAAAACTACTCAATAATACTGGCTATACTGTAAATAATAACGAGGATTACATTGCAGTCGGAAGCCCGATGTGTCATAAATTAATTAGCGTAGACAAAAAAACACTTCGGTTAAAATACGCTTTGGATACATTTAATCAAGGCAGAAAATGTTTAGCTACGGAACACAAGCCAGAGGAGTTATTATTTATCTGGGATAAACTCCAAGAGCTTATTGATAATGGGCAGATACACGATATTATCAACGGTCAAGACGAGATCGAAAAGCGATTGCCAGTATATACTTATAACGATAACGGAGTTGTTGAAACGTTTACAGATAAATACGGATATCCCAATACGGATATCGATGGTAATCTTATGTACGATAACACATATTTTAAAACCAGAGCAAAGGCAATATAAGAGGGGCTGGAGAATATGGAGGCTGGGGTTAAACACCTAAAAAGAAGGGTGGCGGAAGTTGAAGCCGAGCTTAAAAAGGCGACTGAAAGGTTAAAAGAAGAAGAGGGTTATCTTGCACATTTCAAGGCTTTGAAAATTAAAGAATTTAGTAAATAAAACGATATGAGAACCCAAATAAGTATAAATCCCGATTGGCAATTAATAGAAGCAATCGCCATCGATTACGAAGTCGTTACAAATCCAAGTAAAAGAGAACATCTTTTTGTAACAAAAACAGCCATAAATAAACTGAGAAAAAAAATTAATTCGATAAACCCTTATCCGATTTGGGATAAAATAAAAGAAATGCTTAATGATGATGACTCTATATTTTTTACTCGCAAATATTTTTTAATTGAAGAAGTTATTCATTTCCCAGACAAAATTATATATGTAATAGGGGATGGGTACTGGGCGAAAAAAATTTAAAATAACTATAATATGGAAACAACTGATAACGATAAAACATTTATTTGTAATAATTGTCTGAATGACTGCACTACTTGGCAAGGCGACAAAGACTCTCTTTTTTGTAATGCTTTTTTAGGCAGAGATAAATGTTGTACAAGCCCAAATTTCAACCATTCTGATGCTTGTGTTATTCATAATGGCAACTGTATAGTATGCGACTTCTGGCAAAATAAAAACGTAATAGAGGTGGATGAAGTGCAAAAAGCCCAACGGATAAAGATTATCCAAATCAAAGAACTTCAAGAGGCATTAATGGGGGTTAATATTGTACAATGTTTTAAAATTGCGGAGGTGATTGATAAAACTCTAAATGCCCAAAAACAAACAATATTAGAGGCAATAGAAAAAGATCTTGATACCCGATTAGATCGCTGGGTTGAAGTACCCTTACTTGCGTTTAAAGAGTTTAAAGAATCGTTTAATAAAAAGATAGATAAAAAGTAGTTATGGTAGAAAAAGAACCAGAGTGGATCAATCACAATGAGGTTGACTACACCAGCGATAAAATAACACAAATTCACGTTGATACAAGGGATTTTCATTGCTTGGCTGAAACAACCCCACACGATATCGAGATGCCCAAAGAATTACTTGAGTTTAACCCAGAGGATAAAAAATACTTTTTTACGCTGGAGGAGGTTAAGGCAATTATAGAAAGGCTTTTTACGGAGTCGGGGGGAGAAAGAAAATGGCGGATACTGGAGTTCGAAACTCCAACGGGTTGCTGGGAGTTAAAATACTTGCGTTTTTATAAATTTGGCAACGAGTTTATATCGTGTACAAGAAACGGAAAATTTAAGGATAAAGCATTTTGGCAAAATAAAGTAGCTCAAGATATGGTCAAGTCACCTAAAACATCTTAACAATATGCAAAATACAAATAACGGAATCGTGCAAAAAACATTAGCGGAACTTGAGGAACAAGTTAGGGTGTTTAATGGTACTTATGGGATCGGGTGTAAAGTTGATATTAAATTAGATAACGGTGAAATTAAAGCGGTGACCGTATCCAATAAAGCGAGTATATTATCGACTCATTCAGCAGTGGGCTGGTTTGAGGAGATCTCTGGGTGTTATTCGCTGGATAGGGTTTGCGATGGCACGTTTGTTAAAGATATCGATAATGAGGAGTATTTAAAAACAGAATTAATTAAACAATTTAAGGAAAATTATAACATCCCAATTAACCGCAATTCACGTTATACTTACAAGTTTCAGTTTAATCAAAGTAATTTTAACTGTATAATTAGAGATGGGATGGTTGCAATTACAAATGGTAAAATAAGGCTTTATCGTAGTGTACATCCAGATGTTAAATGGAATGAAAAACAGTCTTCAATAGAAATCGATTTATCTGAAAGCGAGTACGAGGAACTGCGTAAATTATGGAGTGAACCAATGGAGATTTAAACAATGAGAAAACTTTTCAGAAGATGGCAAAAAGGGATAAAACACGGGTGCGGAAGATGTCACTGCGATTGGTTTTATCATATTAAACCAATCACTCACGCACCCCAAGAGTGTGATAAATGTAATTGTAAATCATATTCGATTGAACGAGTTGTCTGGTGGAAAGTATTATTTAATATTTACAATTAAACTTTTTAATGAAAATAAAAAACAAGTTTAAACCGTTACTTATACTGATATTGTAGCCCTATAAATTATATTAATGTGCAATTGCACAAACATATAAGCGATTGAATAAATATTGCAATTCAGTTGCTTTCGTTGTTCTTTGTAATTATTTTTGTTCCTTACCGAACTTAAAATCGGATTAGATGGCGGTCAAACAAACAAGCAACGGAAAAAAAGGTGGCACTCTGAAAGGCAAACGCCATTACGATAAAGATGGTAAGCATCTCGGTGGAATAAAAGCAATCGTAACCGATACCAAGCAAATAGTAGAACTGGAGGGCGGTGAGGTTATTATAAATAGAGAAGCCAGTAAAAAACATTGGAAAGAATTATCTAAAATAAATCAATCGGCTGGTAACGGAGTTCCTATACTGCCCCCAGACGAAGTTATGGCGGATGCCGATGAGTACAAAAAAGGTGGTCGTACAATACAGTTTAATCCCAATAATGTCCCATCAAAGTTAATTTACAACTACGCAAAAAAAATTAAAGATCAACACCCAGATGTATGGGCATTGGGCAGTAACGCTTATAATAACGAGGCTTTTGAAAATCTTGAAAGGGTTATTAAAAGAGGGTACTGGCTACCTAAAGAAAACTGGTTCTATGTAAAATGGCAAACATTTGGGTTGAGGCATAAAGAGGACGATAAAATTGAACGCATTATTGCCGATCTTAAATGGCTTAACAAAGTTGAAAATGGCTTCGGATATATGAAAGATGTTATCGATAAACACATTGGCGATAATAATATCACGGAGATGAAAAAGGGTGGTCTTATAAAAATTGATGGCGAGAAATATAAAATTGTAGGGTTGGGTGATAGTGCTGGTAAATATCAAGATATTGTACTCCAACTTGAGTACGATGATGGACTTGGACATTATTTTGCAATTAAAAATGGCGATAACTGGGATTTATGGGAAATGGATGAGTATATCCACGATCCTTTAAATACACTAAAAAAAGGTGGCAAAGTACCCGTTAAATCTTACCCAAAGAAAGAACTGGCAATGGGCATCAACGAGGAACACGAACACGATAAAACATTCCGTAAACTATATAGCCACGAAATAACCCCAAAGGAAGCACCTAAACACGTTGCGGTTGAACATCTGGAAAAGGATGAACATTATTACACAAAACTGGCAGAAGTTGAAGGTTTTAAAGATGGTGGCAAAATAGCTACCGTTATGCACGAGTTTAAGGAAGGCAGATTAAGAAGCTCAAGCGGACAACTGGTAACTGATCGCAAACAAGCCCTTGCAATAGCCATTAGCGAACAACGTAGGGCGGAGCAAAAAATGGAGCTTGGTGGCAGAGTTACTTGTGCTAAATGCGGTCATAAATGGCTTAAGGCAAACGAGGATACACATACTTGCAAAGTATGTAATCACGATAACGAAAAACGTCTTGACCTCATTGATAATAAACATTATGTAAATATTGAAAAAGTCGAAGATATGAATAAGACTGAAATCTTTTTTAACCCCGATATATTCAAAAGTGGCGGTGATTATATACTTGGCGGTTTTAACGCTGAAGAGTTAAACGGAATTATCGTTGCTGGGGATGATTTTGCACTTAGCTTCCCAAAACTCGAAAACATTTTCGAGAAAAGGATTGAGAGGGCAATAGAAAACTTCAAAAACGAAATCCGTGCTAATATTATAAAAAGTGGACGCAACGTGGAGGATGTTGATTTTGAGCAAGAGTTTTATGATGAGTTTAATAACTTAACAGAAACGTATCTTGGCGAAACAATAACAAGCACCAGCACGGAAAAGATAAAAGATTTTATTGTTAATCATTCAGCATACCAAACTTGGTCTGCAAGAATTGAAAAAAGGGTTACTGCGTTTAGGGATAAAATAACTCAAGACGCATCAAAAGTAAATGATCCAAAAACATCAAAAGTATCTGTATCCGATGCGGTAAATTTAACTTACTGTAGTACGCTGGAGGAGATACTTGAACAATTATTTAACATAGTCGAAGATAACACATTATAAAATGGCAGACATTAAAGGAACTATGACAACCTCTAAAGAGGGAACAGAAATAATGGAAGGCGATCAAAACCAAGCCAAAGATATTCTGAAGGCGGTAAAAGAAGACCGTAACTATATGCCTTATCAATCGGCATCATCTTGTATCCCAATTGGTGCGGTTATCCCAGCAAAATTATCCTACGAGACCGTAGAAGCATTAAATAAATTCAGAGGCAACGGTATTGATACTGCAGAATTTGTGAGGGTTAAATTAGGCTATAACTCACGTATTATGGTGTGCCAAGCCTTTTCATCTGAACAAGTGGACGCAATAGCTCTGGCAATAACCCAGATCGAGAACGGAAAAGGCTTTATCTTAGGTGATATGGCTGGAATTGGCAAGGGAAGAGTGGTCGCTGGAATCCTTAGATATGCGTACCATATCAAAAAAAACCCAATATTTATGACTATTGGATCGCATTTATTTTCTGATATTTATAGAGACTTTTGGGATATTGGAGGCTTTAGCGGAATCGCACCAGCAGAAAGCGATAACGAGTTACCAAACCCGTTTATTTTTAACGATGATGGCATCGTACAAAAAACAATAGGGGAGCAAACAATAACCTTATTTGAACCTTTCGACACCAAAAAAACGGTTGAGTTTTGTAAAAAGAACGAGATGCCAAAAGATTTCGATATCATTTTACTTACTTATAGCCAGTTATCGCAAGACGTTGACAACCCAAAAAACACCAACGCAATTGCAAAATATGAAATGTTAAAGGCACTCGCCCCTAACAGTATTTTTGTACTGGACGAAAGTCACAAAGGTGCTGGGGATGGAAATATTGCCATTAACTTATCTGAACTTATAGCATTATCAAGCGGAGTTATGTTCGCATCGGCTACTTATGCGAAAGTGCCGAAATCAATGATGTTATATATCCCAAAGACCGATATCGCAGATAGTAAAATCAGACCTCAAACAATTACTGATGCGGTTGCCGAAAATGGTGAGGCTATACAAGAATATATCGCATCCTTGCTTGTTAAATCTGGGCAGATGATCAGAAGAGGAAGGGATTTATCTACGTTAAAGGTCGATTATCGTTATATGCCTTTATCCGATAAGCCAAAAGACTTTGCGATGTACGATGATATTATGGCATTGTATAACGTAATCGATAGCTTTGCCAATAGCAAACTATACAAAAAAGCGGTAAGCAATGCCTTAGAAAGATATTGCTTAGAACACAAGGTAGAGCTTGTAAAAAAATGGGATACAAAGCCAACCAAAGAGGATCAAAAGGCAAAATGGTACGAAAGAAATAAAAACAACTATACTTTCACGTTTAACACGACCAACATCCTTAAAAACAGATTCCAATGGATTGAAAACTTATTGTTTGCGATCAAAACGGAGTTTGTTGCCGATACTGTTATTGATGTTATGAGAAAGCGTGAAGACGAAAAGGGCAACCCGATAATGATCGATTGCCAAGAGGGGAATCGCAAGTACCAGATGCACACAAACTACAAGCCAGTAGTTGCGGTAAGAAATACTGCAGAGGCTGGGCTTAAAACTCTGGGATATAAAATCGGGGATATTATATCAAAACAAGATAACGACTACGCAAAAACACTTATCAATATTATTGAGAGTTTAAATGGCGGTAAACTTACATTTAAGCCAGTAAACACTGCACGAAAAGAGATCGTTATAGCACGGGCAATCATTAAAGATGAAGACTACGCTGATAACGGAGTTTTGTATGCCGAAAAGGTAGCACAAATGAAAAGGGCAACATCTGGTTTACCGTTATCACCGCTTGATGCGATGGTGCAAAAAATAGAAAATGCCTACCGTGAAAGCTGGGACGATAAATACACCAAAGAAAAGAAGTTTATCGTTGAGGAGGTGACAAAACGAAGTATGGCGATAATCCCATTAAAGCTCGTTGATGCTGATGGTAATAAAACAATACCCGATCCAGATGGACGTTTTGAGATAGTTTCGATTAAAAAGGAATCGGCTACAGATAAAACCGCAAGGTTTAACGCTGGAAAATCCGATGTTATTATTTTAAATACTGCTGGAAGTACTGGGATATCACTTCACTCGAAGCTTGATTATATCGATAAAAGACCAAGAGTAATGGTAATTCATCAAGTTGAGCTTGATGTAGCTACCGAAGTGCAAAAATGGGGTAGGATCAATAGAACTGGTCAAGTAAACAACCCATCCTATATGTACGTTGTATCAACGATCCCAAGCGAGATTAGAAAGCTGATGATGTTGCGTAGAAAACTGCGGTCATTGGACGCAAATACTACTGGGAACGTAAGACAATCCGAGAAGGCATCTCAAATACTCGATATTGAGGGCAACGAGATTGAGGATATGGCAAATAAATACGGTTACATAGCATTAATCGAGTTTTTAGAGGAAGCTGGTAACGAGGGCTATAAAGCTATACTGGATGAAAATAACGACTGGTATGAAAAGGGCGGAAGTAAAGATAAAAAGTTTGAAAATTACTTGCGTGAACTGGAGAAATTGCCTTGCGGAGATCTTAACGAAAAAGATGAAACAAAGAAAATAGCCAATCAAGAGAGTTTTTACGATAGGATGAACGCTTATTATGTAAAACTTAAAAAACGCTTTATTGAGGCGGATGATTGGGATTTGGAAACATCGATGGAAGATATTAACGCATCGACCAGAAACAAAAAAGTTTTATTCAGAGGCAATAACGAAAATCAATTTACTAAGTCTGTATTTATTGAGGATAAATGGGTAACCCCTAAAGGCAAACCATACAGTAAAGAGGAGCTTAGTGACGCAAAAGATTTGATCGCTGGATCGAAAGATCATAGGGCAAATCATAATAATTTAATTTACGATTTTGGCAAATACGTTGACGAAAGGTTGATTAGTATAGCCAAATCTTTTGGAGAGGCTGATACATCCAACGCAGAATCAGATGATGAAAAACAAGAGATTATCGCCAATCATCGCCAATTAATTGCCGATGCGGTAAGTAAAGCAACATTGAAATTTGCGAAAATAAAAAATACGCTGATCTGGTTCTACCCAAACAGACCAGTACAAGTGCCTTTTGATATTGATATTCTTGAGGATGGGGCTTGGGAGTCGGACACTAAACGAAAAAGTATTCAGTACGGGGTTGGAGTTGTTGTTGGTATTAAATCGCTAAGTAAAAGTGATAACAAGTTTTCGCCAATGAACCTTGAGATTGAAATCGCATCCTTGTCTAAAATACGACCTCATTTAAAAATGACTCTAACTTCCCAGTACCAAAATATTATCGACTGGATAATGGGCGGAAGCATATCGCAGAAGGAAGATGCAATGGCAAAGGCTTGGGAAATCCAGAAGTCAGACGAAAGAGATAGGATGCGAGTACTTACTGGGGAGCTATTTAAAGCATTTGAGGTTACTGGAGATATGTTTAGCGGTAACGCAAATTATAAACGTAAAAAGAGGCTAATTAAATACTCGACCATTGCTGGTACGGTTGAAACTGGGATCAAGTTATGGATGGGTAAATATATTGAGGTGTCCGATGGATTTACTCCAGTTTTCGGGGCTATAAACAGCGAAAGATTTATAGAGCAGTTAATGGCGATTGAAAAACTAAAATGGATATGGTTGCCATCTAAAAACGAAGGCTTTTTAAGAGATGAAAATGGTGCAATAAGTTTTAACCTCTGTACTGGGATTTATACAGTAGGAAAAGACAAAGAATTAAAAAAGCCCAATAAATTATACTTGTCTGATTATCTCACAACCGAAATATCTGAGGCAATTGAAAATATAATCGGTAAAAAGGGTAAGTTAATTTACCGCACCGTTGATATGTTATCTGCTGGATCGCCAAAATATTTCTTTAAAATGAAATTTTTGACCTTTAATATAGATTCCACATCAACACAACAACTTAAGTCTTTGCTAAACTATTTTAATGCTGAGTTTAAGGTGTTAATGGAAATTAAATCAAAAGATGGCGATAACGACTATATTATCTACAAGGGTAGGGATATGTACGAGTTTAAGGATGAACAAAAATCAGAAGAGGGAATTTACGACTACTACCCATTATTACCATTTGGAGAAAATACTCCCCCAGATTATATCGATAACAGCTTTAGAGAAGTGCCAGAAAACGAATATGGGATGATATCGTTAAGGTTCGCTTTATCTGTTATACAATGTAGCTTATTTAATTTAGTACCAGCAAATATTACCGAAAGGAAAGCGGTAGTAAACATCCTTAATACTATTGGGGACGAAGCGGTTAAAATTGATTTTATAAATAAGGTTAAAGAGCTGGGTGATGATTATATTGGCATCGAATCTTTAGCCCAAGAAACCATTGGGGTGTCGCCAAGTTATGCAATCGGACTGGTTGACTCCTATTATGCTGGTCAAGTTATTGCCGAAAACATTGATAAAGCCTCTAAACCAAGCGATGAAGATGGCGATGATAATGGCGATGATAAGCAAGTAAAAACATCCAGCAAAGAGGAACGGGAAAAAGTGAAAATTCCTTTAAATTGGGACACCGCACAAGACTTTATAATTAAATTAAAATCATTATAAAAACAGTAATATGGCAGACGCAGTAAAAGAATTGTTGGATGAGTTGAAAAGTGAACACATCACTCAACAAGAATTAATCAGCAAGGCTATTCAAAAAGAATTAGCCAACAAAGAAGTAAAATATGAAAATTTAGATACAAATCTTAAAACTTTAATTATGGCAAAAGGAGAGACTTCTGCAACTGGGACAACGCAAAGTTCCAATATCCCAAAAAACCCAATGAAACAAGGGGAACAAGGCAGTTGCGATAGTAAAATAAACACTAATCAAGGAGTGTTTAAGCAAATATGCGATGACTTGCTACTTAAAAATAATGTTTACCTCTGGGGCAAGGCTGGAACTGGTAAAACAGTAATGGCAAAAAATGTCGCAAAATATTTACTGGGCGATCCAAAGGATTGTAATAGATCATATCAAGCCAATAAAAAAACCGATTCCAAATCGCCAAATCCAAACCAGCCAATTCCTCCGTACTATATTTTGAACTGTAGCCAATGGACATCTCCGATGCAAATCGTTGGTGGTTTTAGCATACGAGGTTATACAGAGGGGCAGATGGAGTTGGCGTGGAAATACGGTGCAGTATTTATTATCGATGAATTGCCAAAACTTGATCCAAATACTGCTGGTCTTTTAAACGATGCCTTATCAATGTCGGCAGATGAGGGTGCTATTTTAACCTCTGGAAGAGGTGAGGCGATCCCAAAACATCCAGACTTTATGGTTATAGGTGCTGGGAATACCAATATGAAAACAACAAGCGGTAACTTCTCTGGAAATAACAGACAAGACTACTCGCTGGTTGACCGTTTTGTTGGAAGCTTTTACGAAATTAAGGAAGATAGAGTACTCGAATACTCGCTTACATACAAGGCAGTTTATAACATCAGTCAAGGGTTGAGAGACTTTTTACAGAAAACGGAAGATAGCGTTGAGGCAATCACTATCCGATCAATGTTAAACTTTAACCGTGTTTACGAAATGCAAATGCTTCGTAAACTAAGAAGCCCATTGGCTTTTGCTCCAGTAGGAACTGATCCCGATCCAAGACAAGGCTTTGTTGGTGGTAAAACATTAAAAGATAGCATTATGTCTTTTGTTGATGATTTAGCAAAAGATCGAGCTACAAACCTTAAAAATACAGCCCAGTTTAAATCGCTTGAGGGCGATAATATGGTTAATTTAGCTACTATATTGGGCGAGGCTGAAAAAACATCCGTGTCGCAATTTAATGCCGATATTGTAAGGCTTAGAGGAATCGACTACAAGGGTGTTAAAGTGAAAAAAGAAACTAAAGCAGAAGCTCAATCGTAAGCTACGGTTTACAAAATAAATACTCGAAAAAATGGCATCCTATAGTGTAAAAGGAACGATAATCAAATTTAAGGGAGTACACGATTACTGTAACTACTGGGATAAGATTTGCGAAAAAGCAAAAGCCGACACCCAGCGTTCCAGTTATGGATCGTATATCAAAAGTCGTCCTAATTCTGTTAATAACAGTTTAAGGGCTGGTGCTACCGCTTCCAATATTATAGCATACGGAGAGCCTTTGCCAACAGACTACGAAGAAGCAATGGCAAGGAAATATTTTATGAATATGCCTTTGTACAATATGGCTTATTTAGAATTATCTCCTTACTTAAATATGCTGGAAAAGGTATCGCAAGGTATTATCCCAAAGGAAGTTATTAAGCCAACGGATAAAGAGATCGGAGTGTTTAGTTTTGAACGTGCAATGATGCAAGTGGATGAAACTCCAGCATTGTATAGTAAAAAACACGATAGATATTTTGGTCTGGGTGAGGGTGTTGAGGTATTTGATGCTGATAAAAAACAAAAGACAAATAAAGAAGGGCAGTTGTTATTTAAGTTAAATCTTGATGGCAGTGAGGCGGTCTTAACCATACTGGAAGAGGATGGGGTTAAACAGTTTAACAGTAGCAATAAAAAGTCGTTTTTGTTTAAAGAAAAACTTCCAAGACCGAATCGGGCAGTAAGGCTATTTATTTTAGTCGGGCAAAACTGGGGAGAAAAAACCTATTGGGCTGGGGTTACTGCAGTAATATGTGCTAACTTTTTGGAGTCGGTAGGGTATTCGGTACGCTTAACTGCTTGTATTGGATTAAGCAACTCTAATTTAAAATTCGATGGCAGTCGCCAATACGGACATCGTTTTAATATTATGGACGTAAAAGACTATACAGAAACAATGGATAGTTTGAGTCTGCTTTACGTTTTAGCCGATCCGAGTTTTTTCAGAATAAGGCAATTTAGTTACTATATGGCACAACAATACTTATTCGATGATGAGTATGATACCAGTTTAGGAAGTATGCCAAGTAAACAGACTTTTGAAAAAACATTATATCGAGAGCAGAAAAAAGGGAATCTTGAAACAGAAAAAGATACGCTTTATTATTTCTTAGGAGGTGCGGAGATCAAATCTATTGAGGACTCTAAAAACGAACTCAAAAGGATCATCTGTAATGCCGAAACTAAAAATAAAGAGATCTTGGCTAAAATGGGCTACGAGTTTTTACCTCCCGATCCAAGCGAAGAACCAAAAAGACAAGATATTGATTGTTCCAAATACAGATAAAAAAATATGGAAATTAAAAAAGAAATAAGGGACAAAATTATCGATTATATCCTTGATAAAAACTTACAAGAATCCTTGAAACCTCTTCCAGAGAAGGGAACGTATAAGGTCGAAAGTAATTACGAATTAGGGGTGAACGATAAGATAAAAAATTATGTTTTTGTTGTATCACAAGTATTGACTTATCATAATTATTCAATATCGGATAAACGATACGGACTTTATGCTTTTGATGTAAATACTGGTGAATTATCCCCAGACTTTGAATCAAAGCAAGGGTGCTACGTTGGGTTTTTTAACGATTTACAAATATTGGCAAGTATAGTATAATATGAAAATCACCATACAAGACCTTTTAAATACAGAAATAGGTGCGTTTTTACCAGCCGAATTTAAGAATTTGGAAGAAGGCAATTATATTTCATTTTTTTACTGGTACGATGATACAACAAGCAGAATTACCGATATTAAAAACATCGCAATCGTACCAAGAATATTGATGAGTATTTATAAAAACAACCCTTATAACAAAGACGGGGTTTATTATTCATTAGGCTATTTTCAATCGACATTTGACACTCAAAACACATTGTTTTATCGGTTACTGGATTACTATTATGGCAAAACAAGTGAGGCACATAAAAAGAAACTGATCGAATTTTTTTTGGAGGCTAAAAAAACCGACTTACAAAACATAAACCGCAAACTTCAAGAAACTACATTCAATAATATATTCAATATTTATAGTCGGGATAACTACATAGATGCGTTAAACCGCTTTCTTTATATCCCCGAATATGTAATGACTCCAGTTATTGCAATTGCCGATAACCTTGACCATTTTCACAAAACAAAAACTGGAAAATCGTTTTATGGCGAGTGTGTAAGTAAAATATTAATGGCGGTAAGGAATCCAGATGGAGGGCTTATCCCCGATTCCATTAATAAGTTAAGATACTTTTACGTTGGCGAAAAATCAGCGTTATTATCAGCCGATTCCCAACTACAAGAGGCAAAGGATATGTATAGAAATAAGTTATCTATCAGCGATATTTATGCAAAGACTGGCTGGTACTTTAATCGCTTTGATTATAAATGGCGGAAGCCGATTTTGGATGCAGATATGACTATTCCAAGTTACGACACCCCAAATGTTTATTTTAAACACGGAAGCCGATTTGATGTTAATGACAACCCAACGAAAATTTATAATATACTAAAATTAGTACCCACAAAAGACGCTGGGAAATTGGCTACAAAGCTAATGGAGGAGTATTTAAAATTGGGCTGGGATACATATTTAAGCGATATTCTTCAACACCCAACACTTTACAAGCATTATCCCAAATTATTTAATTTGCCAATATTTTTTGCGACTACAGATAGCAAGATGTACTCGTTTTATTACAACCCAGAGTTAAATTATATAATGATATTTGGCAATCCCAAATTATATGATTTAAAAACGGTATTACTTCACGAGGTACAACACGCAATCCAACGCATTGAGGGATTTGGTACTGGTGGCAATCAATTTCTCGCAAAAATGATCCAAGCAATCGGTGGCGAGAATATTAAAAAATACTTCTACGTTTTAAAAAATATCATAGACATATATACCAGAAATGCTAAAAGCGGAGGGCTTTATAGTGCTGAAAAATACAATGTAATACTGGAAGACTGTTTTGCCAAGTTCGGACAAATGGCGGTTGAGTTAATGTACAAGCCCGATAACGATAAAGCATATTACGAAAATACTAAAATGGTCGTTGATGGCTTAATGGAGTTGCACTTGAACGCTAATATGATGGTGGTGTTAAAAAAGCTGGATAATGCAAAACTCGATAGCCTTAACAAGTACTTCGGTGATGTTATGTTAAAACAAATGGATACGGTTTTTGGATATATGAGGGACGCTGGAGTTATTGCCAATAGGATGCTGGGACAAGGCTATACGGAGCAACAAGTATCAAATATATTTTTTAATACATACGAGGCACTTCTTGGCGAGGTAGAATCAAGGGAGGTTCAAAAAAGCTCAAAGTCGGAAGTTGAACTTGCTGGGTACTTATTGCCAATGACATCCGAGTCAATCGATGACGATAAAGTATCAGTTATTTTTGATGATTTTGAGCTTGATGGCATCCCTACCAATAAGCCAGATGGTGCAATCGAGTTGGCGGAAGATGGCAAGTACACAATTCACTTATTCGAATCTACAACACCAGAACCGTTATTGCACGAGCTTGGGCATATTATAGCAGACCTTATTGGAAGACCAGCCATAAACGATGCCATTGCGGTAGGAATCGATCCAAATACAATTAAGGAACTTGGCGGAGTCGAAGAAGTCTTTTGTAAATTATTTTTATGCTATTTAGTAAAACAAAAATTCTCAGAAGATTTAAACTATGATATAACTGTAGACCGTAAATTGATGGATAAAAACATCGAGATCGTAAATACTGCACTTGATAAAATATTCTTCCCTAAAGAAAACAAGGAGGAGGACACCCAGTTTTTAAATATGCTGATATTTGTTAAAAAACTGAACGACCTTACAGATGCAGTTCCTCCAACTCCAGAAAAGCCAACTAAAAAGCCAGAGCAAAAGCCCAGCGAGGCATCAGCCCAAAGCGAAAAGGATGGCGAACCAGAAGAAAATGCGGAAGGCAAATGGTATACCGCCAACCAATTGCGTAATTATTTAAAAGAATATTATGGGGTTGTTACACAAGCCGATGGCGGATTTACTTACGGTGGAAAAACTTACAGTAATTTAAAAGAATTAGCCGAACAAGTAGGGTTTGAATATATTCCCGATAAAAATAAATGGTTTGTTGAGGTTTTAAAAACGAAAACCCCAAAGCCCGAAGATGGACTAAATACCGTACTTATTAAAGTAGTTCCAATCAGAAATAAAAAGGTTTACATTTATTCTGTAAACAGAAACTATGTTAATTTAAAACACTACCCAGACTTTACGATGGGCGGTCACCATTTTGTATCAAGCGATTACGAATTTATTCCCAAAAACGAAATTTGGATCGATCAAGACTTGGATGCGGTTGGCAGAGAGGCTACTATTAAGCACGAGCTTACTGAGTTCGAGTTAATGGTTTACGAAAATATGAGCTATGAAGAGGCACATAAAATAGCCTTAAAAACCGAAGTGCCAATTCTTAAAAAAGGAGTAAAGGGTACGGATAAACCAGCCGAAACAAAACCAGAAACAAGCGGTGCTTCTACAGATAAAAATAAGGAAAAGGCATTAACCAGAATTGCTGAATTAGAGGTTGTTTTGGCTACTGGCAGAGAGGGTAATAAATTTGTATCTAAAGAATACTACGAGGATGTTCGTAGGGCGGTCAATAAATTACGGGCTAAAAACGGGCTTCCTCCAACTGAGGTTGTTCGCAAAAAAGCAACTCCCAGCGATAAGCCAAAGCCAACAAAAGATAGCCCCGAACATATCGAAAAGCTGATTAAAAAAGCCAGTAAAATAAGTATAGCCGATTTGTTAAAGCAATTTGGCATAGATAATCGGGATTCCGTTTACAAACAAGCTAAACGGAGTACTGTATTTGCTACAGATCGAGAGGCAATGACCGATGATAAAAGGCTGGGCGAGAGGTTACGCAGATTATGGGTGTTTACTCAAATATATCGCAAATTAAAGACCAGCACAAAGAATGAGTATATTCGTGATTATATGTCCGATGATGATAGGGCATCTCGTAATGGAGAAAGAGAATATACGATGAGTTCGTTTAATAATTATACGGTTAAAATAAAAGAAGGTAAAAACATAATCGGAGAATTAAGCGGTGGCGATTATACCAATTTTACCATAAATTCGGTTGAACCTTATTATAATACGTTTAAGTTGATTCGTGAAAAAATGGAATCTAAAAAATAAAATATTGATATGGCAGAGAATGATGAAAATAACGATCCCGAAATTGTAACAGTCGGACTCGATCCAGAAGAGAAAACTACAGAACAAGGTCAAGCCCCCAAGACCGAAGGCGGTACGGGTGGTGGTGGTGGTTCTGAGGGTGGCGAAGAAGGTCAAGGCGGTCAAGATGGCGATGGAGAAGGTCAAGGTCAAGGCGAGGGAGAACAAGAAGGTCAAGGTCAAGGTGAGGGAGAAGGCGATCAAGAAGGTCAAGGTCAAGGTGAGGGAGAAGGCGATCAAGAAGGTCAAGGTCAAGGCGAGGGAGAAGGCGATCAAGAAGGTCAAGACTCTGGCGAAGATAATGGCGAAAGTAAAGGTACTGGTAAAGGAAAAAGTAAAGGAAAAGGAAAGGGCAAAGGAGAAGGCGAAGATCAAGGCGAGGGCGATGACGAAGGTCAAGACTCTGGAGAAGATGATGGCGAAAGTGAAGGTGGTGGTTCTGGCAAAGGAAAAGGAAAGGGTAAAAGAAAAGGCAATGGCGAAGGAGAAGGTGAGGGTGAAGGAGAGGGAGAAGGTGAGGGTGAAGGTGAGGGCGAGGGAGAAGGTCAAGGTGAAGGAGAGGGCGAGGGAGAAGGTCAAGGCGAAGGAGAAGATGAAAAAGAAAACGAGATTACTGGCTATATAATTCACGGGCAATATGCTGGTAAAACTTGCATATTAGATAAACAAAAAATTGGTCAACAAAAGGCTAATTTTCTTGTAAACATTGATGGCGAGGATGTTTATATTAGACCAGATGCGTTTGTAACCATTGGGGATTCCGTTCTTAGTAGGGATCAAAAACATTACGCACTTGTTAATTTTGTAAATCAAAAAACAGAAAAACAAAGGGCAAATGTTACTGTAATATATGCCGATCCAAACGATAAGCCCAAAGGCGATTTTTGGTTTGAGGATGATATTTATTTTAAAGCTCCGAATTATGTTGTTGTAAAGCATAATCATAAAAACAACGGTGCTATTGGGTACGCTTACGATATTGATTCGGATATAAACAAATATTATGTATTATCTTATAATGGCTGGGATGATCAAGAACAATTTCTAAGAGGCGAAATTGCAACTTATGGCGATAAAGTAGAGTATCTTAATGATAAACAAGAGGGGTATTCTGGAATAATTGGCACTAAGTACATATCTTGGGGTAATCCATACAACGGTCTACAAAACGGGATCGGTGGCAATTTTGTTTGGCTGGATAATATTACAAAAATTAATGATCCAAACTTAAAAATTAACTCTGGATGGGTAAATACTAAGGATTTAATATTGGTCGAACCCAGAGCAGATACTGGGGAATTATTTGAATCTCTTGCATTTAAAGTATTTATTAAAATTGCAGAAGAGTTTAGAAATTATAACGTATATCCAGCCGACACGGGTGCTTTTATGCGTAGTCATTTAACTCCAGCGTTAAAAAGATCGTTATTGTATCTTAACGAATATAGTGGAAGAACCCAAAGCGAAATCCCAGATATTACCGTAAAGGAATTGCAAGATTTAGATCGGGAAGTAGCCAAGAGTTTATTGCGTTATGTACAGTATATAAACCCAGATTATTTTGATCCAGAAATAGCTTACAAGTCAATATTAGCGGACTGTTTAAAAGAATTAGGGGTGCTTAATTTACTAAACACACAAATATCCTACGCTGAAGAGGGTGCTAACTGGCTGGGGGTATCTATTTTTAACGATAATCATAATGTATGCTTGGTTGTTGATAAACAAATCATTTACACGGAGAATAACTTAACGATGTTTATTAATTTTGATGATGAATCAAAAATTAGTAAGTTTGCGTTATGGGAAGAGAAAAGGTCAGAGTACATAAAATATTTTTACGCATTGCTGGGCTTTTTACTGACTGCGGTAGAAAGAACAAAACAAGGCGAACCCGAAATTGTAAAACATCCCGATTTTAATGATATTATTGGACAATTATATTATTCACAATTAAAAGCTCTTGAAAATGCAATCTAATAATTATAAAACACTCGAACTGGCTGACAAAGGGGTAGATTTTAGTTTAATCTTCCCAGAAAAGCAGGTAATTGTAAAAGAAATGACTGGTATGGATTTCAGCCTCCCCCAGATTGTAAACTTTTTGCGTAAACAGACAAATAACGGTGCGGAGCAAATCCCTTTGGCACTTGATATAGATAAACACATTTACTCTATTTATTTAAAATCTGGTGCAAAAGAAGGCACAAAACCAGCAGAGGCATCTGCAGAAGATAAACCAGCACCAACGCTGAAAGTACTTGAAACAAGGCTTAAAATTATTTCTGGTATGCTTAAAAAGGATGCCAAAAATACAATATTAAAGACTCGTCTTAAAATTGTTACAAAACAGATCGAAAATATAAAATCTAAAAACAATTAGTAATATGGCAAAAATTGATGATATTAAAAAAGAAATTGCGGAGTACAAGGAACTCATCGCAGATGCCAATGTTCCCCAAGATGAAAAGGATTTTGCTAAAGGCGAGATCGATGAACTGGAAAAAACATTAGCCGAACTCGAAAAAAAAGAAACCAAAGTTAAAGCCAAATCCGAGCCTAAAGCTAAAAAGGAAAAGGCTTCTGCCCCAAAACGTAAAGAGGGCGAGGCAGATTGTGCCGAGCTTGAAAAACGTGAGGAATCAGCCAAAAAATCTGGGTACGACATTGATGAGCTTTTAACTAAAGCCAGAACACAAAAGGCAAAGGCTAAAGCCAGAGCAGAAGCTCGTAAGAACGAACCTAAAAAACGTCCAGCAACAAAAAATCACGAGGCGGTTGAACGCACCTCAGAAAAGGTAACTACAAACGTAGAAAATCGTGCTAAAAAAGGCGAAGTAACAGAATCGGAAATCCAAACCCTTATTAACGAGTATAAACTCGCCATTAAAAAACTGGAAAAGGTTTTAGAATCGTTAAAGGAAAAGAAAAAACGTGGCGGAAACACAAAAAAGAAAAACATAAAGCCTAAAATGGTTCGCACCCAGTTCGAAGAGGGTGACTACGGATACCGTAAGGGCGGTAAAGCATAAAAAAATAAGGTAACACAATTTATATATTTTAAAAACAAATAATTATGAGTGACGAGAAAGTTTATAAGTATGCGTATGAGAAACTGATGGCTGAACACGAGCTTAAGTTATCGGATCTCCCAGAGGATGCCAGAATTGGTATTGCTACGATTAAAAAAATCGAAACAATTATCACGACTGCAGAATCTAAAGGCAAAAAAGCCAGTAAAGACACCCTTGCTAAAGTAAAAGCAAACGACAAATGGGTTGTGAACGAAATCCTTGACTTCGTGGACGAAAAAGACGAAAACGATGATAAGATTCCTCACGATGCCGATGAAATTAAAGAGGATTTAAACGATAACGAGGGCAATCAGGGTGACGATACTGGAGCTGATGATAATGCTGGGGACGATAACAATGCTGGGGACAATTCCGAAGCCAATAAAGAATTAGGCATTAAAATCGAAGCAGAACTCGATGAGATGTTTAAGACTGGCAAGGTTAAATGGTCTGCCGATGAGATTAAAGTTAGGGCTAAAAACACCTATAATACCCTATTTGAACACTATAAAGATGGCGAGGAGAATGGGGTTGAAACTACCAATTATAAATTACTCGAAACGGGTGAAGAAATTTATACACTCTCTAAAAAATAAATTATGGTTGCAAAATTTGATACTGGTGGTGCTGGGGCAACCCAGACAAAAGGCGGTGATTATACACTGCTTTGGATTGGCGTTATTTTAGTTGCTGGGTACTTAGGCTGGAGATATGTCGTAAAGCCTTACTTAGATAAGCAAAAAGAAGAAGCCAATAAAGTAGTACACGAAGAAGCTAAAGTATAGCTTTGAAAACATTAAATAATGCGGTATTAATAATTTACTACCGCAATTGTTTATTCAATAAAAGGTTTAATTAAAACTGTTTATTATGGGTAAAGAGAACTGGTTTACTAAAAACGCTTACTATATATCTGGTGCTATATTGGTACTGGCAGTTGCTGGGCTTGTTTATTACGAAAAAACAAAGCAAAAGGGTAAAGCTGATGAATCTCAACCCGTAATTAATAAAACTAAAAAGAATATTATAATTGGAGACTCCCAGACTCCGTTTATTGCCAAAAACTCTAAAAAAATTGTAAAGCTGGGAGAAACTGGATCGGAGGCAAATCTTTGGAAGGCTGGTCAAAGCCTTAGTTGGCTTAAAAACGCAGTTGCAAAATATCCCCCAAGTAGCGATGTAGGGAGTGTAGTTATTAATATTGGTACTAATGGTGGGTTTAATCCCAATGAGGATATTAAAGGGCTATTTTCAGCATTAAAAACAGCATTCCCAGAAGCTAAGTATTATGTCGTAAAAGGATCGTGGGGATGGGGTAATAATAAAAACATTACAGAGGCTACGGTCAATAAGTATTACGACAAGTTTAAGCAAAATGGAGCAACGGTACTTGATCCAGCAATAGGCAAGGTAGCCGATCCACACTCAAATCTTCCTATTTATAAACAAATAGGAAGTGCAATAGATAACGCAATAGCATAGCAATATCCAACTTTATCAACAAAATATTGTTCGAAAGACTTGCAATCTGATAAATATGTTGTATATTTGTGCAACATAATAAAGCGTATGTCGGATAAAAAACTATGTAAAATATTAAACGATAGCAATATGGGGACGCTGGTGGTCGATGGTGTTGGTATTGTGTTTAATGTTCACAAGGAAAATGATAAATACGCATCAATCGAATATTTTAAAGAACACTATTTATCGCTGGGATACACGGTGGAAAATCACGACTTTTCTGATGGAAAAACAAAAGTTACTATTTTAAAGCCTAAAAAAATAACATAAATAAGTATAACCAACATGAATAAGTATGAACAAAGAAAACGCAGAAAAAGTAGTCCTCTACATTCGTAGTCAGCCAAAAAAGACTATTAACGCAACCGTAGTCCAAAAAGTACTCAAATCAAGCAGTAGTTATGCAAACACCCTACTATTTGAGATGAAAAACAAGGGGTTGCTACGCAGAGAAAAAATCGGGCTTTATGTAATAACTCCAGAGGGCGAAGATTTTGCACCCCCAATCGCAGATAACTTCGAGGAGAGCCAAAAGGCATACGCAATGAAGCCGAAGCGTACACACAACAAAGAAACCTACGGGAAAAGGGTTGATGATATTAAAGAATGCCTCAACGATTTTATTATTTTAATGCTGGATAACGGTGGATACATTGCCTCATCTGTACAAGACTCTATTATCGCAAAATACAAAGTAAACAAGGCGGTGCTTACTTACGCAATAAGGCTGGGGTACATTAAAAGAATTGCACAAGCAACGTACAAATCACGGGTTGACTCGATTAGCACCATTAGGGCAAAAAAAATATTTGATAACATAAGGGAGGCTTCAACTAATAAAAAGATGACTACAAACTCCCAGATTTATACTAAAAAGGGCAATTTTAATTATAAAGAAAGGCAGTATATTAAAGACATAAAATATGCACTCGCAAAGAATAATTATAACCTTCATCGTTTAAAACCAGCAAATAACTTTAAAGAATTAGTCGAGCTACACGATAAGATTACCGTTAAACGTATTTACGAAACTGAGGATAAGCAGATTAATTGTGTCGAAGCCTTAATAAAGCAAGACTCGATGGAATTTGTAGCCGAAGCCCAGCAAAACAGTAAATCTATTGCACGGAGTAGAACTAAAAAAGTAAAGTTTGAAAAAGAACCCAGTTTTACAGATGAGGTTAAAAATGGATTAAGTAAGCCAGAAACACTTGGCAAAGATGGTCACCAGTATGTTGTACTTGAAAAGGGGGTAATATTAATGACTTGCTTAGACATAGATAAAGCGAAGGAATTTGCCAGACAATGCGTATTCCCATCCGATGGTGTTTATATAGCCAAGATAGTCGCAAAGGTATCCGCAAAGGTAGATGTTCAAGCAACCGATTTTGAATAACCAGCGATATGACGGAGCAAGAATTAGAGGTGTTAAAAACACGGGTATCAGAAGGCAATCGGCTACTCGCTTACTTGAAAAAATGCAAGGATAACGTAATCCTTTATACCAGATACAGCGAGGCATCAGAGGAGTTATCTAATCGCCAAGAATGGTCAAAGAAAAAACTCAACGAATGGCTAAATAAATTAGATAAAGCAAAGCAACAATTTAAAGATTTTTAATCGTGGATAAAGAGAGTCTTATACTGCTCCAGAAAATTGATTGCAATTGCAACGACTGTAAACATTTACAACGTGATATCGAAAAGTTTAAGGCATCGCAAGAGGCACACCATAAATGGCAATTTGACTACTTTACGACCATTAAAAATAAACTCATCCAAAAGGCAAAATGGTACAAGGATCGATACTACGATCTGGAACGCTGGGATGCCCTATTGACCGAAGCCGATAAAATGAAGTTTCAGTTCGATAAATCAGAGGTTATGATCCAGTACGGAGTCTGCAGTAAGTTAAACAAGCCAGTAACCTTTATCCCAAATACTTGCCAAGTGGATATGCAAAACTGTTTTGAACATAGGAGGGATCAAATTCTGTAAATAATTAATAATATAATTAACAATAAGCAAAATGAAAAAAGTAAAAGCAATTTTTAGGGGACAAAACGGTTCTTGTGGGTACGAAACAAACCGTGAGTACACGCTTGTAATCCAACACACGATTGGAACATACATTCAGATAGAAAACGAAAACGGTGGTGGTCATTGTGATTATGCTTTGATGATCGCCTTTCTAAAAAACTGGGATAATATCCGCAATATTTAACGGTATGGATTTTAACGTAAATACAGACAAAAGATACACCGAAACAATTAATGTTGCGGTAACCCCAGCCAATATGGATACTCTTTGGAATATCTTTAAACAGATGGATATAAACCTCCCGATACACTCTTTAACAGAAAGAGTAAAGTTTGATGGGGTTATTATGTACTGGCTAAAGTCCATATCTGAAAAACAACCAAAACCAACTGAAAAAAGATAATTTGCAATGGCAAAATATTTACCCTTAACTCAAAACCAAAAAGCGTTAATAGATGATGATATTTATGAAAAGTATCACGATGTTCCGTTTCACGCTTCCAGAGTTAAAAAGAAGTTTTATGCCAGAACATCCAGAACATTAATGGGGCATAGTATTAGAACATATTTACACCAGTTGGTAATTGGTTTGCCAGTTAGCAGACATTGGCAAATATGTTTTAAAGATGGCAATACATTAAACTGCCTAAAGGAAAATTTAATATACATCAGAAGATCAGACAACACTCAAAAAAACTCAAAAACACAAATCGGTAGGGAAAAGACCTCTAAGTATATTGGGGTATCCTTTCGCCCAGCCCGTTATTTAGCCAGAATAAAGTTTGATGGCAAACTTATTCATATAGGGTATTTTGAAAACGAAATAGATGCAGTAAAAGCATATAACGAGTACGCAATAAAATGTTTTGGGAATAAGGCAAAAATAAATAAGTTAAACTAAAAATAAATAGTATGTTAAGTATAATCAGTATTAAAACACAAACTCCAGATACAAGGCTTAACTGTATGCTACCTAAGGGTGGATATGTATCTATAAAGTTTAAAATAGAAGAAAAAAAAGATGCCTCTTTGTTAATGAGGATATTTTATGATTATATTAATTCTACCTTTTGCGGATTGCCAATGGATAAAACACTAAAGCCATTTAGCCTTGCAATCCCACATAATACAATTAAGACTATTACATATAGTTTTCAGTTAGATAAAATTACCATTAAATAATTAACAATAAGCAAAATGCAATTAAGAGTAACGAAAGCCGACATTGAGGGCATATCGAAAGACTACGCACTCCAGTTGAAAAACGAAATCAACAAGGCAACGGATGGTAAGATGTTTTTTACAGACGAGTACCCAGCCCTTACAAAACTATACAAGCTATTAAACGGTGCTTTTGATAGCTCGGTATCTGGGGTGCATTTTATAGAAACAAGAACCGAGTGATTATGGAAGATACCTTCTGCCCAGAAAAGTTAATCGGCAAAAAGATTTGGTTTCGATGCGAGGATCGAAGCGTAAACCCAGTCGAGCTTGAATTATTATCAATAAAAAAACATTATAAGGCTACTCGGATGCACGTTGGTAGATACGATCTCGTTATTTACGATACAGAATTTGGGGATATGCCATTACTTTACGAGGATATCTGCAACTTAATTAATACTGGGATACACAAAGGCAGACATATCGATTACGAAATAAAGGTGATAAATACAGTTGACAAATGATAACTAATTTCGAGGATATTACAGCCGAATTAAACGAATTAGAGCTTGAGTTAATACCTATACTGGTTGAGGGCTTTAAAACGCACACGGAGGCTAATCCGATCAAAGCTCCCCAGATCGTAAGTAATATGAACTTGTACCTTGTAAAAAAGGGTAAAAAAATAAAGATGACCGAACCCAGATTACGCAAATGCGTTAATCATATTAGGAGCAACTCTTTATTGCCATTAATAGCAACATCAAAGGGGTACTATGTATCAAATAGCCGAGATGTTATTGAAGCCCAGATAAAAAGTCTCAACGAGAGGGCAAGTTCAATTAAAAAGTGTGCAGAGGGATTGGCATTTTTTGTGATATCACCTTAAGCAGTATCCTCAATCGATAATACGTTTGCCATTGTGTACCAGCGACCATTTTTAAATCGGCTGGTGAGATAAAAAGTCGCAAACACCTTCTGCCCAATTTTGAATTTACTGGTAATGGCATCAAAGCCATTTTTCTTTATAACCAAGTTTACTTGGCGGATATTTTCGTGTCCGATATTGAGGGTGATAGAGCAAAACTTCTCGCCATCGTTAAGTTCGGTAATTGTACCCTTGATCCGATTGAAGTTTAGTTGTTTTTCGTTTTTGTTGAAATCCTCTGACTGTTTCGTATCTGTCTTTGTAATACCTTCCATATATTCACATATTTATTAACAAAAACAAAGTTAGGTTGTTTTTAAGATTTATCAACATTAGAGTTATGTACACCTAAATTGTATATATTTGTAAAAATACAAGGCAAAATTATGGTAAGTATAGGTTGCGATCAGTAAAAACATCAAAATAGTTTATGGAGATAACGATGGATGCGAAAAAGTTACAAGATTCCGAAATCCAGCAACTATTAAAAAATATAGTTGAGGTTCTTAAACATTACACCGTACCAGAGTTTAACAACTTTCTGGTTACCGCAATAAACAAAAAAGAGGATACGCATTATGCGGAGAAGTATATTTTAGAGCTGGTATGCGAAACATATAAAATCAGTTTTAACGCACTTGTGTATAGCAAGTCAAACCCAAATGTAACCAAGCCCAGACAAGTAGCTTTCTGTTTATTACATTATACGCTGGGGCTATCCACGAGATACATAGCCAAAACGATATTCCATTTTAAATATCACAATACGGTGGGATCGGCAATTAAGATGTATAAAAACCTTGACAACAACATCAAGCCCGATAGGGAGTTGATCGAATCAATCGAAATGTTAAGGGAGAGAGTTATGAAAAAACTACAAAATAAAGAATAATTAAAAAACAATATATGTCGAACTCAAGGATTTATGTTAAAAAAGGAAACCTTAACTACAAGGAGAGAAAGTACATTAAGGCGATACAAGATGCACTTGAAAAAAAGGGTATAAATCTCGATAAATTTCATCCAGCGACCAATTTTGGAGAGTTGCAAAAATTGTATGATGAATATACTATTGATGAAACACATTTCGAGGAAGTTGGATCAAAGGCAGAGGGTACTAAAACAGAACAAAACACGGAAGAGAAAACCAGCGAATCATCCAGCGAGAAAGAACACAATACAGACAACGGTGGCGGTGGTGAAGAAACCGAACACGATGATACTTATTCGTCTGATATTGATCCTTTAAACCGTGAAGCTCCAATAGTACGAGATTACGTGATGGATACTGGAATGCAACGGGAGGGCGAAAAGTCAAGCAATACTGGTCAAACCAATTTTAACGAGCCAACAACATTTGGGGAGAGCTTCGAAATGCCAAAGGACGAGGGCAAAAGCGATGGCGGAAAGAAGGGCGGAGGCGGATCGGGATCGGGGAATAACAAGGATAAAAAAGAGAAGGACTCTAAGCCCGATCCAGTTAATCCAGAATTCGATAGTATGGACGAAAAGAAAAAACGCAAAAGCACCAAAAAGTTTGCCAAGACTATTGTAAGGGCGGTCTGTAAATTATCCGAGATGGGCTGTATTTGGTGGGTTACCAAAGATATCACGGATGATAAATTAATCGAATACGAACTACAGGATACAATCGATTTAAAAATCCTTTTAACTCTTGAGGACAACCAAACCGCTACAGTTAAACAATGGTTTAAAAGTCAAGTTAGACTGGCAGACGAATCGTTTAAGATAAGCCAAATGGATGAGGATGACTTGGCTGATAGCTTATATGAAGTAATGCTTGAAAAGGGCATTGCACCAACGCCAATGCAAGAGCTTATAATCAACGCAGTGACTACAATCGTAATCGGGCTGGGAGTTAAGGCTTACGCAATGGGACAACAAATTCAAAACGTAATTACCCAGCTCAAAGAGATGAAAATGGAGCAACGGAATACGCAATCCCAAGAATATCACGAAGAGGAACAGACCGATCACGAGAATCCAGCAACTAAAACCGATGAAGCTGGGGGAGAGGGCGAAGCTGGGGGAGGCGAAAACAATAATGCGGATACAACATCTTTAGCGACAACATCTTAAAATTATGCAGTCGAAAGAAGTAATGAATAAAATAAAGCCAGTCGGCACAAGAGAGGCTGGTATGATGACTTGTACGGGGATACAAGGAGTCGGAAAAACCTATCTTAATATGTACGTTATCCGAGAGTACGTTAAGGATAAGTTTTATAATAAAGTAAAGGGTAGAAAATGTTTAATTTTCGACACCAATGGGGAGTACACAAAAGAACAATTTGCGAAAAACGATATCGAGAATTTCGAGGTACGAAGGATCGCTTTGTCAGATGTGGAAAAATGGTGTCACTCGGATATTATAGAATGCCGAAGGATTGATGCTAAAAACTTGGGTATTAAAGAAAAGAAAGAGGCGGTAGAGTACTTGTTAAAGATTTACAAAAACGGTATGCTTGTACTGGAGGATATAAACACCTACATCCTATCAGTTACCTTCATGGAAGAGATCGTTGGTGGTATTGTAAACTTAAGGCATCGTGCAGTTGATGTTTTGATTTCGTACCAGTCTTTAAGACCAGTAGAACCGAGAATTTGGCAAAATAGTCGCTGGGTAAGGATGCATTACCAAGCAGATAACGTAAACGATATTAAGGGCAAAGTAAGTAACCCTACATTATTTAAAATAGCCCAGTTAATCGTTAATAACAGATACTTCGGTGGCGACAAGCGGTTTTTTGTTTACATACACAATTTTGCAAATAAAATCGAGGGCAAATTTACCCGAAAGGAATTTGATGATGCGTGTAAACAGTATCTAAATACCAATAAAAAGTATTTGCGTGAGTACAAAGATATGCACGGTTGTCCGATTGAGGATGCTATGCAAGGTCTGACAAAACAATATGCACAACAATATTACGGAAATAAAGTTTAGCCGATGGAATGGAATTTTTGGATATTATTATTGCTGGGTACCGAGATTTGGAGTGTAGCTTTTGTAGTTGCCAGTATTCTTATATTTTTTAGGGCGGATCGGAAGCAAGTACTGGAAGATACAACAAGGGTAGTATCCGATAAAAATATTTTTTTGTTTATTTGCGGTATAATTGCATTGTGGATTAGTTTACCGATATCAATTCCGTTTAGTATCAAAAATATTATAAATAATCTGTAAAATGAGTAAAGGGCATATTATAAAAGGATTAAATCTTATTGGAGAGGCATATTTTATTAGGCTTATAAACGATAAAGAAGCCTTTGTACATTTTGAGGGAGATAATCCCAGCAACCCAGATAAAGAGGTTGTTTATAGGATCAAGCAAGGATCGGTGGGGGCTTGTCTTTGGCATAAAGATAAAGCAGAAGCATTTATAAAAGAAGCCCAACAAGGCGGTAGCCTCGAAATAGTGAAGGCTACTGATATATTACCCAATGATGGAACATTGAATTAAAAAATTATATTTTATGGAAACAAAAGAACCAAACACCCAAGAAATAGAAAAGATACTCGCAGATCTCAAAAAAGAGAGAGAACTACTTCGAGAGGAACTTATTAATTGCTGTGAAGGGATCAAAATATGTAAAATAGCAGATAACCGCAAAGCTCTTATCGAAGAGAAAAACGAAATCAACCAAGACATTAAAGATGTTGATGATGAGATTTTAAAAACGCAAGAGTTTTTAAATAAAATACTGGCAAAAGGTGGTTCTGATTTAACAGTAGGAGATGTTGCTACGGTAGGCGATATTAAAACCGAAACTATTGAAGACGTGGCAAAAGAACAAGAATTAGGCACGGATAATATTAAAACCGATCCCGAAGCCGATAAAAAAAACGATGAGGTTACGGTTGTTGAGGTTACGAAAACTGTGATAGTAGTCGAGCCAGAAAAAAAGGAAGAGCAAAAAGGAGAGCAAACAGAGCAAAAGAAAAGCAAAAAATAATTATGCAGGAGGAACAACAAAAATCCCCAGAGATTAAAGATGCCGACCAGCCCAAATTTGAGGATGGCGAAAAACTACCAACACATTTTGGTGGGGTTGAACTGGAAACAGAAGAGGTGACAAACGAAATGGACGGTGGAGCTATTGGTGATCCAAGCGATAATAATCAGCAAGAGTTTAATAATTAAATAAAAATAAGTATGAAAAAAACAACGTATGATTTTCCAGTAGAGAAGTTTCCAAGAATACAATCGGTATCGGAATCTGTAGTCCAGTTAAAAGAGCTTGTGGATTGCTTAAACGTAAGAAAAAAACTGGTTGCTAAACAAATTAAGGATGCAAAGGTTGATAACTTGACCGATTATGATGTCAATGAGAAAAAGATTATCCTCATTAAAACCGATATAGAATTGGCAAAGGTTCATACATCTATTATCAACAAGGAAAAGGATATTAAGGACTATATCGAAAAAGTAATTACCCCAACCCTGAATGTGATCGATAAAGACTATGATCGGCTATATAATAACGCTAAAATCCTTGCGAAAAAGGATAAAGTTATGGCACAAGCCATTGCTGATACAAAGTTTGAATTATTTGAGGACAACTGGGAACATAAATTTAATTTCTTTATTGCAATTAAAAACTATATGCAAACCCCAGCCAGTCATTTAAAAAGGACTTAACTTATAATCAAAAGCCCCAGCCATTTGTTGCTGGGGACTATTTATTATATGAGTAAAAATCTATCAGAATGGGCAGATTGGTTGCGTAGTTATGGGCTGGAAATTTATATCAAAAAAAAATACATTTTAGCCCTTTACAAACGGCTATATCTTATCCGAAAGGATTATTGCCTAAAATCTGAATACGAAAAAAACGAGGTCGAAATAATGGAGCTGGTGACAAAAAATACTATTATTAAAACCAGTAGCATAGTGGCACAAATGCAATTCTATTACGATGGCGAGTTAAGTATTTATATGGAAATGTTAGATAACAATATACAAAATAAAACAAATTAAAATGAAAGAACAATTAGAATTTATTTGTACAATTATCATCGGTATCGGTATGATAATCGTAATATTCAAAATGTTAAATATCCGATTGGATAAATTGTTTTCATACAGAAAAACAAGGGTGCTTTTAACGGAGTGCTTAGAAAAGATATACGAACTGGAGGGTAAAGTTGATGTTTACGAAACACAAATAGATGTGCTTTTTAATGGCTTAAAGAGGGCAAAGAAAAAAGCTAAACGTCTGGAGGCAAGGCAAAGCAACTTATCTCGTGGGATGGATGAATTTATAAAAGAAAGCTCTATAAACCCAATGATAAAATTAATGGCAGAGGTTAAAGAGCTTATGGGCAAAGGAATAGAAATAGAAACCCAGAAAAATCAAAATAACGGTTGATATGAGTCTTTTAAAACCAGTCGTTTCTATTATATTTTTAGCCAAAGGCAATTACTGGCTTGTAAAACATTGCTTTGATAGTATTGGCTTTGAGCTTAAGATACGAAAGGACGAGTTTATAATTCCCGATGCCCCAGTAGAATATTTAAAAACGGTTGGAGGTATTATCGTAGAACTCTTTATAATAGATAACACGGAGGACGAAAGGATAAACGAGTATTTTAATAGTTTAGCCAATAACGTAACAAAGAAAAACACCGAACTTGCTGGTGTGTTAAATAGTGTATTTAGGATGGCGACAAGCGAGTATATTTGCATTATTCCAACGGGAGTCGTGTTACAACCCAACTGGCTAATAGAACTCATTTATAATTGTGCTAATATTACAAGCAGTGGGGTGTCTGGGATCGTATCGGAATTTAAAAATGACGAGATCTCGTCATTACTGTCAACGGATGGGGAGAATTTGATAACCGTTGTTGCTCCAGCCGATAATTTAATTAAGGGGCTGGTGTTTTTTAAAAGAGAGTTATTGTATTTAGTCGGTGCATTTGATGAAAGCCCAGAATTAACTGGTAATGTGATTGACCAGTTTGCCTTACGATGTACTGCAATGAGTTATTATAATTATTATATTGCTTCAGATACTTGTATTATTGTACAAGATGATGATAAAACAGCCGATGCCAGTAAAGAGTCTGGACGCATTGCTATACAAAAGAGCTTAGACGAAATGCGTAAGGCAAGAACCTATTATCTCCCTTTGGATATTAGGTAGTTGCATTATATCCAATAACAAATAGCCTTATATATCTGTACACGACATCAATGTTATGTACAGATTTTGTACATAATATATATCACATATACAGCAATATATGGTATTTATTAATATTAGTGTACTAAATTATAGACTTTTGTTTCGGGCATAACTGGTTTAAGTTTGTATCTATAATTTTTATGTCTAACAATTAAAACTTAAACCTATGTTCTCAACAGACAATTTAAAAAAGATGGCAACTACGCTGGTTATCGTAATGGTAGCATTAGCAGTTCATCAGAAATTTGTTGCTCCGATGCTTGTTAAAAAAGCCGAAGTAAAAAAGTAGTAGGTTTAAAGGTCGTGTTATTTCCTAACCGATGCTATCGCCTTTATGGTGATGTTGCATTTTGAGATTTGCGAAAATCACGGAAATTGTAAGACCGAAAAACTGAAAAAAGAATTTAATTTATTAATCATTTTTAAACTCACTTTATCTAAATGAAAGCAAAAGAAAAAGAATTGCTATTAGCAATTAACGGTACAGAAAGAATGTCTGGTATCGATTCATACGATAACGAGGGTGATTTCGCTTATTTTGATGATATGGACAACTTTGATGGAGACGATATGTCTTTAATCGATGGTGACGATATGTCATTTGCAAGTGGAAGACCTCAAGTCGTATCCGATCCTTATGTTGTTTCTTACGAAAACACAACCGTAGGTGCTTTAATCGCAGTATTATTTGGCTACAACGATTGGTTTGGAGCTGGACCCCAGTACGGAAACCCCGTTGGTATCGTATTGACCAACTTACAAGGCGGTACTTATGGTCGTTTACTCGCCCAGTCAAATAACAAATTCTTCAAAATTGGCAAATGGAGATTTCAATGTACAACCCCTGCCCAGTTACAAGTAACTGTTAATATCAACCACGTTGATGCAAACGGTAAAACTTATTCAACCCCGTTGAATTTAAGTATTATGCGTGACGCTTATCAACAACAGCCAGACATCATCGATGTTACCAAGCCTGTTACAGTTGATGGAAACACTTATTTAACCTTTAACCTCTTAGCTGGTGCATTACTTACAATCTCTATGTTCCCAATCTCAGTTATTAGCGGAAAAGCTAAACTGAACGGAGGATCATCGATTAACTCCGCAAGAGCCCCACGCTTAAGCGGTAAAAACGTAGCTCCAGTTATTATCCAGACAACTCAGGATGTAAAAGGCATCTCGAGGAGCTAATTCATTACTGGATTTTCCTATAAATAAAAGGGATAGGGTTATGCCTTATCCCTTTTTTAAAAAACTTTTAAAGGATAAACGTAATGAATGATAAAAGGAAAAAGTCTGAATATTCAACGCTTCTCTCGGTACTGGCAAATGCCTCAACCGATAAAGCAAAGGGTTTATTAAAAAAACATACGGGGCTTAACGCAACGGATGTTAAGGATTTGGAGATTAAGTTAGCCAAACTTTATGCTTCGTCCCCAGCCAAGATCGACTTGGAAAAAGAATTTGCGGAGATTCATCCGCATAAGGAATTTATATTAAAATACAACAATCCTAAAGTTAAGGTTGAACCGCTACAGTCTAATCCAGAACCAATAAAAACGGATGAGCAAAACAAGGTTTTAAAGGAAACTGTTTTACACGAAGGCTGGGCAGAATTCGAAGGACATCCCCCTTGCGGAAATCCCAATTGCCCTTATTGTAAAAGATATATAAATATGGATGGTAACCCAAATTACCAAAAACGTCCAAATTGCCCTTACAGAAAACAAACAATGTCAAACTGTAGTGGCGGATGTTCAAATTGTGGCGGACGTTCAAAAAATGCTACATACTCTAATGCAGAGGGAGGTAGCGAACAAAGTATCCCAGTACAAAGAATTGCAACGGAAACAGTTGTAGTACTTGGAATTGTTAGCGTAGTCGCAATATTTGGGATGGTGTTGTATTTAAAAACAAACAGATAACAAGATATGAAAGTAGAATTGATCGAGGACGCTGAAGTTCTTATACCAAATTTAGAACATCATAATTTTACCGAGAGTGATAAAATCATTAAGAAGGGTACTCAATTAGATGGCGATATAAAACTGGTAGAGGGCAAAAGAAGAGGTCTAAAATTTACTTACAAACTATTTGCAACGAAGGATAAACAATTAATATATTTTAAAAAAATCAAACCAATGGAAGTAACTGAAGTAACTTTAGGAGCAGATGCCCAGCAGTCTGCAACGGTAGTAAATATCCCAATGCACAAGAGAATATTTACTAAAAATGCTGTAATTTATGGATTAATCGGAGCTGGTATCGGTTTCGGATTTTCTAAATACAAAAAATACAAAGGTGGCAAGACCGCAATGGTGACATCAGTTGTTGCAGTTGCAGGATTTTTGTTTGGCACTTATGTAGACAAACACCAAAGTGTTAAAATAGCTCCAAGCAAATAATTTAACCTTAAATATTAAAATATGAAGCCAACAATTATTACACTATCTCCCCGTAATACTGGCGATAACTCGATCCAAGTTGCTACTTTCGAGGAAGCATTTGGTGAGTTCTCACAAGCGAGGGGACGTGGACGTGCCAGAAGGCAAAAACGCAGAATGGAACGAATCCAAAGACGTGATGAAAGAAAAAGGACAAGGGCATCGAATCGGCTTTCTCGTAGAGCCGATAAACAAGCCACACGACAAGGGATGAGAGCAAATCGTCTCGAAGCAAAACAAACCCAAAAAGATACAAGAAAAACTCGCAAATTAGCTCGTAAAGCTATGGGGGAAGAAGAAGAACCGTTAATGGAAGAACAGGGCGGTTATGCTGAAGATCAGGGCGGTTATGCTGAAGATCAGGGCGGTGGTTATGCTGAAGATCAGGGTGGCGGATATGTTGAGGATCAAGGCGGAGAAGAAGGCTACGCTGAAGAAGAAGGCTATGAAGAAAAAGGCGGAGAAGAAGGTTACGCTGATGAAGGCGGATACGAAGAGGAATCTGGATTTGATGGCGGGGCAGTATTTGATCCGACCAACGAATTTAATGGTGCTGAAGACTCCTTCACATCTGAACTTGGCGGTGCTGAAGATTATTTCTTGAACGTGGATGGCGTGAAACAAAAAATACATCCTACGGTAAAAGAAATAACTAAAAAGATCGAATGGCAAAAAGAATATATCCAACGCCTTACTCTTAAATTGGCAAACGCTAAAAGCGAACCAATGAAAGAAAGCCTTAGAAAGCAGATTGCAACTCGCAATGCCCGTGTTAAGATGTTGGAAGAAAAACTGCAGGGTTATTCAAGTGCAAGAGGTCGTGGCAAAGCAGAAAGAAACAGCAGACGTGAAATTAGAAAAGCTAAACGCTTGGCTAAACGTGATCGTATGAAGGTAGCTTTAGCAAACGCACCAGCAAGAAAATTGGCACAAAAGCGTTCCGAAGGCGGATCAGAAACTCCAGTTGATGCAGAATTAAACCCAGATATTGCACAAGACTCAATCGTTATACCAGCAGAGGAATCTAATGGTGTAAACGGAGATACTGGATATATAGGGATCGATGATAAAGACGATTACGATGCACCAGCAAGTCGCAAATTTGACTTAAACTTCTCGAATGCCGAAGGCAAAAAGAAGGGTATGTCGACTGGTGTTAAAATAGCCATTGGTGTAGCAATTGGTGTAGTAGCAATTGTGTTGATTAATAAGTATGTACTAAAGAAAAAATAATAAGGTGGATAATAGCAAGTTTTTTGGCGAACTCGCCAAATATATAAAAAGCCGAGATACGCAGAAAGCCAATAGGGTTATTATGCGTGAATTGGCGATTTATCTTATTAAAGATAAATCGGACTTTATCGAAGTATTGAGAAATGCAAATATCCCAGTACCCGATAACGCATCCGATATCCAGCTTGTTAATGCCTTTATAGATAATGCACCCAGCAATCGTAACTTATTGCTGGGGGCATCTTTTCTTATCAGCCATAAAAATCAAGTCGTTGGAGCTGATGGAGAATCCGCAATTAACGATTCGGGGATGAAGGCTACCTATAAGGTAATGTACGAATATTTTGATGCAAATCAATACGATGATACGAGTGATACTGTGAACGAGGACTACTTAGATGCCGATGGCGAATCAGATGACGAGTTTTATTATGCTGGTGGAGGACTGATTGGCAGTTTATTAGAAGTTGGTGGTGGTATCGCCAACAAAATAATGGACACCCAAAAAATGAAAAAGTTTGGGAGTAGCGAAACTCTGGCAAAACAACAAGAGGCAAAGAGGCAGATGATCCAGCAAATAATGGAACAGAAAAAAGCCAAACAAGAAGAGATTGCTAAAGCCAATGAACGTAAAGCCAAAACAACCAAAACCGTGTTAATAGTTGTAGGGAGTCTGGTCGCAATAGCACTTATTGTTGGTGTTGTTTATGCTATTAAAAAGAAAAAGTAGCTATGAAAAAGGTTCTTGGAGTACTTGTGATTATCGGCATCGGAATATTGGTTTATAGCCAATACAAGAAGTCGAAAAAAGAAATAAAAAAAGTAAAAATTAAGAAATAATGGACTTTGTAGCAACAAAAGACTTTAAATCTCCCTATGTTGTATCTACTGGGATGCCTCATAGACCAACGCAAATTAAAGCAAAGGTCTTTAAAAAAGGAGAAATTATTAGCGGTGAGCTTAAAGATTCAAAAGGTAAACCAGCCTTTGTGTTATACAAAGGGGTGGTTGTAGTGCCTTTATCTTGCGTAAAACAAATCATTACAAAGGACATTAACGCTGGTACTGGTATCAGCAATGCGGAGGGTGATAGTCAGTCTGAGAGTAAAGTTAAGGTTACTGTAGACAAAACAAAATCGTCTAAAACATCCAAAGACAATGTAAAATACTTGGACGCAGTTATCGTTGGCGGAATAGTTGGCTTCGCTGGCGTGTACTTTGCCGAAAAGAAAGGTTGGATCGCATTGCCTACCCAAAAAAATAAAATCATTGGAGCAGTTGCTGGGGCTTTACTGGGTGCTTATTTAGTATTCAGATTTAGTAAAAAATAAAATGGGAGTAAAAACCAAAATATTAACATTGACCGATAACGAGTTTTTTGCAATTGTTAGCAAAATGGTCGATATGTTTGGGTTTGTTTTTGACGATAAGAGTGCTAATATTAAAGACTTGTGGAATGCTTACACCGAGTTATCGTTAAGCCAGTTAGAAACATCTTTCGAGAACGATACCGATATGGAAACTGCTTTAATTAATAAATTTGAGGAGAAGGGCTGGACTATTGACACTTACGTTGAGGGACATTACGATAAATATGTCAGAGGCGGTGTTTTAGGCGGTAAAAAACTCTTTTATTTACTATTTAGCCCATCTGGAAGCAATAACCCTTACGCAACCATACGGTTCTTTTTAGAGGAGAGACCGAATGCTAATTATTTCGAACAACTTGGCGAAATTCAATATTATACTGGAGTTGATAATAGTTATTCTTTTACAAGGTTTACAGTTGAGGTTGAGGCATATCACAAGGCTGATAAATTTCGGAAGGCATACAGTATAATGAAGTTTATTCACGAAAACAGAGTTGATCGCAACGACATAAACGCTGTACTGGAAATATTAAAGGGCGAGGAGCTTATTATAGATAAAACAACTCAAAGTCTTGTACCCAAATCTTATGTAGGACAAACGATTTTTAATGTCTTTGGAAAAAACAAACCAGACCAGCTATATACTTACGTTTACGCACCAAACCTTGCAGTAGCAAAAAAACGAGGCATTGCTAAAATTGGGAAAAAAGCCGATGTTGATTTTAATTATGTAAATACTGGCGAGGTGGTCGAAAACTCAAGAGATGAGGTACAGTTTAAAATGGGCGGAAATATAAATAAAACTGGCTTTAAATATTCAGTTGGTGGTTTATAAAAATGAAATCTAAAAAAACAAAAATACAATGAAAATAACAACCGCATATCCAGTTATTATCAATAAGAAAAGAGAGAACTACCAAGATTTCTACTTAAATATTGATGGCGAGAATTCTGCACAAGTAAAACAATTTCATATTTTTGCAAACTCTAAAGGTGCAAACCTTAAGGTCGATGGTAAATACGGAGCAAAATCTAAAAAGGCTTATAAAACTTACGGAGCAGACTTTGAGAAATTTTGGACTGCTCTTGGCGGAGTAGCCTCCTCTGGTGGCAATATAACTGGTAAACCAGCATTTGAAAGCGGAACAAGTTCCAGCACCCCTTCTGAAAAAGAAATTAAGGAGAAAAAAGCTAAAGGATATTACTGGGATAAAGCCAAAGGTGTATGGGGTAAAGCAAAGGAATCTGGTTTAATTGATAAACTGGGCGAATTACTCGGCTTAAATATGGGCGGAGGCGGTGGTGGAGGACAATCATCTGAGGCAGACCTTGTATCAACAAATGCCCCAGCAGAAGATCCAACTGCTAAAAAAGGAATGAGTACTGGAGTTAAAATCGCAATAGGAGTTGGGATCGTTGTAGTAGTAGGTGCAATTATCTACTTTGCAACTAAAAAGCCAAGCACACCAGCCCCAGCAGTAGCAAAATAATAACAAAAAAAAATAAACAGTAATGTTTGCAATACACGAAAGCAATAACAGAGAGATGAGGTTGAATGTCACTATTAACTGTAGTGGCAAGAAAAAGTTTCGTGTCTGGGTACAAGAGGTTGCTCGTAATAATAGTAAATATGCGGATAGGGAGATAGTTGTTGATGGATCGAGGATGATTTATTTTTCACTCCCAGTCACTCCAAAAAGAATACTTATCGGTTGTTTTAATGCGGTTGATACGAGAGATGAAAGCTTCGAAATGAAAGTCGAAGAAGTACCATTAAGGAAATTTAATATCTGGCTGGACGAGGGTACAAAAGAGTTTATGCAGTTAGATATTAGCTTTTCGCAAAAATGTGGATTTGAAAAGCCAAAACAAAATGGCACTATTTACCAGAGTCCCGATGCGAGATTTAATATAAAATACTTCCCCGTCATAAGAGACTTTATGTCTAAAGCTCCGTTAAGCACCCCAGCAAGAATTGGGCATTCTACTGGTCTTATCGAAGCGAGTGCTTATCGTTTTGTACCCTACACAATCCCGATGAGGTTTATCATCGTACTTCACGAGTATTGTCACAAATGGAAAAACCCGAAGATCGGCTTACAAATAGGACACGAGACGGGTGCAGACATTAATGCTTTATATCTATATTTAGGAAGCGGTTTTTCAAAAATAGATGCTATATGTGTTTTTGCAAATGTGTTTTTAAAGGCACAAACAGACGAAAATATAGCAAGGATGCGAAAAATTAATGACTACATTAAACGGTTTGAAAATCAAGAATATGCTCAATTAATGTAAAATATGGCAGATACAAATACATATAACCCTTACCAAGAAGACATTTTTGATGATTTTCTTAATGATGGCATCGCCTCTCAAAGCGAAGTAGAGAGTGGGGATGATGCTTTTGTCATAGAACAAGGCGGAGAAAGGTATTTTGAGGCAGAGGGCGATGAAGAATATTACGATGCAGGGGGCGACCAACAAGTAGCCGATGATGATAACGAAGAGGTTTACGATGGTAGCGAGGACGAAAACCCTGATGATTATATTTTAGATATCGATTTTAGCCAGTTTAAAGGCGACTTTAAAACTTCGCTAAGACGTGTTAATCGGACTGCAAAGAAGGGCAAGGTTCGAAGGAAAACTGGCAATGTAGCCATAAAAACAGTCCGCAGAGGAGTACCCGTTGGTAACCAGCCGATACTTCGCAAAAAAAACCCAGCCTTAAGCAGACCAATGCAAGTTCGCCCAAAAACAAGAAAGCCTTTGACAAAAAAGGTTGGAGTTGGGATGGTGGATGATAGTGGACGATTGGTTGGGGGACGTGCAAAATTAGTTGGCAAGGGCAAAAACTCAAAAACTCTTCAGAGGGTTCTTGTACCAAGAGATCAAACCGTGATCGTTCAAGGACTGGACGATATGATATTAAAGGGCGATAAATGTTCTTTGAACGTAAAAAATGTTGGGTACTACAAAGGTAAAAAGCTAAAAGAGTTAATCTTTACAATGAATAACAACTCGGCATTAGACTTTGTAGTTGAGTTATTTAACCCATCTATGCCTCTTGATTATTTATACTCTACATCTGGAAATTTAAACAACAAAATACAAGTAGCTGGGGGGTTGGTGAGTTATTCTGATGTTATGTTTAACATACTCGGTAACCCAATGCACATCCCGAATGCTAAGTTTACTTTTGCTGGAGCAACGCTTCAACAACAAATAAACCAACCCTTGATTTTTAAAAATAAAAACTCTGAGGGTAAACAAAAAATCGATCCAATCCAGTTGCAATTACAAGTGGATAATATGCAGGTTGCAAACGATATTGTATTTTTTAATATCGACTGTAACCTAAACCGACCATTTATTCCTAATGGGATGGATGTACTCGAATATAAGGTACTCGCTGGGAATACGGTGACATTTGCGTTTTTCTACGAGCAGAGAGATTTAAGAAAGTTGTTTTTTAACGAAGCAAGGACAAGCAAAAAATTATTATAAGAATGGCTACCAACTTATTTGAACAAAAATACGGGAATAACATAAGAACGATTATCGGGCTGGTTAACCTTGTTCGCCAAGACGATAGTGTTCTTTTATGTGATACTTCTGCTGGTGCGGTTGGTATTCAATTGCTTGGAATACCTCAAGGAAAATGGAGTACCCAATGGAAATTATATATTGTAGACAAAAGCAATAATGCTTCTATAAACAACATCACTATTGATGCCCCTCTTGGCTTTTTAATTAACGGGGTATCGAGTTATGTAATGACCGCAAACGCATCAAGTTTTGTGGTGCGTGTTACAAGCGATACTAATTATATTGGGCAGTATAGTGTAACTGCTGGTGGCGGTGGCGGTGTAGCTGGACACGTTATACAAGACGAGGGCTTGGCATTACCGCAACGGTTAAGATTAAATTTTGTTGGTGCTGGAGTTGTTGCTTCGGATGATGCGATAAATAATGCAACCGTAATAACTATTGATGGTGCTTCTATTGTAACGCTAACAAATGCACAAATGTTGGCATTGATATCTGGCTTTACTGTAGTTAAAGGACAATTTTATAAAATAACCGATAACTCATTTGCAGACTTGGGTGTCGTTATTCAAGGTGTAACAAACAACTCCGTATCTATACAAGGTGCTGGATTGTTTTTGAACCCCGATTTTCAAGGAGTAGGAGTTTATACGGGAGTTGTTGGCTTTGCTGGTCAACTGGGCTTATGGTCGGCTAATGTTCAGCCTGTAGTAATCGGAAATGTGGTTATCTGGAATAACCTCCATTACGTTAATTTAACTGGTGCTTGGGGAACAGCCCCACATACCGACTTAGTAAACTGGTCTGTATTGGCAAAAAGCGATACTACTGGATATATTCTCGAAACAGATTTCGTTAAATACAACGTATTTACCAATACAATAATTTATCGGGCAGATAAACGGTTGAATGAGGTCGACTTATTTATTCGTGGATTACTCAACTCCCTTTTATTTTTTCAATGGGGTAGAGATGTTGTTACAAAAAATAAGCTGGTTGGTAGTTGTATTATGAATTGCAGAAATAGTGTCGTGAATTTTGATTCTAATATTATACACGATGGACTACTTGAAGACGATACATATAGCGGTGGGGCGATAGGAGCTGGAATTGTATCGTTTAATTTAATAAATTCTGGTGGTGCAATACGATTAAACGATACAAGGGGTAGCGTAAGATTCAATTACGTGGCTGGGAATGGAAGTTCACTTTTAATAAATACAACAACCTCAAACGGAAGATTTGTAGAAAACAATACGATTGTAGAGTCTTCTATTTTAACGGTAGGTTCTATTGCTGGTGGCGGAGATGTTACTTATAATAATTTAATCGGGCAGTCTAAGGTACAGATAAACGTATCGGTTAACGGAAATTTTATAATGAACCGATTAAAACACAAAGCTATCTTTGAGTCGGATAGTATAACGCTAACTGGAGAGGTTGAGAATTGTGATATATCAGACTTTTTTGTATATATTAAAATCGTATCGGTAGTATATACAAAAAGATGCGTAAGGCATAGTTATAGCAACTGGCAATATACTTTAGATTTAAACGATCCTTTAATTTATGCTTTGGGTGTTTTAACACTCCCAGCCGATACATCTTTTATTGGGGAGTTTAAATGCCTTAATTCAACGGGTAAAAACATAAACAATATCGTAGGATTGGGTGGAGTAATTCCCCACATATTTATGCCAGATAATACAGTAGTCGGAAATACGCTTCAGTTTGTATTTACTCCCGTAGCAGTGGCATTGGCTGGTGATATTATCGCCAATCACTCGGTTGCTAATGTGGGTTCAACCCTATTAACCGCTTACTTGAACACTTCTGATAATATGACTATTTGGAAGGGTGCTACTGGGGTAAATAACGAGGCTACAGATAAAAACGTATGGCAATAAAAAAATAAAAATATGGCAAAGCAAAATTTCGCAAAGGAGAGTTTTACTGGGATGCCAACTTGGGCGAAGGGTTTAATTGGTGTTGTAGTTGTTGGTGCTGTACTAATAGTCGCATATAAAATTTATAAAAAGAGTACCGATTTAGTTAAAGAACAAGGCGAAAGACAACAAGACCAACAAATTAATAACGAGTTGGTACAGTTAATGTCAAAAGGCGAGAAGCCCAAATTAACAAAAGCTCAATGGCTGGGGTTGGCGAATAAAATTCATACTGCAATGGATGGCTGGGGAACGGATAACTTAGCAATCTTACAAGCGTTTATGTCTATCCCAACTTATCTTGATCTCTTGGGAGTTATGCAAAGTTATGGTGTCCGTACAGTAGCTTCTGGCAAAGGGAATCCAGCTCCAGATTTTAAGGGTACTATGTCATCCGCAATTGTTGATGATATGGATGCAGTGTATGTGCAAAAAATAAATCAAATATTGACCGCAAGGAAAATACCTTATAAATTTTAAAATTCTGTAATAAATAAATAGTGTTTAATTAAAATCAAACGAAAATGGCAAACAAAGTAAGAGAAATCATCGCAAAAGGTCAACACAACCTTATTGGTACTGGAATTGGAGCAGTTGCTGGATTCCTTGTAACTAAAAAAGTTATCAAAGCTGACAAAACTTGGAAATTAGTTGTTGGTACTCTTGTTGGAGCAGTTGCTGGTGCAATCATTTCTGCAAGTATCAAAGCTAAAAAAAGCCAACCAACCAAAGAAACCGTTACTAAGAAATAAGAACTATGCAACCAAACACAAAAAAGACGATACTCGTTATCGCAAGTTTTTTGGTACTGGGAGCAATAGGCGGTTATCTTTTGTGGAAACGTAAAAAGGCAAAGGAAAAAGAAAAAGCCGATGCCTTATTAACATCGGAACTGCCGAAGGTAGACCAAAACCAGACAAATGTGAATACTACACCAGAGGTTATCGTAAATACACCCCTACCAGTAGTGACACAAGGTGATGGTATGCCTTCGAGTCCTTCCGAAGTAATGAAGTTCCAAGACTGGCTTGATAAAAAAGGTTTAAAATGGGTTGGTGCTAAAAATCCAGCATTAACTAATGGCAATTTCCTTTTAAAAGGAAGCGGTTACGGTAACTTCGGAACGTCTACACAAAAGGCTTGGGCGGTTTACGGTGCTGAATACCTTAAGCTAACAACCCCAGCGAAAAGCAATAACTTTAAGAATGGCGATAACCTTTATCCAAAGCAGTCTACAGATAACGCTTTTAACTACCCAGCAGTAGATAAAAAATTCGTTATCGGAAAGATCGTTATGGATGGGGCTAAACCAGTTGCTAAATTCGTTGGAAATACCAGTAAACAAGGCTGGATTAAGGCAAAGGCAATCGTAACGGACTATACTTGGAATAATGAGACTAATTCTTATGGCAAAGCGTTGAAAGACGTTTATTTACAAAGTAAGAATTACACCAACATTGCTCCGTAGTGTCCGCTTTAAGTACTTCTTATTACGCAATCACATTGCGGTAATTCTCGGAGTGTATCAATTAGTTAGCAAGATTAACGATGGCAGTAGACGTAAACATATTTAAGGGAATAACCGCTTTAGTTATTGATAAACTTGAGGGCGGTTATTATCATCCTTTAATGTTAGCAGATGGTCGTGTAAAAGACCAGCGTTATGCTAATAGTGGCGAAACTATGTTCGGAATAGATCGCAAAGCTGGGGGGCGGATCAACTTAACCCCATCTGGAGTTTTATTTTGGAAGGCAATCGATGACGCTAATGCAAAGACACTCTGGAAATGGAATTACAAAGGAGGTGCTTTAGCAAAACAGTTAAAGGTCTATGTTGGCAATATAATGTTGCCAGAATATGAGGCTTTAGCAAAGCGTTATTTATCTCCCAATGCGAGAGATATTGTAAACAGCGACAAGCGGTTGTTGTTTAATTTTATTTATGCAACGTGGAACGGATCGGGGTGGTTTCAAAAATTTGCTTCCGACTTCTCATCTGCAGTTGCAAAAGGAATAACTGATCCCAATCAACTTGTGCAAGTGGCTATTGAATCGAGGACAAAGGAAGGCTTACGGGCTGGGAGTCCTCCAAATTCATTAATAAAACAAGGTGGAGAGAAAATAGCATTGTTTATAAATGATATAGAATAAAAAAATATTATGGCATTTTACGATAACGTAGCAAATTTTATAAAAAAATTCGAGGGTTATAGCAGTAAGCCTTATTGGGACGTAAACGCATACAGACTCGGATACGGTAGCGATACTATAACTCTGCCAGATGGTACGTTTCGAAAAGTTGTAAAAACAGATGTTACAACACGAGAAATGGCAGAGAAAGACATTGCCAGAAGAATTAAACAAGATTTCGAGCCAGTAGTAAAAAGACAAATAGGTGATGCTTATAACAAGCTTCCAGAACCAGCTCGTACTGCCCTATTATCTATTGCGTATAATTACGGTAGTATTACAAAACCAGCGATTAGGGAATCTGCAAAAACTGGGGATGTAAATAAACTGGCAGACGCAATCGTAACCAGTACTTATAACGATAACAAAAAATTACCTCCAAAACAACAAGAACTATTACGGGGAAGGCGGAAAGAAGAGGCAGATTATGCCAAGTCTACTTTTACGCAAGTAACGGAAGCTATTAACGAGGGAGTACAAAAAGGAGTTGATACTATCAAAGAACATCCAGCGATCACAATCGGTATTACGGTAGCGGTGATGGTTGCTTTATTTATAATTTACAAAACATTAATTAAGAAAAAATAACCGATTATGAATTATAGCAATTCAAACCTAAAGGACGAGTTTACTCAAGGCATTGATGGGACACGTCTTGACTATGTATATACAAAGGGATTACAGAGTTATAATGGCAGAGACTTAAATGAATTCTTTTGTGCAGAGGGTGGCTTCAAAGACAAAACAACCAGAGCCTTTATTGGTCAAAGGGTGTTTTCGCACCTCGATGGCGAGGGAAACGAAGAGGATTATTATAACCTCTTTGGGCTGGATGCAAAAAGTAGGGAAAGACGAAACGCAAGAAGAGACTTAAGAGCTAAGTCAAAAGCAGAAGCCAGAGGCTTAAAAGCACAAGGTCAACTGCAGAAAAATCTCTCGAAACGTGATCAGGCAAAAGCCCAGCAGATGTCTGCAAAGGCAAGTGAGAAAGGTGTTGCTGGAGATATTGCTTTGGCAAACGCACTCGCAAAAGACACTCCAAGCGGAGGATCTGAAAAGGGAATGAGTACTGGAGCAAAAATCGGCATAGCAGTCGGTGTTGTAGTAGTACTCGGAATCATCGGTTTTGTAGTTTATAAAAAAATGAAAAAAGGTGGAAAATAATTCCGATATTAGTACACAAGAAAGACTCGTAAGTCTTGAAAAGAAAAGCACGGAAATGTTATGGCACAACCGTATTCAAACTCTTGCTCTTATTGTATCCGTATTGGGTATAACTGCCCTATTTTCGCATATAACCAAGCATTCAAAATAATAAATTAATTATGAAAATAATAACAGCTTACCCAATAATACGGATAACAAACACAACCAATGAAGTGTTATCTAATGGCGATGATACTGTATCCAACGTAAGAGGCGGAGGCGGACATAGAGGCGGTGGAGGTCGTGGCGGACACGGTGGCTGTGGACACTTTGGTGGTCATCGTGGAGGAAGAAGACCATTTGTAATTGGTGGCGGTGGCTTTTACTGGAATGGTGCGTACTGGGTAGACGCAAACGGACTCTGTTATGAAAAAAATTGGCTGGGACAATATACTCTCGTTGATTGCGGAGTTGTACCAGCAGTAGCATTTGGATTATAAAAAATTAAAATAAATGAAAAAAACTGCAGTAACTAAAGATGGAGTAACGGTAGAAAGAGCCTCCGATAAATATAAAGGGCATATTTTTTACGATGCCGATGGTACTGGTTATAAATGTCTGGGTTATAATCCAAAACTGGACGACTGCGTTTACAGAAACCTTAAAACCAATGTTGAGGTTGTTGGGTGTATGGAAGGGTTTTATTTTAACAACCCAGTTAAAAGCCTTAGTGAAAAAACAAAAGATGCCATTAAAAAACACGGGAGAGAAAAATGTATTGAAGCATTTAACAGATACGATAATGGCAATGGCGGTGGAGCTAAAACTATTGCTTATGATATGGATGTTACAACAAACCAAGCCGATGCAATGATAGACGCTGGTCGTGAATTAAGCCAGTCTAAGTCAAAAGTATCAAAACGAGATAAGGAATTGGCTGAATTTGTAAATGTAAGCTATAAAAAAGGTGCGACTGTTAAAGGAAGCGTGACTTATTATGTTGCTTGGTCGAGCTGGTTTGATTCCCATAAATATGACATTGAAAAAATAACGAAGGCTTTAAAATCAATTGGTGCTACAGATATTCATTTGGAAAACGAAGAAGGTTCATCTAATCAACCCGAAGTGGTTGTGTTTAATTTTAAAGGCGATGGAACAGACTACGAGCCAACAAAAGCAGTTCAAAAAGCACTTAATACAGATTGGATTATTATTAGAGTAAAGGATTGGAGAATTAAAAAACACGAAAAAGGATCGACTATTAATGGTTGGAAATACACAATCGGTGGGCTATAAAAAATAAAGCATGAAAAACAGTAGCAAGGATGTTGGTAAACAAATTGGATTATAAAAAATTAAAATAAATGAAAAAAACTGCAGTAACTAAAGATGGAGTAACGGTAGAAAGAGCCTCCGATAAATATAAAGGGCATATTTTTTACGATGCCGATGGTACTGGTTATAAAT
>Ga0247841_10000695_pt1 | contig 84771 bp, 83 predicted proteins | sample LaCruzMarch2015__2_FD_192410 | JGI IMG/M metagenome (GOLD analysis project Ga0247841, IMG submission 192410) | Freshwater microbial communities from meromictic Lake La Cruz, Castile-La Mancha, Spain - LaCruzMarch2015_18m | ecosystem: Environmental > Aquatic > Freshwater > Lake | place: Spain... | reverse complement strand
TTTTCGGCGGTCATATCTTCCTCCTTCAGTAAAGTGTTTTCGGCAAAAACATCTTAACCGAAGAGAAGACTGACTGCCACTTTTTCTTCCCCCAACTGTACGGGGAGATCTTAACTTTTACACATAAGAAAGAAGGTCAATAGGGGAAAGAAGAGGAGTACCATTATCCCATAAGCAAAAACTTCTCTCAGTCTATTAAGCTCATCTGTATCGAGGAGGGGTAACAAATAGTAATAACCGGCGACAATAACAACTAGGACGGGAAACAGAGTGGACATCAAAGAAGATATTAGAAATATCTTCTTTGATTTTTCCTGTGTTAATGAACGGAAAAAAGACATCGTCCAATTCCGTTTCAAATACCTTTACTATTAATAATTAACGGCTGTTACGTAACTCTTGCAGCTCCAGATATCAATATCATGGTTGCCTATATCAAAATTGGCGCGGGAATACCAACATTGATTACAAGTTGTGATTGATTGGGCGTCTATCATGATTGGGGTTTATCCGGAAGTATTCAAAATTTAAGGCTGCTTTCCTATATTCATATTTGACAGCTCATACAATATCAGTTATCAAGCCAAGTAGAATTCACTTCAATAACCCTGAGAATCGATTTCTAACATGCAGGAGCAGGATACGTCCGGGCTGGAATGTTGGCTCAAAGAGGATTCCTATCGCCAGATAGTTGAGTCTATAGATGAGGCCATCTTTGAATTAGACACCATGGGCTGTTGCCGAAGCGATCAGGTCACTGGAAAGGAAACGAGGACAGGCAAAAGCAAACGCTGCGCCAAAATCCGTGCATATTATTGCCCTTACGGCCCATGCCATGGTGACGGAGCGGGAACAATGTTTGAGCAAAGGGATGAACGATTATATGACCAAACCCATCAAGCGGGAAAAGCTCTTTGAGATGATCCGCCGCTGGGTTGCCCATGAGGGATAAGAAGGGGGGTGGAAAGGGGCTTAGGAAACCATAAAAAGGATTGTCTTGGTTCTGAGTTGAATCCCGGATTATCATTGAAGTTAAGGAAAAAAAGGAGGAGACATACATGGGAAACATTTTGCCCCCGTTAACGGAAGAAGAAAAGAAGCGCTATACTGTTATCAATAAAGAGAATCTTGAATACCTCATGAACCGGTACAACAAGGTGAATCGTTGGGTTATCGCCGATATGATTCGCCGTAGCGCCTACCATTACCCCAACAAAGCTGCCATCATCTATAAAGACAAAACCCTTAGCTATGCCCAGTTGGATGCGGAATGCAACCGCGTTGCCAATGCGCTTCGGGACTTGGGGATTCAGAAGTACGACCGCGTGGCGATCCTGGCCCATAATACGATCCATCACGTCCTGATCTGGATGGCCTGCTGTAAGATCGGGGCGATCTATCTGGCCATCAATTATCTACTCCGTGGAAAGGACATTGCCTATTGCATCAATCATTCAGAGAGTAAGGCCTTCATAGTTGAAGACGCCCTTTTTGATCTGGTGAAGGACGTCCTCGACGATATGCCGACGGTGAAGACCTGGATCTGGTCCGATCAACTGGCGGGACAGCCCCCGGTCAGCGACCGTTTTCTCAATTTTGATACTTGGTGCGGAAAATACCCCGACACGGAACCGGACACCATCCTTCACATCGAAGACCCATGCCAGATGACTTACACCAGCGGGACGGAATCCCGGCCTAAAGGCGTTATCATCAGCAACCAGGCCCTCATGGCCGAATATATGGGGACAATCGTTGATGGGCAATATGACGAGGACGACATCAACCTCAACGCCCTCCCTATCTACCACTGCGCCCAGCGGGACGTCTTCATGAATCCCATCTTCTGGGTGGGGGGCACGAATATTCTGATGATGCCCGATATTGGTCAGATCTTAAAGAATATCGCTGCGTACAAGGCGACGATGTTCTTTGCCCCTCCTACGGTCTGGATCGGCATGCTCCGTAATCCGGAATTCAGCAAACAGGACCTGTCCAGTCTCAAGAAAGCTTATTATGGGGCTTCGATCATGCCGTTGGAGATCCTCAAGGAGATGATGGAGCGCCTGCCTGGTGTGAAGATATATAACTACTATGGCCAGACGGAACTGGCGCCCTATCATACGATTCTCAAGGCCAAGGACGCCCTTGCCAAGATTGGTTCGGCGGGATTGGGGGGGCTGAACATGGAAAGCCGTCTGGAAGACGATGCGGGGACAGCGGTCGACAAACCTGATATCCCCGGTGAGATCTGCGGGAAGGGACCCCATGCCCTGATCATGTACTTCAAGGAGCCGGAGAAGACGGATGAGGCCATGAAGGGCGGCTGGTTCCACTCCGGGGATATCGGCGTCATGGATGCGGATCGCTACATTACCGTCGCGGACCGAAAGAAGGACATGATCAAGACGGGCGGTGAAAACGTCCCGACCCGGGAAGTAGAAGATGCGATCTATCTGGATAAGCGGGTCCAGGAGGTAGCTGTTATTGGTCTGCCTGATCCCAAGTGGGTAGAGGTTGTGACGGCCATTGTCGTCCTGAAACCGGGAGAGACGATGACTGATCAAGAGCTAATTGCCCATTGCCGTAATGAACTGGCAACCTTCAAATGCCCCAAGAAGGTCTTCTTCGTGGATGCCCTGCCCAAGACGCCGACGGGAAAAATCCTGAAGCGGGAAATGCGGGTTACATTCAAGGACCGCTAAAATTTTTGGGGTTCAAAGAAGGACGTTAGATTCTGGGATTCAAATCATTTTGGGGGGCTGGCTTGTTTTCTATAAACATAGCCAGCCCCTTAGTATGAAAACAATTCGGATTTATTATGGATATTCTACTTGTCAATCCAAGATTTAACGGCGCCTCGGAGGTATCGCCCCTCAGCCTGGAATGTCTGGCGGCGCCTCTGCTTGCAGATGGACTTACCTTAGCAATTGTTGATATGGATGTCGGTCCCGAAACGCAAGCCCACGACCTTTTGATAGATGCCCTGGAAAGGGGAAAACCCCGGATCATGGGCGTTACTTCTCTCTCCAACAGTTTCTCCGCTGCTTTAGAGGCATGCCGGACGGCTAAGAAAATCCATCCCCCCGTCAGGACTGTCCTGGGGGGCATCCACGCCACCGTACTTCATGAGAATATTCTCAGTGAATATAAAGAGATTGATATTGTCGTCCGGGGCGAGGGGGAAGAGGTACTCCGGGAGATTATAAGGAGTAATTGTGCGATGGCTTCCTTAAAAAAAATCTCCGGAATCAGTTACCGTGAGGATCACCGTATTCTGTGTAATCCTGACCGACCCCTTCTGAAGGATTTGGGGGCTATGCCGCCGCCGGCTTTTCACGTTCTGGACAACCGGGGCTATAGAACCCGCAGCCTATCTTCCAGCCGCGGATGTTATCACAACTGCCGTTTCTGTTCGATTCAAAGCCTGTATCAGGGGATTGTCCGTCAGGAACCACTGGAGAAGATCTTGACAGAGATTCGGGCCCTACGTTCTGCCGGGGCGAAGCGAATCATGTTCACCGATGATAATTTCACCTTTCATCCCCGGCGCGTCCGGGATATCTGCGGGATGATGATTCAGAATGGACTGGCGCAGGGGGTCGAATTCTATGTCCAGGGGCGGATAGACGATTTTTGCTGCCGGCCGGTCATGGCGCAGTGGCTGAGCGAGGCGGGCTTCAAGGCGGTCTATGTCGGGGCAGAATCTGGCGCTCAGGAAATATTGGACCGCTATGGAAAGGGTATGGCAACGGGAGATCTGAGGCGAGGCGTATCCTACTGCATCGAACAGAACCTCATGCCCGTGGTCAGCTTCATCCTTTTTGGTCCCTGGGATAGCGTCGAAACGATGCTGAAAACTATCCGCTTGGCCAAAGAACTATTTGAAAACGGGGCGGAAATCGCGTATACGGAATGCCTGATTCCTTTCCCGGGAACTCCCGTGCAAGAAGAACTGGAGAAGGATGGCAAATGGAGGAAATCCGGGAGTGTTTACTTTTTCGAATCCTATACGGGAATGGATATGGAGCGGGTTCTTACGAGTTGCGATCTGTCCCGGTCCATGGCGCGTCTCATATATGCAAACGATCCTCTCTTTACCGTCCGCCGGGTTTATTACGAATTCTCCCTCCTTGAATTTCTCATCCAGGGGCAGCAGCCCCCGGCTTATGATTCCTGGCTTTCCGCAAGGCCCCCGGCCGGATTAACAGAAGAGCAGGAAGGTGTCAGGCAGAGAATTGAAGGTTTATTGCGTGTTTAGGCCTTCCCTTGCTGCAAGGCCTCCGCGGCCCGCTTGAGAAGAAACTCCTGAAAACCCTTGTCATGTTCGATGGAGAATGATTCCTCGAATCCCCGGTCGGCGTTATCGAGGAAGAAACGCTTGGTCTGTTCCAGGGCATACTGAGGGGCCTCCATAATCTTACCGGCAATTTCCAGTGCACGCTCCCGCAATTTGGTCGCTTCCACCAACTCATTTGCCAGGCCGATCCGATGGGCCTCCGTGGCGTCGATGATCCGTCCGGAAAGGCATAATTCTCGCGCCAGGCCGGCGCCGATGATCCATTTTAGCGGTGTAAACAAGGTAGGTGCGCCGAACTTTATTTCCGGATGGCCAAAACGGGCTTCGGGCGCGCAGATACGGATGTCGCAGAGCTTTGCCAAATCGAACCCCCCGGCCAAGGCCGGTCCGTTGATAGCGGCGATCGTCGGTTTGGGAAAATACCATAGATCCCGGTGATACTCAGAGGATGTTTGATAGAGCTGATGTAAAAGCTCCGGCTTATTGAATTCACTGAGATCGAAGCCGGCGGTGAAAGTATTGCCGGCGCCGGTCAGGATGAGAACCCGGATGGCAGGATCGTCATTCCATTCCTTCAGACAGGTCGAGATCTCACGGCGCATCTGAATCGAAATAGCGTTGCGCTTATCGGGACGGTTGAGGGTCAGAATGCCGATGCCTACGTGGGATTGGTCTTTGCCGATCGTTTCGTATACCATTACTTTTTCCTCCTCAAAAAATTGATCAAGCCAAAATAAACGCCCCCGCCCCTTTATCAGAAGGGCAGGGGCGTTGCTTACTCATCATTACCTTCTCCCTCCCCTTCAAGGGGAGGGTTGGGATGGCGCTGGAGTTGCTATTTACCGTTATTTCAGTTTGCTCAGGATGTCCCGGGCGATAATGACACGCTGGATCTGGTTTGTTCCTTCATAGATGGAGGTGATCCGGACGTCTCTCGCGTAACGTTCCACGGGGAATTCCTTCGTGTAGCCATATCCGCCGAGGATCTGGATAGCGTTATAACAGGCCCTTTCCGCTGCTTCCGTGGCGAAGTATTTGGCCATCGACGCTTGACGGGCGAAGAATCTGCCGTTTTCTTTCTGGTAGGCGGCGTTCATAAGCAGCAGTCGCGCCGCTTCCAGTTCCGTGTAGGATTCGGCGATCATCCATTGAATGGCCTGGAAGTTGGTGATGGACTGATCGAACTGCTTTCTTTCGATGGCGTACTTGGCGGCGTACTCGATAGCGGCCAAACCGCAGCCGAGCCCCAACGAGCCGATACCGATCCGCCCGCCGGCCAATTCGCCCACTGCGGTCCGGAAACCGTCGTTTGGTTTTCCCATCATGGCTGTTTTGGGAATACGGCAGTCTTCAAAAACCAATTCATTTGTTGCCGAGGCGTGCTGTCCCATCTTATGTTCCGCCCGGCCGACAATGAATCCCGGGAGACCGTTTTCGACGAGGAAGCAACTGATCCCCTTGCCCTTGGGGGCCGCTTTATCCGTGACGGCCCAGACAACGAATACACCGGCGTATTCGGCACTAGTGATAAAGATCTTGTTGCCGTTCAAGACCCACTCGTTGCCGTCCAACACAGCGGAGCAACGCATCCCGGCCGGATCCGATCCAGCCGTTGTTTCCGTCAATCCAAAGCCGCCGGCGGGGTACTCGCCCGAGCAAATCTTGGGGATGTAGGCCTTTTTCTGTTCTTCCGAACCGATGGCCTGGATGACCTCACAAACCATGTTATTGACCGAGGTGGTCACCGCGGTGGAGGCGCAGGCCCGGGCTATTTCCGTGATCGCTAGGCTGAAGGCCACAGCGCCCGCTTCCGAACCGCCATATTCCCCTTTTACGGCAATCCCCATAAGTCCCAGTTCGGCCAGCTTTTTGAGGTTCTTTAGAAAGGTTTCGCGATCCCCCTCCTCATCGAGTTTAGCGGCTACGGGTTCCAATTCTGATTTGGCAAAATTTCTTGCCGTATCCTGAATCATCTTTTGGTCTTCAGTTAAATCTAAGTTCATGGCATCTTCTCCCCTTCCTGATAGTGTTTATTCACACCATCCGCCCCTTGAACAGATGGGTAATTTCCAGATTAATGAGAAAGATAAAATGAAAAGAGGGGAAGCATGCTTCCCCTCTTTTCGGTGATAAGTCGTTAACCCTTGTCGATGATGGCCTGGATGTCAGGCGTATAAGGAGTTTTCGCCGGCAGGAAGATCAATTCCGGATCCACGAATTCGCGGAGAATGAACAGTTCCTGGTAGGTCGGGTGGGGCGTCTCGCCGGATATTTTCGACACGTTGAGGTCGAAGCCGCAGTTATCCTTCACCTGTTCCACGGTGACGCCGGGGTGGCATGTTTCCAGATAGATGATGCCTTCGGAATCGAAACGATAGACGCCCATGTTGGTCACGACACCGCAAGGACCGGAATCCGCATAAGCCGTACCTTTCCAGACTTCTTTCTTGGGCTTCCATTCGTTGGTCTTGAAATCCCAGCACCACCAGCCGGGGGTGGTGGTGTAATCGTTCCTCTCAAGGAAGCGGCGCTTTTCCTGAAGGATGATGTAAGCCACGCGATGGGCCAGCGTGCCGATGTCGGAGTTGCCACCCGAACCGGTGAAACGATGGGATGGTGCATAATAGTCGCCGATGGAGGTGACGTTGACGCCGCCGTACTTGTCAATCGCGGCGCCGCCCAGGAAGCCCAGGGTGACAAAGCCCTGCTGGAGGTAATACCCGAAGGTGTCGACGAGTCCGCCCAAGACGGAACTCATGTTGGCCGCCCGCTGGTCACAGACGGACATGGGGACGTGCATCGTCTTGCCGTCGCAGATGCCTGATTCATAGATCAGGGTGGCATGCGGGGCGGTGGTGAAGTTTGCCGTCATGATTCCCACCATGGGCAGCCCGGTGCCGGCAAAGACGACGTCATCGTCATGTACCTCGTGGGCGATGGCGATCGCCATCAGTTCCGGCAGGATAAATTCTCCGACCTTCGCTGGTTCATTGGGAATCTTATCGATAATTTCCATCAATTCTTCCATTGATTTTGCCATATTTCTTTTCCCCCCTTTCTCTTAGTAACCACTGCGTGCCACGGACAAGGGCAACTTCATCCGGGGTGCGGGTTTTTTGCCTCTCAGCATGCGGGTGCTGTAACCGGTGCTTTCCGCTTTCAGATCGAGAAGCTTTTTGGCCCCCAACTTGATAAGGAAACATTCCCAGCTTTCCGGGCCAAATACCCACGTATCCAAAAATTTCTTGAGGTCATCCACGTTGCGCGAAGCCGCATCCATAGTTCTCATGAAGGGGGCGTCGTAGTCATAGTAGTAGGGCACCGCACTCGGGAAGGCGCCCCAGGGACATTCCACAATAGCGTCCACGGTGAAATAGGGGATCTGGTTCGCTTCCGGATATTTCCTCATTTCCGCCTCGGGAACGATTTCCTCGGCGATGATGACGACCTTGTCGCAGGCAAAGGAGAGCTCCTTATCGATGGTGCCGACGCCGCGCCAGTTGGCAGTACCCTTGTCACCGGCCTTGGCGACATGGATGATGGCCAGATCGGGTTTAGCTGCGGGCAGGAGCACGACATCGCCGTCGCCCCAGAAGGGTTCTTCCATCTGAATAAACTTTTTCTTGGCGATTTTGGCGTTCTTGCCGTCTCTCATCCCCGCCTTTCCCAAGGCGTCGTATTTAACATTATAAAGGTCTGATCCCAAAGGTGCGCTGTAGGGAATAAAGGGCGCACCGATGGCGCCGGCGAGAAATCTCATGGCCATGGCGCCATGGGAATAATCCTCAAGAATCACTTTACCGTCTTTATAGCTCCGGTTAAGATTGATATCGAGTTTGCCGGCCATTTCGCCCCAGCCCATCCAGTCCGTTTCATAGATCTTGATGGCGCCGACGGCGTTGAGCAGCCAGGTGCAGCAACTGCCATGTCTGTCTATTGCATGAAGATCCTTGACCCCCTGCCTTGCCATTTCCCAAGCGAAGGCCACAGGATTCCTGTTAAACCCTGTGAAGCCGCTGAATGCTACCTGAATTCCGCTTTTTGCATACTTCTTGACCGCATCTGGAAGGGTCAAGATTTCAGCGGTTTTAGACTTCCCACGAATTCTTGCCATAACTACCTCCTTTTTGTTATTAATTAACCCCCGACAAAAAAATAATAATGATATAAAAACCCCCCTTTCTGTTTCACCTCCTCTCAAAAAGAATTTTTAAACCCTTCTGGGACGATCTTCGTTTTCCGGTAACACTGATAAATCTGTATAGTTAAAGACATATGGAAGATGGTTAGAATATCTGAAACGACAAAAACCGTGTATTATATATTTAATCCTGCTTAAAGTGTCAAGAAGAAATGCATAAAATATTTCAACTGCTCGGGCGCCATAATCCAGATTCATTCCGGCGCCCAGATTATATCTTCCGGTTCCCGATAGTCCATTTCCGCCGCCAGCTTTTTAAGATATTCGCCGGGAATTTGCTCACGGATGCTTGTGAGCGGTTTTTCAATAACTTCACAGTAGGCATGGGCAAAGCCTTCATAAAGATTTATAAGATAGGAGAGACCACAATCAGGACTCCCCATGCGGAATTCCTCCTCCATCGTCATTTGAATGAAGTCATCTTCGATAAGTAGTAGGGATGATTTTTCCAGAACTTTCAGTAAGTCAGCGGGATTGGTCAGTTCAAGTTCTTGCAGGCAACTCAACTGATAAAAAACGAGATAGCAGTATTTTGCCCTTTCTTGGATCTCTGCTTCAGAAAGCATAGGTTTTTGCCCTCATTGCAACTGATAGAGTCGTTTGCTGACCCACTAAATGTATGTTATGTCAAATGCTATCGGTAAGAGTTATCATATTTTTCCCCCGTGCGGGAACATAGCTAACCTTACCTGTTTTTCCCACCAGTTCCGTCTTTTCCATCCGTTCCAGATCTTCGGGTGTAGCCTCGATGTCGGCCAGAGAGCGGCGGCCATCGTCAAGCCGACCAATCACGGTTCCCCGTTCCGGGAGGCCGGCGGCGTTATGACGAATCATATATGCCTCGATGGTTAGACGTCCGCCGGCCTTCTCCACCGGCAGCGGCAGTCCTTGCCTCTCGATTTCCGTTTGCACGGAGCTGTCGTCGCGATATTCCCAGTGATTACCGGGCGGCGTCGCTCCATAGATACCTACGGATTGCTTGGAGTTATACCAGCCGTTGGCCGTTACCATAGCTTTCAATTTGGGGTTGCTGCGAATCTTGTCCGTCATGGCGGCGATGGCATGAAGAGAATAATTATTGCCCGGCCCGCCGAAGTAGGGAAGACCGCCGGTTACGGAAAGCCGCCGGGGATCGTTAGCCGCCAGCCTCAGTGATTGCCGGGCGATCTCCACGGCAGAGGGAAAACAACTGTAGATGTCGAAGGTGCCGATGTCGTCCATGGATAGGTTCGCCTGATCTAGGGAAAGCTTTGCTGCTTCGGTCAGGGCGGGGGAATCGATCAGAGAGGGCCGTTGGCTTACATGCCAGACATTACGGAAATCTGCGCCCCCCAGCGGATAAACCCAACGGGAACGGTTAATGCCCAGAGTAGCGGCCATTTCTTCACTGATCAGGATAACGCCGGCTGCCAGATCAACGTTGATGTTGGCCATCATGAACTTGGTATAGGGATAAACGATCATACGGTTCTCTTCTCCCGGCCGGGTAATGTCGGCAGCGGAGAGAAGAGAGCGGTTCCATGCGTATGGATTTCCGGCGGCGACGGAGCAGAGATCATGACAAAGTTTGCCGAGCCTTTTCTGGTGCTGCTCAATACTTTCTTTTGCCGCCGCCCGCAGGGCTGTCTCAAAGAAAGGATACATGTAGTGGGGAAGATAGAGGTCATAAGCCTTTTCCACATTATTCAGCGGATAGCGATATCCTTCCAGGCTCATGCTTTCCAGGCTGTCTCCGGCCCGCAGCAGGACATCGAAGTTGACGGCGGCAGGATGGTCTTCCAAAAAAGGCTGGGATTCCTGTTCCGGCCAATCGAAGGGAACCTTTCCCCGCAGGGCGCGGTTCAGACCGTAGACCGCCTCGGCCCCCGTGATCAGAACGGCTTGGCATTCGCCATTCGCAATAGCGCGGCAATAATGGTTGACCAGCATCTGGGGGGTGTTGCCGCCGATGGGTCCGTAATGCAAGGATGTTGCCTGTATCCCTAATTTTTCGCAGAGGCTTTGGGGGGTGTTCCGGTAAATCCAGGTGAAAAGATTGACGACGCACACGGTATCGATAACCCGCATTATTTGAGGAATACCGGTATCTTTAATGGCTTGACAGCTTACGGTGGTCATGAGGCCCAGGGGATCGAGGGCGGGTAGGGCATGCTTGGCTTGGATGTACTGAGCGGCTCCGACGATGACCGGCGTGGCAATTCGCTTCATGACGTGTTTGTATAATAAACGAAGACCGTTCTGTCAACCCATATTTCCTGATTATCTGTTTATCCATACCTCCATGCGGGCGACTTCGGCGGGCCAGTCCTCCGATAACCTTATTCCCATAAAGGAGACAAAAAGCTTGTCCATCGTCTCGATGGCCCTCTCAGCGAGGAATATCCGTTCCAGGAGACGCCCCTCTTCCTCCAGCTTGCTGTTTTCCTCAAATTCTTCTGTCGGGGCGGGCAGTTTCATGGACTGGAATTGAAATAAATCCGCCTTGAAGGTGAACTCCCACTCCATGGAATCGATTTCCATAGACAGGCGGGCTTCGCGGATCTTTTTCCCCTGCCGGAGGGCCTCTTTCCCTTCTAGTAACAATGCGTGCTGCCCCTGACAGACGACGGATTCGGCGTAATCTCCTTCTCCCGATGCGAGGACGAGGCGGCGTACAAAGGCCAGACCGATTTCCTCCTGCCCGTCCAGGGCGATTCTGCCGTTTCGCTCCTCGCTCTTGAACCACAGCCAGGTTAGGAACTCCCGGCCCGGTTGCCGTGAGAGGAACTCCGCTACGCCATCTTCGCTCTGCGCCAGTGCGTCCAACCAAGGCACGTGGAGAGCAAGAGCCATGGCGAAGGTTTCCCCGAAGAAGTCCTGGAAGTCCTGGAGGATCTTTTCGGAATGGGAGGAGAAATAGATCATACCCCGGGAAAGGGACCAGCAGACGTCAAAAAGCGCGGGTACAGGCGACGCCTGTTTCAGAAGGTCCTGGCGGATCGCCTCGCGAAGGGCCTCTTTTTCTTCTTTATAGAGTTTTTTAGCTTCCCGTTCCGCCAGCATGCCCCGTTCCGTCTCTAAGAACCGTAAACGCAGTAACGCTGACGGAATTGTCTTGCGGTCGATACGCATCGAGAAGACCCGGTAATCTCCTAAAGAATGGTCTGCGTAAGCGAATTCCGTATTGAGGATATCCTGCAAGCCGGTCCAGCCAATGGACTTCTCTTTATGTTCCGGAAAGAAGCCCCGGAAGGCAAACTCCTGTATCTTTTCATGAAACAGATCGGCGAAATTGCTGGGCAGGGGGCTGGAAACGCCAAATCTTGAGAATGAGAAAGCTCCTTTTTTTAGACCCATCAGTTTTATCCTTCCCTTGCGATTGTTTTGTTGAGGCAGCTCCGCCTTATATACAACCTGGGAGACAATTGCAACGTGGCATCCTTGGCTGCCACTTTTCATTTCGGGTAAAATAATATTTACAGGGTAAATATTCACTTGCGCATTATTCTTTGTCCTGAGATAATTTATGGTGAAGAAGATTAGGAGATAAAAGAAGCGTTTCGCCCCTTGGGGCGAAACGCTTCTTTTTGAAAGTTAACGATGAAAAGGTATTAGACTATTTCTTCTTGCCTTTTTTCACCGGCTTGTCAGGGATGGTGGCCAGCTCCTTGAAAGTGGTGTCCCATTTGTCGAGGATGGATTTTAGCTCACCGGCCTTCTTCTTGGCCCCGGCCGGGTCACCGGCAATCATATCTTTGGTCGCTTTCAATCCGTCCTCAAAGACTTTCGTGTCAGCCATCCATGCCTCCTGCTTGTCCTTCATCTTCTTCGCGACGCTCTTGGCTGCGGCGGCAAGATTCTTCCATCCATCTTCCAGAGCGGCCACTGCTGCGTTCGCCTCATCGGTCATGGCCTTCTTGCCTACTGCTGCTGCGCCGGCAGCCTTTTCGAAGGCGGTCTTGGCAGTTACATAACCCTGCTTGGCTTCCTCATACTTCTTGTCGCTCATCTGCGTTTCTGAAGCATCCCAGGCGCTCTTGGCAGTTTTGAAATCAGCGGCGGCATACTTGTCAGCGCCTGAGGCTACGGCGGCGTCCATAGCTGTCTTGGCAGCCGACTTCTCAGCTTCGGGTGGTTTCGCACAGCCGATGAACATCATGATCAGTGCCATAACTAAAATCGACGATACTGCAATCTTAAAATACTTCATAACTTAATCCCCTCCTCAAATATGATTGTTTGGTACATTATTGAAAATCGACCTTATATTTATATCGATTTCCATGGTTGTCAAGTGTTTTGATCACGGGGATGGCTAATCGTGATTTGTCTCTATTCAAACCTTCCCGGATTCTCTGTCTTTGAGAACTGAAAAAAGCCTGACTGAAAGTCATTAAATCATCATAAAAACATTGGGATTCGTCTTGACAACCAAACCTGAAAGGTATATAGGTGCTGCGGTTGCGCGGATGAAGATTTTGGCTGAATCTTGAAAGTCCCCGCCTCTATTACCCAACTGACACATATGTTGTAAGCGAGTATCCCGAGTAAAGAGTCATTGAGCTTGAAATTCCTGCTGTTGAAGGAGATGACCTGGCCGTGATGCGACATACTTCCGCAAGAACAGGCAGGCTAAGAGGCGTCCGAACCACCTCAGGCTTTGTCCGTTGTCATGTATCAAAAACATTCATCCACATGTTATCCCTTACTATTTATATGCCCGGAAGGATTGCCCTTTTTTCGGTTGGCAACATGAGGGGGAATTTTACCTCATGCTCATGATTTAATAACGTGACAATACGCACAGGTGAGGAGGGTGATTTCCTGAAAATACCCTACCGGAGCCGGTGAAGAGAGAAAAGGAGGAGCAAATGGAGAAGGTACCACAGAAATTGGATAAAACAAGGAAGGAATTTTACAAGGACGCGCCGATTGCCAAACTCGGCGAGCGGAAGCCGGATTTTTCAGGAATGGGAAGAATAATCAAAAACAATTCCAAGGGTCTTCGCGAGGTGGTCTGTGTCGAGGCCTGCCGGACCCCCTATGGCGTCTTCGGTGGGGCGCTGAAGGGTTTTGATGCCCCCCAGCTTGGGGCGCTGGCCATCAAGGAATGTCTCCGGAGAACAAACGGCAAGGTAAAGGGTGAGGATGTAGACTATATAATTATGGGCCAGGTCGTTCCGGCTGGCTGCGGACAGGTGCCCAGCCGCCAGGCGACGCTGCTGGCGGGGGTGCCGGAAAGTGTTCCCTCGATTACCGTCAACAAGGTATGTTCCTCCGGTATCAAGACTATTGATCTCGGGGTCCAGATGATTCAGACCGGCCGGGCCGAAATCGTCATCGCCGGCGGCCAGGAGAGCATGAGCAACTGCCCGTATGTCCTTCCCGACATGCGCTGGGGTTCCCGGATGGGCTTGCCGAATGGCAAGCTCGTGGATGCAATGGTTCTGGATGGTCTCTGGGACGCCTTTTATAATCGCCACATGGCCATTCACGGGTCGGAGGTCGCCGACGAGTTCGGCTACACCCGCCAGGACATGGATGAGTGGGCTCTAAATTCCCAGCTGAAAGCCGTAAAGGCCATGAAGGAAGGAAAACTGGACGACGAGATTTTCCCTGTGGAGATCAAGAAGGGAAAAGAAGTCATCATCTTTGACAAGGATGAAGGACCAAGGCCGGGAACAACCGCGGAAGGTCTGGCGAAACTGCCCCCCGTCTTCAATCATAAGAGCCCCGTGACGGGACAACCGGGAAGCGTGACGGCGGGCAACGCACCCGGCGTCAACGACGGCGGCGACGTCTGCATGCTCATGAGCAAGGAGATGGCCGCTAAGCTGGGCATGAAGCCCCTCTTCACGATCCTCGATTACGCCGAGGTCTCCCAGCCGCCGAAGGATATCGCCACGGTGCCCGGGCTTTCCATCAAAAAGATCCTCGATCAGAACGACATGACCGTCGATCAGTTGGACGTAATCGAAATCAATGAGGCCTTCGCAGCGGTGGCCATTGTCAGCTCCCGCACCATCTTGGGATTGAGCAAGGAAGAGATGTTCAAAAAGGTGAATCCCAACGGCAGCGCGATTGCCTACGGACATCCCATCGGCGCCACGGGGGCCCGGATCCTCATGACCCTGGCCTATGAACTGCGGCGGCGGGGCGGCGGCATCGGCGCGTGCGGCATCTGCGCCGGACACGCCCAGGGCGACGCCATGCTGATCAGAGTGGATAAATAACGTGAATATTTTTTTTGAAAGGAGAAGTAGTAGCATGAGAGAAGCGGTTATTGTAAGCGGCGCCCGGACTGCCGTCGGCGAGTTCGGCGGGTCCCTGAAGGGCGTCTCGGTTGTAGAATTAGGCAGGCTTGTCATCAAAGAAGCCATCATCAGGGCAGGGCTCCGCCCGGCCGTTACGGACGCCGTCAAGGCAGCTCGGCCGACCATCTTCGGCGATTTCGATATGACGGAAATTCAGAAGAAAAACTATGCCTACGACAGTTCCCTGACCCCCGTATATTTTGACGAGGTCGTCATGGGTAATGTGCTGAATGCCGGCTGCGGCCAGAATCCCGCCCGTCAATCGGCGATTTTTGCCGGACTGCCGGAAGAGACGAACGTCTTTACGGTCCAGAAGGTATGTGCTTCGGGGATGAAGGCGATTGCCTTGGCGTCGCAGATCATCAGGGCAGGTGATGCGGATATAATGGTGGCCGGCGGCATGGAAAACATGAGTAACGTGCCATACGCCCTGGCCGACGCCCGTTGGGGTTACCGAATGAGCATGCCCTACGGTAAGATAACAGACCTCATGGTCCATGACGGCCTTTGGGAGATCTTCAACAGCTACCATATGGGTTTCACGGCGGAAAATATTGCCGAAAAGTATGGTATTACCAGAGAAGAACAGGACAAACTGGCCTATGAAAGCCATAGCCGGGCTCGGGCGGCTATCGCCAGCGGCGCTGTCTCCGACGAGATTGTCCCCGTCGTCATCCCCCAGCGGAAGGGCGATCCCAAGGTCTTTGCCGTGGACGAGCGTCCCATGGACACGACCCTGGAAAAGATGGGGAAACTCTCGCCTGTCTTCAAGAAGACAGGCACCGTCACGGCCGGAAACGCCTCGGGAATCAATGACGGCGCCACGGCAGTGGTCGTCATGAGCGCCGACAAGGCCAAAGAACTTGGCCTGAAGCCTCTGGCCAAGATCAAGGGTTTTGCTTCCGGCGGTGTGGATCCTGCCTATATGGGCCTCGGTCCCATCCCGGCGACGCGAAAGTTGTTTAAGCAACTCGGCATCACGATGAAGGACATCGGACTCATCGAACTCAATGAGGCCTTTGCGGTTCAGGCCTTGGGCTGCATCAAGGAACTCGGCGTGGATCTGGATAAGTGTAATCTCAATGGCAGCGGTATCTCCATTGGTCACCCCATCGGCAACACCGGCGCCAGGATCACCTACACCCTGGCCATGCAGATGAAGAAGAAGGGCGTGAACCTGGGCCTGGCCTCCCTGTGTATCGGCGGCGGTCAGGGGATGTCTATTGTCCTCGAGGCTGTCTAATCAAGTTGGTTTGATCGGGGCGGTCCTCGAAGGGGCCGCCCCTTCATGAATTTTAATCTCATAAGGAGGGTTGAACATGGCAGTTAAGACCTTTGGCGTCATTGGCGCCGGACAGATGGGAAACGGCATTGCCCAGGTGGCGGCTTATCCCGGCGGATTGAATGTCATCATGAACGACATCGCCGAGCAGTTTGTGGACAGAGGCTATGACACCATCTCGAAAAACCTTGACCGGCTGGTGGCTAAAGAAAAGATCACGGCGGATAAGAAGGCGGAGATCCTCAGCCGGATCAAGAAGAGTACCAATCTCGAAGACATGAAAGACGCCGATTTCGTCGTCGAGGCGGCAGTGGAAAGAGAAGATCTGAAGCTCGGCATCTTCAGGAAACTTGACGAACTCTGCAAGCCCGATGTCATCCTTGCCACGAACACCTCATCCATTCCTATTACCCGTATTGCCGGGGCAACCAAGCGGGCGGACAAGGTCATCGGCATGCACTTCATGAACCCCGTACCGGTCATGAGATTGGTTGAAATCATCCGTGGTCTGGCTACTTCCCAGGAGACGTACGATCTGACGGAGAGCCTCTCCAAGCAGTTCGGCAAGGTTCCTGTGGAATGCAACGACTTCCCCGGTTTCATCTCCAACCGCATCCTCATGCCCATGATCAACGAGGCCTTCTGCGCCCTCATGGAAGGCGTCGGCACTCCCAAGGCCATTGACGACATCATGATCCTCGGGATGAATCATCCCATGGGTCCCCTGGCCCTGGCTGACCTCATTGGTCTGGATACATGCTGGGCCATCATGGATGTCCTTTACAAGGGCTTCGGCGATTCCAAGTATCGCCCCTCGCCGCTGCTTAAAAAATATGTCGACGCCGGTTGGGTAGGCAGAAAGGTTGGCCGAGGCGTTTACGACTACAGTAAGAAATAGGTGAATTCGCATCTTTCGAGATGCCTTAGCTAAAAGGGGGTATGAATAGATGGAATATCAGAATCTCTTATTTGATGTGGAAGATGGGGTCGCGACGATCACTTTTAACAGGCCTAAGGCCCTGAACGCGATGAACTCCGTTACCATGAAGGAGCTATACGATGCGGCAATGCGCTGCCAGACCGACGCAGCGATCAAGGCGTTTATCCTCACCGGCGCCGGCGACAAGGCCTTCGTGGCCGGGGCGGACATTTCCGAGATGCAGGAGATGCGACCCCAGCAGGCGATGGAATTCATGGAATTAGGACATGCCACCCTGCGCCTCATCGAGACAATGGGCAAGCCATCCATCGCGGCCGTCAACGGCTTCGCCCTGGGCGGCGGCACGGAGATCTCCATGGCTTGTGACATGCGTTTTGCGTCCGACAAGGCCCGTTTCGGCCAGCCCGAGATCCTCATCGGCCTGATTCCCGGTTGGGGAGGAACACAGCGCCTGCCGCGCCTGATCGGCGTCGGCCGGGCCAAGGAAATCATCATGGGCGGCGGCCAGCTTGACGCCCAGCGGGCTTATGAAGTCGGGCTCGTCAATAGGATTTTCCCTGCCGATCAGCTTATGGCGGAAACAAAGAAGTTCGCGGCCAAATTGGCCGGCCTGCCCGGCTTTGCCCTGAAGATGGCGAAACACGCCATTGTTTATGGCTATGATCTGGCCCTGGATAATGCGAACAAGCTGGAAGTGGAATGCTGCGCCCAGTGCTTCAGCACTGATGACCAGAAAGAGGGGATGAAGGCGTTCCTGGAAAAGAGGAAGGCTAATTTCAAGGGTTGCTGAAAAAAGGTTTAGGGCAGGGCAGTGCCGCTGTATGCGCGGTTTGAGGGTGCTGCCTCACCGAGGGAGAGGTATCTTATAAACTTTTTTAATTCAAGTAAGGGGGGTAATAAGTATGAATTTTGGACTGACTGAAGAACAACAAATGGTAAAGGATCAGGTAACCAAATTTGCCGAGACGCAGATTAAACCCATCGCTGCGGAATTAGACAAAACCCATCGCCATCCCGAAGAGATCTGCCGTAAACTCGGCGAAATGGGCATTATGGGCGTCGCCGTTCCCACGGAATACGGTGGCGCGGGCATGGATGTAGTCACCTACGTCCTCTGTATGGTCGCTATTTCCAAGGCCTGCGGCAGCACGGGCGTTATCGTGTCGGTTAACAACTCCCTCTATGGCTTTCCAATTAATACCTATGGGACGGAAGCGCAGAAACTGAAGTATTTGCCTCCTGTATCCGGCGGCAAGGTGGAAGGTTGTTACGCTCTGACGGAGGCGGGAGCCGGTTCGGATGCGGGGGCGCTGGCCTGCCGGGCGGAACTCAAAGGGGACAAGTACATTGTCAACGGTGTAAAACGCTTCATCACCAACGGGAACGTGGCCAGTTACTGCGTCCTGGCGGCCACGGAAGATCCGGCGAAGGGCTACAAGGGAGTCCTGAATCTCATCGTCGATCTGAAGAACACCAAGGGTTTCTCGGTCGGCAAGATCGAAGAGAAGATGGGAATCCTGGCCTCCGGCACTGCCGAGCTGGTTTTTGAAGATGCAGAAGTTCCGGCGGAGAACATCCTGGGTAAACAGGGTCAGGGTTTCCGGCAGATGCTCTCCGGTCTCGATGCGGGCCGTATCGGTATCGGTTCCCAGGCCTGCGGTATCGGCAAGGCCGCTCTGGAAGATGCATTGAACTACGCCAAGGAAAGGGTACAGTTCGGCAAACCGATCGCCACCTTCCAGGCCATCCAGTTCAAACTGGCCGACATGGCCACGCAACTCGATGCCGCGGAACTCCTTCTGCTGAGAGCCGCCTGGATGGAAGATAATCATCTGGATTACGAGAAGGAATCGGCCATGGCCAAGATGTACGCATCCGACGTGGCCATGAATGCGGCCATTGAAGGCGTACAGATCTTCGGCGGTTATGGTTACTGCAAGGAATACCCGGCGGAGCGTCATATGAGAGACGCGAAGATCTGCCAGATCTATGAAGGAACCAATGAAATTCAGCGGGTCGTTATCGCCAGGAAGCTCCTTAGCGTCCGCTAACAGGGACGACGGTTGATATTAACTTGGGGGCGGGGTTTATTAACCCGCCCCCTTTAAATTTGAGTGTCTTTCCGGGGGCACGTTCCGATCCCTGCGGGTTTCCGGAACATGTCCCCGACGGTTCGCGGGGTTCCGCTTTAATTAGGAGGAAGGTTTTATGCATCCGGAATTGATTGATACCCTGGTCATACCCAACACGACAAAGATCGTATTTCTCATCATGGACGGTCTCGGCGGTCTGCCTGGTCCAGAAGGAATGACCGAGCTGGAAACAGCACAGACCCCCAATCTGGATGCATTGGCCAAGAAAGGTGTATGCGGGCTTCTTGACCCTGTCGGCTACGGGATTACCCCGGGAAGCGGTCCCGCCCATTTTGCCCTTTTCGGATATGACCCCGTGAAGAACAATATTGGCCGGGGAATTCTGGAAGGGGCTGGAATCGACTTCCCCATGACGGAAAAGGATCTTCTGATCCGTATCAACTTTGCGACAATGAACAGCAACGGTCTCATTGTGGACCGGCGGGCCGGTCGCATTGACAATGATACCAACCGCCGTATATGTCAAAAACTGCAGGAGAACATCTCTCTGAATAGTAAAGTGGAGGTCATTTTCCAGTCGGTGAAGGAACATCGGGCCGTCCTCGTATTGCGGGGAGATGGTCTTGCCGATGAAATCCAGGAGACGGATCCCCAGCATACCGGCATGGCGCCCCTGTCGCCCCGAGCCCTGGTTCCGGAAGCAAAATACACAGAGGCCATTCTGACCGGTGTTATTGATCGGGCCAGAAAAGTTCTGTCCGAAGAACCGAAGGCAAATATGCTGCTGCTGCGGGGTTATGCGAAATACCGTAAGTATCCCTCTCTATATGACCGCTACCGCCTCAATGCCCTCGCCGTTGCCAGCTATCCCATGTATCGTGGAATCGCTCGTTTGTTGGGGATGAACATTGCGATGCAGACCGAAACGGTAGCGGAGGAGATGGCCGTACTCCGGGAATATTACCATGATTATGATTTCTTCTTCGTCCATGTTAAAGCTACCGATTCCTGGGGTGAGGATGGCAATTTCGATGGTAAGGTAACAGTGATCGAAGAGGTGGATGCCATGCTACCGCAGATTACAGAACTAAAACCCGATGTCATGGTCGTGACGGGAGACCATTCTACCCCGGCGGTATTGGCGTCCCATTCTTGGCATCCGGTGCCGGTTATCCTATCTGCGGCCACATGCCGGCCGGACATGGTAACTTTTTTCGCTGAAAGAGACTGTATACGCGGCGGATTGGGTCGTATGCCGATGATGTATCTTATGGGTCAGGCCCTTGCCCATGCAAGACGTCTGGAGAAATTCGGCGCCTGAAGGATCAAGATCCCCTTCTGGTTTATTTTCACTATTTTCTTGCATATAACTACATGTGGTGGTAACAATCATCAGCGCCACAATATATAGCGATAGCCATTGCCAAGGCGGGCGCAGCTACGGGAGAATTTGACGAGGAAGTTGCAAGAAAACTGACAATCAAAGTCTTAAGCCTGGCGGAAAAGCTTTTCGACGGCAAGATTATGACCGTCGAAGAAGTTCAAGACATTGTCGAGGAAGTACTCCTCGATACCCTCCATCGCCGGACGGCCAAGGCCTACATCATTTACAGGGATCAGCATGCCCGCTTCAGAGAAATCACCAACAAGATGGAAGTGGATCTCGTTGACCAGTATCTTAAAAAGATTGATTGGAAGATTCACGAGAACAGCAATATGGACTATTCCCTCCAAGGGTTGAATAATTATATTTCCTCGGAGGTGAGCAAGGTCTACTGGCTCAATGAGATCTATTCACCGGAGATTCGTAAGGCCCACATCGAAGGAGACTTTCATATCCATGATCTGAGTCTCCTTTCTGTTTACTGTGTTGGCTGGGATCTATATGATTTGCTTCTGGAGGGGTTCAAAGGCGTTTCCGGAAAAGTCGAGAGTAAACCGGCGCGCCATCTACGGAGTATACTGGGATAGGTGGTGAATTTCTTCTATACCCTCCAGGGAGAAGCGGCAGGCGCTCAAGCCTTCTCGAATTTCGATACCCTTCTCGCCCCCTTTATCCGTTATGATGGACTAAATTATAAGGAAATCAGGCAGGTCCTTCAGGAATTTATTTTTAATATTAATGTGCCGACCCGGGTTGGGTTTCAGACCCCTTTTACCAATGTGACCCTCGATGTAATCGTGCCCAGGCATTATGCGGATCAGCATGTGATTGTCGGCGGCGTCCCGCAAGAAGAAACCTATGGTGAATTTCAGGAGGAACTGAACCTCTTCAATAAGGCCTTTCTGGAAGTCATGGCTACCGGAGACGCCAAGGGACGGGTATTCACCTTTCCTATTCCGACCTATAATGTGACTAAGGACTTTAACTGGGAAGACGGCAATCTTGACGGCCTTTGGGAGATGACGGCCAAGTATGGCGTCCCCTATTTTTCGAATTTTATAAATTCCGATATGAGCCCCGAAGACGCCCGGAGCATGTGCTGCCGTTTGCGCATTGACAACAGAGAACTGGAGAAAAGAGGGGGTGGCCTGTTCGGATCGCATCCCCTGACCGGTTCGATCGGCGTGATTACTATCAATATGCCGAGAATTGGTTTTCTGGCCAGTTCAGAAAATGATTTTTTCCTGCGTCTGGAAAGATTGATGGCCATTGCTCAAGAGGGTCTCGAAACCAAGAGAAAAGTCCTGGAGAAATTTACTGACGGCAATCTCTATCCCTATACGAAATACTATCTCAGGAAAATCAAGGAACGATTTGGCGAGTACTGGAAGAACCATTTTTCCACGATTGGTCTGTTGGGGATGAATGAGGCCTGTCTCAATCTTATCGGAAAGGACATCGGCATGCCGGAAGGACAGGCTTTCGCAAAGAAGGTACTTGATTTCATTAGGGAAAGACTCATCGAATTCCAGAAAGAGACCAAGAACAACTATAATCTTGAATCGACGCCCGCGGAGGGGACATCCTACCGCCTGGCCAGGCTTGATAAGCAGAAATACCCGGATACCATCTGTGCGAACGAGGATGCCTTCAGAGGTCGTCAGGCGGAACCCTTCCATACAAATTCCACGCAGTTACCGGTTAATTATACGGATGATATTTTTGAGGCGCTGGATCTTCATGATGGCATCCAGACAAAATATACAGGCGGAACTGTATTCCATGCTTTTTCCGGTGAGAGGATCGATGATCCAGGCTCCGTAAAAAGTTTCATCCGGAAGGTATGTACCCAGTACCGACTCCCCTATATAACATTCACGCCAACCTTCAGTATTTGTCCTTCCCATGGTTATATCAAGGGAGAACAGGCTGCCTGTCCCGAGTGTGGGGAGGCTTGTGAGGTATATTCACGGGTCGTGGGTTATCTTCGCCCCGTGAAGCAATGGAACAAGGGGAAGCAGGAAGAATTCCACTTACGTAAAACCTACCAGTTTTAACCATGAAGATTGGAGGCCTCCAGAAAGTATCCCTGATTGATTATCCGGGAAAGGTCGGCGCGGTGGTCTTCACCCAGGGATGCAACTTCCGCTGTCCTTACTGTCACAATCCCGAACTGGTAACTCCGTCCCTCTTTCGGGAACCCATTCCGGAAGAGGGTATTCTTGCCTTTTCTCAAGACCCGTCGGGGAAAATTGGATGCCGTGACTGTGATGGGCGGCGAACCGACCCTGCAGGAGGATCTGTCCTCTTTTCTTCAGCAGGTCAAAGATCTTGGCTTCCTGGTCAAGATCGATACTAATGGGTCTTTTCCGGCCATGATTGGAATCCTGCTGGAAAAAGGACCGGTGGATTATTTTGCCATGGACCTCAAGGGGCCTCTGAATAAATATGAAATCCTAGTTCATGCCAAGGTAAAAAAAATGACCTTAAGGAAAGCATTGCCTTGATAACCGGTTGCGGCGTTCCTCATGAATTCCGGACTACCCTGGTGGCCTCTTTGCTGACGGGGAAGGATCTGCTGAGAATGACCAGCCTGATTTCGTCCGCTCAGAAATACGTCTTACAGAAATTTGTTCCATCCAAGCATCTTGACCCTAATTTCCAACATGAGAGGATTTTACGGGATGAGGAGATCAATGATATCAAGGCCCAGCTTGAAAAAAGACTTTCCTGTATCATTATCAGATGATATAATCCGGTCCTATGAAGAGAGAATCAACGCAGTATGCCCTTCATTTAATAGAGCATCTGACTAAAATTGGCGTGGCTCTGTCTGCAGAAAAGGATTTAACGAGACTTCTTGAACTTATCATCGAGGAGGCTCGCAATCTCACCTCTGCAGATGGGGGAACCCTGTATGTCTTATCTGACGACGGCCAGCACCTTGATTTTGCCATTGTTCAAAACAAAACCCTGGGCGTTCGGATGGGGGGTACGGGAGGGAAAATAAACTGGCCGCCCGTCAGACTGACAGATGCACAAAATATCCGTAATATTGCTAATGTTTCTGCCTATGCTGCGCTAACAGGTGAAGTCGTCAATATCCCGGATGTATATAATGCGGTAGGATTTAATTTTGAAGGTACCAGGGAATTCGATGCTCGGACGGGTTACCGTTCCAAATCCATGCTCGTTGTCCCGATGAGAAATCACGAGCAAGAAATCATCGGCGTCCTTCAGCTCTTGAATGCCTTGGATGAAGAAACGAATGAGGTGATAGATTTTTCTTGGGAGAGCCAGATGATTACCGAATCTTTTGCCTCCCAGGCGGCGGTGGCGCTTTCTCAAAACCGGCTGATCCATGACCTGGAAAATCTCCTGGAAGCTTTTGTGAAGACTATCGCCTTGGCTGTTGATGAGAAATCACCTTATACCGGTGGTCATATACGACGGGTGGCCGATATCACGATGGCCATTGCGGACAAAATCAATAAGATCGATGAAGGCCCTTTTTCCCAGGTGCAATTCAATGAGGATCAATTAAAGGAACTCCGTTTTGCCGCTTGGCTTCATGACCTGGGAAAGATTACCACACCGGAATACGTTGTCGATAAGGCCACAAAGCTAGAGAAAATTTTCGATCGTATGGAACTGGTAAGAACCCGGGGAGAAATTATCCTAAGGGATCATGAGCGTACCTCCTTGAGAAAATCTTTAGAAGACGATCGGGAGTTGAATCCCCTGCCAAATAGCGAGGAGGACTTTGCCCGTCAATTTCGTGAGGATATGATATTCCTCGCTAATGTGAATACTGGGGCAGTGCCTTTGGGACAAGAAGAGCTCGCGCGCTTGCAAACAATTGGAGCAAGAAAATTGGTACGTAATGGACAGGTCGAATTTTTCCTGACCGAAGATGAGCTCCATAATCTCAGCGTATATCGGGGGACGCTGACTGATAAGGAGAGAGATATCATCAACAATCATGCCCAGGTTACAAGAAAGCTTCTCTCGCATCTTCCATTTCCGAAAAAACTGAAAGATGTGCCTGACTTTGCAGGCAGTCATCATGAGAAGCTTGATGGTTCCGGTTATCCCCAAGGCTTGAAAGAAGATCAAATTTCCCTGCAGGCGAGGGTCCTGGCCTTGGCTGATATATTTGAAGCCCTGACTGCAAAGGATCGACCTTATAAGAGGGCCAATACCCTTTCAGAGGCTATTGCTATTCTCAGCGGCATGGTTAAGGCGGGGCAAATTGATGCGGACCTTTTCAAGTTATTCATGGATGAAAAGGTTTATCTCGACTATGCACGCCGGGAGATGCCGCCCCAACAAATAGACAAAAACGATTTTTCTGCCTGACTTTATTCCGGGACCGGAACTAAACAACTCCGGTGGTCCTCAATCTCTCTATGGCCGACTCATCATACCCCAAGGCTTTCAGAATCTCCTGCGTGTGTTCCCCCAGGAGTGGCGGCGGGATTCGCAATTCCGGCTGATCTTGAGAGAACTTTACCGGGAAGGACTGTTGGGGAATCTCGCCGTCGGTAGGATGAGACGTTTGAAACCACAGGCCACGATGCTGAATATGTGGGTCATCCAGGGCTTCCGGGAGGGAGTTTACCGGGGAGAAGCATATATCGTATTTATCAAGAATTGTCAGCCATTCCTCCCTGGTTTTCCGTAAAAAAATGATCCTGAGTTCCTGAATCATCTCGGTCTGCCGGGGGAGTGGGGCAGTCAGATCTTTAATAAGATCTTCTGTCTTCAAGCAACGGCAAAGTTCATCCCAGAATTTTTCCTCCAAACATCCGATGGCAATGAATTTTCCGTCGCTTGTCTCGTAGATGTTATAGCAGGCATGTCCGCCGCCGATTCGCGATTCCCCCCGGACGGGGGCCTTTTTACAGGCAAAGTATTCTGACATCATCAAGGCGAGGAAGGGACTTAGCCCGTCAAGGATGGAAACGTCGAGATACTGCCCCTTCCCCGTCCTTTCCCGGCGCAGCAGGGCCGCCATAATGCACAGGGCGGCATTGATTCCTCCCCCTCCGGCGCCGGAAATCAAGATAGGGGGGACGATAGGCGGTCTTCCCTTCTCACCCAAAAGATCAAGGATACCCGAGATGGCCAGGATATTGATATCATGGGCAGGACGCTCGCGATATGGTCCCGTCTGTCCGAAACCGGTCAATGAGCAATAGACCATTCGGGAATTGAGACTTTGCATGTCTTCATAGGCCAAGCCCATTTTTTTCATGGCGCCCGGACGGCCATTCTCGATAATGACGTCGGCATGTGCCGCCATTTTCAGGAAAATATCTCTCCCTTCGGGCTTCTTGATGTTCAGGGTTATGCTTTTTTTGTTACGGTTCAGAATGTGGAAGAAACTACCATTGGCGCCGATCCGCGGAGGGGCGTTGCGAAAGCCATCTCCTCCTTGGGGATTCTCTATTTTGATTACATCCGCCCCCAAATCGGCTAAGATCTGTGTACAGAGCCCCCCTGGCAACATCTGCGAAAGGTCGAGCACTTGCATCCCTTCAAGAGGTAACATGGCGATCCCTTATTAAATAATCCATTCGGCAGCATCACTGCGACTTGCCGGTGAAAATGTCTTGGGGCAAGATTGGTCGGCGATGCTTATATTGACTATACCCTCTTCGTTTTCCGGAGTGTCGCTATAAAGAACACATAGCCGGGACGCATTCTTGATGATATTCTCATTGCCGCCGCCGGGTATCAGGACAAGCGGCCCCGGCGTCTGGGCCATGCATATGACCGTATCTCCTTCCCTGATAAGTTTCTGCATGGCTTCATTGTCCTTATGGTTTCTTCCTACAATGATCTTTACGGATTCACCGCTTCGGAAGTGCCGGCCATATTTGAGCAGTTCAATGTCTCTGGGATCATGATCAGGAGCAAAGGCAAAGAGATCTTTCAGGCGCTTGGAAAACATGGGGTCTGTCAAGAGACATCCGCCTGCGGGAGGAGGAAAGTAACCAACTCCGTAAGATTTCACCATCTCCATCTGTACTTTTCTACCCCGGCCCTGAATGGCCAGCAATTGCCGCCGATCGACCTTGCCCTCCTGTTCCGGTCGAGTCTCGTCAAGCAATTGGGCGCTCAGCGGTCTGATGATATAGTCTGCGTAACCCGAATTTTTCGCCACGATGTGGAGGGATTGCCTGGTCTGAGACATGGGCCGTTGCCCAAGAACTTCCCCCGTAAAAACAAAATCAGCGCCTGTTTCTTCCATGATATTTCCCGCGGCGCCAAGCATAAGGGTGTGGCAATCGATACAGGGATTCATGTTTTTGCCATAACCGTATCTGGGCGCCTTGAGCATGGCAAGATGGCGGTCCGTGATGTCGACAACAAGGAGAGGCAACAGGATGTTCCTGGCCGTTTCTTGCGCCTTGCGGGCGCTAAAAAAGGGGGTTTCAAAAGTTACCCCCTGCACGGAGATGCCTTGATTCTGAATGACTTTCACAGCGAGAATGCTGTCAAGGCCGCCGGAAAATAGTGATATGGCCTTGAAATTCAATATTTTATAACCAGTAAGCCCATTTTTTCGGAAAGATAACCATTAATACGTTCATCCATGTCAAAATCAATGAAATACCAATATTTGCTTTTATCCGTTGTAATTTTAAGAGCTGAAAAGGAGATTGACACTCCGGCCGGTCCGGTGTTCCCCGCCGCGGAAAATGAAAATGAATTGTCCTCCCATGGGATGTTCAGGGCCTTGAATGACTTTTCAAGAATCAATTTCCTGGCGTCCCCCTCCGTGGCGAGGACGACTTCCGTCCGGTTCTGGTTGAGCATTTTCAGGAATTGATTGGGCAAGCGTTTGGAAAGCAAAACGAGCCGTTGGTCGCCATTACTCACCAGGAGATCGGCCTTTATTCTCAGATCAAAACCGTCGCGGGCAGAGTCAAAGATCTTTACTTCCGCATTCTTTTGCGGATTCATCCCCAGCCTTTGGAAGCAATCCCCGGCCAAGTCGATCAACGATGCGGTAGTGAGTTTTGAGACCGGCCTGGACGGAATCGGATCAGCGGGAGCGGCTTTGACGATTCCGGCCTGTACTACTTCAATGATTTCCCATCCTTTTGATCCGGCATAGGCCTTTAAGGGTTCAGGAAGACCATGTGTCCCTTCCGACCTGCTCCAAAGAGCTATGGAATGAGGGGCGCCTGTCACTGTAATTGATTTGCGAGTGATTGTCCAGGAGGCAGGAATCTGTAGCGCCGGTTGCGATCCAATTCTCAAAGGTTGTTCCTGGTGAGTCATGGTATGGGTGTTTGACGCCTGAATGATCTGCTCTAAAAGGACGAGGGCTTCCAATTGCGGATTCACCCTGATGATGGCATAGTGTTTCCAGGTATGACGGACCAACTGCCTGAGGTTGTCGGGTATTTGGTTACGAAAATCGATAAAGATAACCTCCCTGTCAGCAAATTCGACCATGGGGATTTTCCCGCAATCGATGGTGATCTGCCCCAGGTCGCGCAGGGGCAGATAATATTTGCCTTGGGTTGTAACCGTGGCGCCAATTTGGCCGAGGACATGTTTTACCAGCGTCCATTTGGCCAGGGTCGGGTACGCCATATCATCTTTCAGTACGCCCGCCCGCAGCGAAAAAGGCGGGGCGCTTATGAGAGAGGTTGCTGTTGAGGCAACCGTAGTCTTTGCCTTGATCGGCAAGATAATCTTTTGTCCCGGATAAATAAGGTTCAGATTCTTGATGCGGGGATTATACTTGCGGATAATCAGGGTGCGATGGGTTGTTTCCCCTGTTACCCGGCGCACAATATCAAAAAGACTTTCGCCTTTTTTGACTGTATAGATCATTGTCCCCGGCCGGGAGGAAGCGGATTTCTGAAAAGTCAGATATGCCGTATCCTCCTTGGCCCATGATGATCCACCGGCAAGAAAGACGCTGATAAGGAAGATCGTTATGGAAATGAAACAATAAGACATATATGCGCCCTTAATTGAGACCTTTGAAAAACGGCTTCGCCGCCGCTCAAAAATCTTTTTCGCTTCTGGTTTGTTTGCATGTAATTGTGATTAATTACTGGATGTTAAATTCAATCACGGACCGGCGAAAAACATTTTATTCGCTGCTTGCGAACCATTTTTCCGCGGTTATGCAAAGCTCTCTAATTATGAACTGTTCCACGCCCGCCCTGTTACCTGATTTTCGTAATGTTGTCAAATTGCCAAAAAAATGCCATGGCCGGGATCAGCCATGGCATTTTTTTTAATTATTTACAAATTAAACAGTTTGGATCTTACAAACCGCTCTTGAAGTCGTCTCTCATGAGCTCGCGGGCGATGATCATGCGGCGGATTTCCGAGGTGCCGGCGCCGATTTCCCAAAGTTTCTGATCCAGGAAATGTCTCGTAATTGCGTATTCCGTGCAATACCCGTAACCACCATGAATCTGGATGGCGTCGAGGCCGATCTTGGTGCCCATCTCGCCGTTGAACAGCAGGGCGGCAGCGGCCATACGGTCAAGGTCGGTTCCCTTGCCGCCTGACTTGTTCGTCAGGGTGTCGCAATAGGCGGCGGCGCTGTAGGCCAGGAACTTGCCGGCCTTGTAACCGCAGTACATATTCGCCAGTTTTTCCTGAATGGACTGGAAGGAGGCGATGGGTTTGCCGAACTGGACTCTTTCCTTGGCATACTTCAGGGAGAGCTCGAGGCAGGTTCTCTGGCCGCCGAGGGTACAGCCGGACAGGGTGATTCTCTCGGTGCACAGACCACTGGTGAGAACGGCGACGCCCTTGTTCAGGCCGCCGATGAGGTTCTCTTCGGGGAGTTCCATGTCTTCAAAGGTTACGAGCGCCGTGGGAGAGGTTCTCATGCCCCACTTTTTGATCTTCTCGAATTTAACCTGGCCCTTTGCCTTCTTTTCTGCGGTTTCAAAGAAGAAGGTCGAAATACCTTTGGGGCCGGCTGCCGGATCGGTCTTTGCGTAGAACACCATGAAATCGGCCACGGGACCGTTGGTGATGAAGATCTTGCTGCCGTTGATTACGTACTTGTCACCCTTCTTCTCCGCTTTTGTTGCCATGCCCATGGCATCGGAACCGGCGTTGGGCTCGGTGATGCCGAGGCAGCCGATCCATTCCCCGGTAACGGACTTGGGAAGGACATAGTCTTTCTGCGCTTCCGTGGCGTTTCTGCGGAAATTGTCGAAGCATAGGGTCTGGCTCGCGCCGATGGTCATCGATAGGGCATTGCTGACCCGGGCGATGGTTTCGTATGCCAGCAGGGTTTCTACGTAACCCAAAGCGGCGCCGCCGTATTTTTCCTCGAATACGATACCGTTGATACCGAGGTCGCCCGTCTGTTTGAACAGATCCTTAGGCATCTCATCGATCTCATACATGTGCTCCATCTGGGGTTCGAGCCAGGTCGTTGCCCATTTTAAAACTGAATCCTCGAGCATCCTTTGCTCATCTGTAAAAGTAAAATCTAACGCCATAACACTACCTCCCTTTCGTATAGTATTTATATAACCTGACGCGGGCAAGCTCAGATTCTCGGGCGCCGCTTTGGAACATCCCTGGCAAGGTGAGTTTATCCCGCATATTGGTTACGACCCGCGTGTCATCTCAGGAATAATCATGAAGCGATATTCTGAAGAAATATGGTCGAAAACGCGAAGGGTATATATATGAAAGCAGGTAGAGTGTCAAGGTGTTTTCTGAGAAAAATCGAGGTTGCAGGAAGGTGGGAATTGATATAAGGCTATGTTCACAATTGGAAGATCGAAATTGGGCGAGGAGAGGAAAAAATGGGGGACAAGGGGCAGGAATCTTTTATTAAAGAGATGCAAAACAGGTTCGACAAAAAGTTGCGGGAACATGAGATAAGCGTCATTGAATATTGGCGTGAACAGTTAACCAGAGTTCTCTCAATGAAACCGGAGGGCGTTGGGGCTCTCCAGACCCAGATCAAGAAGGTGTCGGATATGATGGACAACCGGATCATGATTATAAAAAGGACACAGAATGATTAAAGAATCATTGCGCCTTATACATTTATGAAAGATATTGCGAATTTTCTCTTCGAAGTAGGCATGCTGCAAAGGACCCCCCGTTCCGGATACCAGTTTCTCGGTTCGGGCTGTGAGTCGGTGGCCGAGCACATTCTAAGAACGATTTACATCGGCTACACCCTTTGCCGGCTTGATCGACAAGCCGATGAGCATCGGGTGCTCAAGATTTGTCTCGTTCATGATCTGCCGGAAGCGCGAACCGGGGACATGAATTACGTAAACAAAAAGTATGTGGCCGTTAACGAGAAAAGGGCCGTTGAGGAACTGACGGAAACACTGTTTTTTGGAAACGATATCGCGTCGGCCATTTATGAATTCAATGAGAAGAAAACCAGGGAAGCACGCATCGCCCATGACGCCGATCAGTTGGCGCTGATAATACAACTGAAAGAATATGGCGATTTGGGCAACAAATACAGTCAGGAATGGATATCCTTCGCCGTCAAGCGGCTTTGCACGGAGAATGCAAAGAAACTTGCCGACAGCATTTTAAAGACAGATTCTTCTGCCTGGTGGTTTAAAGATAAGGGAGACTGGTGGATCAATGGCAAAATCAACGGGGAAGCCTAAAGGGACAAACGGATATGATCGCGGTCAGCATGGGATATGGTTCGCATGGGCGGCTGTCTGTCTCGTCCTGCTTATGGTCGCGACTCTTTCATCCTGTGCCGGTTCGCAGAAGCGAAAGGAGCTGGCGGAAAACCATCTGAATATCGGCACGGCCTATGCGGAGAGTGGAGACTATACCGCGGCCCTTAAGGAATTGATCGCCGCGGAAAAATACACACCGGCAAACCCCAAGATTCATTATTATATGGCCGTCGCCTATTTTGGAAAGGGATACACCGAAAAGGCGATCGAAGAATGTGAAACGGCCGTCAGGCTCAAGCCTGATTACTCCAGTGCCTACAACTTTCTGGGGACGCTTTATTATGCCCGTGGGCAGTATGACCAGGCGATAGCTGCATTTAACAGCGCCCTGGCCAATATCCTCTATGAGACTCCCGAGATGTCCCTGTACAATATGGGACGGGCGTACTACAGTAAAGGCGACTACCAGCGGGCCTTGGCAAAATACCAGGAAGCCGCTTTAAAAGGAGCCCGGAGTGAGCTTCTTCCCCTGATCGAACAGGAAATGGGAAAGACAAAGTACGCTCAAGCTGACATCGATGGCGCTATTTTGCACTTTAAAAAAGCGACAGAGTTGGCCCCCGCTCTTGTCGAGTCTCATTATTGGCTGGGTGAGTGCTATTCCAAGCAGAAGAGAGTATCCGAGGCGAGAAGGGCGTATGAAATGGTCGTCAAGCTTGCTCCAGGTTCGGATTTCGGTCTTAGGGCCAAGCAGGCCCTGCAATTGATCAATATATGAATTGCCGGGCCGTTCTCGCACCTTCTGAAGCATCCATCTTTCCTTGACAGCAAAAGCAAAATAACCTACGCTCACCGATCTTTTGAAAGGGGAGATCTTCATGGCCTCAAAGAAGCAACGAAGAACAGCTACAGTCAAGACCAAGCAGCAAAGGAAAAAGATGAAGAAGTCGGTTCTTTTTCTCGTCATTACTGCGTTGGTGGGGTTTCTGGTTTTTTTCTTTTTGACCCTTTTTGATTATGTTTATCCACCCGTGGACGGTCAGGGCAAAGTCGCTAAGAAAAAGGACAAGCAGGAAGTCACAGTTTATTTTTCCGACGCAAATGAGCGCTTCCTTGTCCCGGAAAAGAGGTTTGTTCCCAAGGAGGAGAAGCCTTCCGACCTGGCCCGGGAACTGGTGAAAGTACTTTTAGACGGATCAAGAACTGGTTTCGTCAATACCTTCCCCGAAAAAGTAGAAATTACAAATATCAAGATCGACGACGGGACAGCCTATGTCAGTTTCAATAAGAACCTCACGAAAAATCATCCCGGCGGCAGCGCCAGCGAGATGGCGACCATATATTCACTGACCAACACTCTGACAACAAATATACCCACCATAAAAAAGGTTAAAATTATGATTGCCGGTAAAGAAATAGAATCCATAAAGGGACATATAGATACCCGGCAAGCCTTTGGCGCCAACAGGGAATTGATCGTGCAAGTGACAAAAGAGAAGTAGGATATAAAGTTATGCCCCCAAAATCCAAGCTGGCCAGAATCAGAAATATCGGCATTGTCGCTCATATTGACGCTGGCAAGACGACCGTCACAGAAAGGGTTCTATATTATACCGGCAGGTCTCATAAAATGGGCGAGGTGCACGATGGGGAAGCGGTCATGGATTGGATGCCTCAGGAGCAAGAGCGGGGAATCACGATCACTTCGGCTGTTACGGCCTGCAATTGGCAAGATTACGATATTCACATCATTGACACCCCTGGCCATGTAGATTTTACAATTGAAGTCGAAAGATGCTTGCGGGTCCTTGACGGGGCCGTGGTGGTTTTCTGCGCTGTTGGCGGGGTCGAGCCGCAGTCGGAGACGGTCTGGCATCAAGCCGATAAATATGGCGTCCCCAAAATAGCCTTTATTAATAAAATGGACAGAGTTGGCGCCAATTACTTCGGAACTATCGATATGATGCGGCGAAGATTCAATTCCACGCCTCTGCCGGTTCAGATACCCCTGGGTGAAGAAGATCAGTTTCAGGGAGCTATCGATTTGATCAGGAACAGGGTCATTACCTGGGACAATACCTCTCTGGGGGCTACTTATTCCCTTTCGGAGGTACCGCAGGATCTACAGTCTAAAGTACGTGAGTACAGAGACAAATTAATAGAAACCATTGCTGATCTGGACGATAATCTTGCCGAAAAGTATCTGGGAGGCATAGATATAACGGTGGAGGAACTAAACGAAGCGATTCGCAGGGCCACCCTTTCCCTGCAAGTGGTTCCCGTGATGTGCGGATCTGCCCTGAGAAACAAAGGCATCCAGCCTGTTCTGGATGCGGTAATCTCTTTTTTACCATCCCCTGAAGATGTTCCACCTATCAAGGGAATAAATCCCCTTACCAGGTTGGAAGAGGAGAGAACCAGCAATCCTAGGGGGCCCCTGGCAGCCCTTATATTCAAGATCATGCAGGATGAGGGCAGAAAGCTGTCTTACCTGCGAATCTACTCGGGACAGATAAAGGCCGGGGATGATCTCTACAATGTTTCGAAGGGCAAAAAGGAAAAGGTATCCCGACTGCTGAGGATGCACGCTAACAAACGGGAGAGGCTGGAACAGGCACAGGCAGGCGATATCATTGCCGTTATGGGTTTGAAAGAAGGCAAAACGGGGGATACTATTTGTGATGAGACGCATCCAATTCTCCTGGAAGCCATGGATTTTTATGAACCCGTGATCAGTCAGGCCATAGAAGCCAAAACTCCGGCCGATCAGGAAAGGGTATCCCTCGCCCTCGTCAAGTTGATGGAAGAAGATCCCACCTTGCGCTTGAAATATGATGATGAGACCGCACAAACTGTATTATCCGGGATGGGGGAACTCCATCTGGAAATAGTGATCGACCGTCTACAGCGAGATTTTAATGCCCATGTTAACGTGGGCAAGCCCCGGGTGGTATATCGGGAGACCATTCAATCGCCCGTGGAGGTGGAAGGGCGTTTTGAAAGGGAACTCGGCGAGCGAAGATATTTTGGTCATGTATTGCTGCAATTGCGACCCAGGGAACGGGGAGCGGGAAACGCTTATGTATCGAACGTAGCTGCAGGAATGATCCCGGAGGAATTTCATGCGGCCATTGCGGAAGGTGTTGAAGAGGCCATCATGAGTGGCGTCCTTTCCGGCTACCCTGTGGTTGATGTGGAGGTCATCGTAAAGGGTGGATCCTGCAAGGATGGCGAGTCATCTGCCCTGGGATATAAGATTGCCGCTTCCACTGCCTTCCGGGATGGTTGTTCCCAGGGGAACCCCCTGTTGCTGGAACCCATAATGGTGGTGGATATTCTCACGCCCAGTGAATTTATGGGAGATGTTATCGGTGACATCAACGCCCGGCGCGGGGAGATCCAGTCCATAAGTCCAAAGGGACCGGTCAGTGAAATCCAGGCGAAGGTTCCTCTCAAGGCTCTCTTTGGCTATTCGACGGACCTTCGCTCGGCAACCCAGGGGCGGGCAATCTTTTCCATGCATTTTCTCGTCTATGACAAGGCATAACTATGGGGCAGATGAGGCATATTCGGCACTTCATTAAGATCCTGTCCGGTATCTACCATAAAACCATTGTTCAAGTAGCGGCTGTTACCCTGGCAATTCTCTTTATGAGCGCCGTGGCGGTCCATTATTTCGAAAACATCCAGTCCGGTTCCAATATCAACACCGTTTGGGATGGTGTCTGGTGGGCCATTGTGACCATGGGGACGGTCGGTTATGGAGATAAGTATCCCGTCACCACAGGTGGGAGAATGGTGGGGATCTTTCTCATTTTCACGGGAGTAGGTCTGATGTCGCTATTTACCGCAACCATTGCGTCGACCTTTGTCGAAAGAAGAATGAAGGAGGGCAGGGGATTGGAAACTATCAAAGCTAAGGAACATATAATTATCTGTGGATGGAACCAGCATACGGATGCCGTCATTCAGGGTCTCACGACCTATGGCGCCATGAGTGAAAAGGTCATTGTGTTGGTCAACGAATTGACCGTGGATGAGATCGAGACCATTCGTCCTAAATACAGCCGTTACAACCTGAAATTTCTGCGGGGTGATTATGTCCATGAGGAGGTTTTGCTTCGGGCTAATGTTTCCCAGGCCATGTTTGTTTTGATCATGGCTGATCAGTCGGGCGGGCATCCCCGTGAGCGCAGCGATGAGAGGACCGCTCTGGCGGCCTTGACCGTAAAATCACTTGCTCCTCATGTAAAGACAATTGCCGAACTACTGGATGGAGAGAGTCGCCCTCATCTCAAGAGAGCAAACGTGGATGAGATTGTTGTCCGGGGCGAACATGTCGGTTCCCTACTGGCCGGCGCCATTAATTCCCCGGGACTTCCCAGGGTGATATCCAGTATCATGTCTCTTGGGGACAGGAACAAACTCTGGCGGACGAACATTCCCAGCATGTTTGTTAATAGGCCCTTTAAAGAATTATCTTCCTATTATCGAGAGAAGGGTCACGCTATCCTGATCGGGATTATGAAGGAAAAAAAGGCGATCAAATTAGAAGATATTCTTTCCGATAATACCTCAATGATTGATACCTTTATCAGGGAAAAGATCCGTGAAGCAAAAAAGGAATTTTCCGTGGAAAAGGACGCCGTCAAGCTCAACATCAATCCCGATGATGATTACATGATTGCGGCGGACGACCTGGCTGTTGTCCTTTCCCGATCCATGCCTGAATTATAGACCGATCATACATTTTAAAGGGGCGTATCCATGCAGGATGAAGCGACTTTATTAAAAGAACCGGAAATCTTCAGGAACCTTTCGCCTGACCAAATCAGGGAAATCATCAGTATTGCGCGCCGCGTATCCTTCCCTGCCGGGGCCATCATCATGAAAGAGGGCGATATTGGCGATACCATGTATATCATGATGGAGGGAACAGTTGAGGTGGTGAAGAGTCTGATCCTTGGTGATTTCGATGATGAACAGGACACGGCGAGCAATAAGGTGTTTACCCGGCTAGATGCCAGTGACCATGCGGTATTCGGAGAGATCGCCCTCCTCGAAGCGCAGAAGCGGACAGCGACAATCAAGACTGTCACGGACTGTACTCTCTACGAGATTCGGAAGGATGATTTCCTGAATCTGGCGGAGGGGGATTGCGCCCTGGGATTCAGAATCCTGCTGAATCTGGCAAGAATCGTCAGTACCCGCCTGAGGAAGTCAGATGAGGAAACGGTCAAACTGACGACGGCCCTCAGTATCATTCTGAAGGAAGTATAATTGTAAAGGCCTATGGCGATAACAGAATTCATGCCCATTTTTTCTGTAACCGACGGAATGATCGAACTTTCAGACTGGGTGCCAGGTCCTCTTCTGGATAAGGACAGACTCCTGAAAAGCATTTTCAGGATCAGTAATCTGCTCACTGTTCAGGCCAATCAGGATGAGATACTTGCGAAAATACTCGATGAACTCATTGACGCCATCGGTTTTGACCGGGGAATTATTCGTCTTTTTGATGAATCACAACAGTACCTGGTGGCGAAAGTAGTAAAGAATTACACCGAGGAAGAAGGCATAAGAGCCTTCGAAACACCATTAAACATAAATGAACATGAATGCCTGGCCACGAAAGTGGCGCGATCTGGTGAGCTGATCACGATTCGCGACGCCTCGACAGATCCCATGATTACCGATATCGACAGGATGCTTACGAAAATTGTTGATCGTGGTTCCATCGTATGTGCGCCTCTGAAGATCGGGGATCACGTTATCGGCATTCTTGCCGCCTGGCGTAAAGAGGAGATACATTTTTTTGCTGAAGAAATAGATCTCTTTCTAAGCTTTTCCAACCAGGTTAGCGTCATCATTCATAATGCCAGGCTCCTGGAAACGAATGCCGAGAAGATCCGTCAGTTGATGGTTCTCCAGGAAGCCGTTTCGGGGCTTAATAAGAGTTATTCTCTTGATAATCGCATCCTTGAAATTGTATTCAAGAGCGCCCAGAAAATTGCCTGTGCCGAGCGTGTCATGGGTTATGTTTGGGATATTGAAAGGAATCGATGCCTTGTCAATGATGGAGAGCATGTCTTCATTGAAGGCAAAGAGGAGTGTGATGAAAAGATCGGCGCAAGCATTATCAAAGAGGCGATCGAAGGCGATACGATTGTTGTGAAGCAGACTACCGGTGAAGAAAATAACCGGCTCATGTTTGCAGGCTTTCCAACAGAAATTGCCATTCCTTTTCAAATCAAAAATAAATTTGTCGGCGCCCTCTATCTTGCAAAACAAAAAGGTGATTATACTCCAGATCAGATCAATATTCTCGATGTCTTGGTCAAAAATGCCGCTACTTCTTATGACAACGCCATCATGCATTTGCTGCTCTCCCGAGAAGCGGAAAGTTTAAAGTCGGAGGTTGAGAAACTCAAGGAGCGGGAAGACGAGCTCATGGGGTTCCACGATATCCTGGGCAAATCGCAAAAAATGATTGATATATTTCACGTCATTGCCGATGTGGCGGGGCATGATACAAATATTCTTATCCAGGGAGAAAGCGGAACCGGCAAGGAACTTATTGCCCGGGCCATACACCGGCATTCACACCGGAGCCTGAAACCTTTCGTAGATGTCAACTGTGCGGCCATCCCCCCCACGCTCCTGGAGAGCGAACTTTTTGGCTATGAGGCCGGGGCCTTTACCGATGCCAGAAAAAGAAAAATCGGGCTCCTTGAATATTGCCACGGGGGAACAATTTTACTCGATGAAATAGGGGAGATGCCGATTCAGCTTCAGGCAAAATTTCTGCGGATGCTTGAGGACGGACATATCCGGCGCTTGGGAGGGAATGAAAATATTCCCAACGACGTTCGCTTTGTATTCTCAACCAATCGTGATCTCAGCGATATGGTGACCAAGGGAACTTTCCGCGAAGATCTGTTTTATCGTATCAGCGTCGTTCCGGTATTGATTCCTCCCCTTCGGGAACGGGCAGACGATATAATTATGCTGGCGCGTTACTTCGTCCAGGAATTCAATAAAAAATTCAGCAAACGTGTAAAGGGATTCAGCAGAGATGCTGAAGTGATCCTTCAGGCTTATCCGTGGCCGGGAAACGTCAGAGAATTAAAAAATATCATCGAAAGGATCATGATTCTAAAGAGTTTGGGAACAGTTATAAACCCTGACAATATGCCCTCTGAGTTAAAATCCCTGGACCAGAAAGGCGTTGAGATCAAGATTGAACCTTTTCTTCAACAATTACCATTGGATGGGATCAATTACGATGTAGTAACAGACAAAATCGTCAAGGATGTCAAAGCAAAAATATTGAAAAACGCCCTTCTCAAATCAGGTGGAAACAAATCAGAGGCAGCTAAGCAGTTGGGTATTTCCAGATACAAATTCATCAGAGAACAGAAAAAGTTTGATGACCTGACTCAAAAACTACCCTGAGGCTGACATATGTGCGAAACGTGCACATGTCGTGCGAAATATGCACGCCATGCTGAAGGCCTACAGCAAGTAACTTCCGCGATTCCATTAATGGCAGATGTTCGATTATCGCACACTAGCTTCCTGATACCTCCCGTTCAATCATAAAATCATTTTGTAAAAATGGGGGCAAAACTGCATTTATGTCTTTGATGTTAAGTTGTAATATCTTCTAAAGCCTATCATTTATCTTTTTGAAATCTTTTTTGAATCTATATTTCTCATAATGGCATTAAAGTTGCTTTGTTTTTGTGAAAAATGAAACATAGATTCCATAGATGAGCGAGGAAGAGAAAAATCATTCATGGCAGGACTCAGGTGGAAAAGAAGGCGTCGAAAATATCAGGCTTGACAGGCAAAAAGTGTATGATTTTTTTCTTCCTATAGATAGCGGCAAAGTTGATCAAAAGTTGACCATGGATGAAACAGGTGATCAAAAAAACGAAGAGGTGATAGAAGACAAAAGCTTTACCTTCTTTCTGCCTGAGTAGTCCTGCGGTAAAAGTATTTTTTATGCCGGTGGGTGGTTTTGATCCCTCCTTTCCGCCCACCGGCCCCCCTTAATGGGCGATCTGAAAGGGAGAATTTTACAATGACCCCTTTCAGTTTATATACAGGCGGATGGTTTAAGTCCCTCCTTTTCCATCCGCCTTTTTTATACATTAAATCTGAAGAGTACAATATCACCATCCCTGAGCTGATAATCCTTCCCCTCCGAACGGATCAACCCTTTCTCCCTCGCCTGACTGATGCCATCCACAGCAAGGAAGTCGGCATAATGCAGAATTTCAGCCCTGATAAATCCCCTTTCCATGTCGGTGTGAATCTTTCCGGCTGCCACCGGCGCGCGTGTTCCCTGGGGAATTGTCCAAGCGCGCAATTCCGGACCGACAGTGGTATAAAAAGTAATTAAACCGAGAAGTTTGTAGCCCTCCCTGATAAGCTGCTCCAGACCCGATTCATGGAGGCCCAGATCGGCAAGGAAAGCTGTCCGTTCATCCACTGCCAATTCTGCGATCTCCGCTTCCAGATCTCCGCAGATTGTAATGACGGAGGATCCTTCTTTTTCAGCAATTTCTTTAAGCTCCTGTATATAGCCATGATCACCTTTCAGAACTGCCTCGCTGACATTGGCCACATAGAGGACCTTCTTGTCAGTCAATAAGTGAATATCTTTCAACAGCGTCGATTTTTCCTCCCTCAGAGAAAGATTGCGGCAAGGAATCCCCCTTCCCAGGGCGTCCTGAAGAATACGTATCGACTCCACGTCATGAGCTGCGGATTTATCGCCGGCCTTGGTCTTCTTATCAATTACAGAGAGACGTTTTTCAAGGGTTTCCAGATCGGCAAGCATCAATTCCGTATTGATGATCTCAATATCACGGACGGGATCGACCATCCCGTCAACATGGACAACATCGGGATTGTCAAAGCACCTGACAATATGGACCACCGCATCAACTTCCCGAATATGGCCAAGAAATTTGTTTCCAAGTCCCTCGCCTCGACTCGCTCCTTTAACAAGACCGGCAATGTCAAGGAATTCCATAGTGGTATATGTCTTTTTTTTGGGGTGAAGAATTGCGGCGATCTGGTCAAGACGGGGGTCCGGAACGGCAACCATACCAATATTCGGATCGATGGTGCAGAATGAATAATTGGCCACCTCGGCCCCTGCGGCGGTAAGGGCATTGAAGATGGTTGATTTTCCAACATTGGGAAGGCCGATAATACCGCAGCGAAAGCCCATAAATAAACCCCTTTCTTATCAAAACATCAATTTTACAACGGCGATGGCGACGATAATTCCCACGCCGTCGGCAATCAGACACACTGGCACCAGGTACTTTGTTTTGCGAATATTCACGGCCCCAAGATAGACGGCAAGAACGAAAAAAGTCGTTTCCGCGCTTCCCATGATCACCGCAGAAATCGTGCTGGCAAGCGAGTCCGGACCCGTAGTCTTGACGATATCGGTAAAGATAGCCGTTGATGCGCTTCCGGAAAGAGGCTTGATAAGGGCCACCGACAGAACTTCAGGGGGAATGCCAAGGGCTGAGAAAGATCCAGAAAGAGCCTGCCTGATGAGATCAAATGCCCCGGATGCCTGAAAGGCCTTGACGGCAACGAAAATAGCAAGCAGGTAGGGAAAGATTTTCACGATGACCTCCAATCCCTCTCTCGCGCCTCCCACAAATGAATCATAAACGCGCACCCTTTTAAAGGCGCCGTACAGTACGGCAAAAAGTATGAAAGCAGGAATTGCGAGCTGGGAGATAAAGGCAACTGTCTTCATTTCGTAAGCCTCCTGAAAAGATGTAGAACGGCAAGTGCAATAATAGCGGAGATCACGGTGGAGATTATCGTGGGAAAAACAATGGCTGAGGGACTTGCTGACCCAAAATCGGAGAGAATACCTACCACGGTAAAAGGAATCAACTGGACGCTGGCGGTATTCAGAACTATAAAGAGCATCATTTCGAAAGTAAGGGAGTCTTTGTCTTCATTGAGGGTTTGAAGATCCTGCATCGCCTTGATCCCGAGGGGGGTTGCGGCATTGCCGAGTCCGAAAAAGTTGGCAAGCATGTTTAGCGTAATAGAGGTGATGGCGGGGTGGTCCGGGGGAACAGTTTTAAAGAGACGGGTAATCAACGGCCTGAAAAAATTGGAAATCCGGTGGATTAGCCCTGAATCATCAATAATCTTTGTTATACCAAGCCATAGAGAGACTATCCCCAGCAGAAAAAGTGATATTTCAACCGCTGTCTTGGCCCCTTCAAACATGGCTCTGGTAACAGCCTCAAGACCGCCCGTCCAGAAGGCGGCAACAATGCTCACAGTAATCAATATTACCCAAATGATATTCATTATATCTCGATTCCATCCATGATTTCCAATTTTTAATTATGCTCAACTATCCATGCCTTGATAGATTTCGCAACCTCTTCCCAGCCTGGTTCGGCGATAATGAAATGGGAGTGTCGATCGAATTCCCGATAGGTGGATACATGCTTGTATTTATTATGAATCTTTCTGGCGATTGTGGGCGGCGTAAGGCGATCCTGGGCGCCCACAACGGTGAGGACCGGGCTGGTCACTTTTGATTCATCCACGTAAGTGGCCTCATGCCTGTCGAAGTACCAGAAACTGATCTCCCAGGCTGCCCGGGGGGATTCGTAGGTAAACTTGTCAAACACCTTTTTTTGCTCGTCCGGGGACAGCAGGTACAGGGAAGAATAGACGGCCCCCTCAAAAGTAGGGCGTAGCGGTTCACGCCAATGACCGAACCGCTGCCGGTTCATCCAGAAACTCTTGATCCCTGTCCAGGATATAGGGTTGATACCCCGGGGAACTGCCGGTGCAATCAGGACAGTTGACTTGGCCAGACCTTTACTGGCCAGAATCTGGGCAATCAGTCCACCCATGGAATGGCCAATGATTATGGGCTGCTGGTCCAGAGCGCGTATGACCTTTTCCACATCGGCGACATAATCGAGGACACCCGTTTCCATCATCATGGGGTCTGGAGGTGAACTCAGGGGCCGGTCATGGTACCTCAGGGTCGGGGTGATGACACGATATCCCCGCTGTTCGAAATAGTTTCGATAGGAATCCCAACACCAGGAACCGACAAACATACCATGAATCATCACAACGACCGGTTCCTTTGGTTTTTGAATCGTATCCCCGGCTTTCTGGGCCAGCGTGTTGGCGGGGATGCAAACAATCAATAATATGAAAAGGAAGAAAATGAAACAGCCTGTTTTCCTGAAAATTGTTTTACCCATTGGCATCTCCCCTGAGAATATCTTCTTTGCGACCTCGCAAAATAGACTATGTTCTCCGTCGAGCTTTATAGCCTGAGATGGTTAGATTGTAATGCATTACAGGGCTGTATAGCAAGAAAAAACCCCTCCTGATATTGATGAACTCGCAAAGCTAATTTTCCTCCTCCCTTTCGAGAGGAGGCTCGGGATGGGAATGGGTTAAGATTTCGTAATAACTACATAAAATTCATCATTATCTGCAAAATCTTTCTGCTTGACAAGAAAGATCTTCTTTATTCATAGTCTGACAACAAAAGATACATGTAATGGAAGATGAAACTGTAAGAATCCATAATGAGGAGGATGCATCGATGAATGAGAATAAGTTTCCCCTTTTCCTGCTTAGTATCATTCTTTTTGTGGTTATCGGGGTGACAAACATTGCCCAGGCCCTGGAATTAGGGGTCAGAGGGTATTACTGGTTTCCTGCCTTTTCTGCTAATCAGCGGGTCGATACGGCATCCATGAAAGGGACGGAATTTGACATCAAAAACGCTTTGGGCGTCGGTACTCAGTCTTTCCCGTCTGGCGAGATCTACGGAGGCATCGGTAAACATCATCTGAGTGCCATGTATACACCCATCAAGTATTCAAGTGATACTACTTTGACCGGCGCAATCAACTTTGGCGGGACAAATTTTACGGCCAATACAGCGGTCAATTATAATCTTGATTTTTACATGATGGATGTAAAATACCTTTACGATATCATCAATATGGAAAATATCCTGGCAGGTTTTTCCGTGGGGCCCGTGGTGCAGGTCAAATACGTTTCGGGCTCTGCGGAGATGAAAGCCCCGGCAATTGCCGGACAGGATGTGAAACAGAGCTTCAGCGCCCCGATCCCGATGGTAGGATTGGGAGCCCATATAGGTCTGATTGCCAACATCTTGGAGGCCCGGGCGCAGGTCACGGGGATGGGATATTCGGGAAATTATGTCATCGAGGCCCTGGCGGACATTTCCGTGACCCCCTTCCCGTTTGTTGATGTTCACGGTGGCTATAAGTATATAGGCTTGCAGGTGGATGTGAGCGACTACTATATGAGCACCCAGTTTAGCGGACCCTTCGTGGCGTTAACGGTTGGATTTTAGTCCCAATTAAAACGTAATCATAAGGTCTTTGGAAAGGAGCGATATTATGATGATTAAATGGATCGCTTTAGTTGTTTCATATTTGGTATTGTTGACAATTTCCGGTTGTGCGTCCTATTACAAGATTACGGACCCGACATCGAAAAACATTTACTATTCGAAGGATTTTGAAAAAACCAAGACGGGGGGGGTGGCATTTAAGGACGCCAAGACCGGAGCTATTGTTATCATTCAGAACTCGGAGATCAAAGAGATTTCCCGGGATACCTTCGATGAGGAGGTCAAGAAGTAAAGAATACAACAGCCATCATCATGGGAAGTTGCAGTCAAGCAAGTGTGATTAGCGGCAGTGATAATGAGAAAAGAAGAGGGGTTCCAATTCAGGAACCCCTCTTCTGCTTTGAACGGATTTGTGTACCTCAGCTTAGTGGTGCTCTTCCATTGCCCCGGCAATGTACATCATCGACAAGAGCATGAAGACGAGAGTTTGGATGAAGGAGATCAGCAGCTTGAGAACGAGAATGGGCAGCGGCACCAGGAGCGGAACGAGAATGAACAGAACGAAGAGCACGATATGGCCGCCCTCGATGTTTCCAAAGAGACGCATGGAAAGAGAGACAGGACGGGAAATATGGCTCACGATTTCAATGGGCAGCATCAGGGGCGTCAACCACCATATCGGTCCCAGGAACTGCTTGAAATACTTGAAGCCCTGAATCCTAACGCCCACGATGTGGGTCAGGAAGAATACGACGAGGGCCATGGCAACGGTTGTGTTCAGGTTGGCGGTGGGAGATTCCAGCCCCGGGATCAGCCCGATCAGGTTCGAGGTCAGAATGAAAAAACCCAGAGTGGCGATCAGGGGGAAGAAACGCATCCCATGGGTCCCCATGGTATCGATCAGCAGTTTATGGATGGCGCTGACGAAAACTTCCATGGTGTTCTGAAACCCCCCCGGTGTCAGTTGCAGCCGACGCGTAGCCAGGATTGAAAAGATGGCCAGCAAGGCCATTACAAACCAAGTATAGGTAATGTAAGTGGGAATTTTGGGAAAGATTAATTGCAGAAAAGACAGAGTGTGCATCTTCTAATTGACCTCCTCAACGCAAGTTTTTTTTGTTAATGCCACAATGGCAGTCAAAACAATGTTGATAATGACCGTGGAGAGGCCGATCAAAAGGCCGATCACATCCACGATCTGACTGGAAACGATAAAGAACAGGACAATCGCCGTGACACCGAAGCGAATGTAGTATTTGAACATGATCCGTGACTTTGCACGATCATTGAGGTGCTGAAAGACCTTTTTGACATCCCGATAGAGCCAGTGATAATTGATGATGCTGATCATTCCGCCAAGCAGGACGCCAAGGGTGAATTTTGGAGAAAACAAAAAAGCGCTGACAAGGATAAAGACGCCAAGCATGACCCAGTTAACGATTTCAAGCCTTTGCTGGAGCGGGTCTTTTTCGGTGTGGTTCACTTTTTACACTCTTGATAATCGTTTTATCGTCCTGAATGGATCTGCTGATCAGGACATACAAATTTCTAAAGCCCCCAAAGACGCCCATGATGAAAAACAGGACTGTAAAGAAGAATGAAGTGCCCATCTTCTTGTCCAGCCAACTGCCGACAAATAGCCCTCCAAAGATCAAAAGGACGAAGGCGAAGCCAATACTGCTGGCGTAAGCCATCTGAACATATGCTTTCCTGTCTTGCTCATCCATCGGCGCAGCGCCTTCTATCACGGACGAGAAGTGAAGTCAACAAAAAAGGGCAGGGAATCTTCATTGTCTTTTCGCAACGTCCGGTAAATTATTAATAATGGAGCGATTGCTCTCAGCGTCTCTCGACACCCTCCGCTTCGTACCAGGAGATGGTCTTTCGCAGGCCCTCACGGAAGTCGGTTGCGGCCCGGAACCCGATTTCCGTGAGGGCCTTGCTGGTATCGAGCATCCTGCGAGGCTGGCCGTCCGGTTGGCTGGCATCCCAGGAGATTCTTCCCTTAAAGCCTGTCAGTTCTACAATCAGTTCCACAAGATCACGAATTGATATTTCGAAACCGGCGCCGATGTTGACCGGTTCGGACTTGTTGTATCGTTCCGTGGCCAGAACGATGGCCTCTGCCGCGTCTTCAACATAAAAAAATTCCCGGGTAGCTTGTCCCGTCCCCCAGACGATAATTTCCTTTTCTCCACGTATTCTCGCATCGACGCATTTCTTGATCAAGGCCGGGATGACATGGGAGGAGCGGGGATCGAAGTTGTCCCCCGGTCCGTAGAGGTTCACCGGCAGAAGAAAAATGGAATTGAAACCGTATTGCTGGCGGTAGGCCTGGGACTGGACGAGCATCATCTTTTTGGCCAGTCCATAGGGGGCGTTGGTCTCTTCTGGATAACCATTCCAGAGGTTGTCCTCTCTGAATGGAACGGGGGTGAATTTCGGGTAGGCGCAGATTGTCCCCAAGGCTACAAATTTTTCGATTTTATGGAGATAGCCCTCATGGATGAGCTGGGCCCCCATCATGATGTTGTCATAGAAAAGCGACCCGGGATTCTCCCGATTGAAACCGATCCCCCCCACTTTAGCAGCCAGGTGGACGACGATATCCGGTCTTGTCTCTTCGTAGAGACGCCGGACGTCGCCCAAGTCGATCAGATTGTAATCGGGCAGGTCAGCGACGGTGATATTTTTATGACCTCGACTACGAAAGGCCTTGATGAGGTGTTTTCCCAGAAAACCCTTGCCGCCGGTAATGGTAATGCGCTTGTTTTTCATCGTTGCCTCATAGCATGTGATGGTTTCCCGTGGCAAAGCCGGCGTTGCACAGGGTTTTTTCCTTCTCGGCGCTTTCCATGTCGGCGGCGACCATCATATCGATAAGGGCCTCAAAACCGATCCGGGGTTGCCAGCTGAGCTGCTTTTTCGCCTTGGTGGCATCACCCAGGAGGACGTCCACCTCGGTGGGGCGGAAATAACGCTTGTCGATCGCTACGTATTTTTCATAGTCCAGATCCAGTTTCCGGAAGACCTGCTGGGCAAATTCCCGGACCGAGTGTGTCTCTCCCGTCGCAATAACGTAATCGTCGGGCTTGTCCTGCTGGAGCATTATCCACATAGCCTCTACATAATCCCCCGCAAAGCCCCAGTCCCGCTTGGCTTCCAGGTTGCCCAGAAAGAGCTTGTCCTGAAGGCCGAGCTTGATCCGCGCCGCCGCCCGGGTGATCTTCCGGGTGACAAAGGTCTCTCCCCGCCGGGGGGATTCATGATTAAAGAGGATGCCGTTGGCGGCAAAGATCCCGTATGCCTCACGGTAGTTCTTGACGATGTAATAGGCATAAACCTTGGCGGCAGCGTAAGGGCTCTGAGGCTGAAAAAGGGTCGCCTCGCTCTGAGGCGGCGGGGCGGCCCCGAACATTTCGCTTGATGAGGCCTGATAGAAACGGGACTTGACGCCGGACTTACGGATGGCCTCAAGGAGGCGCAATGTTCCGAGACCGGTCACATCGCCCGTATACTCCGCCATATCGAAGCTCACCCGGACATGACTCTGGGCGCCGAGGTGGTAGATTTCATCGGGCTTGATGTCATTGAGGAGGTCCGTCAATTGCCCCGAGACGGCCAGGTCGCCGTAATGGAGATAGACCTTGGCCTCCGGGTCGTGAAAGTCCTTGTAGAGATGATCGATGCGGTCAGTATTGAAGGTGCTGGCCCGGCGAATGAGACCGTGGATCTCGTAACCCTTGCCAAGGAGAAACTCGGCTAAATATGATCCGTCCTGCCCGGTAATGCCGGTAATAAATGCCTTTTTCATGTAACTTACTTACCTCCTGGTTATCTTGTTCTGGATAGCAAATTTTTCGATTTTGTCCGAGAGCGTCATCTTTTCTAATAAAATTATTACAATTGGTAGTAGTCCCGGTACCAATCAACAAACCGTTCTATCCCTGCTGCAATCGACGTAGCCGGCTTGAATCCCACGTCGGCCATCAGGTCGTCAACATCGGCATAAGTAGCCGGAACGTCGCCGGGCTGCATGGGAAGGAGATTCAGCGTTGCCTTTTTTCCCAATCTCTCCTCCAGGATCGTAATGAAGTCGAGGAGGGCGACGGGCTGGTTGTTCCCGATGTTGTAGATCTTATAAGGGGCGAAACTCGTTGCGGGATCTGGATGCGCGCCTTCCCAGGCGGGGTCAGGCGCGGGCGTCCTGTCCATGACGCGAACGATGCCCTCGACGATGTCGTCGATATAGGTAAAATCCCGCTGCATCCTACCTTCGTTATAGACGTCGATTGGTTGGTCGGCGAGGATAGCCCGGGTGAAAAGAAACAGCGCCATGTCCGGCCGCCCCCAGGGGCCGTAAACGGTGAAAAAGCGCAATCCCGTGCAAGGTATCTTATAAAGGGCCGCATAGGCATGGGCCATCAGTTCATTGGCCTTTTTTGTTGCGGCGTAAAGGCTGACGGGGTGATCGACGTTGTCATGAACGGAAAAGGGCATGTTCGTGTTTGCCCCGTATACGGAACTCGAGGAGGCAAACACAAGATGATCCGTCTTTATACTCCGGCACCCTTCCAGGATGTTTAGGAATCCTGCCAGGTTGCTCTCCAGATAGGCGTGGGGATTGGTGAGTGAATAACGGACGCCGGCCTGGGCAGCCAGATGCACCACCAGCCGGGGCCTTTCCCGGGTGAACAAAGCGGAAAGCTCCTCCTTGTCGGCGATATCGAGGCGGATGAACCGGAAGGCGTCATTCGCTTGGAGTATCCGCAAGCGGTCCTCTTTCAGGCGGACATCATAGTAGGGATTGAGGTTGTCAATGCCGACAACGGTTCTGCCCGCCGCCAGCAGCCTGCGTGACAGATGGAAACCGATGAATCCGGCGGCGCCGGTGATGAGGATCTCGGCCATATCTTACAAGCTCCAGTACTGAATATGCTGCTTCCCCATATCCCTGCCCCCCATGTCCTGGCTTTTGAAGAGACCCTTGATGTCGATCACCACTGGCGGCATCGTTTTGCATAAAGCCGCGATGTTCTCGATGCCCAGTTTGAGGTATTCGTCATGGGCCACGGCAACGATAACGGCGTCCAGGTCGGTAATATTTCTCAGAGGTGTCAGGTTAAGATTGTAGTGGTCGTGAACCTCTTCCGGGATGGCAAGGGGGTCGTGGACGAGAACTTCAATGCCGTATCCCGCCAGTTCCGTAATGATATCAACTACCCGTGTATTACGGATATCGGGGATGTTTTCCTTGAAGGTCAGGCCAAGGACGGCGATGCGGGCCTTGCGGACGGGTTTGTCGGCGGCGATGAGCATCTTGACGGTATGTTCGGAGATGTATTTCCCCATCCCATCGTTTATCCGCCTTCCGGCTAGGATCATCTCGGGGTGGTAACCCATGCTTTCGGCCTTGTAGGTAAGATAGTAGGGATCGACACCGATGCAATGGCCTCCTACCAGTCCCGGGCGGAAGGGAAGAAAATTCCACTTCGTTCCTGCCGCTTCCAGGACTTCAAGAGAGTCGATTCCAAGGCGTTGAAAAATGATGGACAGCTCGTTCATGAGGGCAATGTTGATGTCCCGCTGGGTGTTTTCAATGACCTTGGCCGCTTCCGCCACTTTAATGGAGGAGGCTTCATAGATGCCCGCCTTGACGATCTTTCCATAGATTCCCTTGAGGAGTTCCGTTGTATTCCGGTCGGAGCCGGAGACGATTTTAACGATGCTCTCAAGGGTGTGGACCTTGTCGCCGGGGTTGATCCGTTCTGGTGAATAGCCCACGAAAAAATCCTGCCCAAAATTTAATCCCGATTCCACCGCTAGGATGGGAACGCATATATCTTCCGTAACCCCTGGATAAACGGTTGATTCATAGACCACGCAGGAACCGGGGGTCAGATGTCTTCCTGCCAGGGCTGAGGCGCCGCGAATGGCGTTGAGATCGGGAATCCGTGAACCGTCGATTGGGGTGGGAACTGCCACGATAATGAGTCGGCACTCGGCAAGCCTGCTGGGGTCGTTCGTGAATGTCACCGCTGCGGCCTTGAGCTGTTCAAGGGTGATTTCAAGCGTCTGGTCGAATCCTTGTCGCAGCTCTTTGATCCGGGAATCTTTGACATCGAAACCGATGACGGAAAAATGATGGGAAAGATGCACCGCAAGGGGCAGGCCGACATAGCCTAACCCGACTACGGCGATTCTCTCGGAATGGGCGACAAAATTTTCAAGTTTCGGTCTTATGATCATGATAAATCTGTTCCTTACAGGTTTTTGATGGTTGAGGCGCAGGCGTCTAGGGTCTCTTCCATGTCCTCATGGTTATGGGCCAGAGATAGGAACCATGCCTCAAACTGGGACGGGGGCAGGCTGATGCCGTTTTTCAGCATGCCCCGGAAGAAGCGGGCAAACATCTCCGTATCCGCACGGCTTGCCGAGGCAAAGTCGCTGACAGGTTCAGAGGTAAAAAATACGGTAAACATGGAGCCCATCCGATTGATAGTAACGGGAAGTCCCTTTCGGGTGAATAAAAGTTTCATCTCTTCGCAAAGACTGAAGGCAAGGCGATCCATGGATTCGTAGCAACCCGTGCTGTGCTGCAAGAGCGCCAGGGTGGTAAGCCCGGCGGCCATGGCCAGCGGGTTTCCGGATAGGGTTCCCGCCTGATAAACAGGACCGAGCGGGGCCAACTGTTCCATGATGATCCGCTTGCCTCCGACTGCGCCTACGGGAAGACCGCCGCCAATTATCTTTCCCAGACAAGTCAGATCCGGGTCGATACCGGTGATTTCCTGGTAGCCACCCCAGCTCAACCGGAACCCAGTAATGACCTCGTCGAAAATCAAAAGACTGTCGTAGATCTTTGTAAGCTCCCGCAACTTCTCAAGAAAGTCGGGTTGGGGCGTTACGACACCCATATTTCCTGCTACCGGTTCCACGATGATCCCGGCGATTTCCCGTCCATGCTCCTCAAAGACCATTGCGATAGATGCCTGATCATTGAAGGGGACGGTGAGTGTCAGTTCCGCAAGGTGTTTCGGGACGCCCGGGCTGCCGGGAATCCCCAGGGTGGCGACGCCGGATCCCGCTTTGACAAGCAGGGAATCGGCATGTCCGTGATAACAGCCTTCAAATTTAACGATTTTCTCCCGGCCCGTAAAGGCCCGGGCGAGGCGGATAGCCGTCATTACCGCTTCCGTCCCCGAGCTCATCATGCGCACCATCTCCAGGGAAGGAAAGGCCTCGATGATCAGTCCGGCAAGACCAACTTCCAGGGGCGTCGGGGCGCCGTAGCTGGTTCCTTTCCCGGCCTGGTCTTTAATGGCCTCGACAACCGCCGGATGGGCATGGCCCAGAATCAGGGGGCCCCAGGACATGACATAGTCCACATATTCCCGGCCGTCGACATCGGTGATTCGCGCACCGTGGGCTTCACGCATGAATACCGGCCAGCCTCCCACTGCCTTGAAGGCACGGACGGGACTGTTTACACCACCGGGGATAATTTTTTTTGCCTGCTCGAACAGCTGCGTCGACATTTTGTTCATGTAAAGTACTCCATAGAGCTCTTTTTCAGCTCCTCCTCGCTCAACAGGACCTGATAGGTCGGGATGTCCAGTTTTACCGCGATACCCCGGATGAATGACTCCGGATCAGTGTCTTTCAGATGGACCATGCAGAATAGGTTATATTTTTCAAGAAAAAGAGGCGCCCTTTCATAGCAATGGGTAATTTCTCGCAACGACGCCATAGCCTTCCCGATCTCATCCATTCGTTCTTCCGGGACCGCCCATACGACCATGGCATTTCTGGTGAAACCTATCTTCTGGTGCCGGACGATCGCGCTGAATTTCCGAATCCACCCACGACTCATAAAATCACGGGTGATCTGCAGGACATCCGCTTCTGTTGTACCTGCGACATCGGCAATGTCCAGAAACGGACAGTTTACGATGGGAATATCCTTCTGCAGACGCCGGGCAATCTGCTTTTCCCTGTCTGAAATCATGGGCCTCACATGTAACGATCAAAGCATCATGTTATAATTTAAAGCCACGTATATCATATTTCAAGGTGAATACAAGCCAATATCCTAATCATGGGTTTAAATATTTCTTGACAATTTGTTCCCACTTTTATATGCACGAAGGCACAAATGGGGCTGTTTTCTTATCATGAAATCGTAGAAAGTAGCCTGGAAAGTAGGATGATAAGGGGGTGATGATCGGGCAGGGATATAAATAGACGGAATCGGTGTCGGTCAATATTAAACAAATTTAATCAAAAGGAGGAAAACAATGAAGAAAGGTTTGGTAAGAGGGATTTTGGGAATGGTGTTGTTGCTGGTAGTTGCCCCGCTGGCGATGGCTGCCGAAGCGGCGGCTCCTGGTGGTGCGGTTGATTACACCAAAGCGATCATCCTGGGTTGCAGTGTCATCGCTGCCGGATTGGCCATGGGAGTCGGAGCTGTGGGCGCTGGTCTCGGTCTTGGTCAGGCGACAAGCGGTGCAAACAATGCGGTGGGTAGAAATCCGGAAGCCCAAGGTAAAATTATGCTTACCATGATGGTCGGTATGGCCATGACAGAATCAGTCGCTATTTACGCGCTGGTTGTTTCGCTCGTCATTCTGTATGCAAACCCGCTTCTCAAGTATGCAGGCATCGGCTAGTAATTAGAAAATACATATTCCTGTAATTATTGAAAAGGGAAAAGGGGCACTAAAAACAGACTCCTTTTCCCTTTTCTTTTTGCCATTACCAAGAGATAAGTGGAGATGATTACTTGTCGCGAATCCGGCATGATTCAGGCTCCGTCAGATATAATGGGCCGGACACGCTGCACCTTCTTTTCCGCCTGATGATGTTTATCCTGCAGGATCTTTTCTTTAGACCTTTTTGATCGCTTCCGCTTCTGGCGACGAATTTTTTCGCTACGCATCTTTTCAGCTTCCACCCGCCCCCTCTGCAGGCGTTCAATGCGATCCAGCAGGAGACGCCGTGCCAAGAATCTATTGAGGAGCTGGGATCTTTCCTGCTGACATTTGACGGAAAGACCCGTGGGAATGTGTAACAATTGCACGCAAGATGAGGTTTTATTGACCTTTTGTCCCCCGGGACCGGAAGAACGGACAAAGGTTTCCCGCAGCTCGTCTTCCGAGACGCCAAGATGCGTCATTCTTTCCTGGAGGAGATTCTCTTTTTCCGGGGAGACGATGAACATGTTCATAAGGACGTGAAGGAGGAGTTAAGTTTGTTACTTGAGGCGTGGTCGTTGTTTATTAGAGGGAATAGATCTCGTCACCGATGAAGTTGACCCAGTGTTGACTCAGAATTTCGACCGCTCTCTCAATCCTGTCACAACCGATAATGAGAATGGTCTCTTTTCCGATCCTTTCAATGGTCGTGTAGATGTAGTGGATGTTGACGTCACCCTCCGAAAGAGGCTTGACAATCGCGTTCATACCCCCGGGATGGCAGGGTACTTCGACGGCGATTACCGGTGCGACTTCAATCCTGAAATTGAAACTTTCCAGAATGGTAACGGCCTTTTGCGGATCGTTGACCACCAAGCGCAATGTGGAGTGCTCTTCGGTGCTGGCCGCGGACATGGCTTTTACCTTGATGTCCTCCTTGTCAAGGATATCCACGAGTTTCGTGAGGGCCCCGGGGACGTTGTCAAGTTGTACCGATACCTGTTTGATGGCCATGGTATTGAAAGTTCCCATATTTCAGATTTGCAGCCCGTATCCGGCCGCGAATGCCTTGCGGTTGATTTCCATTGCTGACTTTTTCTTTTCCCCCAGAATCTGTTTCAGGCCCTTCAGAAAAGCATCGGGGGTGATGAGGCCGGTCTTCTTGATGAATGAGCCCATCATGACAATATTCTGCACCCGGGGATTGCCTAACTGACCGGCAATATCCGCGACGGGGACATAATGGATATTTAGGTCCTTGCGCGTCGGCCTGGTATCGATTATCGAAGAGTTCAAGAAGATGCTTCCTCGCGGGGCGACGCGGTTCTGGTAAGTGTATAATGAAGGTTTATTCATGACCACTAGATAGTCAGGTTCGGAGGCGATGGGTGAAGCAATCTCTTCGTCCGACACGGCGACTGTACAATTGGCCGTTCCTCCCCTGACCTCGACGCCATAGGATGGTAAATACGTGACATGGTAGCCCTCGTTCATCACGGCATGGGCATAGATGTAGCCCATCATCAACACACCCTGACCGCCGAAACCGGCAAATATGGTCTTTCTGATCATATCTTTCTAAACCTTATCGTTTGCTGTCCTTTATCATTCCCAGGGGGTATTCTTTTATCATCACTTCACTCACCCATCTACAGGCCTCGATGGGTGACATTTTCCAGTTCGTCGGGCATTGGGACAGGATTTCGATAAGCGAAAAGCCCGCATTGTCCATCTGATACTGAAAGGCCTTTTTAACCGCCTTTTTAGCCTTCATGACATTGGCCGGCGTATTGACGGCGCAGCGTTCGATGTACGTCGTCCCGGGAAGCTGGCCGAGAATCTCGCTGAAGTGAACCGGGTGTCCATCGAGGAGGGCCGACCGCCCTGGCGGCGTGGTTGTGGATACCTGTCCCAGGAGGGTTGTCGGGGCCATCTGTCCGCCGGTCATCCCGTAGACGGCATTGTTGATGAAGATCACCGTAATGTTTTCTCCCCGGTTGGCGGCATGAAAGGTTTCTGCCGTGCCGATGGCCGCTAAATCGCCGTCTCCCTGATAGGAAAAGACCACCCGGTCGGGTAGGACGCGCTTGATGCCCGTAGCCACGGCGCAACCACGGCCATGGGGTGACTCTAACATGTCGATGTCAAAATAATTATAGGCAATGACCGCGCATCCCGCGGGCGGCACACCGATAATGCGGTCCTGGATGCCCAGTTCATCAATCGACTCGGCAATAAGGCGGTGGGCAATGCTGTGTCCGCAGCCGCCGCAATAGTGCAAAACCGTATTTTTCAATGACTTGGGGCGGGAAAATACTTTCTTCATGTCATTTCTTCCGGGCCTGATAGGCGATTACCTTGGCGAGCTCCGCAGGCGTCGGAATAACTCCCCCTGGTCTTCCATAAAAATTAACCTTGCCACTTCCAGCCAGGGCCAATTGAACGTCTTCCAACATCTGTCCCGTGTTCATCTCGAAAACGAGGAAATTCTCCACCCGTTCGGCAAAGGCCCGAATGACCTCCGCGGGAAATGGCCAAAGGGTAATCGGCCGGATCAGTCCGACCGGGATTCCCAGCTCGCGGCTGCGCTTGATTGCCCCCTTGGCGATTCTTGCCGCCGTTCCGTAGGCGACGATTAAAATCTCCGCGTCATCGGTCCAGAAGGTCTCGAAGCGAACCTCTTTCTGGGCGATAACCTGGTATTTACGGTAGAGCTTCCAGTTGTGCTCTTCCATGCGGATCGCGTCCAGGATGAGAGCCCGGATGAATTTGCTTTTCCCCTTGCCCATGCCGTTGAGGACATAGCATTCAGGGTAATTTCTCGGAACTGGTTCGCTGAATTCAACGGGTTCCGACATCTGTCCCATCATGCCATCGGCCAGGATGAGCACGGGATTACGGTAGCGGTCAGCCAGATCAAAGGCGTCCATGGTGAGATCGGCTAATTCCTGTGCGGAGGCGGGGGCGAGAACGATGGTGCGGTAGTCGCCATGACCGCCGCCGCGGGTGGCTTGAAAATAATCTCCCTGGGAGGGAAGGATATTGCCGAGTCCCGGTCCGCCCCTCATGATATTGACGATGACGGCGGGGAGTTCATCTGCGGCAAGGGACGAAATACCCTCCTGCTTAAGGGATATGCCGGGGCTGGACGATGATGTCATGGCCCTGGCGCCGGCGGCAGCGGCTCCCAGCACCATATTGACGGCCGCTATCTCACTTTCCGCCTGAATAAAGGTGCCGCCTTTGACGCGACGCATGTTGTCGGCCATGTATTCTGTTAGTTCATTCTGAGGGGTGATGGGGTATCCGGCGTAAAAACGGCATCCGGCGCGGATGGCCGCTTCTCCGATAACACGGTTGCCCTGCATCAGGATTCTATTCACGATATACCTCGATGGCGACATCCGGGCACATAATGGCGCAGAGAGCGCAGCCGTTGCAGTCGGCGTCCGCCTTCAGCTCGACGGGATGAAAGCCCTTGGAATTGAGTTCAGTGGCAGGCTGGAGATTCTCTTTTTTGCATGCTATCGTACAAAGAAGGCATTCCTTACACAATTCACTGTCGATCTTGATGGTTCCCTTCAATGTTATGATCTCTCAAAAATTAGTAATAATTATGTTCCCGGAAAATATGCAGCGACTTCTTGCGCATATTGTTGAGAATGTCAAGGTTAAATTTATGGCCGTCAGACCTTGGCCACCTGAAAACCCTCCAATTTAATAGCGACAGAGCGTTGAAGAAGTTCAATGGAGATGACAAAAAGCTCCTTTTCGAGATCGGTACTGACCACGAGCCCTTCGATGCCCTGGAAGGGGCCGTCGACAATCTTTGCACGTTCACCGACCTGAGGATACTGGAAATGTTGGACTTCAATCTTTGAATGGACGATCCGCCGGATGGCTTCGATTTGATGATCCGGTACAGGAATGGGTTCATGACCATGGGGTTTGCCCAGGATGCGAACGACGCCAAAAGTTTTGAGGACTTCCAACTTGGTATCATTGTTGAGATTCATCAGTTCCACGAAGATGTAACCGGAAAACATGGGGATCATGATCTTCTTGCGCCGGTCTTTTCGCTGGCTCCACACCTCTATCTTGGGCAGAAATGCGTTTAATGATTTCTGCGTAAGACCAAGGAGCGCCCGGTCTTCATGACGGCTTCTCGTATGGACGGCATACCAGGGCATAAAATAATCCTTGCTCCATAGGTTTGAATCTGCGAATGGGGTGATTATATCAAACTATCCTTTTTTGCAATGGAGAAATTCATGAAACGCTGGCGTATTGAGGGCGTCCCGCTTGCCCTGGATGAAGACGAGCGGTCATTAAACTCTAAAGTCGCTGCAATTCTGAATGTTGATGTAAATCATATCGGGGATCCGCAGGTGCTCAGGAGATCTCTGGATGCCCGGCGCAATCGGCCTCCCCGTTTTATCTGTAATTTCGCTTTTACCGTAGAAGACGATTGGCCGGCATCCGAAAATCTCCCCTCCGGAGTTAAGTTAAGCCAAGTCCAGGCAGAACCGGCGCCCGTCAGTTTTGTTCCTGTTTTGCGGGCGGAAGAAAAGGTCATTGTTGTCGGCTGCGGTCCGGCCGGGCTTTTTGCCGCTCTTTTCCTGTCTCTTCATCGTTGCCCCGTCCTCCTTTTGGAGAGGGGGAAGCCTGTTGAGGAAAGACATCGGGACGTGCAATCCTTCTGGCAGGAGGGAGTCTTGCTTCCCGACAGCAATGTCTATTTCGGAGAAGGCGGCGCCGGAACCTTTTCCGACGGCAAACTGACCAGCCGCGTCCGCAATCCCTATACCCTCTGGGTGAAAAAGACCTTGGTGGATATGGGTGCCGCGCCGGAAATATTAACGGATGCGAAACCTCATATCGGTTCGGATCGCTTGCGAAAGGTTCTTGTTAACCTTCGTAGGCGTCTGGTGTCAATGAACTGTCAAGTGAGTTTCAATACCAAGCTGACAGACCTTATTATCCATAAAAATCGTCTGGAAAGGATCATCGTCAACGGCGCCGGAGAAATTAAGACCGCCCATCTTGTCCTGGCGATTGGCCAGAGTTCTGAAGAGACATACCGATTGCTGGAAGATCGGGGCATTGAGCTAGGCAGAAAAGCCTTTGCCATGGGGTTGCGTATTGAACATCCTCAGGAGCATATCGACCGGATTCAGTATGGCCGCTGGACAGGCCATCCCGCTCTGCCTCCGGCGGACTATACTCTGACGACGCGCATACCGGAATTGAACCGGTCCGTGTATTCCTTTTGCATGTGTCCGGGCGGTCAGGTAATCGGCAGCAGTTCCGGGGAAGGGGTTATCGTGACCAATGGGATGAGCCTGTCGGCTCGCAAGGGGGCTTACGCCAATAGCGCTATTGTGGTGAATATCCACCCCGAAGACTATGAAGGTTACGGTGCCTCAGGTCTCAGCGGTCTTGCCTTTCGACGGACCTGGGAAGAAAGGGCTTTCAACGCCGGCGGCAGGACCTATAAAGCCCCGGCGCAAGGGCTGATCAACTTTCTCGAGGATCGCGAAAGCCCAGTGACCGGCGCCACCACTTTTCTTCCCGGAGTCAGGGCCGCTCCCTTAAGATCGATTCTTCCCGACTATGTCTATGATTCGATACGGTTGGGCATCCGGAAATTCCAGCAGGCGATGCCCGGATTTATCACCGCAGAGGCTAATCTCATCGGGGTGGAAACGCGGACGTCCTCCCCGGTCCGCATTATCAGGGGCGATGACGGGCAGAGCACCTGTGTGCGAGGTATCTACCCCTGCGGGGAAGGGGCTGGTTACGCGGGAGGCATTATCAGCTCCGCCCTCGACGGGATCAGGGCGGCCCTGCATATCCTGACGCGACTATGACGGTCTCGCAAAAAGTCAGGAATTGCCTTTTAGTTATTCCTGCGGAAACCGGAAGCCATTATTTTCAAGATGTTATGGGCACCGGCTTTTGCCGGTGTGTGAGACTTTTTGCGAGTTCATTGACTTTGGTGCCTGTTACGAAATAGCGGAGTAATTCCATCTCAAAGCACAACTTTCTCCCCTTCCTCTAAAAGTAAACTATTTACTTCCTCTCCTGCAAGAGGATAGTTGGGATGGGAATGGGTTGATGTCTTGATTTTCTTCCTCTTTATGACGGTTGCCCGTCAGGTCCGTTTAATTGCCTTTTTTCGATGAATCTTTTAATGTGGCTTCAAAGAGGATATCGGCCCCGAGTTTTTTCACTTTGTTCGGATACAGGGCCATGGCATGATCCATGTTGGTAATGCCCAGGTCGCCGACTCCTTCGATACCCTTACCGACAATCTTAGGAGCAATGATGACGAGGAACTTATCGGCCAGCCCTTCTCTGAGGACCGAGGTAATGACCGATGAGCCCCCCTCGATAAGAACGGATGAGATGCCCTTCTGTCCCAGTTTCAGAAAAAGTTCCGACAGATCAATTTCCCCTTTCTTCGTCATACTGGTATATAGCAACTCAATCCCCATATCACTGAGGTTCTTCAACTTACCTTTGGCGGCCTTTCCGGTTGTGACAATCATGGTTCCGGCCTGATTCTGATTCTGCATGATTCTTGACGTCAGGGGTACACGCAGCCTGCTGTCCAAAACGATCCGTAATGGATTTCTACCTTTGACAAGCCGGACCGTGAGTTCAGGATCATCAAGCAAAACCGTTCCCGAGCCGACGAGAATGGCGTCATGGGTGCTCCGGAGCCGATGGGCATACCGCAGAGATTCCGGAGAGCTTATCCAGCGGGAATGACCTGTCGCCGTGGCAATACGACCGTCAAGGGTCTGGGCGTATTTCAAGGTGATAAATGGAAGACCCGTAGTCATGAACTTGAAGAATTTTTCGTTCAAAATTTTGCATTCCCCTTCCAGAACTCCCACGCGTGTTTCGATACCCTGTCTCTGTAGTAGGGCGATACCCTGGCCGGCAACGAGGGGATTGGGATCCATGGCGCCGATGACGACCCGGGCCGGTTTATGCTTGATCAAGGCGTCAACGCAGGGAGGAGTTTTCCCGTGATGGGTACATGGTTCCAGGGTGACATAAAAATCAGTTCCAGAGATTGTTTCGACGCTCCCTTCTATCGCGTTGATTTCAGCATGGTTTTCTCCACAGCAGGCGTGATAGCCCTCGCCGATGATCCTGCCGTCCTTGACTATTACGGCGCCGACCATGGGATTGGGACTTGTCCGTCCGTCCCCCTTTTTAGCTAATTTCAACGCCCTGCGCATGTAGTATTCATCATTCTTCATTGATAGGGAGACCTTTCGCTTTCTTTTTGTCTGCCCTTATAACATGTCCGGGCCGGATTTACATCCTTGATTCACCCTCGGGAAAGCCAAATTGCCTATGGCATTTTTTATGATTGACCTTCATGGTGAATTTGTAATAGGAACACCGGTGAAAATTTGTGAAAGGAGATTTCAATGAAAGGTATTGTACTGGCTGGTGGGCTTGGAACCAGGATGTTTCCCCTAACAAAGGTGACAAATAAACACCTTCTTCCTATTTATCATAAGCCGATGATCTATTATCCCATAAGTATCCTTGTGAATGCCGGGATTGATGAAATATTGATTGTGACCGGCGGAAACAGCGCCGGTGATTTTCTGCGGCTCCTGGGCAACGGCAGGGAGTTTGGCCTGAAGCATTTGAACTATGCCTACCAGGAGGGGGAGGGGGGCATCGCCGCTGCGTTGAGTCTTGCCGAGTATTTTGCGGATCAGGACAAGATCGTTGTGGTCCTTGGGGACAATATCATTGAAAAAAACATCCATGCGGCGGTTGACGCCTTCCGACAGCAAACCGAAGGGGCAAAGATTCTCCTTAAGGAAGTGCCGGACCCGCAACGTTTTGGCGTTCCCTCCTTTGAGGGAGACCGGATCATCAGGATCGATGAAAAGCCTTCGGTCCCGGCTTCCAATTATGCGGTGATCGGGATCTATATGTATGACAGTAAGGTCTTTGATTTTATCCGCACCCTTAAACCTTCGGAACGAGGGGAACTGGAAATCACGGATGTCAATAATTATTACCTTCGTCAACAAAAACTGACCTGGGATGTCCTTGACGGATGGTGGACGGATGCAGGAACATTTGATTCCCTTTTGGCGGCCGGAAACAAGGTCCAGCAAACAGGGGCCAATAAGGTCGGCTGAGAAAGCAGTCCCCTCAATAATGACCTTGGGAGATTATTTTGATGGTGCTTTGGTGGGCAATTGCGCTGTTTATTCTGGGGGCCGTTGTAGGGAGCTTCCTCAATGTTTGTATCTACCGCCTTCCCCGAGAAGAGTCGATTGTTTCCCCACCGTCCCGCTGCCCCCATTGTCGCTATGACATCGCCTGGTATGATAACATTCCCCTCCTCAGTTATCTCTTTTTAAGAAGACGTTGCCGGAACTGTCAGGGGGCCATAAGCGGTCGCTATTTCCTCATCGAGGCCTTGACGGCCGTCATGGCCTTGTTTATCTATTGGAAATTCGGAATTTCTCTTGTTTTCCTCGCTGCCTTTGTATTTGTGGCGACGTTGATTGTGATTACCTTCATCGATATTGAACACCAGATCATTCCCCATGAGATCGTCCTTCCGGGAATTCCCCTTTTTCTCCTTGCTGCGGTATTTATCATGGGAATTCCCCTATTTGATGCATTTTTAGGGATCATGATCGGGATCGGCACCCTTTATCTGATTGCTGTCTATTATGAACAATTAACAGGGACGGAAGGCATGGGAGGCGGTGATGTCAACCTCATGGGGATGTTAGGGGCCTTTCTGGGATGGAAATCTCTCCTCTTTATCCTGATGACGGGAGCTTTCACCGGGGCCGCGGTTGGGATCATCATGATGATAAAAAAAGGCAAAACAATGAAATATGCCGTGCCGTTTGGTCCTTTCCTATCTTTAGGGGCAGTGGTTTACCTGTTCTGGGGTAGGGTGATCTTTAATTTCTTCCTTTATAATTTTTGAAAAAGCAGCAGGCAACAGGAAGCAGGCAATGGGCAGCGGGATAGAGGAAGAAAAATCGGGAGGGATAACACTAACGAATCGGAATCGTCAAAAATCTTGACTTCCACCATACGGTAAATATATGGTGTCAACCTGCAAAATGACAATGACAGGAGAGGAAGGATCGGTATCGATCGCCCGGATTGCGGTTAATCCGGACAGGGAAAAGTTGGCTTCCCGCCAACTTTTTTTGCGATTGGCTGATGACACATAAATGAAGAATCGCATCATTAGTATTATTGAGACAGCTCTCGGCAGAATATCAGCGAACGGCCTAATGGGCGACATTGCCATCCCCGCGATCGAACTGGAAACAACCAGAGACCCGGTTCATGGCGACTATGCCACGAACGTAGCCATGATCCTTTCGTCGAGGCTCAAGACTAATCCCCGCCAGATTGCGAAGATGATCTGTGATCAACTCCATGAGGACAAAGCGATTATCGCAAAAGTGGAAATTGCCGGACCAGGGTTCATCAATTTTTTCATCCGGGACGAGGTCTGGCAAGCGGCCCTTGAGAAAGTGGACAGGGAAGGCTTTCTCTATGGCTACTCGGACATCGGCAAGGGGCAACGGGTGCAGGTGGAATTTGTCAGCGCCAATCCCACTGGTCCGTTGCATATTGGTCACGCCCGTGGCGCGGTGGTGGGGGATGTGCTGGCCAATATTCTCCAGGCGACAGGATATAATGTCAGCAGAGAGTATTACATCAACGATGCCGGCAACCAGATGTTCAATCTCGGACGATCCGTCCTTTACCGCTACCATGAGCTCCTTGGCCGGGAGGTTGTCTTTCCGGAGACTTGCTATCAGGGTGATTATGTAATTGAAATCGCAAGGGAAATTGTTGACAGGGAGGGAAGCGCTTATCTGGAGAGGCCGGAAGAGGAGGTAATTCCATCTCTCACGGACTATGCCGCCGCGATTATTCTTGGTGGCATCAAGGAAGACCTGTCTAAATTCGGGGTTGTTTTTGACCTCTACTTCAGCGAACGAGAGCTCTATGAGGATGACGGCGTGGCTGTACTTCTTCGGGAACTCGAACAGAAGGGACATATTTATCGGGAAGAGGGAACCATGTGGTTCCGGACGACGGCATTTGGGGATGAAAAGGACCGGGTGGTTGTAAGGCAAAATGGCGAGCCCACATATTTTGCGGCTGATATCGCTTATCATAAAAACAAGTACGAGCGTGGTTTCTCTTGGGTGATTGACATCTGGGGCGCCGATCATCATGGTTATCTCCCGCGTATGTCCGCCGGGATCCAGGCCCTTGGCTACAGAGCGGTTGACTTGAAAATTGTCTTGGTCCAGTTAGTCAGCCTGCTTCGCGGGGGTAAGCCGGTGGGAATGTCAACCCGCTCCGGTGAATTTGTCACCCTTCGGGAAGTCGTCGACGAGGTTGGAAAGGATGCGGCAAGGTATAATTTCCTCATGAGGCGCACCGACAGCCCGCTGGATTTTGATCTTGAGTTGGCAAAGCAGCAAACAAACGAAAATCCTGTATATTACGTCCAGTATGCCCACGCCCGGATCGCCAGCATCCTGAGGCTTGCCGCCGAGCGCGGTTTTGTGGTTCCGCGCTATGGAGAAGTGAATCTGGGTCTCCTCACCTTGCCCGAGGAATTGACGCTCATAAAAGCCCTGACCCGCTTCCCGGAAATAGTCGCCGGGGCGGCCACGGCCCTGGAGCCCCACCGCCTTACCTTTTTCCTTAATGATCTTGCTTCACTGTTTCATAGTTACTACAACAAATATAAGGTGATATCTGAAGATGATTCCCTGACGAGGGCACGAATCTTCCTCATGAATATCCTGCTGATTGTCCTGAAGAATAATCTAAAATTGTTAGGAGTTTCCGCACCGGATAAAATGTAGTCTTATGACCATAAAGAATATCCGCTCCTTTGAATTCAAGCTGGGGAAGCTCGGGTTGACCTTGTTGATTGCCGGGATGGGGGTCTTGGTATTTTGCGCCTTTGTCCTCGGCGTCACCGTTGGAAAAGACATCGACACTTATCCGGATAAGATTGTTCGGGGAATTCCGCGGTTGATCACGGAAGGAATCGGGCTTGTGTCTCCCAAGGGAAAAAGCGATGGGGAAAGCAAAGCCCAGGACAAGGCGGCCCTGGACCTGACCTTCTACGACACCCTTACCAAGAAGGGGACCACGGATACGGAATTCATCGGCCAGGAAAAAAGGGAAGAAACCTCCACCCCCGCCGTGATCGTGACGCCAGCGCCACCTGCACTACCGGCAACACCGGCGGCACCTGGCACGAACTTAAAACCGACCATGCCAGTTACACCAAAAGCAACAACTGCCAGGGATGCTTCTCCGAAGGCCGGTATTGCGGCGCCAACCGTTATACCCCCGAAGGCGGGCGGGACCGCACCCAAGCCTCCTGTTGTCGGTCCGACCGCATCCGCAAATTATTCGATTCAGGTGGTCTCCTATAACGAGCGGGTCAAGGCTAACCAACTGCAAAAAAAATTGCAAGGCATGGGCTATAAAGTGGAAGTCTCAGAGATGGATATTTCCGGCAAGGGTAAATGGTATCGGGTAATGGTGAACAATTATCAGACCAGAAAAGAAGCCGAAAAAGCGGCTGGTAATATTAATAAGAAAGTTAAAGGATTAAATTGTATAGTTCGCCAGGGGGATAAATCTTGACCTGTAGGCGAAGAATGAACAGGGTGGGTGATGTTTGAGAATCTAACAGATAAACTGGACAGTATTTTCAAGAAACTCAAAGGGAAGGGGCGCCTGGATGAGGAAAATATACAAGGGGCACTTAAGGAGATACGTATGGCCCTCCTTGAGGCGGATGTCAATTTTAAGGTCGTTAAGAGTTTTATAGAAGATGTCAGGTCGCGTGCGGTAGGACAGGATGTAATTGAGAGCATCAGTCCGGGACAGCAGGTGGTCAAGATCGTTCATGACCGCCTGGTGGAACTCATGGGCGGGACAAGCAGTCAGCTTAAATACGGTAACCGTTTCCCGGCCCCGGTCATGCTTGTCGGTCTCCAGGGAAGCGGCAAGACGACCACGGCAGTCAAGCTGGCAAAATACATTTCCAAGCAGGGGAAAAGGACTTTGCTGGTTTCCGTAGACGTGTACCGGCCCGCAGCCATGGAGCAGTTGAAGATCCTGGCAAATGAGACAGGCATGGCCGTCTCCCAGGCAGATCCGAAAGAGGATCCGGTAACCATTTGCCTCAATGCCGTCGAAGAGGCAAAAAGCAGAGGTTATGAGGTACTCATCATCGACACGGCAGGACGTCTTCACATCGATGTGGAAATGATGGAGGAACTGCGAAAGATCAAGGAGGTTGTCCATCCCGCGGAGATACTCTTTGTGGCTGACGCCATGACAGGTCAGGAAGCGGTCAACGTGGCCACGACCTTCAACGAGCGCCTGGGTATCGATGGGGTCATCATGACGAAGATGGACGGTGACGCCCGGGGCGGCGCTGCCTTATCCCTGAAGGCCGTTATGGGCAAGCCCATCAAATTCGTAGGAATTGGCGAGAAGGTCGAGGCCCTGGAAATCTTTCATCCGGAAAGAATGGCCACACGGATTCTGGGGATGGGTGATATATTGACCCTGGTGGAGAAAGCACAGGCTACGGTAGATGAGCAGCAGGCCAGGGAACTTGAAAAGAAGATTCGTAAAAATGAATTTACCCTGGAAGATTTCCGCAGTCAGCTCACGCAGATAAAAAAAATGGGGTCCCTTCAGGATATCCTCTCCATGATCCCGGGATTCAATAAAGTCAAAGCCCTAAAAAATATTAATCCCGATGAGAAGGAACTGTCAAGGGTCACTGCCATCATCGATTCCATGACCAGAAAGGAGCGGCATAATTACCTGCTCATTGACGGCCAGCGGCGAAAGCGCATTGCCCTGGGAAGCGGGACAACGGTACAGGATGTCAATCGACTTCTGAAGAACTATGGCGAGATGCGCAAGATGATGAAAAAGATGACTTCAAAGGATGGAATGAAGGCTATGAGGCGGGGAAATTTTCCCTTTTCAAAATAAAAAAAATGTGTTAGTCGATTCGATCTTCCAATTAACAAAGAGGAAGGAAGTTAAGAAACAGGAGGTGATCGGTACACAGGATGGCAGTTAAAATAAGATTGACCCGCATGGGTGGGCACAAAAAGCCGTTTTACAGGGTTGTAGCAGCAGATTCCGAATCCCCGCGGGACGGCCGTTTCCTGGAAGTTCTGGGCCACTATGACCCAACAAAGGACCTCGAAGGTGTGAGTCTCAAAATCGAAAGGATCAAGTATTGGTTGTCCAAGGGCGCCAAGCCGACCCTTACCGTGTCTCAATTATTGAAAAAAAAGGGATAGAGGCTTGTTGTGGGCGGTTTCAGTCGAAATCTTGAAAAGGTTAATGGACTAATCCGGTGGAGGTGGGAACGATGAAAGAGTTGATCAAGTATATGGCGCAGGCGCTGGTGGATAACCCCGAACAGGTTGAGGTTTCAGAGGTGGTTGGCGAGCAGACATCGGTCATCGAACTAAGGGTAGCAAAAGAAGACCTCGGCAAGGTTATCGGCAAACAGGGTAGGACTGCGAAAGCCATGAGAACGGTTTTAAGTGCGGCATCCACCAAGATCCGGAAGCGAAGCGTTCTGGAAATCATCGAATAGGGTGAGTGAGTTCTTTGAAATTGGTAAAATTGTTAAAACGCACGGTCTCCACGGCGGCGTTAAAGTAAAATCTTACCTGACGGATCCCGGGAGTCTTCTTCCCCGCCTGGAGGCGGTCTATCTCCGGAGGGAAGCAACGGATATGCAGCGCTGCCTGTTGACCAAATATCAATTAGGAAGCGATTTTATTTTCCTGGAAATGGAAGGGTTCTATGATCCCCAGACAGCAGTATCCCTGCTTGGTTGCCGGGTATATGCGCCGATGGATAAACTGGCGCCGTTGCCGGAGGGAGAATATTACTGGCATGAACTCATCGGGATGGACGTGATTACGGAAGAAGGGGTATCCCTTGGTAAAATCAGGGAGATCTTGTCGGTGGGAAGTAGTGATGTTTATGTCTGTAAAAATGGGGATGAAGAAAAGCTGCTGCCGGCCAGTGAAGATGTGATCAGGAAGGTGGACAAAGTCAAAAAAATTATGACCGTCAGACTTCTTGAGGGTCTATGAGGGCGGGGGATGCGGTTTGATATTTTATCTCTTTTCCCGGAAATGTTTTTGTCGATCTTTGAGAGCAGCATCCTCAAAAAGGCAAGGGAAAAGGCCCTCATTGAGGTTCATGTCCATGATGTCCGGATGTATGCGCCAGGTAAACACCGGGTAACAGACGACGCTCCTTTTGGAGGGGGCGGCGGGATGGTCATGAAGGTGGAGCCGATTGATCGGGCGCTTGCTGCCTTGGAGTTGCAACCCGGGGAAGGGCTCGTCATCCTGATGAGCCCCCAGGGAACTCCCTTCCGGCAGGAAACGGCGGAAGATCTTGCCGCTTGCAGTAGACTGGTGCTCATTTGTGGACACTATGAGGGTGTGGATGAGCGGGTAATAGAACATCTGGCGGACCGGGAGATCTCCATCGGGGATTTTGTTCTCACCGGCGGTGAGTTGTCGGCGATGATGATCGTGGATGCCGTTTCCAGGCTGATTCCCGGTGTCCTCGGAAACAGTGAATCGGCCCGAACGGATTCATTCTCTTCGGGACTGCTTGAGTATCCCCAATATACCCGGCCTCAGGAATACCGGGGATGGAAGGTCCCCGACCTCCTGCTATCGGGGAACCACCGGGATATAGATGCTTGGCGTCGACGACAATCCCTGGCGAGGACATGGCGCCGGCGGCCGGAACTGCTTGAGAAGATCAATCTGTCCGATTCAGACCGGTTGATTCTTGGGGAGATTCAGGCGGAAGGCCCGTGATACCAAGATCCAATTGTTATATCGCTCTTTTACATCATCCTGTATTCAACAAGCACGGGAATGTCGTAACCACTGCCGTCGCCAACATGGACGTCCATGATATTGCCAGAGTGGCGAGAACCTACGGCATGCAGCGGTTTTACATTGTGACGCCCATTGAGGCGCAGCGCGTGCTTGTACAAAGTATTATCGACCATTGGCAGCGGGGGTACGGTGGGACCTATAACGCCTCCCGCAGGGAGGCCTTCGAACATGTTTGTGTCAAGGAAACCTTCGCAATGGTCGGCAAGGATATTCAGGCCCTTTCGGGACGGTGTCCCCGGCTGGTGGTTACGGGTGCGTCTTTGAATAGAACCTTGATTTCTTTCAGGAAAATGAAAAGTGTCCTCGAAGAGGATGACCATCCTTGCCTGATTGCTTTCGGAACAGGCTGGGGACTGGCGGATGAGATCGTTGATCATGCTGATTATTGTCTGGAACCGGTACGGGGCAGATCGGATTATAATCACCTTTCCGTGCGATCTGCCGCCGCTGTTATTCTGGACAGGTTGTTTGGAGAATAAAAAATAAAATTGACCTATAAAAAATTGTAATAAACACGTGAGGTGCAGGAAACATGAATTTCATAGAGATGATTGAAAAAGAGCAAATCAGGGCCGATCTGCCCGGTTTTAAGTCCGGAGATAGCGTCAAGGTGTATGTACGGATTATCGAAGGTCAGAAGCAGCGAATTCAGGCCTTCGAAGGCGTTGTCATCCGGAAGAGACGCGGCAGCAGTCGCGCGACTTTTACAGTCCGGAAGATTTCCTATGGCATCGGCGTGGAGCGCACCTTTCCTCTTCATTCCCCGGTAATCGACCGTATCGAAGTGGTTACCAGGGGAAGGGTGAGACGTTCCCGACTTTATTACCTGAGAAGCCTGAAAGGAAAAAAGGCAAGGATCAAGACAGAGGGGAAGTCCTAAACATCAATTTTTTTTCATGAACATTTTTGAACAGCGGGCTCGCCAGAGAGGCTTTAACCTGATTGCGGGTATTGACGAGGCAGGAAGGGGGCCTCTGGCAGGTCCTGTTGTTGCCGCTGCCGTAGTTCTTCCAGAAAATTACCACCATCCGGATATTACGGATTCAAAAAAGCTCTCTCCCAGGAAGCGGGAGGATCTCTTCAAAGTCATCAGGAAAGATGCCCTGTCCATAGGGGTCGGTGTCATGGAGGCGTCGATCATCGATGACATCAACATCCTTCAGGCAACCCTCATCGCCATGAAAGAGGCTGTTGTAGATCTCGACATTTCTCCTGATTATCTACTTGTGGATGGAATGCAGGCCGTTCCCATCGATATTCCCCAGGAGACGATCATCAAGGGAGACGGGCGGAGCATATCTATTGCCGCGGCTTCGATTATTGCCAAAGTAAGCCGGGATCACATAATGGAGATGTATCATCGGCAGTTTCCTTATTACAATTTTCTCAAAAACAAGGGATATGGAACTCAGGAGCACCGGCAGGCGATCAAAGCCCACGGTCCCTGCAAGATTCATCGTCGCTCCTTCAAAATAAAAGAACCCTGTCAGGAAAATTACGAATTTAACCTTAAATGACCAGGGAAAGAATAAGCACCGGAAAGTTGGGGGAAGACATTGCCGCTGAACATCTTGCCGGGGCGAGTTATGAGATCCTGGAACGCAATTTCCGCTGCCCTCTGGGAGAGATAGACATCGTGGCCCGCGATCACGAGACCTTGGTGTTTGTGGAAGTCCGCAGCCGTCGGACGGATAACTATGGCAGCCCCCTGGAGAGCGTCGGATTTGTCAAGCAGAAAAAGCTCTCCCGAGTTGCCGAATATTATCTGAACCGTCACGGTTTGCACCAGGTAAAGGCGCGGTTTGACGTTGTGGCAGTGAAATTGAGGCCTTCGCGCCCGGAGGTGGAACTTATTCGGGATGCCTTTGACCTGATTACCTGACCATCATCACTTGACGAACTGTGCGCCCAGGTGGACCATCTTGTCATAGACGATGTTGAATGCCTTTGGCTCGATATGGAGACTTCCGGAAAAGGGTGAGTCAAGTTCATAAATAAGATAAATGGTAAGGACGATCATGCAAATCATCATGAAGTCGGAGATAAATTGAACCTTGGCCTGACCGGTGCTGGTAAAGAAAAGCCCGAAGAGGGAAAGGAAGCCGCCAAGGTAGATCAAGGCCCACATCTGGGTATAGAGACTGCCGTCAAGAAGGAGCAGGCGTTCCAACCGGCGTTCCCCCATGTCCGTCAACATGACGATGAGATTATTATAGGTGCTGAAATATTCCGGTGCTTTCGGCCTGATGGCGTTCAGCTCAGACCACAGGCGATCGTCAATGCTGTCCTTTTTCGGATGGAAAACGCCCTTCTCCATCTCCTTCCACTCCTCTTCTTTTACAATCTTTACATAGTCTTTCAACAAGTACCGGAAGTGGCCGGAGTCAGGCAGTCCCGGGGACAGGCGATACATGTTCAGGGCCAATTCCGCCTCTTTGGTCACGGTTGATTCCGCGTTTTGATAAATGCCCCACAGTGTTATCATGGAAAACCCGAGGATGAACGCATAGAGCGTTATAAAATAAGTAAGGTTCTGAGAAATTAGCTGGCGCAGGTTTATATCCAAGGGGTGCCGCGCATTTTTATTGATATGATGGAGTAGAAACGGGATGGCAAGGCATATAAGCGCCACAACGACATAGAGCACTGTCGAAGTCATATCTTCCTGTCTCCTTTGTCCACGAATCTCCCCTTCACCTGAAAATGCGTCTTCACATTGCTGAATCCATTGACTATTATCCCCTCCCCTTCAAGGGGAGGATTAGGGTGGGGATGGGTTGCGGCGTCATTTTCATCTCCATTTGTTACGGATACTTGTCATGTGTGTTTCATTCTTCCCCGATAACATACTACAGAGCTCAGGAAATTGCCATATTCTACTTTAAACTGCCACTGGACGCGACACGGATTATTCCCGCCCCCATTGCAAAATTATAAGATCAGCGCCAGTTGGTCCGCTACGGCGAGGCCGCGTCTGGTCGGGGAAATCCTTTCGTCGCTGACCGAGATAAACCCGCGGGCGACGAGGGACTCGATGATCGAATAGCGTGTTTCCGGCAGATTTTCGCCGAATTGAAGGCAAAATGCGGCCAGATCAATTCCCGCGGCGGTGCGCAAGCTCATAAAAAGCGTCTCGAGGCGCAGGTCCTCCCTGCCGAGTGTTTCATCTCCCGCTACGGGCGGCGGCTTTCCTGCCCCAAGATCATTCAGGTAACTTTCGATACTCCGGTGATTCCACCAGCGCCTGCCTTCCTTATAGGAATGTGCCGCGGGACCAAGTCCCAGATAGGGCGTATGATCGGGCGTATGATCCCAGTATTTTTGATTATGACGGGACTTGCGGGCAGGAGTAGCGGCATAATTGGATACCTCATAGTGATGATAACCGGAATCATCCAAATATGCGGAAGTATCAAGGAAGAAGGCAAGCGACGCGTCCTCGTCGGGTATCTCAAAGGCGCCGTGCCGATAGCTAACGCAAAGGGGCGTCTCTTCTTCAATAGCAAGCTGATAGGCCGACAGGTGGGGCGGCGCGAGGGAAACGGCGCACTCCAAAGATTCCCGCCAGGATTGCAAATCCTGCCCCGGAATGCCGTAAATCAGATCCAGCCCGAAATTGTCAAAACCAGCCCGGATGGTGTTGTCAACGGCCGCGAAGGCGTCCTCTGCCCGGTGCCTTCTCCCGAGAAAGGTCAATGCCTGATCGGAGAAGGACTGAACGCCCAGATGGAGACGATTGACGCCCAGACCCTTCAAGGATCGGTACCAGGCAAGGTCGCCGTCGGCAGGATTTACTTCGATGGTAATTTCCGCATCCGGGGGGATAAGAAAGTGCTTGTGAACCCCGGAAAGGATGGCGTCAAGTTGTTGAATGGTCAGGAGGGAAGGGGTACCGCCGCCGATATAGATGGTATCGAAGGTATCAAACTCGTCCGCATAAAGTTCCATCTCCCGGAGGATGGCCGCGACGACGGCCTCCAAGGCAGTCATGTCCGTCGTCGAGAAAAAATGGCAATAAGGACACTTGGTCTTGCAAAAGGGTATATGGATGTAAAGGCCTGGCAGGTTCATTTTTACCTGAATATTTACAATTGACGAAATCGCAAAAAGTAATTTTCCCCCTTCCCTTCAAGGGGAGGGCCGGGGTGGGGATGGGTTAAGTTAGTGAATCGATCAATCCGCCTCGGATTTTAGAACGGCCAGGAAGGCGCTCTGGGGGATGCTCACGTTGCCGATCATCTTCATGCGTTTCTTGCCTTTCTTCTGCTTTTCCAGAAGCTTTCTTTTACGGGAAATGTCGCCGCCATAGCATTTGGCGGTAACATCCTTCCGGAAGGCGGAAATGGTAGTCCGGGCGATGATCTCGCCGCCGATGGCCGCCTGAAGGGCGATCTTGAACATCTGTTTGGGTATTTCCTCCTTGAGGCGTTCACAGGCCTGGAGGCCGCAGGCGCGGGCACGATCGCGATGAACGATCTGGGAGAGGGCGTCGACCTTTTCGCCGTTGACGAGGATATCGATGAGGACGAGGTTGCTGTCCCGGAAATCGATGAGCTCATAATCAAATGATCCGTATCCCTGGCTGACGGATTTGAAGCGGTCATAGAAGTCGTAAATGACCTCGGAAAGGGGCATTTCATAAATCAATTCCGCCCTTCCCGGTCCCGGGTAACTGAGGCTTGAATTCATACCCCGCTTTTCTTGGCAGAGCTTCATGACGGCTCCGAGGTAGCGCTCCGGCATCATCATGGCGGCCCGGATGTAGGGCTCTTCCCCTTTGGCGATGTCCATCTGGGGAGGATAATGAGAGGGGTTATCCACATAGAGGACGGTATCATCCTTAAGGGTCAAGCGGAAGCGGACGCTGGGGACGGAAAGAATCAGGGACTGATCGTATTCCCGCTCCAGGCGTTCCTGAACGATGTCGAGATGGAGGAGGCCCAGAAAGCCGCAGCGGAATCCCTGTCCCAGGGCCACGGAGGCGTCTTTTTCATAGACAAAGGAGGCGTCGTTGAGCTTGTACTTTTCTAAAGCGACGGCGAGGTCCTCATAATCGTCGGAGGCAATGGGATAAATGGAGGCGAAGACGACGGGCTTTACTTCCTTGAAGCCGGGGAGTGGCTTCTCACAGGGCCGGTTCTCCAGCGTGATCGTATCGCCGGTCCGGACATCGGAGATGGTTTTGACGCCGGCGATTATGTAGCCCACTTCCCCCGCCGACAGGCGCTCACGCTTCTGGCGGGAAAGAAGGAAATGACCTACTTCCTCGACCTTATAGGTGGCCCCGCCATACATGAAACGGATAATGTCGCCGCTTTGCACCACCCCATCCATAATCCGGCAATGGATGACCGTGCCCCGGAAAGGATCATACTGGGCGTCGAAGATAAGGGCGGACAGGGGCGCTTCGGGATTGCCGCTGGGAGGCGGTATTCTCTGGACAATGGCCTCCAGAATATCCTCGATCCCCGTTCCCTCCTTGGCCGAGCATTTAAGATGGGTATCCGTGTCCAGCCCCAGTTCCGAGTCGATCTGTTCGATAACCCGCTCGACATCGGCGGAGGGGAGATCGATCTTGTTGATCACCGGGATGATCTCCAGATCGTGCTCCATGGCCAGGTAAAGGTTGGCCAGGGTCTGGGCCTGCACCCCCTGGGCCGCGTCGATGAGGAGGAGGACGCCCTCGCAGGAGGCCAGGGAGCGGGAGACTTCATAGCTGAAGTCCACGTGACCGGGGGTGTCGATGAGATTCAGGTTGTAGGTCTTCCCATCCCGGGCGGTATAAGGCAGGGAGATTGCCTGACTCTTGATGGTAATCCCCCTTTCCCGTTCGATATCCATATTATCGAGAATCTGATCCTGGAAGTTACGGGCATCGCAGCCGCCGGTATGCTGGATAAGGCGATCCGCCAGGGTCGATTTCCCGTGGTCGATGTGGGCAATAATGCTGAAGTTACGTATATAATCCATGTTTCTCAATATAAAGAGCCCTCCAAAAATAAGGGAGGGCTCTTATAATATTTATTAAGATGTTTGTCTATCCCAGCTTTTTAAGGATATCTTCGGAGACCTCTTTCACACCCGCTACACCGCTGACTCCAATGACCTTGACCCGTTCCTTGAAGTAATTAACCCCAGCCAGGGTGCCCGTCTTGGTGTCGTAATAGATGTTATGACGCTTGTCGATGGCACCTTCGTCCTGGTCATCGGCTCTGGCGGTCAGGGTCTCGCACCCGCAGACGCGACAGACCGGTTTTCCGTCTTTTTCCGCCGGCTTGATGGCGTCGATAAAGATATTGTTCGGATGGTTGTTATCCTTGGCGCAGAGCCGCCGGCCCATGATGCGGTTTTTCGATGTCTGCCGGTCGAGGAGGATCTCGATGACGTAATCGAGGGTGATCTTCTCTTTGGTCAGGGCGTTCCACAGCGCCTCAGCCTGAACAAGGTTTCTGGGGAAACCATCCAGCAACCATCCCTTAGCGCAATCTGCTTCTTTGAGGCGGTTGAGGATCATGGGCACAGTGATATCATCGGGAACGAGCTCACCGCGATCAATATAATCCTTTGCTTTTTTACCGAGATCCGTGCCTTTCTTAATGTTATCTCTGAAGATAACACCGGTCTCGATATGGGGGACGCCGTACTTCTTCTGGACGATAGCGCCCTGGGTACCTTTACCGCTTCCATTGGGTCCAAAAATCAAAATATTCATGCTGACGAACTCCTTTCAGGATTCTTTGTGAAAAGTCGGCTCCTTATAATGGATTCTTCCGGTTTTAGCAACGGAAAAATTATCATGACTCACGGTCATGAGAGTTTCAGTGGCCTCAAGAGGGAGCACAACTTGTGGAGGCGCAGGAACCGCATCCCGACTTGCCGCCGGCAAAGGCGGACAACATCTTCCGTGTCTTTTTTGACTTACATTCCGGGCAGGGAACGGCCTCCTCCTTGTCGGAGGAAAAGAAAATCTTTTCAAATTCCTGGCCGCATTTCGCGCATTTAAATTCATAGATGGGCATCTTGTCGCGCCTCCTTGTTTGCCATCAATGTAAATATACCTAACGGAAAAGTCAAGTATCTTAAAACCGTCGAATCCAGGACGGAAAAAGCTATTCGCCGCGGCCATTTGTTGATGGAATAGCTTGACTTTATAGACAATCAGCGTAAATATGCTCTCAAATATTCTTTAGGAGGGATAGGGACATGGTTGATAATTACACAAGGGGAAGGATCTATAAACTCGCACTCGCCGCCCTGCAGACGGACCCGGCCCAGGCGCGGAAATACATCGATCCCAACAGTCTGTCAGAATTGACAGCCTCCATTGCTAAATATGGCGTCCTCCAGCCCATCCTCTTCCGCCAGGATGAAGCGCTGGCGATCATCGTTGTCGCCGGCGAGCGCCGGGTGGCGGCAAGCAAGGCCGCCAGGCTGACGACCATCCCCGGTCTCTTCGTTACGGGGAATCATCGGGAAATCTCCCTCGTGGAAAACCTCCTCCGGGAGAATCTCACCCCCGTAGAAGAGGCGGAGGCCCTGGACGCGATCATGAAGGAACAGGGGTACAGCCAGTCACAGCTCAGCGAGATGATCGGCAAATCCCAGCCCATCATCTCCCAGACCATCTCCATCAACAAGATCCCCGAAGATCTCCGCAGTTCGATCCGGAGCAATCCGAACATCCCCAAAACCTTTCTTATCGACGTCGCCAAGCTGGAGACAGAGGACGGGATGCGCAAGAAGTTTAACAAGTATATGGACAAGGAGAGAAAAACGACGGCGGTGGTCCAGGACCGGCCGGCCCGGGCGTCGAAAGCCGTGGCGCTTATGAACCGCATGGACAGCCTCCACGGCGAGCTGGTAAACCTCGCCTGGCAGGACTGGACGGATGTGGAAAAGGAAGATATGGTCAATCGCCTCCAGGACCTCCGGCAGGGGTCGGATTACCTCCTCCAGGCAATGGATGCACCCGGCGGTGAGGCGGAACCGGAAAATAGCAACCCCGGGCTGGCATAAATTCAAGTTCCGCGATTTTAGCGACGCATCGCGATAAATTCCTGATATAAAAGGAATATCGACGATAAATGTAATAATACTCAATCGAATACAACACTTAGGTTATTCGTTAATATATTCGTATATATAAGTGCTATTGATCCTCAATAATTTCAAATAACATCTTGTAACGAGAGCAATGTCTAACATACGCCTGCCGATAAATATTGACGAACTCATCAAGAAACGAACCGTCGAAGGGGAACGCCTGGAATTTAAGAAAGGGTGGAACCCGGAGGCTGTCATCCACAACCTCTGCGCCTTTGCCAACGACTTTCACAATCTGGGCGGGGGCTATATCGTCATCGGCATCGAGGAGAAGGACGGTCGTCCTATCCTGCCACCTGTCGGAATCCCCGCGAACAAGATAGACAAAATTCAAAAGGAGATTCTCACCCTGGGCTACCGGATGCAGCCGGCCTATCATCCCGTTATCGCCCCTTATGTGATCCAGGATCGTCATGTCCTGATCCTCTGGGCGTCGGGCGGCCAGACCCGTCCCTACAAAGCCCCGGTATCCCTCGCGAAGGAAGCCAAAGAATTCGCCTATTACATTCGCAAAGCCTCCGCCACTGTCCGGGCGACCCATGGCGATGAAATGGAACTTCTTGGTTTGACGGCCACCGTTCCCTTCGATGACCGGATCGCTCATCGGGCCGCCCTCGACGATCTGGACCTGGCCCTGATCCGGGATTTTCTGCGGGAGGTGGGAAGCAAGCTTTATGAAGACACAACGGCGATGGATTTTACCCAGCTCTGCCGCCAGATGCACATCGTCTCCGGTCCCGCGGAAATACTCAAACCCCTCAACGTGGGCCTGCTCTTTTTCAATGAAGATCCCGCGCGCTTCTTTTCCCAGGCCCAGATCGACGTCGTTAAGTTCCCCGACGGACCGGGCGGCGATGTCTTCACCGAAAAGATTTTCAAAGGTCCCCTGAATCGCATGGTCAAGGAGGCCCTTGCTTATATCAATACCATTCTAATTGAGGAGATCATCGTCAAACAGCGGGGAAAGCCTGAGGCGGAGCGATTCTTCAACTACCCCTATGAGGCCCTGGAGGAGGCCCTTGCCAACGCGGTCTATCACCGGAGTTACGAGATACGGGAACCCATTGAAGTCCGCATTCTACCCGATTGTGTTACCATTGCCAGCTATCCCGGTCCCGACCGCTCCGTCAGCCTGGAAGACCTGCAAACCGGCCATGGCGTGACGCGCCGCTACCGGAACCGCCGTATCGGCGAATTTCTCAAGGAATTGAACCTGACCGAAGGCCGGGGCACCGGGATCCCCAAAATCCTCCGGGCGATTCAGAAAAACGGATCTCCTCTGCCAGTCTTTGAAACGGATGAAGACCGGATATATTTTGTATCCAGATTCCCGATACATCCCAATGCCTTGCAGCGGGTTACAAAAGAAGGAAGGACTGAAGCCGAAAAGGCTGGCACCAAGTCGCAGCACCAGTCGCAGCACCAGTCACAGTACCAGTTGGACAATCAACCTTTGAGCATCAGGATCTGTTTATATCTCGAACAGACTTCGGATGCCTCCATCTCGGAGATATCTGAGCATCTTGGACAGAAAAGAGTTTCGGGGCAACTCAAAGTGGTTCTCAAGGATCTGATAACCCAGGGTATCATAGAGTTTACAATGCCGGATAAACCCCAGAGCCGCCTCCAGAGGTACCGGTTGACGGCAAAGGGAAAGGAATTGTACAAAGAATTTGACAAGAAATCGTCTTCCTAATAACCTAAATTTCAAACATGAAAACAATTAAAACGAAATCAAAGGGCATCGTCTCCTGGCCGACAGAAGAACAGCCAAGAGAAAGACTAATGAGCCTTGGATCTCAAGCACTTACGGATGCTGAGTTGATTGCTATCCTGATTCGGGTTGGTTTCAAGGGGACCAATGCCGTTGAGCTTGCACGACAATGCCTACAGCATTTCGGATCTCTCCGTTCTTTAGTTGAAGCGCCAGCCTTGGCGTTGCTGGAAATTAGGGGAATGAAAGGCGCCAAAGCGGCCCAGTTGCTGGCAGCCATGGAAATTGCCCGGCGGGTAGTCATACCCGTTAAGCATACCCGCCTTCAAATCAAAAACATTGCCACGTCAACAAAGTATTTGCAGGAACGGTTTCGCGGGCTATCGGAAGAGCATTTCCGCGTCCTTTATCTAAACAGGAGAAATATGCTGTTGGATGACGCATTGATAGCCAAGGGTGTAGTCGATTCGGTGCATCCGCCCATAAGGAGCATTATTGCACGGGCGCTGCAAGTAAACTCAAGCGCACTGATTGCCGCGCATAACCACCCGTCCGGGGCTGCAGAACCCAGTGAATCAGATCGGTTACTGACGCAAGACCTACTCACCGCAGCACATCCCTTGGGTCTGAAGATTCTTGATCATGTCATCCTTGGAGAAGATACAACTTTCAGCTTTGCGGATAGCGGTCTTCTGGATGAATTGGAATTGCATTGCATGGCTTCCGGCAGTAAGAACCGTCAACCACGTTTGAAATGAGGAGTATCGGTATATGGCTGAGATGACATACGAACAACGAATTGAACTCATCCGCTTGCTTGAACAAGGTGAGGATATCTCGCCGGAATGGGCGCGCATCCTGTTTCCACCGGAAAAACGTGAATATGAGCTTGTATATCACGGCAAAGAACGGGAAGAAGACATCATCGCCGACACTTTGGCTGTGCCGCTTCAGCCCGTGCGCACTTTTGGCAAGAACGGTGACGATTGGCATAATATGCTGATCTTCGGGGATAACTCGCAGACAATGAAAAGCCTGCTGGAACTAAAAAAGGCTGGAAAACTCTGTAATGCCGATGGGACGCCGGGAGTACGCCTTGTTTATATTGATCCCCCGTTTGCCACGAAGCAGGATTTCCGAGGTAGCCAAGACCAAAAAGCATATCAAGATAAAATTGCAGGTGCGATGTTCATTGAATTTATGCGTAGGAGATTGATCCTTCTCAAAGAACTACTAGCTGATAAGGGAAGCATTTATGTCCATTTGGATACTCGAAAATCTCACTATATAAAAACTATTCTGGATGAAGTTTTTGGGGAAGATAAATTCGTCAACGAGATTGTTTGGAAACGATCATCTGCGCATAGTGACTCATCAACATATGCAAATTTACATGATACCTTGTTTTATTACTCGAAATCTAATAACTTCATTTTTAATGAACAACATCAAGCCTATTCAGAAGAATACATTAAACAAAGATACAAGCATAAAGATCCTGACGGACGACCTTTTCTTGACAGAGATTTAAGTTCAACCGGATTGAAAGGGGGCGGATACTTATATGAATGGAAGGGAATAACACAGGAATGGCGTTGTCCTATTGAAACAATTAGAAGATATGAGCAGGAGGATCGGCTCTATTATACAAAAAAAAGCGTGGCTAGATATAAGCAGTATCTGGATGAGATGTCAGGAGTTGCACTACAAGATATTTGGTTTGATATTAACGCCGTTAACTCTCAAGCGATTGAACGAATTGGTTATCCGACGCAGAAACCAGAGTCACTCTTAAACAGGATAATTTCTGTAAGTTCAGGACCGGGGGACATTGTTATAGATGCTTTTGTGGGCTCCGGCACAACCTGTGCCGTTGCCGAAAAGCTCAACCGCCGCTGGATCGGAATCGATTGCGGAAAGTTGGCCATCTACACGATTCAAAAACGGATGCTCAGTCTGAAGAAGGCCATCGGCAATAAGGGGCCTGCTCTTCAACCCAAACCTTTCACACTTTATAACGCCGGTCTTTATGATTTCTCCAAGTTGCGGGAATTATCCTGGGATTCCTGGCGTTTTTTCACCCTGCAGCTTTTTCAATGCCGGGATGAGCCGCATATCATCGGCGGCGTTTCATTGGACGGGTACCTCAAAGGCGCCAGCGTGCTGGTTTTTGATCACCAGAGACAGCCGGGTGTGCGAATCGATGAGGAAACCATTGAAAGCCTTCATGAAGCCCTGGGGTCCAAAATAGGCAGCCGTTTGTTCATCATCGCGCCCTCTCTGACTTTCGATTTTCAGCAGGACTACATCAACCTCAGCGGTGTCCGCTATTATGCGTTGCGCATCCCCTATTCGATTATCAACGAGCTTCATCAGCGCGAGTTTACCGCACTCAAACAACCTTCCGATGAAATGGCGGTAAACGACACAGTAGAGGCCGTCGGATTTGATTTTATCCGCCGTCCGGATATCGAATATGAGGTCGGATTTAAGAAACGAAAGGGCGAACAGCTTGACGAGGCATTTCTCCGCATTAAAACATTCAAGAGTGAAGCGATGGTCCGCGAACCCTTCCGTAAAAAGGGGAACCGAGAAACGCTGTCCATGGTAATGCTCGATTACAATTTTGACACAGATTCGGACATCTTCAATCTCAGCGCTGTATTCTATGCCGGTGACATTGAAAACGCCAATTGGGAGATTCGATTTCCGATTGAATCACTCGTTGACAACATTATGGCCGTCTTTGTGGATATATACGGGAACGAGGCAAGGGAACTGATCCCGGCGGATCATTTCCGGCCAGCGAGTAAAAACACAGGTTCAAACGAAATGACACGCTTTCGTAAGAAAGGAATAAAGAAATAGACCATGAGTAAACAAGGCGATCGCAAGACTTTTCGGAACGAAGACCTGATCCTCAAGGTCACGACAAATATCGATTCCAAGATCTGGAATGAATTCAAATACGAGGCTTTTCTAGATGAGCTTTGCGGTACCCGAGAGTATCAGAAGGAGGCGATCCGCACGACTCTCCGCTATCTTCTTGGCGGCAAGTACGGCTGTTTAGCTGAGCTGGCAAGGGAAAATTTTGATGATAACCCCGAGCTGGAGCAGCGTTACGGTTCATGGGTGGCCATGAAAAGACATTTGCAGCTTCCTGATCAGCTTTCCTGCTCTATCGATCAGGCGACAGGTACGGGGAAAAGCTACGTCCTGTATGGCCTGGCGGCGATCCTGCTGGCGGAAGGATTTGTTGACAGGGTGCTGGTGCTTTGTCCATCCAATACCATTGAATACGGGTTGCTGGAAAAATTCCGGGACCTTGCATCTAAAAGTGATCTCAGAGATCTCATGCCGGTGGATGCGAAAATTAGGACCCCCAAGATCATTAACGCCTCCGAAACCATCGTTGATGGCTCCATTTGCATAGAGAACTATCATGCGATTTTAGAGACTGTTAAATCATCAATTCGCGACAGTTTAAAGGGCAAAGGGGCGCGTGTAGCCGTATTGAACGACGAAGCCCATCACGTTACTAATGAATCGGGGGCAAATGTAAAGAAATGGAAGGAATTTCTCCTTAACCCGGAATATGGTTTCCGGATCATCGTTGGCGTTTCAGGAACTTGCTATATAGGCGACGACTATTTTGCCGATGTCGTCAATCGCTATTCGCTACGACAGGCTATTGAGGAAAGATTTGTCAAGAAGGTAGAGTACGTAGCCGAAATGCCCGAAACTGATAACCAAGATGAAAAATGGCAACTCATCTATAACCGGCATCAGGACTGGAAGAAGAAACTCAAGAAGCGCGGGATAAGACCGTTGACCATCATTGTGACCAAGGCCATCGCCGACTGCAAAAGGGTAGCGGAACAACTTGAGGATTTCCTGCAGGAATGGGAAAGGCTTTCCACCGAACAGGCAAAAGAGAAAGTTCTGCCTGTTACATCAGCCAGGGAACATCAGCCAAATGTCGCAAAACTCAAGATTGTAGATAGTCCCGCAAGCAAGGTGGAATGGATCGTTTCGGTTGCAATGCTGAGCGAAGGATGGGACGTGAAGAATGTGTTTCAAATCGTCCCCCATGAAGAACGGGCCTTCAACAGTAAGCTGCTTATTGCGCAAGTGCTAGGTCGTGGGTTACGCAGACCTGAGGACTGGCGTGGTGAAGATCCTATCGTGACCGTTTTCAATCACGACGCTTGGTCGGGACGCATTAAACATCTCGTCAATGAAATTCTTGAGATCGAACGGCGTCTAACATCGACAGTGTCTGCGACATCCCCCTACAATTTCACTCTGAATAACCTCGATTATTCAAGGGCGGAGGATACGAGCGAATATGCCAAGAAAGGCGAGTATCGGATCTTCGAACAAGGATTCATCGAACTGCCCACTCAAGTAGAAGCGGAAGACGTAACCATAGATTTTGAGCGTGCAGTTTCAGGTGAACATGTCAAATTCAAGACCAAAATTCTCCATAAAACTTGGGAGGCCGAAGTTGTGGCCGGGCAAATGTACAATCGACTTGTTTCCATTGACGAAGAGTCAAAGGATGCGGAAGATCCCAAAGATAGGACCAACTATGCAACGAAATTTCCTTTGGAGAAATGTGAGCAAATTGTTCGGGAATCCATGAAGCGAGCCAAAAACAGGACGGGCAGAATTACAGATGAGAACCGCCAGAAGTTCCTACAAGCCTTGGGCACATTGAGACGAAAAGCCGCCAAAAGGGTCGTTTACAAATTATCCCCCAAGGCCCTCATCTGCATCAATACCAGTGAACGACAGGTGGAAAGTTGCAGCGCTGCAGAGATAAGGCGTGCATCTAAAACGGTTTTTTATGCTCCGGGATCCAAGAGCACACTTCTTGACGATCAGATAGAATTTTTCCGCGAGGTGGAAGATGAGGACGGGGATTATGAGAAAGGCCGCGTTCCGATCACAAATGACAGTAATTTCAAAACACCAGCGAACTTGATTATAGCGGATATGAAACCGGAGCGGCGGTTCGTCAGGGAACTGTGCAAACATGAAAATGCGGTAGGTATGGATGCATGGCTCAAAAATACACCTGTAGGGTTCTATTTCATTGAATACGCGTGGAAGAAAGGCGAACATCCCAAAAGAGGTGAATTTAGCCCCGATTTCTTTCTCAAGCATGGCGAGCAAATCTTTGTTGTTGAAATTAAGGGTGATGAAGAGATCAAAGAGCCGGTGCCGGAGAATATCAAGAAGTATGAATACGCCAAAGCCCATTTTCAACGATTAAACGAATGGCTTGAAAAGGAAGGGCAACCGAAACGATACCAGTTTAATATGCTGACCCCGATGGACTACAACAAATTCTTTCAAAAACTGCGCGAGAACGATTTGAGTGGATTCCGGTCTGAAGTGGATGTGGCCATGCAAAAGGCAGTAGGTGATACTGGTTCTGATAGAATTTAAGATGTGTTTTCGATTCCGCCCGTACTGAAGGTTTAGACCGAGGCATCGAGATGACAGAATCTGCAAGCCACAAATGGGCAGAAGAGAAGGCACCGGGTGACACTGAGGTTAAAATTGCAAAGAGGACGATTAGACTCTGACGCCGGAAAAACCGCAACAGAGATCGAACGATATACTCGAAACATCCCCAAGGCAGTAAAGCAGCTAAAAGACAGTAACAGAGAGCGGAGGGTTTTACTGGTTCCTCAGAATCTCACGGCCAAAGCCGTTTAAGAAAATGAAATAACAAGGTGGTCCGGAACGGTCAAAAATATTTCAGAAACAAAGAGGATTTCTGTACCAAAAAAGAACTAAAATGAGGGAAACCCCTTGACAGATAACGATTCACTTTAGTAAAGGTTTCTGCCTTGGCAATATCTACCATCTCAACAAAACTCTTGAACTTTTATGCAGACAGATAGAAAAACTCTTGATTTAATTAAATATATCGTGTGCTATGCCACCGATCATGACATTCGGTTAACGACTGTTCGGCTGGTTAAATTCCTGTATCTTGCCGATCTTTATCATGCCCGCTGGTCTGGAGGAACGACGTTTACTAAATTCCCATGGGCCTTCGTTAACTATGGCCCATATTGCCGTGAGGCTATGATTGGTATTGATGAAGCAACATTGGAAGGTTTGATCGCTTGCCAGACATATGAAAGCAAATACGCAAGTAAGGATTATGCCATTTATACATGTCATGATGATGGTTATGAAGAACTTCGCAGATCATTCCCTATGGCTGTGATCTCTGAATTGCAGCACCGAATCAAAAAGGATGGTGACGATACAGCCCAACTACTGGACCATGTATATTTCGAGACAGAGCCAATGCTGGATGTGAAAAAAGGGGACTATCTCGATTTTTCAAAAGCGAAAGTTCAACGTATAGACCCCCCTATGGAAACGATAAAGATTCCAATGAATGATATTAAGCAGATCAAAGCCCACATTAAAAACCTGGGTGACAAACTTAAAACTGCAAAGGATAATTTGGCCAAGGATAACCGCGAGACAGAAAAGTGGAAGGATGATCTCTACATTCAGGCACTTAACTCTTTTGAGGAAGCAAGCATTCCAACAGGGATTAAAGGGACAGCAAAAATTAGACTATAATGGGAATTCTACAATATTTTCCTGCGAATGAATTTTACACAACTATTGATTCCGGTCAATATAAGCAGGGGCAGTTTTGCTGGATCGTTACACCGGCAATAAAACCCATTCCTCAAATCCTCGATGTCGAAAGAAGCAATCCCGAAGAACATGATGAGGTAAAATTTATCCTCCGAGATGCAAATCAACCTGGCGACTTCAGAGCGGCAGACAGGACATTACCTATAAAACGTTTAAATCTGAGAGCGCACGAAGAGCTTCTGATCCAGAGGGCGAAAAAGAGACCAGGCATCATTATTTCGGATAGCCTTGATAATTTCTCGGAAATTACCACTTTACTAAGGTCGCGAGGGAAAAAGCATCTGCAAGAAGATTCCCTGTTCGTCATTCCCTGCTACGGCATAGAGACACTTGATGATCCCTTCGGTTTTCCACCTGAAATGGTCGTTCGGATCCGTTGTCTCTTATACCGGCAATTTTTCTATTTGCCCGCATCTTCTCCATTGGGGGATTCTATTGCTCGCTTTGATCGAATCCAGGTCGTTGTGGGGAAAGATAGGTCGGCAATAGATCCTGTAGGCTTATGTTTGTCGGAAGACGTCTTTAATCTATTTTTGTCTCTATTCTTCTATTGCATATCGGGGGTGGAGGACAGCGATCTGGCCGCTATTCTCTCTTTGAGCCAATTTAAGACTCTGACTGCCCTATAGTCAGGGCGTTTCCGTTTGTTGTTTTCAATCGATCAACCCAAAATTTCCGCTGCTGCGACACTTCCTTGACGTCTTGCGCCAACCTGTACTATCCTTAAAAAGATATCCTGCTTTTCAGTAAGAATGACAAAATATATATTGACGTACTTACAATTATGTGCTAACCATTACCCAGCCGAAAGGAGATTGTCATGGACGTGAAAGAATGGGTGGAAATGACAACCGAAAATTGACCATTTGTGATAACCTAATTTTGACCACCCCTGAACCATGTTTTTGATTGTCCGAGATTATGGGAGGTGATCATCTCCTTTTACCCACGCTTTCCTTTTTCC
>Ga0247841_10000693_pt1 | contig 84927 bp, 74 predicted proteins | sample LaCruzMarch2015__2_FD_192410 | JGI IMG/M metagenome (GOLD analysis project Ga0247841, IMG submission 192410) | Freshwater microbial communities from meromictic Lake La Cruz, Castile-La Mancha, Spain - LaCruzMarch2015_18m | ecosystem: Environmental > Aquatic > Freshwater > Lake | place: Spain... | reverse complement strand
GAAGGCAGAGTAATTTACGGCTAATATATTTACTCTTTATATTACAATAGCATGGAGCGGCCGACGAGGCTCGAACTCGCAACTTCCAGCTTGGGAAGCTGGTACGCTACCATTGCGTCACGGCCGCTGAAGACGGCAGGATCGAATAGACTCTGACCGCCGTCAGGCCAGAAGTCGTTAGAGCTTGTTCGAGAGCGGCTTGTAAATCGCCGCGAATAGAACTCCGACTAATATAAACTTCACAAGTCCCGCAATCAACGCTGTGACGTCAAAAATCGGCAGTGAATTATAGTACATCATCATGGCGCAGAAACGCGGTACTTCAAGAAGAAGTCCGAGCGCCAATCCGAACTTGAGTCCTTCTCTGATTCCCGTGTTATCGTAGCCGCGTAAAAAGAACCAACCAGCCAGAAAGGCCGTACCAAAGTACATGATTGGATTGAGCCACATCCATTTTGTCATCTTTTCCATATCGGCGAAAAGCTCCGAGTGCTCTTTGTAGGCGCTGGCGAGGATGAATCCATGGGTAAGAAAGTCCACCAGATACGCCGCCAAGGCTGCGACAATCGATGCGATAATGTACTTTTTCCGGTTCATCGAAACCTCCAATATGTTGGTGAGTGAGTCGGACTGAGAATGTCATTGCGAACCCATCACCGCGTAGGGGCCAGCTTGCTGAGCCCTCCACTGCGATATCAAAATCCTAACACGGGCTCAGCAAGCTGGCCCCTACGCGGATCGGAATCACCCAGCGTCGTCTTTGGTTAAGCAACCTGACTGCCTATTTTCTTGTGAATGATGAATTCGTAGTCCGTTCGGCAATCTCAGACAGATTCGAGCAGGAAAAATCAGGGAAACGGGCGGGATCAGCTTTTCAAGGTTACTATGGTGACGCCATAGTCGCCCTCGCCATACTCGCCGAAACGGTATGACTCAACCAGCGAGTGACCTCGAAGATGGCGCTGGACATGGCGTGAAAGGATGCCGGATCCCTTGCCGTGAATGATCCCAAGACGAGTACGACCGGTGTTATAGCCGTCGTAGAGGTACTTTTCTACTCTGACAAGCGCTTCGGCAGCGTCGAGCCCCCTCAGGTCGAGTTCGAAAGGTACATCGGGAAGTTTCACGTAAGGGTGTACGGTCACTTCGGCAGCCTCGGGACTCTCTACAACTTGCACTCGTTCTCGAGTGACCCATAATTGCACCGCTCCGACCGCAACACAAAGCCGATCTCCCTTCGCGGAGACTGCCGTCACCTGTCCCGGCACACCGCCGCCATCGATAGTAACATAGTCGCCCGCTACAGGATATTTGTGCGGCATCGGTTCGGGAGTGACATCACGGCTGGGCGGTTGGGGAACTTCCACGGATGGGACGTCAAGCCGTTCCGAAGCGTTTTGCCTAAGTCCTGCCAGTGTGTCGCGCGCGTTCTTGATCGAAGCGGCGGCGGCTCCCTTTTCGCGGATCTCTTTGACAGTTGCCTCAACCGTCTTGCGTGCAGTTTTCAGGAGTTCTTCGACTTCCTGCATCGCCTGATGTTTAACCTGACGCTCCCGCTCGCGCAAACGTTCAAGTTTTCGCTTGTAATCCTCCTCCTGCGCTGCGACGACGCTGGTGCGTTGCTCCTGATCATTTACAAGGGTTTCATACCGCGAGAGTTTGTCTGAAAGCGAGGCGATCAGTTCTTCCAATTTGGATCGGTCACCGCCAACCAACTCCCGCGCTCGAGCGACCAGATCATCGGGCAGTCCTACCCGCTTGGCGATGTCAAGAGCATAACTCGAACCGGGGACATGCGGGCGGAAACGGTAAGTTGGCCGGAAGGTCGATAGGTCGAACTCCATCGAACCATTGGCGCACCAATCGGCAGTGTGGGCAAAAGCTTTCAACGATCCGTGATGAGTGGTGACGATGGTCGGAACGCGCGCCTCGATGAGCCGTTCGAGAGTCGCAATCGAGAGGGAAGCTCCTTCGTGCGGATCGGTCCTGCGCCGATCTCGTCGATTAACACCAACGTGTGCTTGTTGGCTTTGGCGAGTATCTCGCGGAGACGGACGGCGTGAGCTGTGAAGGTCGAAAGGTCGTCCGTGATCGACTGCATATCGCCGATATCGGCCTCCACAGCGTGGAACAGCGGAATCTCTGTGCCGGGAAGCGCCGGGACGTGGAGCCCGCAAGCCGTCATAAGCGTGAGTAAGCCAACCGTCTTGAGCGCAACCGACTTACCGCCTGCATTGGGGCCTGAGATAACCAGCACGCCATGTTCCACTCCAAGTTCAAGGTTGAGCGGGATAACCTCACGCCCCGACAACACAAGAAGTGGATGGCGACCGCCAAGGATACGGAGAGCGCCGCCGCTGGCGACCGTTGGAGCATAAGCGTCGAGTGCTTCCGATAACCGAGCTTTAGCCCAGAGGCAGTCGAGTGCGACGATTACGCGCTCATTGATTTCAATTTTGCCGAGATTTGCACGGACGCCTGAAGTCAATTCTTTCAGAATACGGCGGACTTCATCGCGTTCGGCGAGTTCGAGTTCGCGGAGTTCGTTGCCGAGATCGATCAAGGCTGCCGGTTCCACAAAGAGTGTGCCGCCGGTGGCGGAGCGATCATGGACGATGCCTTTAACCGAACCCATCGCATCTGAGCGAACCGGCAGAACATAGCGGCCGTCGCGTATCGAGAACGACTCTTCGCGCAGGGAACCTTGTTTGGCAAGCTTGGGAATCAACGCCATCAGACGGGCTCGAAGCCGATCCATCTGCTCGCCGACCGCTTTTCTCAGTCGGCTGAGTTCCGGCGAAGCGGAATCGCGGACTGTAGCTTCCGGCGTGATCGCTTTATCAAGAGCCGATTCGAGTTCCGGGATCGGGTCGAGTGGAGCGGCAAGAGCAGCGACCAAAGGCATTCGAGTCATCTCGCGGTTGATCAACTTGCGAGCGGCAGTGTGAATGCGAAGATGATGCAGGATCGCGAGTAGTTCGCTCTCTTCAAGAATGCTGCCCGACATCGAGGCGCGCTTCAGGAAGGTTCGAACGTCTGAAGCGCCTCCCGGCAGGGAACCGTTGCGCTGGATCAAGCGACGGACTTCTTCGACGCGAGCCAGTTCTTGGGTGATGTATTTAAGGTCTGTGTTGGGCGCGAGTGAGCTGAGTCGTTCGCGGGACTCGTCGGTCGTGGCAAGCGCCGTTAAAGCGGCGATGAGGCGGTCGAACTCGAGAGATTTATAGGTCTGAGGATTCATGCTAAGCAAGCACACTTAATGTCGTTCCACCAGTGCGGTAGATTCATAACGGCTTGGCGCTCATCAAGGCTATGGATGAGCTTCATCCATCTTGGCGACAAGTTGTCTCAGCTCTTGCTCAGTCAGATTGAGGCTTTTAATAGTAGGATCTTGGAGCAGTTTCTTGATCTTCGCGCGCTCTTCAGGAGTGATTGGGGTATTGGGCGGGGGTGCAGGTTTTGAGAGAGCTTGAAGATTCTGAGTTGCAGCGCTCGCAACCTTTCCGCCATAGTTCTGGATCACTGGCTTGGACATATTTTTAGCCCAGTTGAGTACCGGAGAAGGGCTTTGAACATGATTGATGTATCTTGCAGCCGGTGTGAAGGAGAGTATCGCAAGCAAAAGGATGACGAGAACCATGCCTTTGCCTGCGCCCATTATTCCGCCCAGAAAGGTGTTCAGTGGTTTTAGCGGGCTTTTCTTGATGGGTTTGCTGAGAGCGCCGCCGATAGCCTTGACAATGAAGACGATGAGGATTGATAGAACAAATGTTGTAAGAGGAACGCGCATATAGTCGGGCAGGGCTCCCGGGAGATAAGGAGCTATCTTCAAGCCCAAGCTGCGCCCTAAAATGATGGCGAGTATGATTCCGCCGGCTTCAAACAGCTCGGTAATAAACCCGCGAATGAAGCCAACGAAAGCGGTGAAGGCAAGAAAGCCGAGGATGACGAGGTCAAACTTGGACACGAAACATCCTCATAGTGCAGGACGATATAAACAACTACCCACGCCGAAGGGCGTTCGGACAGAACGCAGCCAAGGCGGTGTAATAAATCAAAGATTGAGACTTGCTGCGACGATGAGATCTAAGAACAGAGAATCTCTAACGTCAACAGGCGAGGTCAATCTGAGCGGTCGTTTGGACTCAGGGTGTTACGAATGAAGCGGGAAAGTGATTGAAGATACAAAAGGCGCTATGATCTTTGGTCACCATCCGGACGGCGAGGTTCTACCTGCCGCCGAGTGCTTGAATTCGCATCAGCTTGCGCATCTTCCGGCGAGCGGCGGCAGACTTCCGCTTCTTGGCTTCAGAAGGCTTGATAAACCGTTGATGCTTACGAATTTCGGCCATGAGGCCGCACTTTTCACATGACTTCGTGAAGCGCTTGAATGCGCGCTCGAATGGTTCACCATCGCGCACTTTAACGTTCGGCATTAGGACCTTTCAAAAGGGTTGATGGAAACGGATCATTGAGCCTCCGACGTTAGATAAACGATTCGTCAAGGAGAAACTGCGCCGATTCCTCTGCAAAAACAGAATATAAAGCAGAAGTTGGGATTCGTCAAGTGGGAAGTGGGCGAGGGAGGCCGAAGTGACCACAAAGACACAAAGACACGAAGGATTATCTTCGCGTCTTCGTGTCTTCGTAGTGAGGAACTTTATCCGAGGTGCTTGTCGATTGCCTTTTCCAGCATTGCCTTCGGCAGAGCGCCGACGATCCGCTCAACTGGTTTGCCGGATTTGAAAAGGATCAAGGTTGGGATGCCCGTGACGCCGAAGCGTTGCGACGCCAACGGATTATCGTCCACGTTCAATTTGCCAACCAGAAGCGTTTCGGCTTTCTCTTCAGCCAATTCTTCCAACACAGGCGCAATGAAACGGCAAGGGCCGCACCAAGGCGCCCAGAAATCGACCAAGATCGGTTTATCCGCACTGACGATGGTTGAATCGAACGTGGCGTCGGTGAGTGTAATTTCTCGTGACATTTGATCTCCTATTGAGAATATGCAATATTTGTCGTAGTGTCCTGCCGAAAAGGCAGGATTCGGTTCGAATGGCAGAAATCTGACGGTCGCCATCCAATATTTTCATATATTACGCAAGGAGCGCGCCAAAAAAAGAAGAAATAAGGGAAAAGGAAAAGGGAAAAAGGAAAGCGCCTGCTGCCTGTCACTTTACACTTTACAATTTGCACTTTTCACTTTGGGCATCCCTTCCCGCGCGAGCTGATCGGCGCGTTCGTTAAGTTCATTTCCAGCATGACCTCGCACCCACTTCCAAGTAACCTGGTGCGACTGCGATAATTCGTAGAGTTTCTGCCAGAGATCGCGGTTTTCCAGTTCCCCCGCCTGTCGCCGCCAGCCGCGTCTTCGCCAATTAGGCAGCCACTCAGTCATACCCCGGACGACATAGGTTGAATCCGTGTGGATCTCAATCGCAACTGGGAAGCGGAGCGCTTCGAGTGCCTGAATCGCGGCGGTCAGTTCCATGCGGTTATTCGTGGTGGCAGATTCGCCTCCGGAAAGCTCCTTGCGATGCTCGCCATGCATTAGTATGACGCCCCAGCCGCCCGGACCGGGGTTGCCGCTGCAAGCTCCGTCGGTATAAGCGATTACTTGAGTTGTTGGATTCGATTCAGGCAAGTGATTTACAGTGTGTTAAGTGGATAGGTTGGCTTAAAATATACAATCTGTCATCCTGAACGAAGTGAAGGATCTCAGGCAAACCGCGTCCTTTGATTTGTTCCAAATCTTCCTCCTCATCATTCCAACTTGCGTTGGAATGATGAAGGGAGGGACTATGAATAGTAAATCAAAGAACTCGAACCGACTGTCCACAAACAGAGATCCTTCACTTCGTTCAGGATGACAATTCTAATCGGATTCCAAGATAAGATAATACTTGGGACGTTATTCCCACTGGATTCCGGATCCGATTTTACCGCTCGTCTTGACTTCCGCTCCCTTGCGGAGCTATATTACACGCTTGCAGTAATGCGGATCCGACATCCGCGCAGCAGCCTGGATAATACAACAAGCTAAAGCTTCTAAATCCCTATGAGCACACGCGCGGCGAAAGCCGGCAAGACACCGACCCTGGTTATCACCAAGTATATGGGGTCAAAGAAGGCGATTCTGGATTTTGTCGCCACCGAACTGACTCGATTGACCGAGCCGGGGGATATCATTGTCGATCTGATGGCTGGTACGCACACCATCGGATACGCAATGAAACAACGCTGCAAGATGGTCTCGAATGACATCCAGCGCTATTCGATGGTGATCGGCCAGACGTTAATGAATTATAATCCGACGCCGAGATTCGAAGGCGACGTCCGATCGGCATTCAGACGATTTTACTTGAGCAATGTCCGCCATCTTGAAGGTCTTTTCGAGCCGGCATTGAAGGTGGAAAAGTCGATGCTCTCAGTAGAACCGGGTCGGCGGCCAACCTGGGCGACTTACCGCGACTTCTGCGACAACTATCCACACTATATGCGTCCGACGGCTACGGAAGGGTGGCCGGAAGAATTCTTGATTCTATTCGCATCTCATCGGCTGGAAGCTTACAGAACCCTCAATAAACTCGAACCATACAGCCTCTTCTCGCTTTACTACGGTAACACCTACGTCGGCGTCCGTCAAGCGCTGGAGATTGATTCCATCCGTTATGCGATTGATAAACTCTGCGACGATTGGATTCAAGACCGGCCGGAGTTGGGATTCGATCCGCAGCTTTTACGCTGTATGCTGATGTCGGCTTTGATCTCTGCTGTGAACAAGATAAATCCGGGACCGGGGCATTGGGCGGCGTTCCCTCGCGTCAGTCAGCGCAATCGCGACTGGATTGTCGCTCAACGCAAGATAGACGTTTATGACACTTTTATTCAAAGAGTGGCAGAGATCGAAACGGCGCTTTCGAAAAACATTTCGCCGTTCGGGCCTCATGTGGTCTGTACCGAGGATTACGTTTCGTTTATGCGTGAAGTGCTTGAGTATATCCGTCAGGCTCGCGTCGTCTATATGGACCCGCCCTATTCGCAAGGGCACTATTCGAGATTCTATCACCTGCTCGAGACGCTGACTCTCTACGATTATCCCGAAATTGCCTTCTCAGGACGCTATCGGAAGGACCGGCATCAATCGCCATTCGCTCAGAAGGAAAAGATCGCCGCAGCAGTAGGAGCCATCTGTGAGGTGACTCGTGACGCCAAGACGACACTGGTGATAAGCTACTCGCTAAACGGCGTTATTCCGACGCCGGATGCGTTCCGGGTGATCCTTGAACAATACTATCCTTCAGACCATATCGAACTACGGACGCTCGACTCGGTGCACTCCAAACTCGGACAGACCGAGCGGATGAAGACACAGGAGTATCTTTTCACGTGCAGACCTTAGCGAACATGATGATAGTGTCTGGAGAGTGGAGTTGAATTCGTTTCGCGGCCGAGTAGAGTACGCCGCCCTGCTCGGGGCGGCGGCTCTCTTTAGGTGGCTGCCTCGCCCGCTTTCGTATGGACTGGCGAGCGCGGTAGGGGCGCTCGGATCGCGGGTAATCAAGCTCCGCAAGCGAGTTGCGGTCGAGAATCTAATGCGCGCGTTTCCTGAGCTAAGTCCGAGGGAGGCTGAGGAACGGTACATTGCATGCTGGGCGCACCTTGCGAAGGTCGGGGCGGAGCTTGCAAGAATGTCTCGACTTAACTTTGATCAAATGAGTCGGTACATAGACGGCAGCGACATTGCCAAAATCCCTCCGATTATTGCGCGAGGCAAGGGAATTATCTTCGTTTCAGGGCATCTCGGCAACTGGGAATGGCTTGGCGCGATGACCGCGATGGCAGGGATTCCGATTACGTATGTCGTCGCGGGTCAGTCGAACCGAATGGTGGAGGAGTGGCTGGATAGGATGCGTCAGGGAGCAGGAGTTGAGATCATCAACCGGCGCGACCCGGCGAAGGCTATCTTGACGGCGCTGAAGCGCGGGCGAGTGATCGCGATGCTGTCGGATCAGGACGCCGGGAATGGTGGAGTATTCACCGAGTTCTTTGGACATCCCGCTTCGACCCCTCGAGGTCCTGCTGTGTTTTATTCCAAAACCGGCGCTCCATTGGTGTTTGGGAGTTGTATGAGGCAGAAGGACGGGAAGTACCGCATTAGCTACGAGGAACTCATTCCGCCAGCATCCACTGATGACCGGCAGGCTGACGAAACTGCGGTCATGAGTCTCGTGAGCGCTCGAATTGAGCAAGAGATTCGACAATACCCGGAACAGTACCTCTGGCTGCATAGACGGTGGAAGACAAAGCCGGATTTTCAGTAGGATAGGCGTCCCTGCCTGTCCATTGGTAGCGCCGACATCCCTGTCGGTAATCAGATGGACAGGCAGGGACGCCTATCCTACTAAGACAAGTTTACCGCTTGCCTTTCAAACTAAACCGTCCTAAATTTATTATCTATACTGTCAACTGACTATATTACATGATGCATTCTAACTGCGAGAGCAAAATGAACGGGAAATCAATCTTCGGCGCGATGCTCTTGGGAATTGTCGTGGTGGTTTCGGCGTTAGCGCAACCGGATACCGTTTGGACGAGGGTGTATGGTGGATCGGGAAATGAATCTATCCATTCAATAGCTGCCACAGCAGACGGCGGAGTTGGGATTCTTGGAACTTTCACTGTATCGGCAGATTCTTCATATCGAGCTGTGCTAAAGCTTAGCATTGACGGGGACTCTCTTTGGACTTGTACAGTGCAGGGATGGCCAGTTTCGATCCTCGCTCTTGGAAATGATCTATTGATCGCCGATATAGTTGATGTAGAACCAGGTATTCTGAGACTTCAATGGATTAATCCAAGGGGACAAATTGCACGCATTCATTCTTATGCACCTATCGGCAAAGCGCCCATTTACCTCCAGCTCCACTCTTGTATAGATGGCGGCGTTGCAATAAGTGCGGGGCATGAATCAGGCAATACTACGAAGAGTTTCATTTTCAAGGTTGATGCAAATGGAGACTCGCTTTGGTATCGAGAATATGAAGGAGAGTACGAATATAATTGTAGTTTTATCGCCACGGGGAACCAGTTCTTTATGATGGGGCGAGTTGGTCTTGGGGAACAATCTGTGGTTAGAGTTACTCGTTTGAGCGAATACGGGGAGAATATCTGGGAAAATTCGTACACTGGTTCGAGGCACTTTGCATATCCATACGCGATGTGGCCGCAAACGAATGGAGTTGGGGCGCTCATGTATATGGACTCACTCTGTTTCTACCGAATCGACTCGATAGGTGATCTACGACCGGTAAGTAGAAACCTTGAAGTTCTAACAAGTGGGTATTTACGAACACCTACTTGTTTGTCAAACAATCAATACCTCTTTGAACACAGTAACCCCGATCTGCGATTGCTTGATCTGTCTGAATCCGGTGATTTTTTATGGAATCTTACTTTTGGAGCAGGTGGTATTGAACATTCTGAAGCGATAGTCCAGACGAGTGATGGTGGTATTGTGGATGCGCTCATTTCCAATTCGTTCAGTCGTGGAGATGCTCACAACTTCGACATGTGGATCGTGAAATTTGCCCCTTCCGCGGATGTGATCGAACCAGAAACCACTCTTCCGCGATCGGTTTCCCTACTATCCTCCTACCCCAACCCCTTCAACTCGCGGGCGGTGATTGAATACCATCTCGATGCGCCGGGATTCGTTAGGCTGGGGCTGTTCGATACAAACTGGCGGATGGTCGAGCAACTGTCTGAGGGAATGAAAGCGAATGGAATGCACCGGCTTATGTTGGATGGCAGTGGACTACCGACCGGGGGGTATCAATTGAGACTCATAACGCCTTCTGAGACCCGGACATCGCGAGTCACGTTAAGCAAATAGAATGCGCAGAAGTGCGCTTGTAACATCAAAATAACAGAACTTTCTCTTGTCAATCGAAGAACTGCTCCTCAGCGCTGTAGAGCGACTGAGCGAAATTGAAATAGAAATGCAGACGCCAGCGGTCTTGTCCGATCCGATGAGGATGACCGTGCTGGCGCGCGAACACAGGCGGGTGCGAGACCTGTTGACCGCTCGCGACGCGCTCATCAAGTTGCGCAGCGACGTATTAGAGATGCGCGAAGCGGTCAGCGATCCCGATCTCGCGGAACTGGCGACGGCAGAACTTCCCAAGATGGAGGCTGACCTCGTCGCGATGGAACAGCACGTCAAGCTGTTGATCCTTCCCGAGCCTCCTGAAGACGTGCGCAACTCGGTGATCGAAATTCGCGCTGGAACGGGCGGCGACGAAGCGTCGTTGTTCGGCGGCGACCTGTTCAAGATGTACACGCGCTACTTCGACTTGAAGCGGTGGAAGCATGAACTAGTCTCAGCGAACTTCAGCGACCTCGGGGGCGTGCGGGAAGTGATTATCCTCGTGCGTGGGGAGGGAGTCTATGGGCGGATGAAGTACGAATCGGGAGTCCATCGAGTCCAGAGGGTGCCGACGACCGAAGCGTCCGGGCGAATTCACACTTCGGCTGCAACAGTAGCAGTGCTGCCGGAAGCGGAAGAAGTGGACGTCGCCATTGAGGAAAAAGACCTGCGGGTCGATACTTACCGCTCGTCCGGGCCGGGCGGGCAGCACGTCAACAAGACCGAGTCGGCGATCCGAATTACTCACTTACCGTCGGGTTTGGTGGTGACCTGTCAGGATGAGAAATCGCAGCTCAAAAACCGGATTCAAGCGATGAAGGTGCTGAGGTCGCGGCTATTCCAGATGAGGCTAGACGAGGAGAACTCGAAGCGGGCGGCTCAGCGGCGGAGTCAAGTAGGGACAGGCGACCGGTCGGCGAAGATCAGGACTTATAACTTTCCACAGAACCGCGTAACCGACCACCGGGCAGGAATTTCGATTTACCAGCTCGAGAACCTCTTGGAAGGGAATCTCGATCAGTTGCTTGATCCGCTGATCCAGTACTTCGCCGAGGAACGACTGAGTGAGGCGGTGAAGGGGAGTTAAGTGTTGAGAGTTGGAAGGCGAAAGATTTATGTTGATAATATGCGACGGCATGGATGTTAAGCAAGTTAAGAGAGGCGTAAGCGGAGAGTATGAGTAAACGGTACCCCGCATAGCGCTTGGTATCTCCTATAAATTGAAGCCCTAATAGCTGTGCGTCCTACATAATTACACGAACTCCAGATTAATTGAAAATGAAAGATTTGAAGAGACTTACGATCATATTGGTATTGAGCTTCGCGCTTGGCGCCATTTCCCTCGCTGCGGAACCGCTTCAATCTATCGGCCTCTACCGTTGGATCGAGAAAGGGACGCGGTATAGCTACGTAGGGAACTTCCCGCGAGATGTGATGGTCGAGAGTTACGTGGAACTCGACTCGGTGCGTGTAGCGATCGATGCTCATACGCCGTCGATGATCAAGTCGAAAGCAGCAGCCCAGTTCACGAGCATCTTCGATTCGGTGAAAGTGGATTTCCGTGAGGAGTCGCTCGCACTGAAACTGCTTGCGCTGTCGAGCGGGAGTTTTCAAGTAGCAACTGGAACGCCGACCTTTGACGGAGATACGCTACGTATTCCAATAGAAGTGATTTATCCGCAAATTGGAACTTGTGACATGGCGTACTATCTCTATGCGATCGCGGTGAAGAAGAGCGTGGTGAGAGCGGTCAAGCTGGAAGTGGAAGCGAAGCGAGAATGAGGAGTCTTACCTTAAACTAACCGGGGTTTCCCCCGTGCGTGAAGTAACTCGTGCGCAGCGCGCACGTCTCGGCATTTTCCTGCTGGTCGCCGCCGGGTTAGTAGTAACCTTGCTGGTGATCGTGACCGGGAATAAGCTGTTTGAGAAGCGGGATAAGTATTTCGTCCGCTACACGGGCGTCTCAGTGTCGGGCCTCGACATCGGCTCGCAGGTGAAGTATCACGGCGTAAGAGTCGGACGCGTCGAGAAAATCTCAGTTGATCCGAACGAAGTTGAGACAGTCATTGTGGAGCTTTCGCTCGACCACAAGACGCCGGTGAAAAACGACGTTACGGCAGTCACATCCTCGCTCTCACTCACTGGAATCAAGATCATCGAACTTACCGGCGGAACCAGCGCCTCGACGACGTTGGCACCGGGTTCTGAGATACCGGCTGGAGCTTCGGCGTTTGACTTGATTTCGGGCAAGGCGGAGATTGTCGCGGAGAAGCTTGAACTGGTGCTGACAAACCTTGCCGAGATAACCGGCGGCGAGAATCAGACCAAGCTGATGGGGATGGTTGATACGACTACGCTGATCCTCTCTGACGTTCATCACATTCTTGCCGACAACCGGAATAACATCGCGCAGACAATCGAAAACATAGAGGTCGCTTCGGCGGAAATCCGTCAGATTGCCGAGGCGCCCGAGCTTCACCGGATCATCCAGAACCTCGACTCTACCACTGCTGAAATTCGCGCCGCTCAAATCGGGCAGATGATAGCTACCCTCCAGTCTGCGCTCGGGCAGGCAAACTCCACCTTTACTCACCTCGATCTGACGCTCATGAAGGGGCGGCACGACATTTTAAGCTCACTTGAATCCTTACGGGAAAGCCTCGATTCCTTCAATGAGTTTGCACGCGCAATTTCTGAAGATCCGTCGTTATTAATTCGCGGGACGAGGGCAGAGGAAGTCGGAGGCGGCGGGAAGTAAGATTGGCGGTGCGAGCAGGATAGTCGTTGCAGGCTATCCTGATGTATAAGGTGTAAGAGAACGAGAAAGGGCAATCTGTTGCGTATTAAACCAATAATGTTCGCGCTCACAGGCTGTTTGCTGCTTGCCGGTTGTTTTGGCAGTAAAAAGCAGCTTGAGACGAGCTACTACCTGATCGAGTTCGCTTCGACGCGGTCAAATCAAAAATTGATCCGCAAGGAGCCGTTTCCGTATAAAGTTCAGGTCCTCAACTTCAAAATACCTCGTTCCTACGACTCCATTCGCATCATCGCGCGCTATTCTTCCCATAAAATAGACTACTATCGTTATAGTCTCTGGGCGGTGCGGCCGAATATTGCAGTTGCAGATCTGCTTGTCCAGCAGGTTAACGCCTACCAGATATTCAAAGACTGTCAGCGGGAATTTCTCGATGAGCGCCCCGACTATGAGATTACCGGCGAGGTGACACAGATTGAGAGCTACGAGAGCGAGAGCTACTCAGCCGCGCATATGAAGATTGAATTCAACCTCTATGACTATGATAGCCGTGACATCATCGTTCGGCATCAGTTTGATCGCGAGACGCCGGTTCCGGGGGGGAAAATGGAAATCTTCGCTAAAGCGGTAAGCGATATGCTTGAAGAGGAATCGGAAGTATTCCTCGAGAAGGTGCTGGATCATTTCACTCTGCAGTCAGATAGTCTGGCTCGCGCCGAGACCCAGAAGGCGGATAGCCTTGCCGGAGCGGCGACGCCGACTCCCGGGACGGTGGGACAATGAGCCGGAACAGGCTCACTATGAAAGCGGGTGTGTTGACTGCGGTGTTACTAAGCATGGCGGCAGTAGGCTTCTCACAGCCTGTAGTAACCCATTTTGATACATGGATCTCTTCGACGCCAAGTCAACAACTCTATAATGAAGGCTTTGACGACCGGAAGGGGATGGGAAGAGTTTTCGTTCCGGCGATGACAAGCCCGACCAACGAACCGCTGTACGCAGTTTTCAAGGATGGCGAGTTGGTCGGTGAGAAGGTAATGGGATCGAGTTACTTTCTCGAACCGGGACATTACACCGTAATACTCGGCACCGGAACAATCGATCAGCGCATCCATCGGGAAGTGGACGTTCTGCGGGAAGCGACCGTTATTATTGAGCCGACTTGGTGTTCGCTTTCGATTGACGTTATCGATGAGTCGAGAAACAGTTATGCGCAGGACTTGCAGATATTTAGTTTTTCAACCGGTGAGAGCTTCGGTATTCTGCCTGCAATCAACCCGGAATTGGGTGAACAGTTGCAAACCGTGGTTCTTCATCCCGGACTCTATAAGATTGTAAAGCGTGGATATGATTTTAATACGTTCGTAAACTTTGCTACCGTGCTTCTTGAAGAGGGTTCCTATACGCCGTTTACAATCGTGATTAACTCCCAATCGGGAGATTTCACCGGAGCAGGAATACTTGCTCGCACGTCACAGCTACGTAATCTGAAGTCGTGGAAGATCTATGGGGCGATCCACGGCAATGTGATTCTTACAACCAATAATCTCTCTTCAAGAAACGTCAAGACCAACCTTTCACTGCTCACTCAGCTTGAAAACCGGTTAGTATTCGACCGTTTTCCGCATTATTACCTCTCATCGAATCTACTTGATATCGGAGCACTCAAACAGCACGGCGCTCAATTCATTATCAATCAGGACAGGCTTCAACTTAAAAATACTTATGTCTATTTCCTTCTGAACTGGTTAGGCGGATACAGCCGTTTTGAGATGAACACTCACCTTATGCCGACCGTGCTTCTGCTCGATCCGCCCCGATCTATTACACTTTTAAATCCTGATGGGAGCGTTGAGGTTCGGAAAGTGAACATCAGCAGGTTCGACGCCGCGCCGCCGTTCTTTCCACTCGGTTTGAAGGAAGGGATTGGCCTGAACATCACGCCACTCAAGAAATTCAATACACGACTCAGTTTAAGAAGCGGGCTTGGTTTCCGTCAGAATTACAACCACAACGTCTATTACCAGTCGGGTTCTTCGGATACACTCTATCAAGCAACGGAGGATAATTTCCTAAAAGGGTTGGAGACGTCACTTGTCTCAAACTTCGCATTTTTCCAGAATTTAGTTGTGACAACCGAACTCGATGTACTTTTCCCGTTTGGCCGGGAAACTCGTGCAGTGATTGACTTGGAGAATTTCATTTCATTGGGTATATCCAAGCATGTGACGCTCGAACATACGCTGCGACTACAACGGGCTCCGGCTCTATATGATTATATCATACAGGAGCAGCTCGTATCGATTCGTCTAAGTTACTTCCTCTTCTAAGCGATGACAAAACGCGCCGCCAAGACTGGTTTCCGAGAAACCGCGACCGGGCTGGAGATTACCGTCTCGCTGAAGCAAGGCGGACCGCCGGAGCTGCTTGAAAGTTTGACTGCCGCCGTTCTTGCCTTTCCGACTCAAAAGGTGTTGGTCGATCTCTCGCAACTGACGGAGTTAGACAGCCTCGGAGCATCGCTGCTCAGCGAACTGCATGTCCGTTCGCACACCGCAGGCAAAGACATTGATTTAATTGGCGGGAATGAGGCAGTCGAGCGGGGACTGGATCGCTTTTTCTTCCCAGCTCCAGCGTTCCGTTCGGAGAGAGTTGCCGCTGATCCGTTAGCCGCGATTGGCAGCGGGGCAGTTTCGATCTGGGAGCAGGCCGGGGATCTGTTAGTGCTGACTTCCGAGACTGTTTACTGGACGATTGTGTCGCTCTGGAAGGGAGAAGGACACCGCAAGGGAGCCATCACAGCGCAGGCTCTCGCAATTGGAGTCGGCTCGCTGCCGATCGTGGCGTTGATCTGTTTCCTGATCGGGATCGTGTTAGTGATGCAATCGGCCAGTCTGCTGAAACAGTTTGGCGCCAACATCTTTATCGCCGACGGATTGGTGTTGGGGATGTTCTCGGAAATGGGGCCGCTGATGACGGCGATACTGTTGGCTGGTCGGTCGGGAGCTTCGATTGCGGCGGAAATCGCGACGATGACCGTGACGGAGGAGATAGACGCGCTCGAAACATTAGCGCTCAACCCAATCCGATTCATTGTCGTGCCGAAAGTGTGGGGAATATCGCTCACGATGCCGCTGCTTTCAGTGATCGCCTCGGTGGTCGGCGTCTTTGGTGGATTTATGATCTCCATCCTGACGCTCGACCTGACTCCTTATGCTTTTCTCGTTGAGGCGATGGAGGCGTTGCGGGCGAAGGACCTCATCACCGGGATGATAAAGAGCCTCGTGTTTGCATGGCTCATTGTGATCTTGTCAGCCTACTTTGGATTTCGAGTGAAGGGCGGCCCTGAGGCTGTTGGCAAGGCGACGACTCAAGCGGTGGTGGCGGCGATCTTCGCCGTGATCGTGGCGGACGCGGTGTTGGGTCTGGTGTTTTACCTGTAGGAAGCTCGATGGACTACCCGGTTATCTACGAAGTGGATCGAGATGGCGTCATCACACATGTGAACGACGCATGGAATCACTTTGCGCGAGAGAACGACTCTCCTAATCTGATCGCAGATGAAGTGATCGGATCCAAGCTGGCAGATCATATCTCATCGATCGAATTGAGGCATCTCTTTCAGGCTGTATATGAAAGAGCACGGATCGAGGAGACGTTTATCACACTTCCATTTCGTTGCGATTCTCCTGACACCGAACGTCTCCTTGAGATGCGAATCACTCCCTTGCAAACCGATGGGCTTCAGTTTACGATCAATCCTATCTCACTGTCAACGCGCGAGCCGATTCACTTGCTTAATATGAATCTTGACCATTCACATGGGCTGATTTCGATGTGCAGTTGGTGCAAGAGTATTCAGGTAAAGGAGAATCAATGGGAAGAACTCTCTGCGGCGATCAAGGACTTGGGTATTTTCGAAACGTCTGAATTGCCGCGTATAACACACGGAATTTGCAAGCCTTGCGGTGAGAAGTTTCTAAGGGAAGGATTAACCGCCTGACTTCAACCGAGACAACCCCCCTCGCCCGCGCGATTGACCTGACCGCCAAGTACGGCGAACGGACAATCCTTGAAGGCGTGTCGCTCGACATCATCCCCGGCGAGATACTCTGCATTCTCGGCGGATCGGGATGCGGGAAGACGACGCTCCTGAAACACTTCATTGGTCTTAATCGGCCTTATGCCGGATCAATCGAGATGTTCGGGAAGGAGTGGGAGAGTTTGGGTGATGAGGAGCGCCAGACGATGCGGCAGAAGATCGGCGTGCTGTTTCAAGCTGGAGCACTCTTAGGATCTAAAACGCTCGGTACGAATGTCGCCATACCGCTTGAAATGCATACCAATCTGTCGGAAGCGGTGATCGAGCGCGTAGTACGGTTGAAACTTCATCAGGTCGGTCTCGACCACGCAGTTGACCGTTTACCGGCGGAGCTTTCGGGGGGGATGCGCAAACGGGCGGCGTTGGCGAGAGCGCTGGCGCTCGATCCGTTGCTGCTCTTCTGTGACGAGCCGTCAGCCGGGCTTGACCCGATGACGTCAGAGAATCTTGACAAGCTGCTTCTCAGTCTCCGTGACGGACTCGGATTGACCGTCGTCGTGGTAACGCATGAAATCGCGTCCATCAAGCGGATTGCAGATCGAATCGCGTTCCTCGACAAGGGGAAGTTAGTCTTTACGGGATCGATAAAGAAGGCGATCGAATCGAAAATCAAGCCGGTGGTGGAGTTCTTCGGGGCGGAGGGGGGAGAAGTGAAAAGTGAAGAGTGAAAGTTATCTCCATCACTACTGTCAACCCGCCGTGGTTGACAGGGTAATTTATTGAATATGTGCAATATCTGCCAACCACGGCGGGTTGGCAGTAGTGATGCGTCGCGATGACCAACTTATTCTCAGACAGGCTCCTTCGTGATTGACGTTTGCCCTTTCTCCTCTATCGCATTTTGTATCCTAATCCTCTTCTGAAAGTCGCCCTAATTCGCTATATTAACTCTTTAGTTTAAATTCTTCATCCTTTTACATAGCAACTAATGCCTCTTCCGATCGTCGCCATTGTCGGCCGCCCGAACGTTGGCAAGTCAACTCTGTTCAACCGGATCGTCAAGAAACAGCTCGCGGTGGTCGATCCAACCCCGGGAGTCACCCGAGACCGCAACTACGCCGAAGCGGAGTGGGCCGGCGTTCGCTTCACGCTGGTCGATACCGGCGGGTATATTATGCCGAGTGAGAGCGACGCTCTTGCCGCCGCCGTTCGAGAACAAGCCTTGATCGCCGCCGATGAAGCCGACCTGATTCTCTTTCTGGTTGACGCACAAGCAGGTTCCTCCGAAGTTGAAACCGAGTTGGGCCGGATTATCAATCGCAAGAAGGCGAAAGCGATGCTCGTCGCCAACAAGGTTGACGATTCGACTCGGTTAGCGCTCGCTTGGGAGCAGCCGCAAATGGGCTTTGGCGCTCCGTTCCCAGTCTCTGCTCAAACCGGCTTCCAAGTTGGCGATATGCTGGATGAAGTCATCGCGATTCTAAAGAAAATCCAGCCATATGCGCCGCCAGTAGAATATGAAGAGATGCTATCTTTGGCGATCATTGGAGCGCCAAACAGCGGGAAGTCTTCGCTGGTGAACCGATTGGTAGGAGCAGAGCGAATGGTCGTCTCGGACATCCCCGGAACGACTCGCGACGCGATCGATACGATAATCCAGTACCACGGGCAGTCGATCCGGCTGGTTGATACAGCAGGTTTAAAGAGGAAGCGGTACGGACAGGAAGGGATCGAATTCTACACGACGCTGCGGACAATCCGGGCATTGGAAAGATGCCACGTTGCAGCGGTGTTGATCGACGCCGAGAAGGGTATGACGACCGGCGATATCAAACTTGCACAGATGGCGGCGGACGCGGGAGTGGGAGTGATTATCTGCGTGAATAAGTGGGACGCTGATGATCGACCGGAAGGGCTGGCAGAAAAATGGCGGCTGGATTGGAACGATAAGACGCCGCAACTCACCTGGGCGCCTATGCTGTTTATTTCCGCTCTCAGCGGGCGGAAAGCGATCTCGGTTATCGAAGAGGCGCTGGTTGCCAAGGAAGAGAGAGAGCGACGCATAGTGACGTCGGAACTCAACGAGACGATTGTACCGTTGTTGCGCAGAACTCCTCCACCGGCGATCAAAGGGAAGTATATTCGAGTGAAGTACGTGGCTCAGGTAGAGACGCGACCGCCCAAGTTCGCCTTCTTTTCGAGCCATGCGAATCTGGTTCCGGAGAATTATCGGCGGTTTACTGAGCGTCTGATCAGAGAGCATTATAAATTCAAAGCAACCCCTATTGTAGTCGAGTTTCGGAATAAGTGACGCTCATATTCTAATAGATGGTAAACGAAGTATTGAGGTTGATAGTATTAACCAAGTAGCTCAAGCAAATTATTGTCTTCTTGGATCGTCATTCCCGCGAAGGCGGGAATCCAGACAACTCCCCCAATGACAACTGCTTGACTGGATTCCCACCTTCGTGGGAATGACAATCCGACTGCAACTTGTAATCCGTCTTCTGTAATAGCAGCACTCAAATACAGTTGAAATAGATACTCAACTCGGGTATATTAGCCCGGATATAACCAACGTCAATCGCTGAGGAATCAATGAAAAGATTCGCATTCGCTGCACTGGCGCTTGCAATTCTGGTCGCCGGTTGCGCGACCATCCTTTCAGGGACGAAACAGGAAGTATCAGTCAGTACAACCCCTCCCGGAGCTGAAGTTCAGGTCAAGACGAACGGAGGACTCACGGTCTATTCAGGAACTACGCCGGCAAGTTGCCGATTGCCGAGAGGCAGGGAGTACCTCGTTTCTATCAAGATGGAAGGATACAAGGAGCAGGAGTTGTACATCAGTCGCGAATTCAACGCCTGGTTTATCGGCAATCTCCTGTGCGGAGGCGTGTTAGGTATGGTAATTGACGCAGTGGACGGCGCGATGTGGAATCTCGATCCGGACGCGATCCATATTGAACTGGTCAGAACCTTGACCGACGGGAGGATTGGCACATACGCCGTCATCGGGGCGATCGATGATCAGGGGCAGCTTAGAACGATCGCGATCCCAATGATTCCGGTGAGAGGGTAAGGAGCTTGCTGTCTCTCCCGCGAAGGCGGGAATTTTCATGGTACTGCGCCCCACCACGGAATATGAAAATAGTGACAAGGAGGATGGGCGTCCCTGCCCGTCCAAGCAGACCGAACTCAAATCAAGGACGGGCAGGGACGCCCATCCTCCTTGTTACCGGGTTTATTTTCTGAGAAATGACAGAACTTTGAATATGGCGAACTCTCTGAGATTCACGCTTATAATCGCGTTCGCAATGTTAATGCAAACAGAAGAATTGCGAGCAGATGCGTATTCTTCGAACGATTCCAAACCGGCGCCCGGATTTTTCCGGGCGCCGGTTCTCTCTATGATTCATTATTATCAGACGCGAATCTCACCTAACTCCATCCAGCGATGCCCGTTTGAAACATCGTGCTCGCACCTTGCAGAAGAAGCGGTGCAGCGGTACGGTGTGATGAGAGGGTTGATCCGAACAATTGACCGGTACTATTTCCGCGAGAACAAACAGGCGTTTGCGATTTATGAGAGAGTGGATGGGGGCGACGGCAGGCTGCTACTCGACGATAGCGCCTTTTTGAATTCGAAGGGCGAACTGCCTGAGCAGAGCATCCGACCTAAAGCGGTGAGTGAGAAATCCGAGCGCATCGTCGATTCTCGAGTGACCGCGGGGCTGAACGAAGCGCAATTGCTCGACTGGGCGAATCAACTCTATGATCAACAGGAGTACCAAGACGCTGGATTACTATATGGACGCATCGAGAAGTGTGCTAATAATCTCTCATTAATACGAGCATGCAGGCAGAAGCGCGCCAGATGTCTGATGAAGGAACGCAGATTCATCGATGCAGTCTCGGTCGCGTCGCTGACCTTGGGGGATTCTATGGCAAGTGAAGCGGAACGTTCTGGAGCGGAATCGCTGATTGCCTATATCTATATGCAACAACGAATCTTTCCATTGGCGGAGACTTACTTTCGAAAGGCAGTTGCTGGCGACCCAAGCGGGATCGCAACCGCTGGTTTAGGGATGGTTGCTTTGGAAGAAGGGAACTGGGAGAAGTCAGATTCGATTCTCAGACTGTTTGAAGAGAAAGAATTATCTAAAGCAGACTTTTTAGCAGAATGGAGAAAGAGTACCGAATCCAGTCGTAATCTAAAATTAAAGAGTCCGTTGTTGGCGGCGTCGATGTCGGCGGTGGTTCCGGGGTCAGGGCAACTCTATTGCCAGCATCAGTTTGACGGCTCGCAAGCGTTTGCCTTCGTAGCGGTCTTTGCCTACGCGACGTACATGGCTTACCGTTATGAATCGACCTTCCACAAACCGCGAGTAGGGACCGTAATCGGGGGGAGTCTGACGTTGGCATTCTATGCCGCGAACGTCTGGGGGGCGAGGCAGACAGCGATTTACCGGAATATGCGAATACGGGATGATGTTTGTGCGCCGATGAGGGTGAAGTATGGGGAGTTGTTCGAGTAGGAATGCAGTCTGAGGAAGAATGCGAAAGGGCGATCAGTCGGTTGACTGATCGCCCTTTTTCTTTTGAAGCCTATCGGACAGGCGGGGACGCCTATCCTACTATTCCGTCACCGGCGGAGCGGCGACGGCTGCGCAAAGGGGTTTATCGGATCAGGGTCAGTTTCTGAATCTGGATTTTACCCGCCGATTCGAGCTTGAGCATATAGAGACCCGATGCGAGCTGTTCGCCGTCGAGCGCGACTTTATGAAGCCCGGCTTTGCTTTCGCCTTCGAAGAGGTTCATCGCCACACGCCCCGAGAGATCATAGAGTTTTAAAGAGGCGAAAGCGCTCTTTTCAAGCGAGAATTTGATCGTGGTCCTTCCATTGAATGGATTCGGCCAGACCGGATTCAATCCAAAGGTGTATGGATTCACGAATTTGTCTTTATCAATGTCGTCCGGAATAACGACCAGACGGAAGGGGAAGTTGCTCCCTACAACCTGTGCGCCTGACACTGCCTCGACCCACCACGTTATCGGACGATCAAAGCTTATTGGCAGCCCGAGAGTGTCGGGAGCCAGCGTGATCGTGGTGTCTGAGATCAACGGCAAGTTGACCGATTGATCGCCAACCGCCATGAAGAAGCGGTAGCGAACAGTGTCGAGATCGTTTGGGTCGTCGGTCGGCTGCCAGGCAAAGGTGACCGGCGGAAGATCCATGATCCAGTCGTACATCGGCAAGGCTTGAATAGTGTCGCCGTCCACCGGGGCGACCAGCCCGAATGGAGCAGGATCTTGTTCGCCCATGACGTTAAGCCCCACATCGAGGATCATCAGATTGTCGTCGGCGTTATGCTCGAAGCGCATCATTCCGGTGAATAACGTATCCGGCAAACCAGCGGTAAAGAGGGATAGCGTGAAGTCGTGAGCTTCGCCGGTCTGAAGCAATCCTTCATAGCTGTCAAGCTCCATCCAATCCTTACGCGCGTCGAGCTGATAGATGAACACCCTATCGCCGCCGAGTGCGCCGGAGATATTCGGGATGGTCATGAAAACCCAGGAATAGACGTCGTATTGATTGGTGATAAAACCGCCTTCGACGCCGGTAGATCCCTGCGGCATCGCCAGACTTCTCACCATCATGGTGTCGCCCGTCGCAGTGTTCATCTTGTAAACTCGAGGCGGAGTTTCCTGATTGACAAAGGTTGTGATGTAGAGGTTGTAACCGTCCGGATCTTCCGGCCAGTAACTTAGACCATAAAGTCGCAAGTTTTTACGGCGCAAAGTGTCAACGACCTCGCCGTTGAAATCGTAAGCGTAGATATCAGTAGTCGTTCCAGATACCCAGAGTAAGCCTTGGTCGGTATCGTAGGCGATATTGTTACACGGATTGAGATGCACTCTCCAAGAGGCGATAAGTTCGCCCTCGGTAGTCATGCCGTAAACCATTGTATCGCCGCTGCCCCAGAGGAGGCTGCCGTCCCAATCGAGGTCTCTCATCCCATAGCGCGAATGACACGGCTGTTCAAACTGCCGGATCAGGTTGCAATCGCGATCAACGACATAGATCTGGCTGGAATCGTGTCCGGCTGCGCCGGCGAGATAGAAGTAGTTATCGGCAAAGACTGCCCCTTGAATGCGGTCGTCATTGATAGTATCTCCAACCGCATATTCCAAGCGAAGCGCCCATGGAGGCGCGTCGGCGTTTCCGGGAAGCCGTTTTTCCGCTTTCCAGTTCAGCGGTCCATTGCCGGTGTTGATGAGCTGGAAGGGAATTTGGATACTCTGGCCGGGTTCAAGGCTGGCGCCGAGATTTTCGTTTGAAATGCTGAATTCCGGATGCAGCAAGTTGAAACTGATTTCAAGCGTGCTGTCTTCAGCGACAAAGTTATCGAAGAGCGTCGAGTCGTTGTACCCTATCTTCCGACAGGTGATGTTGAACGGAACCTCAGCCAGCGCATTCTGGATCTGCCAGTAGCCGTTTTCGTCGCTGTAATCAATGAAACCGTGCTCAGTGAATACAATCGCATTCTCAATCGGCATGCCGGTCGCCGCGTCTGTAACCCAGCCTTCCAAAGTTCCAGCGCGGAACTTCGGCGAAGTGGAGAAGAGAAGCGCGCGCCGCGCTTGGAGCGGCGCCGACGTCACGGGATAGGAATTGTTCCAGGCGTAGGAGATCCCAGTATCGCCATTGGGGCTGGATATACCGACGGAAGCGAACGGCGAATCTTGCTGCCACGCTTGATCGGGACCTGCAGCCAGTGAGACCGTTTTGTACTGGATGATGATGTTCGGATCGCCGGATTCTGTAATCCAGACGTCTTTGTCCAGAATGATCACCTGGAAGGTGAGATCGTTCTGACCTTGAGCGTGCCGGACTCGCGACCATTCGACGATGAAGCGTGCGTCCTCCTCGTCATAGTAAGTATAAACTCGTCCGTTCTGACCGAGAGCGAGCCTATCCCAGTAAGGCGCGATCATTCCAACTCCGCCCCCGACGGCGCGGTCAAGCGGCCAATTATTGTAGTTGACGGCGAGACGCTGACTACCCATACTGATATAGCCGTTCGTGGCGACGGTGATAGAGTCGTATTCGTAGCCATAGAACCGAGTCAGGAAGGGAAGAGCGATAACCAGGGCTTCTCCGATGTCGTTCGGAGATTGGCCGCGGAAATTCAACTGATCCCCTTCATAGTCTGCTTCTCCGTCACGAGGATCGATTTCTACCCAGTCATATTCCGGCGCGATGTCCCAATTGGTATCGGTGTCATCGAAGCAGATATAGCCGTACTTGTCAGGGCCTTGAGGGGCCAGTGCACGCGGTTCCATTACCTGAAGATCGAAGTAGGTAGTATCCGTGAATCCGGCGTTATCGTCGAGTACAAGCATCATCTTGGTCTTGGAACCCGGAACAACCACTCGGTTGCCGCTTAGGGTAAACCGGTTGCCTTCGACGCGGGCGGTTTCTCCCGAACGGATCTCTGGATAAGTTACATTTTCCCCAATTACGGTGACGCCGATACCGAGGTTGCTCAGGCGGGCAGTCAGCGCAGGAGCGTCAACCGAGCCGATGTTAACAATTTCGATATCGATCTGAGCAATCGAATCGGGGATAATGCTGCCTGTAACGACGCGACGGAATTCGAGATGCGGAGCGTGGGGCTCCAGTTTAATGGCGGAAAGCCATGTTCGGTCGCCGCTTTGGAATTCGACATTGATAACAGGTCGCAGTAAAGGACGGCTGACGCCATCGGGGCAATCAGGCCGGACAACGACCGGAACGCGCATATCGCCTTCAGCTTCGTCGCCCGGGTTAAGATTGCCGAACGAGACAGTGACCGGATCGAATTCGAGGAAGGGAGAACCGGTGGTAACATTGGCTGTGACGTCGTTCAGCGCCTCCGAAGTTCCAGTGTTGACGGCAGTGAGATGCAAGTCATAACGTTCGCCCGGATTGATGTATTCGTCGCCGTTACCTGCTACTTCCGACATCACCCATGAGGCGACGTCAAGGCCGGATGCGGACGCGCCGATTTCAACGTCGTCGAGGAACGGCTTGATGTCGCGACCGGAGACGGTGACATACATATTCGTTCTGTTGATGAATTGAACGTCGTCTCCGAAAACGAACTTGGCATAACCGTCGGCGTCGCTTTTCATCGTCCAGCTCTGCATATTGGCGTATGCAGCGTAGTTAGCGTTGTCAGCGGCGGGCATGTTGCCCGGGAAGTAGAGCGTGACGTCAGCGCCAGCGACCGGTTCGTCGTCTCCGTCCCTCAATACCCGGACGTCAACACGACGGGTGGTCGCCGCAATATCCTGCGGAAACTCCGCATGAACCCGACGGGGAACGCCGATCCATGGTTGAATGCCGGGATCGCCATAATACATGATGTCGGTCGGGATACATGCAAACGACCCATAGAAGTTTGGTATATATGTAGTTGGCGCGATCACACCCTGCAATCTTGACCAGCCGTAAGGCAGGTCTTTCAGCAGGAATCCGTTCACCATTTCGAGCCAGACAATGTTGTTTGGGCCGGTTCCGAGATTACCCCATCCGGTTGTAGCGGCGACAGGACCTCGAAGGTGTCCGCCGTCTCCGGCGCGGATCATATGCCAGCATGACCATTCGTGGTGTCCTGCGACGTCCATATCGATCGGGAATTTGGTGTTGTCGTTAACGCCCTGCATCCCGCCTCGGTAGTGGTAGTTCTCGGCCCGGCCGGCCATCATGCTGACGCCGTCGTTGAGCTGACGAGTAATGAAGGGGCCAACGCCTTCGCCTTGACTCTCGACGCGATCGGGATCTTCGTAGTGTCGGACATCGGTGAAGCCGAGCTGTCTGAATGCGTTAACAGCCCACCTTACCGTCGTATGTAGCGTGATATGCCACGATCCAGACCAATGCTGTCCATAAACAGCGGCGCGGCTGAACCAGGCGGTGTCTGCCCCATTCTGCCCAAATGTTGGTTCAACCTCGTAGGCGCGGGTTTTACCCCAATTCAATTCCATCAAGGCGCGTGAACCTGCCGCCCATCTCGAGATAGCTACGTCGGCGTAGAGGTCGTTCTGACCGTCCATACAGGCGTGGCTGTAATCGAAGTGGTTGCCTTGATTGCCATTCCAGCAGACAGTGCCATGCGGAGAGGGGACAATCCAGCCTCCTCCTCCGACGTCGTCATACGATTCGTGATCGCCGATCAGGAAAATGAAGTCGAAGGGATCTATGTCATTATCGACATAGGCATCCCAACGCTCTTGAATGGCCGCTTTTACGCGAGCTTCCTGACCGGAGGTTGCGGCTTGTTGAGAAAGGTTCAGGATCTCCACCTTGTAACCCTGCTTGCGCCGCCACTCGATAAAGGGTTGCGCGTATTGGAGGCAGCTTGGGTGGGTTACAACGAGATAATGTCCGAGGTATGCAGGCGGCAGATCGCGATCAGGATCGTCCCGGCCTACTTCATCCCCGTTGATCGCCAAGCCGCTGATGAACTTCTTGAAAATCTGGCTGCGGTTGCGACGGATAGGATGAAGCGATGGATTAACCGGAGCTTCGTCAGTATATCGGATCTCGGCGTTGATATTATCGTTGAAGATGTATTCGCGGTTGACCGCGTCGTATTGGACGGGATAGGTAGTAATGCGGACCAGACGGACGCCGCGGATCAAGAACGGTTCTGACATCTCGGCGACTCTGGCCGGGAAGACGCCGTTATCGTCCTGATCGAACGAGGAGGCTTCCAGATGGTGATGATTGGCGTCGCTGCACCCGTGGATGCTGCAGGAACTTGCAGGCGAGAGATGTGGATCGGAATCGGTGCAGATAAGCGGCTCGCGCTCGGCTTTCACGATTCTGGGCGTCGAAGACTGAACCGAGAGTTCAAGCCCGGCTTGCGGAGAAACGACGACGATGCGCGTTACTGCAGGAAGAACCGGCTTGTCTTTTTGGATCGTGTAGCCTTCTTCCGGCAGGGTGAAAGCGTCTCGCGGCGCGCCGTCTGAATCGTTGACGCTGATTTCGAGATCTCTGGCGTTGAAGGCGAGAGAAATCGAAGCCGACGAAGACGTCAGCGTGACGTGCTGATTCTTAACTTGATTAGATTCGACTGCGGCTGAGGCGAACGAAGTCAGACACGCAATCAAAAACGAAATACAAACAAATTGGCGCATTTGGATCCAGTCCTTGTTTGAATTGGAAAGCGACTATTGAAATGTCGGACGGATTTACAACATAGAGTTGAAATCGAGAAGGGCGTAAGAGAGCGGGTTTTACTATGGCGCGAAATTGCGAGGTTCAGGCGCCAGGAACTCTGATTCGTTTCTTATACATTGAATTGCGAACAATATGCCTCTTCAGCCCGAGTCAGTAGAAACCTCATTGTGCGAAGGTATCCGATTATTTACAGCAAACTTCATTCCTGAATGGCAAGCATATGAGTAGCGCTAAATAGAACGATTTTACTCAAGAAAATAGAGTGAGTCTGCAATAATTTCACACTCAATGCAAAATTCTTATAAAGATAATGGAAGTGTTGGTTCGAGACAAGTGATGTAGAGCAGCATTAAGGAAAGAGTGGCTTGTTTTTTCGTTTTAACGTGAAGTCTTTCGGCGCTGGAATTCAATCTAATCGGTCAAGTCGTATCTTTATTGTCCGATAGAGGAAGTCAGGGCAGGCAAGCAGATTATAGTTGCCGTCGGGTCGTCATTTCCGTCTTCTTGGTTGTCCGAGAATAGGTGAATATCGTGACGCATCTCTACTGTCAACCCGCCGTGGTTGACAGTCTAAATCAATGTATATGTGCGATATCTGTCAACCACGGCGGGTTGACAGTAGGGATGGGGACCAAGCTTCGCTTCTCGGACAGGCGCTTTCGCGGGAATTGTCATAATGACAATCCGACTGTAATTCTAACCTGACCAAAGTAATAACAGATAGTTCGAATGTCACCAATTAAGGCGGCTGCAAAGCGCATCGATTCATCGATGCGACAATCGGCAGCCGCATCTCTATTTCGACGCATCGCGCCCTCAGCGGCTCACCGCTACGTCTCTTTTGCCGCGTTAGGCGGGATGGTCGGATCGTTCCTCGGCTTCGGCGAAGTCATTGCGCGGAAGTCGCTTGGCGCGAGTGGATTTGCGATCACCATGCTGACGATGCTTGCGCCGATCGCGAGCCTTTCGACGCTCTGGTGGGCGAGGCTTTTGGTAGGGCGGAGTCAGGCCATGCTGGTGATGCTGGTCGGTTCGGTCGGCGTTCTGGCTTTGGCGAGCGGTTTCTTTCTCACTCGCATCGAGCACTTGCTGTTGATCTACCTGATCTACTTTTCGTTTGTCAATGGATTATACGGGCAGGCCGAGAACCGGGTGTTGCAGCAGCACATTCCTTCGAATAAGATCGGCAGGACTTTCGGATTGGGACAGTCGCTGGCGCAAGGGAGTGCGGCGCTGGTGTCGGCGGGGGCCGGGTATTACATGGATCACATACCGGCGGGCTATCAGCATCTCTTTCTTGCTTCTGCAATTATTGCACTGATGGCGATGGCCTTGTTCGCATCTATAAAGACGACTACCGGCACACCTGAGCAGAAAGCGCATATTGACCGTGACTTCATTTTATCGCCACTCAAGAAGATGGTGAAGATATTGAAGGAGCGTAAAGATTTTCTTCGGTTTGAGATGTCGTTTATGCTCTACGGAATTGCTTTCATGATGCTGCTCCCGGTAGTTCCGCTCTATCTCGTGGACGACTTGCATTACGGATATAGCGAAATCGGCGTCGCTCGTGGAGCGATCACTCAGTTAGTGATGATCGGGGGTGTGCCGTTATTCGGCCGTATCTTCGACCGGACGACTCCGCACCGGCTGGCGGTCTGGGTGTTTGCCGCATTATCGATTTATCCGCTCTCACTCTTGGCCGCATTGCCGCTCGAAGGCGTCATGCGTACCGCGATGGTCTATTTCTCGTTTGCGTGGTTTGGTTTGACAATGAGCGGTCTGACGGTGCTTTGGAGTCTCTCTTCCATTCGTTTTTCGAGTGGAGAAGATTCAGGTATTTTTCAGTCTATCCATGTCGCGGCCACTAGCATCCGCGCCTGTTTTGCGCCATTGCTCGGATTTGCCGTAATGACGCTGTTCGGGAAGAGCGCAGCAATGCTCGCGAGTGCAGCAGTGTGGATAATTGCTGGCGCTTCGGTTGTATTCTTGAGGAAATACGATATGAAGTCTGGCGCCTACCGGTCGCTTAGAGCGAGAAAAGAGTAGAAGGGATCCATGTGCAGGGCGACATATCGATTCAAGCTGGAGAACGTGAAGAAATCCGAGTTCTCCTATCTGAGATGACGCAGAGTTTGATCTGAATTTCAAGCCACATACACGACACCCCGGTTTGAAGACAGCCCTCGTCGCGACGCTCTGCTATGGAGCTGCGGCGGGGATTGTCAGCTCTATACTGAATAATTATCTGGCGGATGTTCATAATCTCGGCGCTGCGGCTCGAGGATGGCTTGAGTTGCCGCGTGAGCTGCCCGGCTTTCTGATCATGTTCGTTGCCGGCGCCTTACTGATCGTGATGCGTGAGACTCAGATGGCTGCGGCGGCGATGATATTCACTCTCATTGGCGCGATAGGGCTGGGATACTATTCTCCCGGAGCAGCGTTGCTGACAGTCTGGATTGTGATCTACTCACTCGGAGATCATATTATCTTTGCGGTTGAAGGGACGATCGGCTTAAAGCTCGCGACAAGCGGAGGAGAGGGGAAACGGCTCGGGCAATTCGGTGGCGCGCGAAATCTCGGGACAATCGTCGGAGTTGGGTTAGTCTTTGGATTATCGAGGCTGTTGGGAGATCGTTACGACATTTTCTTTGCGCTATCGGCGTTCTGGGCGCTCGTGGCGGGCGTACTCTACATGCGGCTGAAAACGGGACATGCAGACGTTCCATCTAAACGGATCGTAGTGAAGAAGAAATATGGACTCTTCTATGCGATCAGCGCGATTTTTGGAATCCGTAAGCAGATATTTCTCGTGTTTGGCGCATGGGTTTTGGTGTCGTTGCATGATGTGTCCGTTTCGACAATTGCTTTGCTTTACTTCATTGCTGCTACCTTAGGCGTTGTGATGAGGCCCCTGCTGGGAGAAGTAATTGACTGGCTGGGCGAGAGGATTGTGCTCGCGGTGGATGAATTGCTTTTGTTGGCGATTTGTCTCGTTTACGCTTTTGCGTCTGACTTGCTATCAGCTCCTTACGACCTGTGGCTCCTCTACGGGGCCTACATCGCCGATAATGTGCTCTTTGCTTTAAGAGTGGCGAGAACCACATATCTGAAGAAAATTGCTGACGATCCATCGGACATTACGCCGACAATTTCGATGGGGATCACAATTGATCACGCGGTCGCAATGACGCTCCCTGCCTTTTCCGGGTTTGTCTGGGAGGCATGGGGATTTCGCTGGGTGTTTCTTATGGCCGGGGCGCTGGCTCTGGTCGGTTTCTTCCTCTGTTTAAGGATACGCATTCCAACCCGTGAAGTCTCCACCGCTTGAGGTTCTCCAAACATTACACGCTTCGTTCGTATCATAATAGACATCATTGAGTTGTTTGATAAACTCTAATAGATCGATAGGACGGGGCTCCGTACCCGTCCGTTTAAGCACAAATAGTTTGGACGAACGGGTGCAACGCCCTATTCTACCGGATAAAACGCCCGATTTATAGGCTTTTCAAGAGACTTATTGTCCATCAATCATTTCAATAAAAACACAAGGGAGTAATCTCATGGCAGTTCGAACAGGCAACGCAGTATGGGAAGGGGATCTGAAGGCAGGGAAGGGCAAATTGAAACTCGGCAGTGGAGCGTTTGAAGGCGCTTACAACTTCCCCTCGAGATTTGAAGAAGGTCCCGGAACCAATCCGGAAGAATTGATTGCGGCGGCTCACGCGGCATGCTTCTCGATGGCTTTCGCGAATATGCTGTCGCTGGCAGGATTCGTACCGAAGAGCGTCGAAACAACCGCGAAGGTCACACTCGCACTGACGCCCGCCGGTCCGGTGATTGGGCCGATTGAGTTGGTGAATTCCAGCTCAGTGCCGGGTATCTCGAACGAGAAGTTTCAGGAGATTGCCGCCGCCGCCAAGACCGGTTGTCCCGTCTCCAAAGCACTCGCCTCAGTGGAAATCAAACTGGACGCGAAGTTAGTGTAAATTAGCGATCTGGTATGATTCCCAAGAAAAGAGACCCGGTGACAAGGAGGATGGGCGTCCCTGCCCGTCCAAGCAGACCGAACTCAAATCAAGGACGGGCAGGGACGCCCATCCTCCTTGTCACTATTTCAAATTCCATGATGGGGCGTAGTACTAAAACAATTCTAACGAAAGCGGTCAACCTCAGAGGATTGACCGCTTTCGTTTTTTACAGCCGAACATGGTGAATTGGTAAAATAATCGCAGCGTTGACTATCCTATTTCAGCAGCAATACACCTCGCTTGGCGGAACCGAAACTACTCTCGACGCTTAGGAAGTAGTATCCGCTGGAGATCATTCCGGCGCTGTTGCTTGCGCTGAATGCAACGCGATGAGTTCCGGCGTCCCTTATGCCGAGGGGTTGTTCCACGACCATCCTTCCGGCGAGATCGTAGAGAACGAGCTTAACATCCGAGCTTCGCGGCAGGCTGAATCCGACGACGGTTGAACCATTGAACGGATTCGGGTATGCAGACGTCAGGTGAACGCTCTGTGGAACCGGAGCAGGTTCGTCGGTTGCGGGAGGCGCGGACATCGGGCCGGATTCAACGGCAAGTCCGATAGCTCCGGAATTCTCACCGGCGACAATATAGAGTATCCGTTTATCGCCGCGCCACTCGAACATCCGCCCGCCGAGGAGCATTGCTCCGGCCTCCCAACCTTCCGGATCGGCTATAAGTATTGAACCGCCTGCTTCCATACCGCGATGGCGCTCCATTGAGAGATCATTCCCGACATCGACGAGGCCGAGCCGACCCTGGAAGTCCATCGAAAAACCACCATAAAGCAGCTTTATACCATCAGGAAGTAATGCTACATCAGGCGAGAAGCAGACGAAACCGTCGAAATCTTCAGCGTTCATTGTCGGTAGTAGAGCGGGCTGCGGCGCGAGTTGCCAGTGAACGAGATCAACCGAGTATGCGGTACCGAGCGCCACTGGCCCCTGTTCGAGTGACGATGCAAACCCACAGTGCGTAACTCTGCCATCAAAGAAAAGCGTGAGATTGCCGATTGGAAATAGCTCAGCAGCCCAACCCCCAGCAACAATACTCGGCTGTTCATCGACTGCCCAGCTAATGCCGTCCTGACTCGTCGCTCTACCGATAGTTGCGACGTCTTCAATGTCAATCCCGAGCAGCATCATCAAGTATCCGTTGCGCGTCTGCATGACTGCCAGTCCCTGAAAACCGGTGGAAGCCCAGTCTGGCAACCGACCGGATATAACTGGCTCAGGATTTTTCGTGAAGTTTTCTCCGCCATCAGCGCTCCAAGCGTATCCGACTCCCAAAACGCCGGAAGTGTCCATAGCCTGCCCACCGATGTACCATGTTTTCAATGTGTCGTCAACCATTAGTGTGGAGATTCCAAGTATCGCACTTCCATCCCATTCTCCTTCTGTTCCATACAAGACAGGATTGTCGGGGTGTTTTGCCCATTCATGAGGTGGACGGATTGCTAATTCAACCAGGAATGGGAATTGGATGAAGTCGGCGGTATCGAAACTGCATGTAGCAGCACACTGAAGGATAATCGATCCCATCGTCGGAGCATCCATCGGGAGTGAAACCCGAAACGGTGTACGTCCGGGACGTTCATCATGTGCAGGGATATCGGGGTAGGCGACATTGCCTTCGGGCTCGACAGTTACGTCAAGGTCGCCGTTATAAGAAGCGCTGAGCGCCACCGTGCTTGCGTCCTGCCGTCCTACATTCCGGATATGAATATTAATCGAAGCTGTTTCACCGGGTTCAAAGAAGCCGTCGCCGTTTCCTTCCTCAACGTCGGAAAACTCGATCTCACCGGCCAATAGAATAGGTTGATCCGGCTCGACAATATCGAAGTCGCAAACGACATTCTCACCAGAGAAATGGATATTCGATATAGCGACAAAACTTGGGTTGCCGCTATAACTATTGCTGGAAGGAGTTGTTTCAAAACCGAAGCGGTTCTTCACCCGGTCGCCTTGCCAGAGTTCACGGTTTTCTGTGGTTTGATTGAATCCCGGCCATAGGTCGCCATCGTCGCCCCGGTTTGGGTTCAAGAGGTCGCGATCAGCCGGTCGGGTTCGTTCGCGGTCGAGATTTTCAACATAAAGGCCATCATCGCTCAATCCGGATGCTTCTACAACATCAACCAGTCGGTGAGCGTCATCTTCATTACTCCATTGAGTTTCATCTATGTGAAGGATGAGCAAGCCTTCGGGAGCCGGAAAGCCGTAATCGATCTGCCTTCTGGTAAGACCTGCATCAAAGCCGATGTGGCGACGATTCTCCACAAGGAAATACTCCGGGCCTATGTCACCGTCTTGCCAGACGCGATAGACCTCGGCACTGGTTTCGACCGGGGTCACTGTAGCGTCGTTAAGCGAGCCATCGACGTATGTGACGGTCACCCAATCGAGTCTTGACTTCGACCACGCGCACATGTGGGAGGGTGAGGTTCCGAGTGGATCGCCCGGTCTGGCGCACCAACCGCCGCCGCCCATCAGACACCACTCGCCGATGCCTTCCGAAGAGCCGTCAGTATCATAGAGATCGGGCAGACCAATAGCGTGGCCGAATTCGTGACAGAAGACGCCGATGGTTCCATCTTGAGGTTCGATTGTGTACTCGGAGATGAAAACATTATCGAGCTGGAGGCCGGGAATTGACCATTTATGTGACCAGATGTAGTTCACGCCCGCATCGCCGGGGATCGCTTCTGCTCCGGGACCGGCGTGAACTATGAAGAGGGCATCGACGATACCGTCGCCGTTGTTGTCATAGTCAGAGAAGTCAACATCATCATCAGCGCTTTGGATGGCTTGCTCGATCAGACCTTGGACGTTGGCCGGATACTCGCCGTAACCGTTGTCATCCGGTGTGCCAACTTGTCCGTCGGTGTTGCAGTAGTATGTGTATGGTTCAGGTGCGCGATACCAACGAGTAGCGACGCCGTTGGTCGTGAAATCGCCGCTTGATATTTCACTGTAGTAATCGCGCATCGAACCGGTGTAATCAGATGTTGCGCCCGGATGGCGGTATTCACCCTCTGAGAAGAGCATCGATCCAAAATGCTCGGCTGTGTAAGGGTTGTCTTGGTTGGCGAAGTTGGAGTCGTTCTGATTTTCCCATGTATAATCAGGAAAATCGATCAGGATAACGAGGCAATTCCATTCGCCTTCAAGGTTCGGTTCGTCGCGATTCACAATGAGTCTCGACGGTTCGTTCAGACCGGCCGGACGTCTCAGCTCAGGCTTACCTGTAATCGAAGGCATGGCGCCTGCGATGTCGCTGATCAACAATAGGCAGACTATTGCCAGAATGTTTTTGAGTTTTCTCAATTCGATCCTCTATGTTATTTGCGGGGTATCTCTCTTATCCCGCAAAATAATAAATCTTGAACTTGTATCAAAGGGTTGTGTCTTGCAGTGGGGAGTGAGGCGCATGAGTGAGCGATAATCCGCAACCAAAGTGCAACCCGAACTGAGTACGAAGGTCGGGGTGGTATTGATTGATGGTTTGAGAGTTGTCGGATGATCAAATGAGTTTTCTAGCTCAGAATTTCTCTCGACGGTGAGATCTTTCGAAATGGATCAGGATACAATGCTATGCGCTTTACGGCTTGTAATAAGTTTGTGAAAGTTGTACCTTGAACGGTCTGGGGGGAATATCGGAATTGGTGGCGCGATTGTTGCCGATTAGCAGGCGATTGAAACGGCCTCTCCCCCGGATCATTCCTCTTTTTCGAGGCTGATCGGGAACAACATTCTGAGGTCAACGGAGGATTTTTCGTGGCTTATACTTCCATACTCATATTTTTCATTGCCGGCGCAGGCTTGGTGTTCGCAGCGCTGCTGATGAACAAACTGCTCGCTCCTCACGCGCCGAGCCCAGAGAAGGAGACCACTTACGAGTGCGGCGAAATCTCGGTGGGATCGCCTTGGATCCGGTTCAACACCCGTTTCTATGTGATCGCCCTGATATTCCTCGTGTTTGACGTGGAAGTGCTGTTCCTCTTCCCGTGGGCGGTCAACGTGAAGGAGCTTGGCTTGTTTGCCTGGCTCGATATGGCCGTCTTTATTGCCATCCTCGCCGCTGGACTGGCTTACGTCTGGGGGAAGGGCGATCTCGAGTGGGTGAGACCGCGCGGGAGTTCGGCGGGAAGCATGAAAAGTGAACAAGTGGGCAAGTGAGCAAGTGGACAGGTAGTTGAGGCGGTAGGACGGGGCACTGCACTCGTCAACTATAAGAAAACAAGTTAATCGAATATAGAGTATGGGCATCATAGAAGGACGTTACGGCCCGAACGTGGTCATCACGTCATTAGACAAAGTCTTCAACTGGTCGCGCTCACGGTCGCTCTGGCCGATCACCTTCGGTCTCGCGTGCTGCGCGATCGAGATGATGGCGACTTCCGCCTCGCGGTTTGACCTCGACCGGCTCGGTATCTTCTTCCGTCCGACGCCGAGGCAATCCGATGTGATGCTGGTCTCCGGCACTGTCACCGTGAAGATGGCCGAGCGGATCAAGCGGCTCTACGATCAGATGCCCGAACCGAAGTATGTAATCTCGATGGGTTCGTGCGCTAACTCGGGCGGGCCTTACTGGGAATATGGATACCATGTCGTGAAGGGCGTCGATCTCATCATCCCAGTCGATATCTACGTCCCCGGCTGTCCTCCCAGACCAGAAGCCCTGATCGACGGCTTCATGCAGCTTCGCGAGAAGATTATGGCCGGAACCATGGCGAAGAAAGGGCTTAACGTATGACCGTCGAAGATATCTTCGCCAAACTAACTTCGCTTCTCCCAGATTCAGGTCTCGAATTGTTGTCTAATGCTCCCGAAGCGATCATAGTGGTTCCCCGGGATACGATTCGCGAAGTGAGTCTTACTCTTCGCGACGATACGGACTTCGGATTCCAGAGCATGACCTGCCTGACCGGAATCGAAAGAGGTGGGGGATTGGAAGTAGCTTACAGCCTCTTCTCGAACAAGCTGAAAAAACATATCAACCTGAAGGTAAAGGTTAGCTACGAAGATGCGAATATCCCGACGGTAGCGGACATCTGGCGCACCGCCGACTGGCACGAGCGGGAAGCCTTCGATATGTTTGGTTTCACCTTCGTCGGGCATCCCGACCATCGCAGGATGCTCTGTCCCGATGATTGGGAAGGGCACCCGTTGAGAAAAGATTATCAGCCGCCGTTGTTCTTCCACGACATTCCAGTAACGGTCAATGTTCCCGGTGGAACGGCGAGCCCAGCAGTGAGGCCAGGTGCATGACACCTCACATTGTCATTCCCACGAAGGTGGGAATCCAGTCAACTCTAAACAATCTGTTCAGTCGAACGAGTCACGCTTGTCTGGATTCCCACCTTCGTGGGAATGACCGGACAAGGAGCGCGTGAGCATGAAAAACATCCACGACATAGACATCCAATTAGGCCCATCTCCAGACAAGTGGAGCGCACTACTCGATCATATCGAGAGCGTCCATGGCGAGAAGATGGTGTTGCAGATGGGGCCCCAGCACCCTGCCACCCACGGCGTGCTTCGAGTTGAGCTCGAGACCGACGGCGAGATGATCGTCAAAGCCACACCGCACATCGGATACTTGCACCGTTGCTTCGAGAAAGTCTGCGAGAACATGACATGGCCGCAGGTCGTGCCATACACCGACCGACTCGACTATCTCGCCAGCATGAACTGCAACCTCGGCTATGTTCTCGGCGCAGAAAAACTGATGGGGATCGAAGTTTCCGAACGCGTGCAGACCATCCGCGTGCTGGTCAGTGAAATGAACCGGATCGGCAGTCACCTTGTCGCAGTCGGCACATACGGCCTCGACATCGGTGCGTGGACGCCGTTCCTCTTTCTCTTCCAAGCTCGTGAACACCTGCTCGACCTATTCGATGAACTCTGTGGTGCGCGTCTGCTTTACAATTACATCTGGATCGGCGGACTATCGCACGATCTGCCGGATGGATGGTTGAAGAAAGTGCGCGAGTTTATCCCTTACTTCGCTCCCAAGATTCCCGAACTGAACAATCTGCTCTCTTACAACAAGATTTTCATAGAACGGTTGGCGGGCGTCGGCGTCATCAATGCTGACCTGGCGATCAAGTACGGTGTAACCGGCCCGAATATCCGTGGCGCTGGCGTCAAGTGGGATATCCGCAAGGAAGAACCATACTCAGGGTATGAGACCTACGACTTCGACATCCCGGTTGGCAGAGGTGAAGTCGGCACATTAGGCGACTGTTTCGACCGCTACATGGTGCGTGTTCACGAGATGGAAGAATCCATCAAGATCGTCGAGCAGTGCCTCGACCGCCTTGAGAAGATGGAGAAGGACGACGTGAAAGCGGCGATCCCCAAGACCTTCGCCAAAGTGCCGTTGGGTGAACTCTACTTCCGCACCGAGGCTCCCAAAGGCGAATTAGGGTTCTACTACGTTTCGGACGGCAAGGGCAAACCACTGCGCCTCAAGTGTCGTGCACCGAGCTTTTCTTCTCTCTCTTGCCTCTCAGATGTGGCTCCAGGGCTCCTGATCGCCGATATGGTAGCGTTGATCGGTTCCATAGACATCGTGCTGGGAGAAGTGGATCGGTAGTACCCAGTAGGATAGGCGTCCCTGCCTGTCCGCCATCACTCTTCGCAAGCTGTCAACCCTCCGTGGTTGACAGTGCAGATAGCCATTTACAGATAGTCTACCTGTCAACCACGGAGGGTTGACAGCTTACAAGTTGGACAGGCAGGGACGCCTATCCTCCTGACGAAAAAACAGAATGACTTGTCCACCTGAACTAATATCACTCGTCATCAAGAGTGGATTCGCCCTCGGCGTAGTGACCTTCGTGTCGCTGTTCGTCCTACTGGCGATCTGGCTTGAGCGGAAAGTCGCCGGTCACATCCAGGACCGTCTCGGCCCGATGGAAACCGGCTGGCACGGCTGGGCGCAGACCATCGCCGACGCGCTGAAACTGCTGCTGAAGGAAGACATCATTCCTTCCGCCGCAGATAAGCCGCTCTTCAAGCTGGCTCCTTACATCGTCTTTGCCGGGACAATGGCTTCCTTTGCGGTGATCCCCTTCGCGGCGGCGTTGATCGGCGCAGATATTAACATCGGCGTCTATTACCTCGTAGCGGTCAGTTCGCTGGTAGTGATCGGGATATTGATGGCAGGCTGGTCGTCCAATAACAAATGGGCGCTCTACGGAGCTATGCGTTCCGCCGCTCAGATGGTCAGCTACGAGATCCCCATCGGTCTGTCGCTACTCGTGCCGATCATGCTCGCGGGCAGCCTCTCGATGATGGATCTGGTGGACCTGCAGAAGGGCGGCATCCACCACTGGACGATCTTCTCACACCTGCCGTTCGCACTGGTTGCGTTCATCATCTATTTCTGGGCCAGTCTCGCTGAGACCAACCGTACCCCGTTCGACCTGCCCGAAGCCGAATCTGAACTGGTCGCCGGGTACCATGTTGAGTATTCCGGAATGCGGTTCGCGATGTTCTTTCTGGCGGAATACTGCAATATGTTCGTCGTCTCAGCGGTAGCGACAGCGCTTTTCCTTGGAGGATCTTTCGCGCCGATTCCGATGCTGGATGTCCCGATTGAGACGAGTGTAATTTGGCACAATGTCGTCGGTTTCCTCTGGTTCACTTTCAAGGCAACGATGTTGGTGCTGGTGCAGATGTGGATGAGGTGGACGCTGCCTCGCCTGCGCGTTGACCAACTGATGCACATCTGCTGGAAAGTGTTCCTGCCATTCAGTTTTGTGAATGTGCTCCTTGTCTCGCTATGGATCGCCCTCAAACAATAGAAGTGCGGATTGCAGATTGCGGATTGCGGAAGGCCGAACCAGTGCCGATTGCAGATTTTGGATTGCGGAAGGTCGAACGAGTTGAGAGTTCCGAGTCAAATTTCTGAGTGGAATCTGAAATGACCAAAGACATTCTTAAAGCAAGGACAAAGGCACTCGCACTGCGCGTTATCCAACTGGTAGAGGCGCTTCCCAAGAATAAAACGACCGAAGTAATCGGCAGACAATTGATCCGTTGCGGTTGCTCAGTGGGGGCAAACTATCGAGCGGCTTGCCGAGCAAAATCACACGCAGACTTCATAAATAAGATGGGAATTGTTGAAGAAGAAGCTGACGAAGTATTGTATTGGCTTGAGTTACTGGTTGATTCAAAACATCTGAACGTTGAGCACAGCACTCCTCTTACCAAGGAGATGAACGAAATTCTTTCGATGACTGTGGCGTCAATAAAAACGGCGCGGCAGCATCTTACTCCGAAATCTGAAATCCGAAATCCGAAATAACTCGGTTCGGCAATACTCCGAAATCTGAAATCCGAAATCCGATATAAAGATGGCCTCCTACTTTAAAGACGTATATTCCGGCGTAACGACAGTGATCGAAGGCATGTGGATCACCTTCAAACACTTGTTCACGCCGAACATCGTGGTTCAATATCCCCGCGAGACCCGCGAGGACTATCCCCGCTCACGCGAACGACTGGTGAACCACATCGAAGACTGCGGCTTCTGCCTCTCGTGCCAGAAAGTCTGCCCGGCGCACATCTTCACCATCAAAGGCATCAAAGGCGGCGCGGACGAAGACCTCGGGACGCTCCCGAGTGGCAACAAGAAGAAGATGCACGTCATCCAGTTCGATATCGACATGGCGAAGTGCCTCTACTGCGGTCTTTGCGTCGAAGCGTGCGACGAGCAATCCTTGCGCTGGGAAGCTCCCGTCGAGACCGTCGTCTATGACCGCAAGGAACTGTACAAGGAGTTTTCCAACTTCACGCACGAACAGCGCGACGCAATGATAGCGAAGGAAGAGGAGCGCAAAGCCGCCGCCGCCGCTGCAAGGGCCGCCGAAGCCGCCGCAAAGGCTGCCGCACCCAAACCTGCCGCGCCAGCTCAAGCTGTCGCCGCTCCGCCGGTGACAGCTCCTGAGGCGCCGACCTCCGTGTCGGTTGAGGGGGAGAAGCAGGGGGAGGTGGACTAAAAGGTTATGGAACTACTTAAACAAATCGTCTTTTTCCTTTTCGTGGCGCTGACTCTTGCTTCGGCGATGGTGGTGGTGTTCCACAAGAGGATCATTTATTCGGCGTTCGCGCTGCTCTTCACCTTTTTCGGAGTAGCAGCGCTCTACGTCTATCTCGCGGCGGACTTCCTCGCGGCGTCGCAAGTGCTGATCTACGTCGGCGGGATCTTGACGCTGATCATCTTCGGCGTCTTCCTGACCGCCAAGATCACCACGCTCGAGATCCCCGACGAGACTCACCAGCGTTACATTGCGCTGATCCCGGTCGGGTTGCTTGGCGTCGGGCTGTTCTGGATGATTTACACAACCCCTTGGGGCAGCGCCGTTCGTCCGGTTGAACCTACCACCAAGGATCTCGGCAAACTGCTGCTGACCGACTACCTCGTGCCGTTTGAAGTCGCTTCGATGCTGCTGTTAGCCGCCTTGATCGGGGCGATGAGGCTGGCGAGGTTCTATAAAATGCAGAATGCAGAATGAAGAATGCAGAATGTGTGGCGCTGTCATTCCCACGAAGGTGGGAATCCAGACGAGCCGAACCAGATTCCACTCCTCTCGACATTAGGACTTTCACTCAAGGAGCTTGCCTGGATTCCCACCTTCGTGGGAATGACGGCAACCTGATATGAATAGCTTAACCACATACCTTGCCATCTCCGCCGCCTTGTTCATCCTCGGGGTGCTGGCGATGATGACCCGCAAGAACGCCGTCTCGGTGCTGATGGGCGTCGAACTGGTGCTGAACGCTGCAGGTCTGAACTTTGTCGCCTTCAGCCGCTACGGAGCAGGCAACCTCAACGGTCAAGCCGCCGCGCTCTTCATCATGATCGTCGCCGCCGCCGAAGCCGCCGTTGCGCTGGCGATTTTCCTGAACCTCTACCGACTGAAGGCAACGGCTGAGGTGAATAAGGCGAACGAACTGAAGTGGTAGTTTTAGGCGCTAGGAGGATGGGCGTCCCTGCCCGTCCGCCAGAAGAGAGTCAAATAGTTGGACGGGCAGGGACGCCCATCCTCCTGAGTTTTGGAATCTGCTCAATTCGCTTAATTTGCTGTGAATCAGCAACAGAACCAGCAATAACAAATGCTTAGTTTAGCCCTCTATATCTTACTCGCTCCACTGGTCGCTTTTACCATCGTTATTTTTCTTGGTAAAAAGCTCCCCCGCGGCGGCGATTTTATCAGCCTGTTCGCCATCTGGTCAGGGCTGGCGGTAGCGCTCGGCCTGTTCTTTGTGAAGATGCTCGGGAACTACGACCCGCACTTCAGCGCGAACTACGCTTGGAACTGGCTCCAGTGGGGTGATTTCCACTTGAAGATCGGCATCCGCCTTGACAATATGGCGATGATGATGCTGGTCGTCGTGACGCTGGTGTCCGCGCTCGTCCATCTCTTCAGCGTCGGTTACATGAAGGGCGATCCCAAGTACCATCGCTTCTTCGCGTTTCTCTCATTTTTCAGCTTCTCGATGCTGGGCTTGGTCTTGGCAGACAACCTGATCGCGATCTACGCTTTCTGGGAATTAGTCGGGCTGTCAAGCTATCTCTTGATTGGCTTCTGGCACGAGAAAAAGTCAGCTTCCGACGCCGCCAAGAAAGCCTTTGTCACCAACCGTATCGGTGACGCCGGGATGTTGATCGGGATATTGATTGTTTTCGCGGCGCTGGGGACGGTGAATCTGGTTGAGTTTCAAGCCGGGGTAGCGGCGGGTAAGTTGTCCGGCGGGTTGTTGACTGCCGCGGGGATCTGTCTCTTTATGGGAGCGATTGGCAAGTCGGCTCAGTTCCCGCTCCACGTCTGGCTGCCCGACGCGATGGAAGGTCCCACTCCTGTCAGCGCGTTGATTCATGCCGCGACCATGGTGGCGGCTGGCGTCTATCTGGTCGCAAGGCTCTTCCCGATCCTGACTCCCGACGCTTCGCTACTAATCGCTTACGTCGGCGGCTTCACGGCGATCTTTGCGGCGACCATCGCGGTAGCTCAGAACGACATCAAGAAGGTGCTGGCCTACTCGACCGTCAGTCAGCTCGGTTACATGGTGATGGCGTTGGGAACCGGCGCTTACATGGCGGGGTTCTTCCACCTCGTGACCCACGCCATGTTCAAAGCCTGCCTCTTTCTCGGTTCCGGGTCGGTCATCCACGCCATGCACCACGCGCTGCATAAAATCCACAGCCACGCCGACGCTCAGGACATGCGCCACATGGGCGGGCTGAAGAAGCACATGCCCACGACTTTCTGGACCTTCCTGATCGCCACCATGTCGCTCGCCGGAGTGCCGTTCTTCTCCGGTTTCCTCAGCAAAGACGCGATTCTCGGCGGGACGCTGGCTTTCGCGATTGGACGCCCGGTTCACTGGATTCTGCCTGTCTTCGGGTTTGCCGCGGCTGGCTTGACAGCTTTTTACATGTTCCGGCTGGTTTATCTGACCTTCTATGGGACGTTCCGGGGTGGGGAAGGAGCTGAGGAGCATCTCCACGAGTCCCCCCGTTCCATGACCGCGCCGTTACTGACTTTAGCTACCTTGAGTGTCTTCGTCTTCTACGCGGCTCCCGCCTTCAATCCCACTACCCCGGCGGGAGGCTGGTTCGCTACCCTCTTCCCGACGCCGGAACGGGCGTACGCGGAACTCACCACGAAGACACAAAGTCACGAAGAGATAGCTAATGCTGATGATAAGGCTGATGATAAGGCAGAGGAACACTCTCAACTCTCAACTCTCAACTCCGAACGGGAACACACCGAACACACCGAGCATGTCGCTCACCTGATCGCTATGGCAATCTCCATACTGGTGGCCGGTTCCGGGATTTGGATCGCGACGCTAACTTATTTCCAGTGGAAAATCAACCCCGAGACTTGGCGCTTGAAGTTCGGAGTGTTATCGCGAGGGATGCTCAACAAGTGGTGGATGGACGAAATCTACGACGCGACGGCAATCAAGGGAACTCTGATGTTCTCACGAGACTTGGCGTGGTTCGACGGGGTAGTGATAGACGGCATTGTCAACGGCACTGCGACGGTGACGCGAGCCTACTCAACCATCGAAGGCTGGTTCGACAACCACATCATAGACGGACTGGTAAACGGGACGGCTTGGGTGGTCGGCGTCTGGGGCAAGATCCCCACTTCCTTCCAAACCGGTCAGGTGCAGCGCTATTTCCTCTATACTCTGGCGGTGGTGGGGATTGTGATTGTGCTGGTGGTGGCGGGGTAGTCATTCCCACGAAGGTGGGAATCCAGACAGGCTAATCAGATGAGAAACTTCTACGTCTATATACTGGCCAGCCAACCGAACGGCACGACCTACATCGGTATGACCAGCGATCTTGTCACCCGAGTCTATCAACACAAGAACGATCTGGTAGATGGCTTTACCAAGAAGTACGGCGTCCACACACTTGTCTGGTATGAAGGGCCGAGTGACTTCGACTCGGCCGTGAAACGTGAGAAGCAACTAAAGAAATGGAATCGTATTTGGAAACTGCGGCTAATTGAAGAAATGAACCCAGAATGGAAAGACCTTTCGGATACATTGGCTTGACTGGATTCCCACCTTCGTGGGAATGACCGCATCCCCATCCTAAATGGGAATGACGCGGCACGGAATTATCGGAAGAGCGGAATCGGTTCGGCTTGTCTGGATTCCCACCTGCGTGGGAATGACCGCATCCCCATCCTAAGTGGGAATGACACTGGAATAAATCCATTTTACGAATAGATCAATGGGCTCCCTTACACTAATCACATTCCTTCCGCTCGTCGGCGCGGCGATCATCGCCCTGCTGCCGAAGGACAACATCAAAGCCATCCGCTGGACGGCGCTGGCAACCACCGGCCTCGTCCTGCTGATCACACTCGGGCTCTACCCGCAGTTCAACTCGACGTTGATCGGCATCAGCAACCCCGGCTCGTTCCAGTTCGTCGAAAAGGCGAGCTGGATACCGTCGCTGGGCGTCAACTACTACGTCGGAGTGGACGGCTTAAGCTTCCCGATGGTGCTCTTGACCGCGCTGCTCTGCTTCATCTGCATACCAGCGTCGTACGGGATCGCCAAAGGGCATAAGGGCTACTTCGCGCTCTTCCTGCTGCTCGAAACCGGCATGATGGGGACGTTCGTCGCGCTCGACTTCTTCCTCTTCTACTTCTTCTGGGAGATCATGCTCCTGCCGATGTACTTCCTGATCGGCATCTGGGGCGGGCCGCGGCGAGTCTATGCGGCGATCAAGTTCTTCCTCTACACCCTTGTCGGCTCGGTGCTGATGTTGATCGCCATACTGGTGCTCTACTTCAACGTCACCGACCCCGCCACTGGCCAGCACACCTTCAACATGGTGACGATGATGGCGCAGGCGAACCATTCGGGCATTCTGTTGTTGAATTCGACGCGGGTGCTGATGTGGTTCGCGCTCTTCATCGGTTTCGCGATCAAGGTGCCGGTCTTCCCGTTCCACACCTGGCTGCCGGACGCCCACGTCGAAGCTCCCACCGCCATCTCGGTGATTCTGGCCGGTGTGTTGTTGAAGATGGGGACCTACGGCCTCCTGCGCATTAGCTACCCGATGTTCCCCGATATGACACACCACTTCGCCTGGTTCCTCGCACTGATGGGGACGATCAACATCCTCTATGGAGCCTTCTGCGCGATGGCTCAGAAGGACTTGAAGAAGCTGGTCGCCTACAGCTCGATTTCGCACATGGGCTACGTGATGCTCGGAATGGCCGCCCTGACTCCCGTCGGCATGAACGGCGCGGTGCTGCAAATGTTCAATCACGGCACCATCACCGCCATGTTATTCCTCTTGGTCGGAGTCATCTACGACCGCGCTCACCACCGCGAGATTAACGGTTTCGGCGGTTTGGCGAACGTCATGCCCCGCTATCTGGGTATCACCGCCTTTGCCTTCTTTGCCGCGTTAGGCTTGCCGGGGTTGTCAGGCTTCATCAGCGAAATGATGGTCTTTGTCGGAGCCTTCAAAGCTTGGCCGGTCTTCACGATGTTCGCGATCTTCGGAATTGTCATTGGAGCGGCATATCTGCTTTGGACGATGCAGCGCGTCTTCTTCGGCGCAACCAATCCGAAGTACGAAACCATCGCCGACATCAACGGGCGTGAACTCTTCACCCTCCTGCCGATCGCTGCGATTGTGCTTGTTCTTGGTATTTGGCCGCATCCGATACTGGGCTTGATGAATTCCTCAATGAGTTTCTTGGGTAGGTTGGTGAGTTCGGCGCCGATGTGAGTAAGGCTTTAGGCTTTGGGCTTTGGGCTTTAGGAGGGAGAAGTGTCACGGGATTATCGGAAATTGAAGGTGTTCGAGATAGCGGATGGTTTGGCCATTGAGGCGTATCGGATCACGGCCGGATTTCCCAAGGCTGAGATGTTCGCCATTACCTCCCAGATTAGGCGAGCGGCTCTTTCCATTCCAACGAATATCGTTGAAGGATCTCATCGGGAATCAATGGGAGAGTACATTCGATTTCTCGATATTGCACTCGGTTCCCTTGCCGAAACAGGATACTTAATGGAATTTGCTAAGAGATTGGGATACTGCGAAAACGTCAACATGGACTCGTGGACGAACAATCACGAACTGTGTATTAAAATGCTCAAGGGTCTGATCAATTCCCTTCGAGCGCCTAAACCCTAAAGCCCAAAGCCCCAGGCCTCCACCTAAAGCCTAAAGCCCAAAGCCTAAAGCCTATAAGATGAACGTAGATTTAACTCCCTTCACCCCCGAACTGATCCTTGCCGGAGGCATCCTCCTGCTGATCGTGTTCGACCTGATCCTCAAAGTGCATCGCGGAACAGCGACGGCGGTCGGCTCGGTATTGCTGCTGCTGATCGTTTCTATCGCGGTGCTGGCGGGCAACGAGAACGTCGGGGTCTATCTCTTCGGGTCGGTCGTGCAAGACGGCGTAGCAGTCTATTTCAAGCTGCTGTTCGCCTTTGCGACGATCCTCTCCATCGCCATGGTCGCCTTCAGCTTCCCCCACGAAGCCGAACCCTACCTGCTGATGCTATCAAGCGTCCTTGGGATGTTCCTGCTCGCGGGAGCCAACGACGCCGTATCCCTCTTCGTCGCGCTTGAGCTTGTCTCGATCCCCAGTTATGTTCTTGCCGGTTATCACCGCCACGATGTCAAGTCCGCCGAAGCCTCTCTTAAGTACGTCCTTTACGGAGCGCTCTCGTCCGGTCTGATGATATACGGCTTCTCGCTGCTCTATGGGATTACCGGCTCGACCAACATCCCGAAGATGGCGGAAGCGTTGAGTTCTGGGGTTTCGTTTGGAGCTGTGCCGTTGGTGGGGTTGGTGATGGTGTTGGCGGGGATTGGGTACAAGATCGCGATGGTTCCGCTGCATTTCTGGTGCCCGGACGTCTATGAAGGTTCACCGACGCCGATCACCGCCTTCTTTTCGGTAACGCCCAAGGCGGCGGGATTCGCCGCGTTGTTCCGGTTGATGCCACTTTTCGCGGCGCTGAGCGGGCCGGTCACGATCAGCTCGCTGACAATCGGCGGAACTTCAACTGCCGTAATGATATTCACCATCGTTTCCGCCGTGACCATGACCTTCGGCAACCTCGGAGCGCTCTGGCAAAGTGGCATGAAAAGACTGCTGGCTTACTCGTCGATTGCTCATGCCGGTTATATCCTGATGGGGTTTGCGGCGATGGCGGCGCTTCCGGCGGGGGAGGCTCGTCAGCTTGCGGTGATGGCGACGCTCTTCTACCTCGCGGTCTATATGTTCATGAACCTCGGCGCTTTCTTTGTGGTGGATTATATCGAACGGCGTGAGGGGAGCGATCAGCTTTCGGTTATCAAAGGTTGGGGCAAGAGTCACCCGGTTCCGGCGCTGCTGATGGCGGTGTTCCTCTTCAGCTTGACCGGTCTGCCGCCGCTGGCAGGGTTCGTCGGAAAGTTCTATCTGTTAGCCGCGCTGGTAAAAGGCAAGCTCTTCGCGCTGGCGATTATCGCGGTCTTGAATACGGCCATATCGCTCTTCTACTATGTCCGTATTGTGAGGGACATGTTCCTCTACGATCCCGAGGAGGGGAAGGTCACATCCACTCTCGCGACGCCAAAGATGGCTATCGCCTTGGGAGTAGCGACGCTCGTTCCGACGCTGATTTTAGGAGTAGCGTTTGGCGGGCTGGCGACGTGGATTGCCGGGAAGGTGATGTAGGGGTTTTTCCGAGAAATGGATTCGGCCAGGCGGACGCCCCCGTCCGCCCCAAATATTCGGCAACTAAACCATCGGACGATGGCGTCCGCTTGGCCATTGCCGAATTGTAAGACACACTCACAAGCCGAAACGGAAAAGAGTGAATGGAAACAACCCGGTCAGGAATGGCCGGGTCGCTTTTTATACTCAAAGTTCAAACGTTAACTCTGTTAGAGTCCGCTGGTTGTTCAAATGCTTCAAATATTATAATTATCCAACCGGCGGTCGAGCGTAAGTTCAAAATTGTTTACGTATTCCAGTATCTCAGTAAAATCTGATTCTAATTTTGCTTTACCTTGATCGTTTATAAAGAGAAGATTACCGTCTTCAAAAAGAGAGGATAATCCTGTGAGTTCTTTTGATATCGACGAGGAAAAATCACATATCAACCAAAAGTCAATTGATTGATAATAATCAAATACTTGCTGGAGTGATGAGTCATAGTCATCGTAGAGTCTCCACATTAAACTATCGAATGGTTTTGCGTTCATTCTTGTTTTTGCATCCAAGGAAAGATACCATAGCATGACAACTAAGCTGTACCCATGTTTACCGCCGCCCATATGAGAAGTAATGAAATCCCGAAGCTTTAATGAGAATGCCAAATAGAAAGCATCAATTTCGCGAACTTGGTATTCTTTCTTGGTTTCGGATGAATGCGAACATGACAATCCCTTGTGGCCATCTTCAATAAATTGATAGATGGGGATGAAATTACCATGCTTGATAGGTGCAGAACGGCGTTTAAATGAATTCATATATTTCTCTCTCTGGGAGAGAACCTCATATACCATGCTTCCGACCATAATATTCTGTGCGGAACCGTAATCCATTATTCTTTGTGCCAAGTTAACGCCAGCGCCTGCAACATTAACATTTCCGTTAATGTCAAAAACGAGATTGTCAGTATTCTGATTGATACCAACACGAATTTCGAATCTCCTCGGTGAGTCAGCAATTGTTGCATTGCGCCTACTTACCTCACTCAAGAGTGCAAGAGCGAGTTTGAGGTGAATATCGACGGGGAGCGCTTCATCAAGTATGGCAATTCCCAAACCGTCACCGGTTGGCAACATAATTGTTTGATCGATTGAGATTTTACAACGTCTCATCGCAAGCTTAGTGATAGAATTCAAAGCTGCCACAATAGACGTTTGTGCTTCAATTGACCGACCTTGAGTGAAATTTACAACATCAATAAATACATATCGCACCGTCCTTGATCTAACTTTGGGTAAAAGAATCATGATTGGTTACCGTAGATATTGTGAATATTTTAAATAAGACAATAATACTACTCGACCGGACTGATCCCTAATGCCGCCCAAGTGCCTTCTCGCGAACGAGCTGAGACGATCTTAGACTCGACCAAAGTTGTATAGACGGTGTGAGCGGTTTCTTCAGCGGAAAGGAGTAGCTTTTTGTTTCCTGAAAGGAGATAGGCTCGACGAAGGTAGTCAATCCGACCGAACGGATTATTTCCTAAATTATCGGCTATCTGTGTGTAGTAGTCAACCTTCTCTGTCAGATGGGTCATGTAGCTTTGAATCCGTTTTTCAAGGTCAGCCTCGTCGCCATCGAAATCAATGTATTCCGTTCGAACAAAATCAGATGGAACCTTCGACTTCGTCGTTTTGATTATCAAGGTTTCCTTGCCAATCGCCTGCATCAACCCGATCTCATAGAAAATATTGAGTTTGGTGTTAGTTCTTAGCTCTTCTGAAATCAAAGCCACACCACAAGGAAGCGAGATGATGATCCCCCAGATCTTCGCAAGGAAGTCACCGCCAGTTGTCTTGCTTCCGGCGTCTATTAGACCGTACTCATACGGCTTAATGGATTGAGCAAGGATAGCTCGCATCTGCGTGATTTTGGGAGGAACCACTTTACCAAGCTTGGTCATGACGAATACCATTCTCGGCTCCATCGTGTATGGCTTGGTGATCAGATCGCCATCAAGAATACCGTAAATCATCCTTTAGCGCTCTTACGCGCGACTGGGACATTCTTGTATGGGCCTTCTGATTTCTTGTGGCTGACGATTTGACCTTCGGTACGGTTGATCTTCACGTAGCGCCCGCTACGTGGGTTTCGTACTTGAACTATGTCGTCCTTTTTTGGCATTGCTCCTCTATAGGTTTTGTTAAATTCCGTCTCGACTAAGACTGTCTGAGTCATTAGAATCTGCGAAACTTCCGGGCGAAAGTCAAGCGCCTCTGAATTCCATCTTCCGTCGTAGGATAGTACAACAGAGATCCTTTACTGCGTGCAGGATGACTCTGGCCGACCACGCGCTCTTTTTCCTAATTAACATAACACCACCCTACCCATTCCGCAAGTGTCTGATTGGCTCAGCTTCATTTTTCCTTTGCCCTGCGCTTGCTCTGCCCCGTCGCCTGAGTGCCTTCAGACTATCACGGAAGCGCAGCCTGACGAGATTCTTCAACCAGCGCCGGAGCGTTCAAGCTACCAACCTCGGCGGGTTGGTAGTAGGGAAATAAGTCGTCCACTTCGCCCATCTCGTCCACTTGGTCCATCCTGATTTACTCAATCTGTCTAATCTGCTGTCTTTCCCTTTCCCCTTTCCCTTTTCCACTTTGTCCTTGCTTTCTCGCCTTGAATGTCGTATATTGTCAACATATAACTGAATGCCAAATTCTAAATTCATAATTACCCTGACGCATTATGACGAATCCTGACGAATCAATTAAGCGTATTTCTATCTATCGCAACAACATTGACGCATCTGACGAATTGACGCATTTTCTACACCCCCTCTTTAAACGCTTCAAACGCCTTTCAGCAAGGGGCTGTGAGAACGTTCTCGGCGAATATTTTATCGCAGTAAGCTTGACACTGTCCCCTATGGCAAGTATCATTGTTCATTCAACAAACTCAACCTCTCGCCGGAGAACCTTGAATGCATAGGAATATCCTGATCTGTATGTTCTGGTCGCTCGCCCTCGCCGGATGTCTTCGGCTCGACCAGCCAACCGACGTGAAAGTCACCGCGTTGAACGATTCGACAGTGGTCATAACCTGGAAAGACTGGGCGAAATACGAAGACGGCTACTTGATCGAGGAAATGCACGGGAAAATGCCATTTGCAACGACGTCTCGCGCAGAGGCAGACGCTGAACGAGTTGAAATTACCGGGCGGGAGTCGGGCGAAACCTACCGCTATCGAGTGACGGCCTTCAAAGGGAAGGATCAGAGCCCGTACTCGCAAGTTGTGGAAGTGACGCTGCCGAATCCGCCTCCGAGCAGAGTCGCTGCCGCTGAGGCTCCAATGGGGCTGTTCGCCACGGCTATCTCGGTAACTCAGACTGAACTCACGTGGGTTGATTGTTCGGAATCTGAACTTGGCTTTGAGATTGAGCGGAGTGAATCGTCTGAAACTCAATGGTCAAAGGCAGGTGAGGTCGGATCGAATGTCACGAAGTATATTGATAAAGAACTGACGCCCGGAAAACGCTATCTCTATCGAGTTCGGTCGATGGGCGTTGCTGGACCGTCCGAATACTCGAACCAGAGTAGTACTTTAACGCCGTCAACCAAGACGATCAAAGTGCTCTACCCGAATGGCGGTGAAGTAATCAAAGGGCCTGAGTTGATCGTTCGTTGGGAGGCAGATCCAACGCTCGGAGGAGTGACGATTTACTTCTATAATGATGAGAAGTTCTGGTATAAGGCGCGCAACTGGGCTGAGAACAGCGGAGTTTATGTTTTCCGGGACTTCAATTCGCTGATAGCGTCAAAGAGTTATAAAGTCCGGATTTCGGGAAGCGATCCGACCTTCTATGACGATAGCGACGGTTTCTTTGAGGTGATCTCGGAAACGCATTAACGCAGAACATCAACGACGGATTGTGCTTCCGGCCTGCTTCCCTTCGCGGAGGCGGGCCGGTTGCGTTTGGAGGCTTGATACTACCACCTCGAATGGATTATATTACTAAGTTCAAGATTTATCGCGCATCGCTCGCAAAGAAAAGAAATACCGTAAATGTCCGACATCCCGAAGACCTACACGCCCTCTGAAGTGGAGCCGAAACTCTATCGCTTCTGGGAGGAGAACGACCTTTTTGCCGCCGATCCCAACTCGGGGAAGCCGCCTTACTGCATCATGATGCCGCCGCCCAATGTCACCGGTGAGCTGCACATGGGGCATGCCTTGCAGGACAGCCTGCAGGACATGCTGATTCGCTTGAAGCGGATGCAGGGCTACGAATCGCACTGGCAGGCAGGCACCGACCACGCCGGTATCGCGACGCAGAACGTCGTCGAAAAAGCGCTCGCCAAAGAAGGCGTCACGCGGCATGAGCTTGGGCGTGAGAAGTTCATCGAGAAGGTCTGGGAGTGGAAGAAGAAGTATGGCAACCGCATCCTTCAGCAGAAGCGGCTGTTGGGCGACTCGCCGGACTGGAGCCGCGAACGGTTCACCTTCGACGAGGGGCTTTCCAAAGCGGTCAGTACGGTGTTCGTGCATCTGTACGACAAGGGGCTGATCTATCGGGGAAACTACATCGTCAACTGGTGTCCGAGATGCCATACAGCGATCTCGGATGAGGAAGTGAACCATCAGGACGAAGCGACGCATTTGTGGCATTTCAAGTATCCGATCTCCGGACTAACCACGAAGACACAAAGGCACGAAGAAGAAGGTGCTTCGAGTCTTCGTGACTTCGTGGTGAATCCGGAGTATGTGGTGGTGGCGACGACGAGGCCGGAGACGATGCTCGGCGATACGGCCATTGCGATCAACCCGAACGACGAACGGTTGACGCACCTGCATGGCGGTAAAGTGCTGCTGCCTCTGATGAATCGGGAGATCCCGGTCATTCTGGATGAGTACGTTGATCCGGCGTTTGGCACCGGACAGGTGAAGGTGACGCCCGCTCACGACCCGAACGACTTTGAGATGGGGAAGCGTCACAACCTCCCGTCTATCGTGGTGATGGATGAGAAAGGTGTGATGAACCATAGCGCCGGTCAGTTCAAAGGACTCGACCGGTTCAAGGCGCGCGAAGCGATTGTTAAGGCGATGGAAGAGGCGGGATTGCTGGAGAAGATCGAAGACTATACGACCTCGATTGGGCACTGCTCGCGCTGCAAGACGGTGATAGAGCCGTATTTGTCGCTGCAATGGTTCGTGAAGATGAAGCCGCTCGCCGAACCGGCGCTGGAAGCAGTGCGGAACGGCAGCATCAAGTTCTATCCGGGTCGGTGGGAGAAGACATACTACGCTTGGATGGAGAACATCCGCGACTGGTGCATTTCGCGGCAGCTTTGGTGGGGGCATCGGATACCGGTGTGGTATTGTAAGGCATGCGGTGAGATTATCGTCCGCACGGATGAACCCGATTCCTGTCCGAAATGCCACTCGACTTCGCTGAGGCAAGATGAAGATGTGCTCGACACGTGGTTCAGCAGTTGGCTCTGGCCGTTCTCGACTTTGGGCTGGCCGGAGAAGACGCCGGAACTTGATTTTTGGTATCCCACCAAGGTGCTTGTTTCAGGTTATGATATCATCTTTTTCTGGATTGCGCGGATGATTATGGCTGGGATCGAATTTATGGGGAAAGCACCTTACGAGGCCATTTTTATTACCGGCATGATTAAGGACGAACAGGGGCGGTGGATGTCGAAGTCGCTGGGCAACGGGATCGACCCGGCGCTGATGGTCGAACAGTACGGAGCCGATGCGGTGAGGTACACTCTGATCACGCTGGCGACCGAGGGGCAGGACATCAAGCTCTCGCCGTCGCGGTTTGAGGGGGGAAGGAACTTTGCGAACAAGCTGTGGAACGCGTATCGGTTCTTGATGGGGAATGCGGAGAGATTAACCACGAAGACACGAAGTCACGAAGAAGAAACAGGAGAAACTTTGTGCCTTCGTGACTTGGTGGTGAATGCTCCGCTGGCGGATAGATGGATCGTGAGTCGGTTGCATGCGACGATCGAACAGGTGAATGCGTCGGCGGATAAGTATCGGCTCTACGAGTGCCTCTCGACGCTTTACGATTTCCTCTGGAAGGAATACTGCGACTGGTACCTCGAATTGCTGAAGGGAAGGCTGGGACCTGATATGCCCGAGGAAGAGAAGCGGCAAGCATTGACTACCGCAATCTCGGTGTTCGAAGCGGCGATGAAATTGCTGCATCCGGGAATGCCGTTTATTACGGAAGAGATATATCAGGGAATGTTGGAATTTCGGATTGCTGATTTCGGAATGCGGAATCCAACCATTCGAACTCCGCAATCCGTAATCTGCAATCCGCCATCGATCATGGTTTCGGATTATCCGAAGGCGGAGGATTTTCCTGCAGATGCAGGCGCCGATGCCGAGATGGAGCTTCTGCAGAAGGTGATATCGCCGATCCGGACAATCCGTTCCGAGATGCGGGTGCCGCTGGAACGTCAGGCGGCGGCAGTTATTGCGGGCTTGACAGATCCCAAACGGCTTGAGGTGCTTCAAGCGAACATCTCCGACATCAAGCGGCTTGCGGTGCTGTCGAGCTTCACCTTCAGCGATGTTCGACCGGCGCATTCGGTCGCGGTCGTGGTTGATGATTTCGAGATCTACGTGCCTCTTGAAGGCCTGATTGATCTGGTGGTGGAGCGAGGTCGCCTTGACAAGGAAATTGCGCGGCTTGAGGGAGTGATTCGGGGCGCAGAGGCGAAGCTGGGGAGCGCGGCGTTCACTGAGAAGGCTCCGGCGAATGTGGTTGAGTACGAGCGCCAGAAACTGGTCGAATGCAAGGCGCAACTCGAGGCGGTGAAAAAGAACCGGGGGGCGTTGGAATAGGAAGAATGGACAGGGGCGTTGGAAACAGCGCCCCCGTTTAGTATATTGACTGACATCCAAGAATCATAAATCATGGAGATTCAAGTGAATGTGGTGATCTTTACCGTTATATCTTTAACCTTCTTGTTTGCCCCTCTTGCAGGAGTTTGCGCACCACTCCAAGTAATCGGACAGATAGAGGGGATCTCGGGAGAGATTCGTGCTACCAATGATCGTCTGATTGTGATGTCGCATGACGCACAAGTTGATATTCTCAATTTGCCGTTTCCTCATGCTCCGAGTCTTTGGACGACAATCGAACGGCCGGGAGAGAATGTCTTGCTCAACGATACACTTATGTTCACAACTTCGAACACATTTGATCAACGATCCCAAGCCTATGGGCAATCGCTCGAGATCTATGAGTTGAGACATTTAAACCTGGTTGGTGGACACTGGGACCAGATGGGAAATCGAATTGGTGCAATGGCTCTCGTTGAATCCAAAATATACACTTCTCAAGAAGGATTAAGTCTTTACGATTTTTCTGATTTGGATACTGTGCGTCGCAAGACCATTCGCAATGATGATTGGTCCTTTCCCAGACAGGTGTTGTCCAACGGGAGATGCCTTCTTACTTCAAAGCAACTTGATAGGCAACCAGACAAGATCTTCATATATGGGCTAAATGATCCCGAAAACCCGGTAAAGATCGCAGAACTTACCACCGGTGAACGGCCTGTGATGAAGATAGCTGCAAATATCCTGTACATCACCGCAAACAACTCGCTCATAATCTATGATTTGAGCAACCCATCAGATCCAATGAGACTAAAAGCTTTCCAGCTTGACTTTAGTCCATTGTATATTAATGTCTCAGGTACTGCGGTCATTCTTGGGGGGAGGGACATGGTTTATATTGTTGAACTCGATGCTGAATATGAGATTCTTCAAGAGAGTCGAACTTCCGAGCGGCATTTCTATACAACTTTTGGGATGGTTGGGCCATACCTCTACGCGCATTATTCTCCAACCAATACACTGTATGTCTACAATTGTTCAGAAGCATTGGGGGTTAGAAATACAGAGCCTATCATGCCTGAAATTCCCGATATCTCAGTCTGGCCGAATCCGTTTAATGTAACTTTGTCAGCGAATATTTCGATCCCCGCAAACGCAATGACTCAAATTAATTTCTTGAATGTGAATGGTCATCTGCTTCAACGGTGGGAGTTCAAGCCAACCTTCTCGCGTGAGGTTCGTAGAATAACCATTCCCGGGAACGACTTGCCTTCAGGCTCGTTCTACCTGCAAGCAATCGGTGCAGGGCATTCGACTTCGGTGCCGATAGTACATCTTAAATAACAAATCTTGTCCAAGAGTTCAGTATGAAGTACTCTCTCGTCCTCAACCTGTTACTGCTGGCAGTGGGCTCAGTCTCCGCCCAAGTCGCCGTCACCATCTACAATCAAGACCTCGCTCTGGTCCGCGAAACCCGCGATCTCGAGTTTCCCAAGGGAGCAGGAGAGATCAGGTTTGTGGACGTCGCGGCGCAGATCATCCCGACGTCGGTGCATTTCACGAGCGACAAGGCGGAACTGCTCGAACAAAACTACGAGTACGATCTTGTCAGCTCGGATAAGCTGCTTGAGAAATATACCGACCGGAAGGTTGAGTTGGTGACTCAGGACGACCGGCAGTTTGCAGGAACGCTGCTGTCCTCGATGGGGGATATCGTCTTGAAGGAGGCGGATGGTGGGATTCGCTCGATCAACCGCAGCCAGATCGTCAATGTTCACTTTCCGGATCTGCCCGAAGGGCTGATCACACGTCCGACGCTGGTCTGGCTGGTGAACGGCAAGGGCGGCAAAGGGGCAGGGGATATCTCCTACCTGACACGAGGGATGTCGTGGGAGGCGGAGTATGTCGCGGTAACGGACGATAAGGACGAAAACCTCTCGCTGACCGGCTGGGTAAATGTGACGAACAACTCCGGGGCGACGTTCAAGGATGCGAAGATCAAGCTGATGGCCGGGGATGTGAATATCGAACAGCCGCGCAGGAAGTGGGGGGGCCGTGAAGGGGGCGTTGCTTTCATGGTTGACGCTGAAGCAAGCGGTAGGAGTTTTGAAGAGCAGTCATTCTACGAGTACCACCTCTACACCCTCCAGCGTTCTTCGACCATCGCTGACAAGCAGGTGAAGCAGCTTTCACTCTTCCCGACGGCGGGGACTCCGGTGAAGAAGGAGTATCGAGTGGGGCCGTATGACGAAAAGGTGAAGGTCACTCTGACGTTCGAGAATCGTGAGAAGGTTGGCTTGGGGATCCCACTGCCGAAGGGGAAGGTGAGGGTTTATAAGGAAGGGCCGGACGGGGGGTTGGAGTTTGTCGGTGAAGATCGGATAGACCATACTCCCAAGGATGAGAAGGTCAAGGTTTCGACCGGCAATGCATTCGATCTCAAAGCCGAAAAGAAGATGATCGATTCGAACGATCTGGGGCGGTCGGGAAGGCAGGAATCGTGGGAATACAAGATCAGAAACCATAAGAAAGAATCGGTGGAAGTCGTTCTCGAAGCACAACTATCGGGGTGGCAGAACTGGAAACTACTCGAAGGAACGACCGACGGTTGGGAAAAGAAAGATGCGGATACGGTCGAGTGGACGGTGAAGTTAAAGGCGGATGAGGAAGAAACGGTAACGTACATAGTGCAGTTTGGGAATTAGGGGGCTTGTCATTCCCACGAAGGTGGGAATCCAGTCAAGTGACTCGTTCTCAAGAGTCTGGATCTATTTTCCTGTCTGGATTCCCACCTTCGTGGGAATGACCGATACTGGATTCCCACTTGCGTGGGAATGGAAGGTGTAAGAAGGCGGGCAAATACCCGCCTTCTTTATGTCTGGTGGAATGTGTGAGAAGTAAGTAAGGTAGCTGCCGACCGCGGCGGGTCGGCAGTAGATCGTTTCGTCACCCGCGGAGGGACGACTGATAGTGCGTGTGGTCTTCAGACCATCTGAAGCGCTTGTTCCAAGTCACCGATCAGGTCGTTCACGTCTTCAATTCCCACCGAATACCGAACTAATCCATCCGATATTCCGGCTTCAAGGCGATCCTTTGGCGACATTCCGGCGTGGGTCATCGAAGCGGGATGTTCGATCAAAGTCTCCACTCCCCCAAGTGATACTGCCAGCGTAGCGAGGTGAACATTATCCATCAGAATTCTTCCCGCTTCCAGTCCGCCTTTGAGTCCGAAAGCGATCATCGTTCCAGAACCAGACATTTGCTGTTTGGCAAGTTCGTGCTGTGGATGAGACTCCAACCCGATGTATCTCACCCAATCCACTTTAGGATGTTTCTCTAACCATGCGGCAATCACCTGAGCGCTCTGCTGTGCCCGGTCGATACGCAGTGAAAGCGTCTTGACGCCTCGAAGCACCATGAAGGCTTGATGCGGGTCCATGTTACAGCCGAATTCGATCATACCCTTTCGGAGCTGTTTGTAGAGTTCCACAGTCTTTGCCACCACGATGCCGCCGACGATGTCCGCGTGACCGTTCAGAAATTTGGTGAGGGAGTGAAGAACTATATCGGCGCCGAGATCGAGTGGTTTTTGTAAGTAAGGGCTGGCAAAGGTGTTATCGACCACGAGCAGACAACCATTCGCGTGAGCAATTTTAACCGTCGCCTGCAGGTCAGTAACGATCATCGAAGGATTGGCAGGTGTCTCGATGAAGATCAACCGGGTGTTGGGCTTTAAGGCGGCTTGAATGTTTCCGGCGTCCGACGTGTCCACAAAGGTTGACGAAACGCCAAAACGCTTAAGGTGTTTTTCAACCAGTCCTCGTGATGGACCATAAACAGACGAGGTGCCAATCATATGATCGCCCTGGGAGAGCAGTGACAGAAACACCGTGCTAACCGCCGCTAAACCGGAACTGGTGGCGATTCCACCGACGCCGTTCTCCAATTCCGCAATATTCTCTTCCAGCGCACGAATAGTCGGATTTCCTATGCGCGTATAGATATATCCATCTTCCTCTCCGGCAAACAGCGCCGCTCCGCTCGCAGCATTCTTGAAAGCAAAGGTTGAGGTTTGATAGATTGGCACATTTACCGAGCCAGTGGGGTCGCCTGTGAATCCGGCATGCACCAACTTGGTGTTAAAGCCGAGAGATTTCGTTTTCATAACTTCCTTGTATTATAGGCTTGGTTCATAAGACGAACCGTTGCGGTCTGAATTCAGACAGTAATCTGGTAATAGTGAGTTGTTTGCAGACTCGAAAAGATCGGTAGGACGGGGCTCTGTACCCGTCCAGATGGGATTCTTGCAAGCTTGACAGGACGGGTACAGAGCCCCGTCCTACCGATCTTTGACCATCAAATAAGGTAAATCAAAGGACTCAATAGTGTCTTTCAATATAGAGTGTAAATTCGAAATGAATGAATAGCAAACTCGAAAAAGTACGCCTGATTCAATAGCTACACGACGAAAAATGCTCCATACAATGACTTCGACCGCTGATCCTCCGCTTCAAACACACACTCGCGACTGATCTACACACAGCCCTTGCCATGTCCGTGTTGATTGTGACCATGATGCTCATCTTTACTGCCACAACAACCTTCAGACGCAGGATCATCGGTCGTTTCATGGCGATGATCGCATCCGAACTGCTTGCTTCCACACTTAGGACAGCCCGGCGTATGACAACGCCCCACATTCGACTCCCAACGATGACCGCAATCACCGCAGATAAATGTTCTTTGCATCGTTACCTCGTAAGCGCCGCCTTCGATGCGAAGCGCATGTCCATGATACAACGCTTCGACAACCTTATGACGCGCATTTTCAATGATTCTCCCGAAGGTTGCCCGCGAAATTCCCATCGTTTCTGCTGCTTGTGCGTGATGTTGACCTTCGAAGTCAGCCAAACGCAAGGCTTCTAATTCGTCAATCGAGATAACGATCTCAGAAATCTTCCAACGTGGAACGCCGCACGGTTTGAAGAGCGTAACAGTTGGTTCGCAAGCAACGCGGCGACAGTTATGTGGACGACCTGGGGGCATTAATTCTCCTTTGATATAATATAAGCATATGCCCATAATTAAACAAGCTGGATTTCCAACATCTCAGAGATTACGCGCAAATTTTAGCAACCCGATCATTCGCGAACCAATTAATAGGAGCCTCACTGCTTGGGTTTGTTTATCGCTGAGTCAATTCCTTAGTTGAAGTTGGAATCCTTGTTTTATCAGATGGAGAGCGGATGGGAGGCGGGCATTTGCCTGCCTTCTTTATTATCTTTTCGGTATGAATGAGAAAAAGGACATAAAGGCTCCCGCCGACCGCAACATGGCGGCAGAAGCGACGCGGAGCAACCCCCCCCTTTCCCCCCCTTCAATAGAAGGGGGGAAGAGAATCGTTACCCACAGAGGGGCGACGGCTGCGAGACTCGCGTGGAACGATACGATTGAAAAGACCCCAGGGCTTGGTCCGCAACGGATCGAGTTCTTGAAATGCGAGGGATTCCATACTGTGGGGGATCTCTTGCTTCGAGCGCCGCTCAGGTTCATCGACCGACGGCTTGCGCCGCCATTCAAGGAGTTGGTTCAACTTCCGAGCGGCGAGATAACCGCTGTCGGAACGGTCGAATCGGTCGGTGAAAAAGGATTTGGGCGAAAGAAACGCTTCATCTGCATATTGACTGACGGGACGGGTTTCCTGCAAGGAGTCTGGTTCAATCAATACAGCTACTACAAACCGGAGCTGACTCCCGGTCGTCAAGTTGCCTTCACCGGTAAAGTAGGGCTGTTCGACGGGCCTCAGATGACTCACCCGAAGGTGACATTCCTCGACAAGACGCCGCTGCCGACCGGAGGAGCTGAATTGGCTCCGGTCTATCCTTCTGGCGACGAGTGGGAGAAAATTGGGCTGTCGAAGCGGGCTTGGCCAAAGCTAATCGCCAAAGTGATTACGATGTGGGATGGGACCGGCCCCTTCATTCCGGAAGATGTGCGGGGCGGGTGGGGATTGCCAACCCTTCAGGAATCAATCAAGTGGGTACATCAACCTAAGGAATCCGTTCAGTTTGACCGGGGTTTGGAGGCGTTGAAGTTAGCGGAACTCTACCACCATCAGTTGCTGATGGTACTGCTACGCAGACGGCGCAAGACGGGCGACGGGGTAAAAATCGAAGAACCGCAGATTGCAGATTGCAGATTACGAATTGAGGAAGGGAAAGGGAGTGGAGCAATCCTGCGCGAGACACAGTTGGGACGGTTCATTGCCGGATTGCCATTTGAGCTTTCGCCGGGGCAGGCTGGGGCGATAGATGAGATGTTGAAAGACCTGGGCTCCGGTCACCCGATGCATAGACTGCTTCAAGGAGAAGTTGGGGCAGGGAAGACAATCGTGGCGCTCTCCGCGGCGGCGGTACTCTCTGAAGCGGGATATCAGACAGCGATTATGGCTCCGACTGAAATTCTCGCGAGGCAACACTACGCGACCGCACTGAAGTGGTGTGAACCGGCAGGAATGAAAGCGGTGCTGGTCACTGGCGGGCGGGATCCCGAGGAGAACCGGCGGGCTTTATTTGAAGCGGCGGTCGGGACCGCGGATATTATCATTGGGACACACGCTCTCTTTCAAGCCCGAGTGCAGATGCCGAGAATGGCGCTGGCAGTAATAGACGAACAACATCGGTTTGGAGTGAGGCAGAGAGCCTTGCTGGTCGGGAAGGCGCAAAGCGGAAAGCGGAAAGAGGAAAAGGAAAAAGGGAAAGGGGAAAATGGAAGGCATACAGGGCAAGTTGGACTGAGACCGCATGTCCTTTTGATGTCGGCGACGCCGATTCCAAGGACGTTAGCGTTGGCGCACTATGGCGATCTGGATTTGACGTATCTCGCGCCGCCTCCCGGAACTGAACGGCGTGTGCAGACACGAGTTGTGAATGACTCCAAACGCGACAAGGTGTTCATCTGGTTAAAGGAAGAGTTAAGAAATGGGAAACAGGGCTATCTTGTCTTCCCGGTCATCGACGAGGGAACAGCGGGGCTTGAAGCTGCGGAAGCGCGCTTCATTCCTTATAGCAGGATTGATTTCAAAGGGATTTCGACCGCGCTTGTTCATGGCAGGATGCCTATAGATCAGAGAGTGGTGGCGATGGATGCGTTCAGAAAAGGCGATGTGAAACTGTTAATGGCCACATCGGTCATCGAAGTCGGAGTGGATGTAGCGGATGCAACTCTGATGGTGATTGAGAACGCTGAGCGATTTGGATTGTCTCAGTTGCATCAGTTGAGAGGAAGGGTTGGTCGATCTGGCCGGAAGGGTGTCTGTGTCTTGATCACACCCGAAACCGAAGGGGATCCGGGCTTTGAACGCCTGCGAAAACTGGAACTAACGTCGGATGGACTTGAGCTTGCCGAAGAAGACCTCAGACTTCGGGGAGCGGGGGAACCTCTTGGCGCGAAACAGACCGGCTGGGTGAAATTCAAGCTCGCCGATCTGACAATGGACTATAAACTACTTCCCCGCGCGCACCAAGCCGCTGAGGAGACGCTCGATAAGTGGCCGGATCTGGCTCCATTCCCCGAGTTGAGGGATAAACTCAGACAGGAGTATCGAGCGCGACCGAAAACGATGATGGCGGGGTGAAACGATAAACGATGAACGATAAACGATAAACGATAAACGATAAACGGAGAATTGAAAACTGACGTGGGCAGAATTGAGGTATAAATGGAGGCTTTTAGAATTGCTTTGCTACCGATTTCTCCTGCATCAGTTTTTCGTTTTTCTTTGGCTCGACCTTTGCAGCAAAGCATATTCAGCAGAAATATGTGACTTTTTACGCATAAGTCTTTTGTGATAGACTACTTGACTTGGAAGTAAACAGTTGCGATATTGCTAACCGCAAGACTATAGACTCTGCGCGGGATTTAAATCCGAGCGCGAGAAAATCGAAATTTAGATTTTCGTATTACATCTTCGATAAACGGAGGTTTGGATGCATTACCGTTGGAAGACCGGGATGCTCGCCTGGGCGCTTTTTCGAATAACCGGGTTGGCGCTGGTCGCCTACATAGCGATGCACATATTAGTCATCAGTAACCTGCACGATCCCGCAAAGTTCGATAAGACAATGGATTTCCTCGGTTCGTGGAAATTCCGTCTTCTCGAGATCGGGTTATTCGGAGTCGTGCTGTATCATAGTCTGAACGGAGTCCGGATCTTGATCGTGGACTTTTTCAACGGGTCTCAGCACCAAGCGAAGTTGTTCTGGGGTGTAGTCGTAGCTGGTGTGATCCTCTTCGCTGCCGGGACATTCCCGATGCTCTCACATGCACTTTATTGGAAGGACGTGCAGGAGGGGAAAACGACGCACGCGGCTGCGGGTTATGGCGCCATAACCGATCCTGCGGTAGGCTGCTGCCCGGAAATGGCCAAAGAAGCAGCCAAATCAGACTGCAACAAGTGCCCGGCAAAGGAGGCGTCTCATGATTGAACGCGAGCATGGCATCGAATCAGGCGGCGCATTCCAGTGGTTCGCGCAGCGGATTTCAGGCGCGGTTTTATTAATTGCCCTTCTCGGTCATTTCTGGGTGCTGCATTTCTTCCCGCCGAATCATGGAGCGATCACCTACGAGTCAGTGATGCTCCGCCTCAGTCATCCGCTCTGGCGCACTTTTGACCTGCTGTTCCTCGTCTTCGGTCTTTATCACGGGATGAACGGTCTGACGCTGTTGATCCACGATTACGTTCGACAAAAGGGCGTTCGAATGGCGTTGATAGGATTGTTGTGGGTATTGGTCATCTTCTTTCTTCTTATTGGCACGATGACGATTCTCGGCCTCACCGGAGGGAAAGCATAATGAGCGATCTGAAACTACATAAATTTGACGCAGTCGTCATTGGTTCTGGTCTGGCTGGTCTCCGAGCTGCTCTGGAACTCTCGAAGAAGTACGAGACTGCCGTCATCACCAAAGTATTCCCGACTCGTTCCCATTCTGGCGCGGCTCAGGGCGGTATCGCCGCTTCGCTCGGCAACCTCGACGACGACCGTTGGGAATATCATATGTTCGATACTGTAAAAGGATCGGACTATCTCGGCGATCAGGACGCGATTGAGATTATGGTGCGGGAAGCTCCCGATGTGGTCTATGATCTTGAGCATCTCGGGACGCCGTTCAGCCGAACGCCGGAGGGGCGCATCGCACAGCGGATGTTTGGCGGGCATACACTCAATTATGGCGAGAAACCAGCGCTCCGCGCTTGCTATTCGGCGGACTACACCGGCCATGTGCTGCTTCACACGCTCTACGAACAGGCGATTAAGAACAATGTTCGATTCTTCGCCGAGTTCCATTCGTTAGCGCTGATTATCGAACAGGACATCTGCAAGGGTTGCATCGCCTGGGATCTGCGGGGAGGGGGGATGCACATCTTCCATAGTCGCGCTCTGGTGATGGGGACAGGCGGCTACGGTCGGGCCTTTAAGATTACGTCCAATGCCCATGCCAACACTGGCGACGGACTTGGCCTCGTAATGCGGCACCAGTTGCCCTTACAGGATATGGAATTCGTCCAGTTCCACCCGACCGGCCTTTGGAAGCAGGGGATTCTGGTCACTGAGGGAGCGCGCGGCGAAGGCGGTTACCTAAAGAATAAGGACGGCGAGCGTTTTATGGCTCGCTACGCTCCGAAGCTGATGGAACTCGCGCCGCGCGATATGGTTTCGCGTTCGATGCAGACTGAGATTAATGAAGGGCGTGGACTTCCGGGCGGTGAATTTGGCGACTACATCCATCTCGACATTACACATCTCGGGAAGGCAAAGATCCTCGAAGCGTTGCCGCAGATTCACGACCTCGCAGCGAATTTCTCGGGCGTTGACTGCTTCACCGAGCCGATTCCGATTCAACCAACCGCGCATTACTCGATGGGCGGTATCCCGGTGGACAACCATTGTCATGTAATCAAGAACGGCAATCTCGATCTGATCACCGGGTTGTATGCAGCAGGCGAATGTTCTTGCGTCTCAGTTCACGGAGCCAACCGACTCGGTTGCAATTCGTTGCTTGAAGCGGTGACCTTCGGGCGTCGCGCCGGGCGTTCGGCGCTTGCCGATCTGCCAAATCTTGAGTGGAGGGATTTACCTGAAGACGCCCGCGCCGAAGAACTATCTGTCGGCGGGAGCATCGAACAGGAAGTTGCGAGCCTGCTGAAGTCCAATGGAACTGAGAAGGTGGCGAACATCCGACGCGACTTGCAGGAATCGATGACGCGGCGGTGTGGCGTTTTTCGCAATGGAAAAGATCTGTCCGCTCAGCTCGGATATATACTTGAGCTCAAAGACCGGTATCAAAAGATCGGCGTACAGGACAAGGGGATGATCTTCAACACCGAATTGCTGGAAGCGCTTGAGGTTGGTCACCTGCTGAACTTCGCCGAACTGATCGTCTCAGGGGCGCTTTCGCGTGAAGAGAGTCGCGGCGCTCATTCCCGGGTTGACTTCCCGAAGCGCGACGACGTCAACTGGTTGAAGCACACCCTCGCATGGAAGAAACCGGAGGGCGGCGTGAGGTTTGAGTGGCGGAAGGTTGTGATTACGAAGTATGAGCCGAAGGAAAGAGTGTATTAAACGAAGTACGAAGAACGATGAACGAAGGAAACAACAGTGAGACTCGTACGCGCGCCGATATCGAACCGATCTTGAAGGAGGTCGTGGAGATACTGGTGCGCGACTACCAGCCCGAGACGATCAGATAGAATGATGAACGAGTCAAAGAGGAAGAAACCAGAGCCACTGAATGCCCCTGAGTCCGCTCCGAAACCAAAGAGGAAGCGGGTGACAAGCTCAGGCACTCAAAAGGAAGAGATATCAAAGGCAATCCTTGATATTCAAATGGAAGCCAAGCATTCCGGGAACTTGACCGTTCGATGGGCCATCGTATCTATAATAGCGTCCTTAGTTCTTTCTTCATATTTCCAGTGGCAAGGAGGTCGATCATTAGATAAAATGGAGCGAGGGATCAAGTCAAGTATTAAATCCTACTCTGATTCAACTTTGATGGCTGCCCAACGAAACTTAGATGTATTGTATGCTCAAATGAAACAGGATCTTGAATCAACCAGAAGACAGATTGTATCTGACATTCTGGCAGGTAATGAGAATATACGACATATGGAAGACAAACTTGAAATCCAGGGACAATCAATTGAGAGAGTAGAGGGGATTACTGTATATTTGGGCTCCATATCCCAATACTTCTTGAGTTTTGAAACTACTAATCTAATTAATCTGGCTTATAAATTGAAGATATCGTCAATACATCCAGAGTTGAAATATGATGATCTCTATGCAGCATTTATCAGATATGGAGTTGATCGGTATCTTATACCTCAAGGTCCTGCAACCTTCAAGAAGTGGAATATTGAGTTCATTGATCTATGCGTTCGCGCTCAAAACTCTCTTTCGCAAAAGCACGGCCGAATTGAGCCTGACAGCCTGAAGTTCATTGATTGCTTTAAAAACGCAGATGATTCGACATTGTACTCGCAAGTGTGGGAAAGGTCAGATTCGACATATGAAGAACTCGCATCCTATTTTAACAGAATGGAAAGGCGTGCAAGATTGCAAAAAATCCAATCTGGAGTAGGCTGGCTAGATTTCATACAGAATAGAGATTCATGGGATCGAGTCTGGAAATCCATAGAAAAACCAGAGGACAAAGAAGCCTTTAAGCGATCTTGGCGATATCTTCCTTTTCCATTTCCTGATTCATCGCGTTGAGAGAGTAACGACTATGGGCGGGTGGCTTGGAGGGCGGGCATTCCTGACCGCCCTTAGACCTCTAACCTGTCTCACTCAAGGGCGGTCAGGAATGCCCGCCCTCCAAGAGGATTGCGAATAAAGCAGAGAGGATTGCTGATATGCGTAGAGGAGTTCGATGAACTTTACACCTTCCCCGTATTCGCGGAAACTGCCTCACTTCGATGTTGGGCAAGAATACTATCATCTTGTGTTTCGACTTGCCGAAGGTTATTTGACTGAAACTGAGATTGAAATTGTAAGAGAGCTTATAGTCTCAGGGAACAGTAAATTCTACCGACTGATTGCCGTGCAAGTTATGTCGAATCATGTTCATATCTTGTTACAACCTTCACTCGGGTATACATTAGCCAGAATCATGGGCGGAATAAAGGGTGTTTCAGCGCATAAACTCAATATTTCTCGTGGGACTAAGGGGACGATCTGGTTGGACAAGTACTTCGACAGAATCATTCGCAATCAGGATGATTTTGAAAAGACGCTGCGATACCTCGAACAGAACCCGATTAAGGCAGACGCGAGTGAAGAAGCGTGGAAGTATTTGGGTTGGCAGTTTCTTCAAGAGTAGCAGCACTCTTGGAGGGCGGACATTCTTGGCCGCCCTTTCAGTCCAGTAGGTAGGAGAGTTCAGGGCGGTCAGGAATGCCCGCCCTCCAAGAGACCAATGTCAGGTAAATAAAGAATGCAAATCACCTTTAAAATCTTCCGTCTTGATCCGAACCAGGAAAACCCTAAGTCGGGTTATCAGGAGTATCAGGTCAAGACGCACCCCGGAATGACCGTGCTCGATGCGCTGATCGAGATCAAAGGACAGCAGGACGGCACACTCACCTTCCGCAAGAGCTGTCGGTCGGGTATCTGCGGGTCGTGCGCGATGCAGATCCACGGGCTGAACCGGCTCGCTTGCGAGACACAGATCGAACCGCTGAAGAAGTCAACAGTCGTCGTTGATCCTCTTCCGGGATTTGAGGTCATTCGCGACCTCGCGGTCGATATGGAGCCGTTCTACGAGAACTTGGCGCGGGTGAAGCCCTATTTAATCAACAACGATCCGCCGCCGGCGCGTGAGAGAATTCAGCCGCCTGAGATCTTCAAAGCCATCGAAGATCCTGTCGCTTGCATCCTCTGCGCTGCCTGCACCTCGAGTTGCCCGTCGTTCTGGTATGACCCCGTCTATCTCGGCCCGGCGGCGCTGGCAAAGGCGTACCGCTACACCTTCGACACCCGCGACAAAGGTTGCACCGAGCGTCTGAAGGTACTCGACACCAAGCACGGGCTCTGGCGCTGCCACACGATCTTTAACTGCATGGACGCCTGCCCGAAGCGGATCAAGATCACCCAGCACATCGGCAATCTGAAAAAGAAGGTGATTGCCGAGAAGTACTAATCTGATCCTCTACCCACTGCCAACCCGCCGCGGTTGGCAGGATTTATGTAAGCTCTACCTCTCTTTCTGCCAACCGCGGCGGGTTGGCAGTGGATAGAGGGCAGATTGGCAGTGGGTAGAGGGCAGGCCGAGATAACGAAACGCCCCGCTCGTCTGGTTCACACCGAACGGAGGGGCGGTTTTATTTTTTGCAAAGATTGTGGAAACCTTGACATTTGCTGAATACGACTTTAGATTACTCATACATCTTATTTTGCATCTGTGGAGGTCATGTGAAAGCGCTAAGGTTCATTGGCTTGGCGTCTGTGCTGTTATTGGCGTCGATAACAACTTCTTATTCCCAAACGGTATGGCGTTGGGAAGAAGATCCGACCGTTCTGAATCCGAATATCTCACAGGAGTTGGGCTCCCTGCCGGGTTGGCTATCCGCTTGCGGGATGAGCGACCTGAATGGCGACGGAAGGCTGGAGTACGTGCTCGTAAACCAGACCAACGAAGCGATGGAATTCCATCTCGCCGTGTCAGAAGGTGAGTTTCCCAATCTTCAATGGAGTCTTAACGCCGGTTTTTTCCCCGCCTTCGAGTATGAGCGGGGATATTTCGTTTATAGCGTCCAGTTTTACGATCTTGACCGAGACGGATCACTTGAGATTCTGCTCGATGGAGGGAGAGTTCTGCGGAATCGGGGCAACTATGCGCAGCCCGACTGGGAGAGAGCGGACGAACTTTTTCCTGACGTGAATCGTGAAGACGGCGCTCCGAATTTCTGTGACTGGGATAACGACGGATTTACGGATCTGATTCTGGGTTATGATAACGGTTTTTTCCGTTACGAACAGGACTCGGCAGGCGTCTGGCAAGATATTGGATTCACCGTATGTCAGAATGTTGGCTGGGGCAGGGCTTCGCATTTAGTTGATCTCGACAGTGACGGTGATCTCGACGTGATCGGTCTGTTCGACATGCCCTGCATGTGGGAGACAACGCTGGCAATTCTGAATCTCGGAACGCCCGAAGAACCGGAATGGGGAGAGCCGATCGACATGCGTTACTGGGGATTCTTCGCATTAGCGCCATTTGATCTCAACGGAGACGGATTTATCGATCTGGTGGATGGCTGGAAATACCGCCTCCATAAGGGTGAAAGTGGAGTTGCGGAATGGGATCGATCGGTCTATTGGGGAGTGCCGAGAACCCTCTTGGCGATGGAAGATATCGATAATGATCGACGCGCGGAGATATTCACAGGATTCGGCTTTGGTCCTTATATCCCCAACGAATGGCGACTCCAGCAGTTGGAATCAACTGCTTCCGGTCTTATCGACAATCAGATATTCGGGGAAGACTTCGCCGATTGGGGTTCGGGCCATTATGACGTCAACATGCTCGAGTTCCATGACTTCCTCGGGACCGGTTCCAAGCAGATGGTGGTCGGGATCACCGATAATCCGACCATCAAGATCGGTTTGTATGAAGAAACAGACGACGGAGAAGGCTGGAACTGGGAGTCAGTCGAAGGAGCTTTCAATGGATTGCTGGACTGGTCGATTGCCTGCCAAATCCCGACTTTTGGCGACTTCGACGGCGATGGGGATCTCGACGCGGCGGTGCTTGAGGGAACCAGTTACAGCGATGAAGTGATCGTCTTCTATACCAATATTTCGAATGGTCGAGCGCTCCAATGGGAGAAGTCGGCGCATTGGGACACAGGGCTTCCTGACACGGTTGAAAGCGCGTCGTTTGGAGCGGGCGACTTCGACGGCGACGGCGATTGCGACTTGGTTCTCTGTCAAGTTGAGTATCCCGGCTCCAATCCCGGGACAATCCAAATTTACGCCAACAATCCAGTAAATGGAGTTCCACGGTGGGGTCTCGCCCTTGATGCCTTTGCTGAAACCGGTCCGCAAGAAGGTATGCGGATCTCGGTGGCAGATGCGAACGTTGACGGTCGGCCCGATCTAATACTGCGCGAGACTTGGGATAATGTGGCTCGAGTCTTCATTAACCAATCCACAACCGCGGTTTCTCAGGATCATTCCTTACCAAGCGCCTTCTCAGCCTCCATCGCTCCGAATCCCACCAACGGCGCGGCGACTGTCTTCTACGAGACTCCTATCAATGGCGCGGGGAGTGTAATCCTGTATGATGCGAACGGCAAGCGGATATGGGAGAAAAAGCTTGGCTGGCAGACAGCGGGAGCGCACAGGGTGGAGATCTCTACTATCGGTTTACCCAGCGGAGTCTATCAGGTCGAAGTGAAAGTCGGAATTGAACAGCGGAGGTTGGCGCTAACAATACTGAAGTAACGACCGTGTAGCCCGCACAGCTATCAGGGAGCCGAGCATATTAAAGTGTTAAGAGCTGTGCGGGCTACCCCGGTCAGATTGCTTCGCCTTTCGCCCTCTCTGCGAGTAATATTTAGAGTGTGATTTAAGGCGAAAGGCTCGCAATGACACTGCGGTAGTCTGCCTAATCCGCTGTGAATTCCTTTAATCTGCTGTGAATCTACCACTATGAATCCTGCCTTAGTTTTCGTCACACTCGCAGCCTTGATCCAAGTCTCTCCTCGTGAGACCTTCGACGTTTATCTCACAGCGCTCAAAGCTAATGATCTATCCAAAGCCATTTCATGCTGGACGGACGAGGCGATCCTTGAGTCAGGACGACTCGGGATTGTCTTCACAGACGTATCTCCGAAATACGACAACGCCTCAGTAGTTGTAACACATATTGCTGCACTCAGAAAGGGCGAGGCGACGGTCAGTTGCGGGGCAGTGACGCCTCATAATGGATGGGCGGAACTGCCTGTTATTGTGAAGAGCGGGAGAGATTCGGTCTTAACGACCTACTACTTTGAAGAACAGAAAGGCGAGTGGAAGATCAGCGCCCCGTTGTTTATCCACTCGCGAGGGTGGAAAACACGGAACACTCGTTATACCGAACTTCATTACCGCGACTCAACGCTGTTAAACGATTATGCTATCGAAAAGCTCGATAGTTTCATTTATTCTGTTAGCATGAAGATGGGGATGTCCGAGGATCGGCAGGCGGGGTTGCAGCAGGTAAAGATTCCCTACTACCTCGGCGACAAGGATGACGTTAAGGCGCTGACCGGCTTCGAGACCTTCGGAATGACCAACCTCCAGTTCGACGCGGTTGTCACGCAATACCTCCCTCATCCCCATGAACTGACGCACCTCCTCATCGACTATGTCCTCAAGGAGCAGCCGCTCTACACTCTGCCGTTTCTTCAAGAGGGTCTCGCCTGCTGCTTCGGAGGACGCTGGGGGAAGTCGGTTGCGGTGATAGACCAGATGGGGTGTTACCTGCTCGAAAACGAAGTCGTGCAGCTCGATTCGGTTCTGACCTGGCGCGGATTCTACCAGTCGGTTGGAATGTCTGACCTCACTTACCCGGTGAGCAGCGAATTCGTCGGCTTTCTTATTGAAGAAGGAGGTTTCGAGAAATTCCTTGAGTTCTACCGCGCAGGATCGGGGACGCCGGATAGCTTGATGAAACTCACTGTCAAGGACATTCACGAGAGTGCCGAACTGATCTACGGAACAAAGTGGCCAGTTCTGATGACGCAATTCGAGGAATATCGAAAGCAACGCACTTTCAGTGGGCTTGAGCCGGGCGGGGAAATGAATGGCGTTCCGATCATTAAGTTAGAGGAGGGCGGAAATAGCGTCAAGGTATGTGATGGAGAAAACGCTTATACCGTAAAGTGTCGTTTAACCAAGCCGGGTGAATTCGTGACGCTGGTTTTAACTATGCTGGAACAGGATTCCACTTCTTACAAGAGCAAGTTGTTCGCAGAACATTTTCCCGGCAGTCAGCGGCGTGGCGAGATCAGCGGGATTCGATTCAATTCGCGAGAAGCGGGGTTTTACGATTATCGAACGAACACGCTTGAAGCAAAATATGTCATGGCGTTCAACCCGAGCGAAAGTTATTGGGACGAGAAGGATGAGACCGTGACGTTCAGGATCGCCAAAGGATTAATTTCGGGGAAAATTGAACGATATCGATTCGAGTTAAAGTAAATAAAAGCTGCCAGCCGCGGAGGGCTGGCAGCTTTCATTTTAATTGCCCGTTTTTACTTTCCTTCTTCAGCCTGCCGTTTGGCTTCGTCGCCGACCGCCCATTTCTCCTGTCGAACGATGGTTCGCTCCATTCTTGCGCCATCTACGGGCTCATCACCGAGATGGATTTCAACGGGATCGCAGAGTGTATCGCATTCGGCGCGGATCTCAACCCGGCGCTCGATCTGACCCGGAGTTGGCGATGTGGTCGAGACTTCGACGCTTCTCACATTCAGTCCGTGAGCGCTGAGTGCTTGGGCGATGCGAGCCTCGATCTCCGCATCCGAAAGTCCTTCAACGCCGATCTCGATTCGACCGCCTGTGACGGCTGCGAGGGCATTGCCGCCGCGATCCTCTTTGATAGGTGTGACGGTCACTTTCAAACCGGGGATCTTATCGGGTAGGGAAGCGAGTGACTTCTCGACCGCGCTTTTCAATTCATCGGGATCGGTTTTGCGAGCCGCAATTGTGATGGTTGCGTATTCGGCTTCAACCGTCATCATCTTCTGGCTGCGTGGGATTGAAAGAGCTTTGACAACGTCCATCGGTTTGACCGGGCCATCGGCATTGAAGGCTACGGTCGCGAGTGATCCTACTGTCACGCTGTAAGTGGCAGGAATCAGAACCAGAGCCGCGACAATGGCTGCAAACGCGGCGGTCGCAATGGCTCCCTTCAGAGCATACGATTTCATTGGGTTTTCCTTCTTCTTGGCGTTATGCAGTTCGGAGACCATTTGCTGGTAGAGGCGTGGCTCAACTGGCTCCTGAGCAAGCGCTTTCAATCCACGCTCAGCGGCTTCACGATTTCTATCGGTCATTTTCGTTTCCTCCCTTGCCAACCGCTTCCATGAAAATGGCGGAGCGGCCGGTTGTTTTCTGGAGGGGCGGTTCGGAGAGTCTAAGATATTGAAGATGCAATTTCTCACGCCCTCTCGCCAGCCGACTCTTCACTGCTGAAACTGAAACTTTCTGCACGGCGGCGATTTGCGCGACGGGCAGATCAAGGATTTCAAAGAGAACTAAAGCTTCCCGCTGCGCCAATGGCAGCGAACGGAGTGCGAGTCGAACAATCTCCTTCTCCTCATAGGGAAGAGGGTCGAGTGTTGGGACTGTTTCCGCTGATTCAAGCCCAACCATCTTCTTTACCCATGCAATTCTCGCTGAAGAGATATGAGTATGGCGGATGATCGAGATCAACCAGACTTTGAACCGGTCGCTTTCGCGCAAACGCGGGAAGGCTTTCCAAGCTCTTAGCAGGGAAGTTTGCAGGAGGTCGTCTCCGTCTTCCTTCGATCCTGCGAGAGCGCGACTATAACGGACGAGGTCGTCCCAGACCGGTTTTAGAAATTCTTCGAAATCCAAGAGGTTCCTTTATTACCCGCGTGATGCGGCATCGTGAAGTCGCCGGCGACGTTCTGATTATGAGACGCTTGGATCGTGTCGTAGGTTGCAGCGATCGGGGAATTCTGGCAGTGGGATGGATTTCCAATCCGCCAATTTACAGTCATGCGGAACTAACAGGCGGATTGGAAATCCATCCCACTGCCAGAATTCCCATGGTGAAAGTTCAATATACTACACGAATTGATTCCGTGCGTCTTGCTCCCTTCATACGCGGGGGTGTGAACAATGTTCGCACTCGATTTCCTTGGGATGGTCAGACAGCGCTGCTGATGTGCTTTTTAAGCTTGTTTTGGAGTTGGCACGCAGGTTGCTTTAAGTAAGTCCAAAGACGGTATATTCACCCATCAAATAACAGGAAGGAAACAATGAAGAAGGTATTTGGAATCGTGGCGATCGTCGCAGCGCTCCTCGCGCTCGGCTTTTCAGCCCAACCCGCTTCGGCAGTCGGCTCGATTGTTGGAAGCGTGATTGACGCAGACAACGCTCCCGTTGCGGGCGCGATGGTCATGGTGCAGGGCGTCGCTCATCGCCGGGGTCAGCGCCCCTTTATGGCTCGCGCTGAATCAGGCGAAGATGGCAGCTTTGCATTTGCAGATGTGCCCGACGGCGACTATGTCGTGGGCGCAATGAGTCGTGAATTGGGCGGCGCTCGCGCTCAGGTCAATGTGGCTGGCGCGGAAGCCAACGTCACACTGCAACTTCAGGGACATCGTCCCGGCGGCGGCGGCGATGACGAAGAGGACGTTCCGATGGGTTCTCTGACTGGCGTCGTTCGCGACGCTGAAGGCAACCCTGTCGAAGGCGCACGGGTTATGCTTAGCCCGGCTCGTTTGGTAGCCCGTCACGGTATGCGTCAAGCCCGCCGTATCGCTACTGAGACAGACGCCAATGGCGCATTTACAGTCGCTGAACTTCCGGCAGGCGTTTGGGTCGTAATGGCGATGAAGCGTGACGTCGGCGCAGGCCGCGGTCGCGTGGAAGTCGAAGCTGACGCCGAAGCGAACGTCGAGATCACATTACAACACCGCGAGTAGAATTCTGAGCACTACTGCGGCTGGAAAAGGAGCCTGCGCAACGCGCAGGCTCCTTCATTTTTGGGCGGTTGTTATGATTCTTGCGGCGGGAATTGTTATCTTGTAAAAGAAGCAAGTTAGTTTGAAGGCGTTCATGAGTCATTTGATTGACACTATTTCTTATAGTCAAAGATCGGTAGGACGGGGCTCCGTACCCGTCCGGCGGAATTCATGCAAACTTAACAGGACGGGTACGGAGCCCCGTCCTACCGATTGAGATTCTCAAGCAACCAGAGACGCCTCGTTTCATAGTCAAGGATAATGTCAGGATATTTCGACGAAGCCGACCTTGAACGTGTTCGGCAAGCCATAGACATAGCAGAGCTGATTGGCGGGTATGTATCGCTGAAGCGGCGCGGTCAGGGCGATTACTGGGGACAATGCCCGTTTCACAGCGAGAAGAGCGCGAGTTTCCATGTTCGCTCCGATCGCGGGATGTTCCATTGCTTCGGCTGCGGCAAGGGCGGCAACGTGTTCAGTTTCCTTATGGAAGTCGAGCGGTTGAGCTTCAACGAAGCGGTTCGATTCCTCGCAGAAAAAGCTGGAGTCCCGCTGCCTGAGCGAGTCTCTGGACCGGGAGCGGCTGCTTCATCGGAGCGTGAACGGCTTTTTGTCGCCAATTCTGTCGCTGAACGCTGGTTTCACGAACGTCTAGCGAAAGCGCTGCGCAGTCGTGAAGCCGAAAAAGCGCTGGAATACCTGCTCGGGCGGGGGATTAACCTCGAAATCATCAACCGCTTCAAGATCGGATTTGCCGAAGCCGATTGGGAAGGCTTAGTCAAGTTCGCGAGTCGCTCCGGAGTGGCGGGCGATGCGCTTGCGGAAGCGGGATTAGCCTCAAGACGAAAGGATGGCAGCGGTTTTGTCGATCGGTTCCGCACGCGAGTGATGTTCCCGATCCAAAGCCTCTCGGGAAAAGCGGTCGCATTCGGAGGCCGCCGAATCGAAGGAATTACGCCCGAAGACGATCAGGCGAAATATGTCAACAGTCCGGAGACCTCGATCTACCGGAAAGGTGAGCACCTTTACGGGCTTTACACTGCCCGGGAGGAGATCCGTCGCACTCAAACGGCGTATCTGGTGGAAGGATACATCGATCTGCTCGCGCTCGTACAAGCGGGAATTCTGAATGGCGTGGCGTCGCTCGGAACTTCGCTGACCGAGAATCAGGCGAAACTGATCGGACGCTTCACCAGTCGAGTAGTAGTCGTCTATGATGGCGACTCGGCGGGGATCAACGCGGCGATCAGAGCTGCCGATGTGCTGACTCTTGCTGGAATCGAAGTGCGGATGGCGCCGCTTCCGGAAGGGGAAGATCCTGATTCAGTTCTGCGCAAAGAGGGTGCGGAAGCGCTGAAGGAGAATCTCGGGAAAAACCAGTCATTCGTGCAGTTCCGGTTGGGAGCCGCGGGAGCGAGGCGAAATATGGGGCAGGCTGAGCTGTTGACAGTCTCGCGGGGATTACTCGAGACAATTCGATCGGTTCGCGATGCACTTCAGCGTGACCTACTGATTAGCGAGTTATCTGATCGCACTGGTCTGCGCCGTGAGGCGCTTGACTCTGTGGCGCGAGTAGGGCGGCCTCGTGCGGATGAACTCCCGCCGACTAAGGAAGGGCTGATTGTAGCGCCGGATGAGGTCTCGGAACGTGATCTGCTGAAGGATTTGATCGGATCGCCGTTCCTGATTCCGGAAGCTATGGAGAGCGTTTCGCCGGATCTCTTTTCCAATCCACTGTTGAAGTCGCTTTATCTCGCGCTGGAGGAGGCGTATCTCTCGGGCGGCGTGACTAACGTAGCGGCTCTGTCAGATCGGATAGCCGACCCCATGCTGAAGGCGTTTGTAGCCGAAGCAGCGTTGGCAAGAGAGAATGTCGATCCTGAGAAGGCGCGCGAAGGCGTCAGAGATTGTATCAAGACTCTGATGCGGAGAGAACTGCTCAAGCGTCGGACTGAACTGAAAAATCTGCTCCAGCAAGCGCATGACTCTGGAGCAGAGAGTCGGCCAATCATCCTCGAGTTGATTGATCTTGACCGCAGACTTAACTCGCTGCAATGATGAAGATACTCTTCTTTACCCCGTGGTATCCCACTAACAGTAATCCGGTTCCGGGTGTGTTTATCTTGGAACACGCTCGATCTGTCGCGCTGCAGCACGAAGTATTGGTCGCGGCCACGTCGGTGGAGATAGATCGCCCTGATGGTTGGATCGAGGAGACTGAAGAGATTTATTGCGGCTTACAGACGGTTCGGTTCAGTCAGGGGCGAGGATCGATCCCTAAAGCTCGCTACCTTTCGCGCCTCTATCGCGAGACTCGGTTTCTCGAACGGCTGGTTAAGCGGTTTCAGCCGGACATTATCCACGCCAATAACTTTCTCGCGGCGGTTCCGGCGGCTCTGATCAAGCGCAAGTACAAAGTCCCATTTGTTGTGAGTGAGCATTGGTCGGGTTTTTATCGAGGAACAGTTAAAGGCGCTGAGTTGCTCAAGGCGCGTTTCGGGCTGCCTCGCGCCGACCGTGTTCTACCCGTCAGTCAGTACCTCGCTGACCGTATAACAGCGCATAACATCAAGGCGAATATCACCGTTGTTCCCAATGCGATAGATACAGAACTATTCCGTTACAAACCTCATACGATGTCAAGGGAGCCGATAGCGTCCTTGCGAGCGCTTGCCGTCGGTTCACTACTGCCAATAAAAGGAATGGACTTACTGGTCGAGGCTGCTGATCGGCTTCGATCAGGCGGGAGCAAACTTGAGATCATGATTGTCGGGGAGGGCGAGGAACGCGGTCGTTTGGAACGACGGATCCGTGATCTTGGCCTTGAAGCGCAGGTGAAACTTCCGGGAATACTCAGGAAGCCGGAACTCGCCGCTCTGATGCAGCAGTCTGATTTCTTTATCTCTCCCAGCCGAGGGGAGACTTTCGCGGTTGCGTTGGTCGAGGCGATGGCGACCGGTCTTCCTGCGGTTGCGACAGATGTAGGAGCGACGCCTGAAGTGATGAACGAGACTCGCGGAATCCTCGTCGCGCCGGAAGATCCAGAAGCATTAGCGAGTGGAATCCGGGAGATGATAGCCAAAAAGGGGGCGTTTGATCGACAGGCAATATCGGATTGGGCGCGAGGGAAGTTCGGCCTTGAAATAGTAGGGGAGCAGTTTGACAGGATTTACAGGGAAGTTTTGAGGAAGTAAAAGGATAGGCGTTCCTTCCTGTCCGTGAATGGAGTTTGACAGTTGAAGGACAAAGCGCCTATCCGCCCTATCCCTCCTTTGGATCGTTTATCGGTACATTTAACACCATCCTCCTGCCTGAACACTCTCCAAACACTATAACAGCTTGACACCTTCCATCAAAGACTCTAACTTATAGAATGGAATCCTCATCACATAACCAATCGGGATTCGCACGCGATCCCTGGGGAGCTATTAAAGTACATCGACGCGCAAGCCCAGAATTCTGGCAGCGCCTTGATGTGAATCCTTTTAGAGAGCTCAAAGTTTCAAATGAAAGCAACCTCATACCGGGACTGCCGCTTTCTGTAAGCTTGGATCGGATTCTCTCGGCACGTCGAAGAAGCGGCCCCGATACTGCGCTCATCGGAGGTCCAACTGAACCTTACCCCGTAGAAGAAAAACAACATCGAATCACCAGAATAATCCTCGAAGTTCTCGCCAAACATAGTTATCCTGTTCTACTGATCACAGGCTCAGCTCTCGTGCTGCGTGACATCGATCTACTAAGGGAGATCAACGAGATAAGCTCCACTACCGTGGCGATGTCGATCCCAACTCTTAGCTCTTCTGCGTTAAAACGAGTACAGCCGCGCTCGCTCAAATTAACCGAACGATTATCTGCGCTCGAGCGAATCTGTCGCAGTGGCGTGCAGACCGGGATGGTAGTCTGGCCGCATCTCCCGGGAGTGAATGACAGTCCCAAAAGCATAAAAAGTATGTTCAAGACAGCGCACGAGATTGGACTTGACTTTCTACTTGTCCCGTTTGCTGATGGATCATTCTACCGTCGCTGGCAACAGACGGCGGAGAAGCCGGTAGCGTCAAGGCTGAAATTGACTCGATCGCTCGTAGAATCATCACTCGAATCACGCATCAGGCTCAGGCCCAAAAGATACATCCCGAAAGATAATCGCGGTGAGAATTACTGGGTCGCCGGAAGACTTGCAGATGAAGCCTATCGGCTGAGGTTGCTTGGTCGTCCGTTTCGAGCGCATCTGACTGCTGCATGCACAATCAATAGTCTGAAACGCGATATTCGAACGCTCCTAAAGTGTGGCGGGATGAGCGCATTACCGAGCCTTCCGCTCCCAAGCGTCCCGGATGTGGAACGATTGTTACAAGGAGTTTGGGCTGACGAATTCGACGTGCGAGCTTAAATCTTGAGTCAACCACACGGTCCGATCAAGGATCAGGCGCTTATACTACGCACAATTCGCCACGGAGAAACATCTCGCGTCGCAACTCTGTTCTGCGCTGAGCTGGGGAAAGTCGCCGTGATGGCTAAAGGAGCTCGTAGCGGAAAGCCAGGGGCAACCGGAGGCGCACTCGATGCTCCCTGCCTCGCTGAGGTAGTAATTCATTTTAAATCAAGTCGCTCGGTTCAGATCCTTGGTCAGATCATGCCTGTGACAGCTTTCCCATCTATTAAAGACGACGTCACCTTAACCGCTTACGCAGCAGTCATCAGCGAATTGGTTTATCGAGGATTTACTGACAGCGAGAATAATCGCCCGGCTTTTAATGCCGCTGTATCTGCATTAAGAACACTCGATAGTAACATTAGCGATCCGCGCGTTACATTATGGGAGTTTCTACTCGCACTGGCTGAAGCGTTGGGATTTGGGCTTGATCCATTTACCTGCCCGGAATGCGGTGCTCGTCCGGCAGATCTTGGCGTCCGTAATTTGCTCCTGTTCGACGCCGGAGCCATCATTTGCAGGAACTGTGGACGTACTGAAGGCGAAGCGGTTGCGCTTTCCGGAGAGACCGTCTCGATTATGAGGCTGGCAGCGCGAGGCGGGGCGCGCAGCGGTCGGTTGAAATACTCTTCGCAAGCGCGCTCCGAGCTAACCGGAGCACTACTCAAACATTTGCGTCGCCATCATCCCGGGTACCAGTCGCTGCAGTCGTTGGAAATGCTTGAACGCCTCGCGACAGATTAGTGTGATCAACAATCCGGTAATTCTGGTCATTTCAAACAAACAGACTGACCTTTACGGAAATAACGAAAGTCGAGGTTTGACCCTATGAAGCACTTACGGCTTTGCGCCCTGCTTGTACTCTCGATTCTCCCGATTTGCACTCTACAAGCTGAGACACGCATCTCCGGGGACGTCTCTGGAGAATGGACTCGCGACGCGTCTCCATATATAGCGACGGGTCAACTCACAATCCCAGCCGGACAAAGGCTCACCATTGAACCGGGCGTCGAAGTCCGCTTTGGCGGCGATTTTATGCTCATCGTCTATGGTCGTCTCGACGCCGTCGGAACAATTCAGGATTCTATCCTTTTCACAACCACAGTTGACGGTGAACTTTGGGGTGGAATTCGATTTCTGAATTGTGACACTCTGACGCAATTGGACTATTGCATTGTTACAAGAGGCCGAGCCGTTCATGGCGAAGCGCAAGACTCACTCGGAATGGGCGGCAACCTCTACATCGACCAGAGCAATATCACCATCTCGCACTCCCGAATCTCAAACGGTAGAGCGCGATTGTACGGCGGCGGCGTGGCGATACGCCGCTCGAGACCGCTGATCTCCCATTCTCTGATCAATCAGAACGAATCAGTTATCTCAGGCGGCGGTCTAGCTGTTATTGCCGGAGCGCCCACTATAACTGACGTCCGCATATTTGCCAATGTAGCTGTTTCGTCAGGCGGCGGAGCGTTTGTGATTGGACAATCCAATCCGAACTTTTTCGATTGTATCCTCTGGTCGAATAGGGCGTCACATGAGGAAAGCAGCCTCGGCGGCGGAATGCAGATTGTCGAAGGTTCGAGTCCGATTATCCGTCGATGCGAGTTTCTTGAGAACACTGCTACTGCGGGCGGCGGTCTGTATATTCGCGGTGAGGGTTCGAATCCGCTGATTGAATGGAGCTATTTCTGGGGCAATGCCACGAATGGCGGCGAGCGTGCAGCTCGCGTGGGCGGCGCAATCTATATTCGCGGCGGCGCTGCTCCCGAGATCCGCTATTGTCGCTTGGTCGAGAATAACGCCAACCAAGGCGGCGGGCTTTATGTCAAAGAACCGCCCCGCTGCAACGTGCACAATCTCCTCTTTCTCCGCAATGCCGCCACTCGCGCTGGAGGCGCGGTGGCAACTTCCACCGACCTCGGAGAGAATCCGCTCCAACTGACGCACTGCACCTTTATCGGAAACGCTAATATCGGCGGAAATATTATAGCGCAGACTGCGTACGCCCGGATTCCCACCGAAAACACGGTCGGATCACTCATTCGGATCAACAGCTCCATCGTCATTGGAGGCTCTCCTCTATTTGGGGAGGAAGGTCGAGTCAGCGCCCTCTACTCCAATATCATTCCCGCCTTTGCCGGACTTGGCAACACCGAACTCGATCCGCTATTCTTCGGATTAGATTCAGTTTGGTTCCTGCTTTCCGGCGCAAGCCCATGCGTCGATTCCGGCGACTCGAGCCTCGCCAATGATCCCGATGGGACTCGCAATGACAGAGGCTGGATGCACTTCCCTCGAAATGCTTTCGATTCCATTCCCGAAAACCCCATCACAGTTGAGCTGACCACAATCGATCGTGTTGACCGGTCGTACCAGTTCACTAACACTACCGGCGTCCCAATCTACGTCTCGGCGATGGACCGGTGGAATGATGGCGCGCGCGAGTTCTTTATCAACGCTGGAGCCATCACCAGTGATTCGCTCCTGCATGCTGCTGCGCTGGTTGACGGCGATTTCCTTGTCGCTGGAGCAGCCAATGAATCGGGCGTTCCGCGCGTTTACAGGATAGACCGCGACTCGAATCTGGCAAGCAGCTTTGAACAACCGGGCGGACATGGAGCTGAAGGCTATCTCGATCTCGCCACCGATGGCGGCTCCGTCCTTTATGGCGTATCGGATGATCTTATTGTCGAATTCACAACGGAAGGAGAATTCGGAGAGGAGTTCCGCGCTCCTGCCGGCGTCCAGAACATTACAGGAATCGCCTCCGACTTCAACTTCTCGGACGGTTTCGTAGATTTCTATCTGGGGGATATGGAGGGGAACATCGTCAGAGCAGACGCCGCCATGTCTGAACTTGGTTCCACTACGCTCGGGGATACGGTGGTGGGATTGGGAAGCAAGGGCAACGAGCGCGCTGTCTATGCCATAACTCAACCGACGGACAGCACGGCGATCCTCTGGCTCGTCTATCCGGATGAAGGCCGCGTCACGCCGCTCTATCCGATTTCTCTTCCGGATGGCTACCATCCGGGAGGATTTGAAGTCACTCAGTCCCTTCATGAAGAGCGGGGATCCTTGATTGGTCTCATGGAGAATGATATTGGGTTGAGCGACCGAATCTACGCGCTTGATCTTTATACATCTTGGTTGATTATTCGCCCCTCGCTACATTTTCTTATGCCGGGCGAGTCAACGGAGTGGCCGCTCACGTTCGCCGGCGACCAGATGCCCGCTGGATCGTATGACGGAACATTCTTCCTGACCGTGAATGGTTATGGGCAGGGCGGCGAAGTTGACGCAAGAATGATTTCAACTCAATCCTCCGCGCCCAACGAAAGATCAACAGTTGGCTCGTTCATGCTCTCGCCCGCTTACCCAAATCCCTTTAACAGCAAGACCATCATACGTTTTGATCTCCCCTCCGCCGGTCCTGCCCGGCTGGCGATGACCGACTTATCGGGCCGGACAGTACGCGAACTGCGAACGGGCCGGATGAACGCCGGACGGCACACAGTCGTTCTTGACGCCGGTGCGCTCCCGACCGGACTCTACTTCCTGCGCCTGACGACGCCATCCGGGGAATTGGTCAGATCCATAACCTTACTGCGCTGAAATAGCTTGACGGAAACCAGACATATCTCCCTCGCACTCATTACAAGTTTCCTGATGGTCTGGTGCGGTTGTGAAGGCGCGAAGATCAATGTGATTAACGCTCCGCAAGATTCAACCGCGGATACGGCAACCGTGCGACTGCTGGTTCCAGCCGGAACATTCCTGCAGGGTAGTCTTACCGGATCCGGGTTTGATCTGGATGAATCTCCGCAGCGCTCGGTTTATCTGAACATGTATAAGATAGACTTCTCGGAGGTCACTAATCGTCGGTACGCTCACTTCCTGAACACTCCTTACGGCGTCGGTCATTGGGATAACCATATGCAGATCCACTTCGCCGGAGGAGTATATACGGCTGTGGCTGGCATCGAAGAGTATCCTGTAACCTACGTTACTTACGCGGACGCAGTCGCATTCGCTGAATGGTCTGGAGGACGGCTCCCGTCTGAAGCCGAGTGGGAGAAAGCTGCGCGCGGCAATCGTGATGGCCGATTCTTCCCGTGGGGAGATCAGGTTGCGGCAGGTCAGGCAAACTTCTTCCGACCGGAAGGAGGTCTATGGCCGGTCGGTCACTCGAGTGGACGTTCTCAATACGGTTGTGCCGATCAGATCGGCAACGCTTGGGAGTGGACGGCGGACTGGTATGCTTGGGACTATTATCAAAACGCCCCCGCAACCGATCCTACCGGCCCCGTCTCCGGCTCCTACCATGTCATTAAAGGGGGCGGTTTCCGGAGCGCTGAGAGTGACGCGCGTTGTTCGGAGCGGCGCGGCGTTGCGCCGGGCGAACGCTTCGACGATCTTGGCTTTCGCTGTGTGTATGATCTCGATTGAAATACTAAGCGCGTCAAGCGAATCGGACTACTCAGCCGCCCAACGTCTCTTCCGCGAGTACGCCGAACAACTCGATTTCAGTCTCTGTTTTCAGGACTTCGATAAAGAGCTTGCGCAACTCCAACAGATCTACGGTTCGCCGGACGGAGTACTGCTTCTGGCGGTGGTCGAAAAGGATCCGGTTGGATGTGTCGGTCTGCGACGCTTGTCGGAAGATATTTGCGAGATGAAGCGGCTTTATATTCAGCCTGCGGCGCGTCGGATTGGATTGGGAAGAATGCTAGTGGAAGCGCTTATTACTGAAGCGAAGAAGCGCGGCTATCGAGCCATGCGACTCGATACGATCGGCGCAACCATGAAAGCCGCCGTTGACCTATACGTTAAGCTTGGGTTCAGGGAGATCCCTCCATACCGCCACAATCCAATCGGAGGCGCGCTTTATATGGAACTCGATCTGACTGGACTTTAGACTTTAGGCTTTAGGCTTTAGGTGTTTGGCAGATCTACAGCCGACCCGCCGAGGTCGGCTGTGAACGAATCATGGCGCATGCCCCGCCACGGAATGTGGAAATAGTGACAAGGAGGATGGGCGTCCCCGCCCGTCCAAGCAGACCGAACTCAAATCAAGGACGGGCAGGGACGCCCATCCTCCTTGTCACCGGGTCTATTTTCTGAGAAAAGACCACCCGACTCTTACAATATTCTACCCCCGCATCATAAAGCATTGGTGGATTGGCAGTGGCTCATGGTTCGCGAGCTATCCCCGAAGAGCCAAGTGACGAAACTCACACACTGACCTGTTGAGAAGCTGAAAAGCCTTGCGCTAATAGGCCCGCAACTTTATATTTGTAGATCGATTTGGGAGATCGTCCAATGGCAGGACACACGGCTCTGGACCGTGGAATCGGGGTTCGAGTCCCTGTCTCCCAGCAAAAAGCCCGCAAGCCTCTTGACTACAAGCGCTTGCGGGTTCGTTGTTTTTGGAAACTGCCCGATTCCTGCCAATGAATCCCGCAAATTGACGAAAGGGCACGAATTGAAACGAAAAATTGTCCCCGAGGTGCCGAAGGTTCGGGTAGACTCAACGGGCAAGAAAAAGGTTTACTACCTCGACTATTACGACCCCTCTGTCGGGGAACGCGTGCGACCACGCGTGGGCACCAGAAGGGATGTCGCCGAGAAGGAAGCAAATCGGATCTACAATCTGATGATGGAAACCCATCTCGGGCACAAGAAGAAAGAATTTCCAGACATCACCCTCGCAGGTCTAATCGAATTCTTCTTCAACGGGTTTCACCAAAGAGCGTCAACGGTTAGACGATACCGGACCTTCGCCACCAACTTCATGGCGTTCATGGGTAAGAACTTCCCTGATACCACGATGGCGTCTGGTTTGAAGCGTGCTTATGTTGAGCTGTTCCTGTCTGAACTCGAAAAGGCTGGACAGAAGCCGAAGACCTTGAATAATCAGTTGTTCTTCATTAAAACCATTTTTCGACTTGCGGTTTTGGAAGGCATCGTAGAGACAAGCCCGGTGGCAAACATCCATCGATATCCAAACCCTCAGTCAGCGAAGAAGGCGCAATACTGGGAGAAGGAGCAATTAGAGCGATTCTTGCTACAGTGAAACCCTATTGGCGAGACGCATTCGAATTTCTCTACTACACCGGCCTGCGCAGGGGCGAATTGATCTACCTTGAATGGAATGACCTGAATCTGGATCCGGTTTCACCGACCGTGACCATTCAGTCGAAACCGGAACATCCCTTGAAGACCAATCAGGAGAGAGTGATTCCGCTGAATGCGAAGATGATTGAACTTCTCGAACGTCAAACGAGGCCAAAAGACCACAACTGGGTTTTTAAGGCGAAGACCGGCGGTATAATCGACCCAGATAAACTTTATCACGGTCTTGCCGTTGCTCTCAAGAAACTTGGGCTGGAGGGCAACGTCCATAAGTTTCGTCATTCCTTTGCGAGCCAATTGGTTATGGACGCCGCGAGCCTTGAGGCTGTATCGAAGTTGCTCGGTCACTCCTCTATAGAAATGACAATGATCTACGCCCACCTCTCGCCGGATCATTTGCGGGTAGCAGTGAACAAACTTACCCTTGATTAAGGTAAGTGATCTTCCCCCGAATTTGTGGACACGAGGAAAAGGCTATAACTTTAACCTCAGGAGGTCCACAAAATGCCAGAACCAAGAAGACGATTTGACCGC
>Ga0247841_10000692_pt1 | contig 85057 bp, 57 predicted proteins | sample LaCruzMarch2015__2_FD_192410 | JGI IMG/M metagenome (GOLD analysis project Ga0247841, IMG submission 192410) | Freshwater microbial communities from meromictic Lake La Cruz, Castile-La Mancha, Spain - LaCruzMarch2015_18m | ecosystem: Environmental > Aquatic > Freshwater > Lake | place: Spain... | reverse complement strand
TGTTGGTTTGCAAAAGAATATTTTATAGAAACGGAAAACTATTGTCTTGGTGATTAAAAATATTTAATGTGCTAAAATAAAAAGGCATCACCAAAATTTAGCTCATTGTGCAACACGCTCTAACGGACTTAAAACAATCTCTCCGACGTTGTGCAACACGCTCTTCAGTTGACGGAGAGGAGGAAAGGAAACAACGATCGGGAAGTAAAATTGCATTTGGCACATCGGCAATAAATCGTAATTTAGCCCAGTTAATTATTTTCAATATTTTTTTTCTTTTCCCATGAATAAAAAACTTATTTTCGGCTTTCTTAAAAACCTTTCGGATAATAACTCCAAAGAGTGGATGGATCTCCACCGCTCTGAATACCTCGAAGCAAAAAACATCTGGCTTCACGAGGTTGAGATCATTCTTAGCCGCCTTTCACTCCACGAAGAAAAATTCAGGACTGTTGTCCCAAAGGACACGATAACCCGCATCAACAATAACCGGAAATTCCAGCCCCATAAGCCGGTTTATAAGGATAATTTCACCTGCACCCCCCTTGGCAGCATAGGCTCGGCCACCCTGCACATTTCAGTGTCGGTCAATCCCGCAAACTCATTCATCGCCGGTGGTCTTTATCACCCCGAGAGTGAAACTCTTAAAAAAGTAAGGGAAGCCATTGATTATGACGGGCATCTGCTTAATGGAATTATCACAAATAAAAAGTTTGTTAAATTCTATGGCGGACTCGAAAACGATGAAGATATGTTAAAGTCAGTCCCCAAAGGATACCACAAAGATCATAAACACATCGATCTCCTAAAGCGGAGGAATTTTGTTGCTTTCAGGAACATAACCCGGAGTGAAGTGATCTCAGGAAAATTCGTCGATCTGGTTGAAGAAGCATATTTAACCGTTAAGCCGCTAAACGATTACCTCAACCGCGCAATAGAATTCTCCGATGAAGAGTGAGAGGAATACGGTGAGGAAAGTTATAAAGTTATAAAGTTGTAAAGGGGAGAAAGTTGATTAGTTTATGAGTTTATTAGTTGAGTTGTTGAGGTGTTGAAAAAAGAGAAAAGGGGGCGGAGAGGGATTCCCTGGTTTCATTTCCGTCTCTACGAAGTGAGAATATAGATTCGTTTCTTGATAAATAGAAAAAAACACCCCTTTTTTGATAATAAGAAGCGTCGAATTCCCCCCTTTCTTCCCTGTATTGGGTGTTTTTTAAATGGCACTTTATTTGCTAATATTAGAGCGATGTTCTGTTTTTCTAAAATAAAGGAAATTTATGCATTTACATATATTTGAAAATTATACTAAAAACGATAAAAGCGCCATTATTCCGCTGCTCCAGGATGTCCAGACTATCTATGGCTACCTCCCTGAGGACGTTCTTCTCGAGGTTGCTTCTTTTTCCGGTCTTGCTCTGAGCCGCGTTTATGGCATTGCAACTTTCTATAACCAATTCAGACTTACCCCCTTAGGGGAAAATATTATCCGTGTTTGCAGAGGGACTGCCTGCCACGTTAAAAATTCAGCGAATATCCTCTATTCTTTTGAGCAGGAACTGAAAATAAAAGCAGGTGAAACAACCCGCGATAAGAAATTCACTCTCGAGGTGGTTAGCTGTATCGGAGCTTGCAGTATTGCCCCGGTGGTTACGGTAAACGACGATTATTTCGGACGTATCACTATAAAGGATATCCCCGGCATTATCAAGAAATACTCCGGAAAGCCTAAAACCGGTCAACCCGAAATTAAAATTGAAAATCCGTCCACTGACGGAAGGAAGGGAGCATATCATGAATAGTTTCTTAGGACTGTGTTGCAGCGAATGCTGGCATACGAAAGATAAACCCTGCAATTCTTTTATCAGATGCTGCACTGAGGGGCCTCTCTGCCATCATGACGAGAAATGCGCCACCCGGATTAAAGAATATAACAAGATCCTCACTTTTCAGACACATGACATTCCGGTAATATGGATCGGCATGGGAACCTGCGGTCTGGCAGCCGGAGCGAAAAAGGTCGAGGAGGCAATTGTTAATGAGCTTAAAAAATTAAATATCGAAGCAAGGATCCAGCCGACCGGATGCGTGGGCTACTGCTCGCGCGAAGTGATTGTGGATATAAAACTACCCGGCGGCGACAGGATTTCCTATTTTGAAGTAACCCCGAAACTCGTTCCGACACTCCTCAGGAAAGCCCTTGTTGATAAAGAGATCTTAATGGGAAATCTGCTCGGTACTTACGGAAAAAGTACAAAAGAGGTTCCCCACATCAGTGAGTACCCCTTCTTCAGGCATCAAATGAAAATAGTTCTCCAGAACTGCGGTATTATTGATCCCGATTCAATTGACGCATATCTCGCCAACGGCGGATTTAAGGCGCTTGACAAGGTGCTGAGGCTGATGAGTTCGCAGGATGTGGTACGTGAGATTCTTGAAAGCGGATTGCGCGGAAGAGGCGGAGGAGGATTCCCAACAGGAAAGAAATGGGAACTGGCAAATGCCCAGAAGGCAGACCGGAAATACCTTATCTGCAACGCGGATGAAGGGGATCCGGGTGCATTTATGGACCGTTCTGTCCTGGAGAGTGATCCTTTCAAGCTGATTGAAGGAATGATAATCGGCGGATATGGAATCGGCGCGACTCATGGATATATTTACTGCCGCGCTGAATACCCAATGGCAATTGCGAAACTGACTCACGCAATTAAAGAGTGCGAGGCTTACGGAATTATCGGGGACAATATCCTCGGGAGCAAATATTCGTTCCATCTGAAAATCAAGAAAGGGGCAGGAGCGTTTGTCTGCGGTGAAGAAACTGCCCTTATGGCATCGATTGAAGGAAAACGCGGAATGCCAAGACCCCGTCCTCCCTATCCCGCAGTTTCAGGCCTGTTCGGCAAGCCTTCCGTTGTGAACAATGTTGAGACGTTTGCAAACATTGCCCCGATAATCAACAAAGGGGCAGCATGGTTCAGTAACATCGGCACAAAGGGAAGCAAGGGAACAAAGGTTTTTGCGCTTAGCGGAAAGATTGTAAATACGGGACTTGTGGAAGTGCCGATGGGCGTTACGCTGAATGACATTGTAAATGTTATTGGCGGCGGAATCCCGAACAATAAAAAATTCAAAGCAGTTCAGATTGGCGGTCCATCAGGTGGCTGCCTGCCTACAAGCGTTATTAATACGCAGGTTGATTACGATTCTCTGAAGCAGGTAGGCGCAATGATGGGCTCAGGCGGATTTGTGGTCATGGACGAAGATACGTGCATGGTTGATATTGCCCGCTTCTTCCTAACCTTTATTCAGAGTGAGTCGTGCGGAAAGTGCGTCCCCTGCCGCGAGGGAACAAAGAGAATGCTCGAAATTATTGAACGCATTCCGAAAAGCTATCGCCACACAAAAGATAAAGTTGATGAGCTCAGAAGATTCAAGGGAATTGTTTATCTGCAGAGACTCTCTGAAGTGATTAAGGATACTTCCCTTTGCGGGCTTGGGCAGTCTGCGCCGAATCCCGTTTTATCAGGGCTTCATTATTTCAGAGATGAATATGAGCAGCACCTCTATGAAAGAAAATGTAAAGCCGGCGTTTGCAAGGACCTGCTTACATTCACTATCGACAATAATCTTTGCTCCGGCTGCGGAGTCTGCGTAAAGAAATGCTCCTCTGAAGCGATTGTCGGTGAAAAAGGGAAAGCACACTATATTGTGCAGGACAAATGCATACAATGCGGTATGTGCTTTGAAGCATGCAAATTCTGTGCAGTTAATGTTAATTAAGTAACGGAGAATGAAATGGTTGAATTATCAATAAATAAAATTAAAGTAATGGCGGAACCGGGAATGACCATTCTCGATGCCGCGAAATCAGTGGGGATATCAGTACCGACGCTTTGCCACATGAAAGATTTGATTCCCACAGGCGCTTGCCGTATTTGTTCGGTGGAAGTGGAAGGACAGAGAAACCTGATCCCCTCCTGCGCATATCCGGTTTTTGAGGGAATGAAGGTAGAGACAAACTCACCGCGAGTATTAAGGGCAAGAAAAACAATTGTGGAACTGCTTGTGGAGAACCATCCTCAGGACTGCCTTATCTGCGTAAGAAGTGGGAACTGCGAACTGCAGAACCTTGCTATAAAATACGGAATACGCGAACACCGCTTTGCAGGGGAATCAAGGGAGCATGCAGTGGATCTTTCCTCCGCTTCGATGGAGAGAGACCCCGCTAAATGTATTCTCTGCGGAAGATGCACACGCACGTGCAACGAAATTCAGAAGATAGGTGCAATTGATTTCACTAACAGAGGTTTTAAGACTATCGTTACAACCCCTTATAACAAGGGACTGAACATAAGCGACTGTATTCTCTGCGGACAGTGCATACTCGTATGCCCTACCGCAGCACTCAGGGAAAAAAGCGCAATGAAGGAAGTGTCCACGGCTCTTGACAAGAAGAGTAAATTCACAGTTGCACAGATTGCCCCTGCAGTGAGGGCTTCCCTTGGCGAAGAGTTCAATCTCCCGCTGGGAACGGATGTAACCGGGAAGATGGTCACAGGTTTAAGAAGGCTTGGATTTAATAAGGTTTTCGATACAAATTTTGCAGCGGATCTTACGATCTGGGAAGAAGCTCATGAATTGATTAACAGGATTAAGAACGGGGGCACACTTCCGATGTTCACAAGCTGTTGCCCGGGATGGGTAAAATACCTCGAGCAGAATTACGGAGATCTGATTGGCCACGTTTCAAGCTGTAAATCTCCCCATGAAATGCTTGGAGCAGTTACGAAATCGTACTACGCAAAGAAGATGGGAATAGACCCGGACGATATTTTTGTAGCCTCAATAATGCCCTGCACAGTTAAGAAGTATGAATCCGAACGGCCGGAACTTTCCGAGGAATCCATATCTGATGTTGATGCCGTTCTTACAACGCGCGAACTTGTGCGTTTCTTCCATCTGACCGGAATAGACTTTGATGATCTGGACAGCGAAGAATTTGACAGTGCGTTTGGAGAGTCGACCGGTGCGGCTGCCATTTTCGGAACGAGCGGCGGAGTTATGGAAGCAGCTTTGAGATATGCATATTTCAGCCTGACCGGGAAACACCTGGAGACGCTTGATTTCGATGCAGTAAGAGGGCTAACGGGAATCAAGGAAGCCTCAGTGGATATCAACGGACTGACGCTGAATATAGCAGTGGTAAACGGGATTGGGAATGCAGCGCAGATTCTGGATGACGTCCGCGCGGGTAAATCCAAATATCATTTTGTGGAAGTGATGGCATGCCCCGGCGGTTGCATTAACGGCGGCGGACAACCTATTCACCAGAAACAGGACAAGGTGATTAAACGTATGAAGGCACTATACGAAATCGACAAGAAGATGGTGAAGAGAAGATCTTATGAGAATGAACACGTGAAATCGCTTTACAAAGAGTTCCTGATTGAACCGGGAAGTCACAAATCGCACGAGTTACTGCATACGACATACACCGACAAGAGAAAGAGGAAATAATTAGGAATTAATAATTAATAATTCAGAATGGAAAAAAGAGACGGAGTTTACTCCGTCTTTTTTTTTGCAGTGTAAATTGCGACTGAGCATATTTCACGCGATAGGCATAGAGAAAATATTACCGAATCGGAATCACCTAAACACTACGGGTTTCAGCCCACCGGTTACAATTCTCTCATTCAATCATTCATTCATTTTTTACCTATCTATCAACTGAGGGGCTCTTTTCTTTGTATCATTCATAATTAATTTGTTTGTTTGTTTTTCTCATAGATTAACCGTTTATTTGAACTGGTCATTTTAAGAATTTATGGAAACTACAGAGAAAATAAAGAACATTACAACAAACCGGAAAGCAAGATTTGAATATTTCGTCCTTTCCACTTATGAGGCAGGAATTGTGCTCCAGGGGACGGAAGTGAAATCACTCCGCCAGGGAAAGATAAATCTTGTTGACAGCTATGCCTTGCTGAAAAATAATGAGCTCTGGCTGATTGGTACACACATCAGCGAATATACGCAGGGGAATATAAACAATCACGAACCGACAAGGGAGAGGAAACTGCTTCTGAACCGGAACGAACTCCGCAAGCTTGCTTCAAAGGCAGCGGAGAAAGGGCTTACTATCATACCCCTCTCCCTTTACTTCAAGAACGGGAAAGTAAAAGTGGAGATAGGTCTTTGTAAAGGGAAAAAACTTTACGACAAGCGGGAATCAATAGCAAAAAAAGACCAGAAACGGGACCAGGACAGAAGGTCGGCAGGGGAATTGTGAATTTGAGGTAAAGGCAAAGGAAGAGGTAAAGAGGCGAAAAGGTAAAGAGGCTAAAAGGTAAAGAGACAAAAAGGTAAAGAGACAAAAAGGTAAAGAGACAAAAAGGTAAAGAGACAAAAAGGTAAAGAGACAAAAAGGTAAAGAGGCTAAAAGGTAAAGAGATAAAGAGGTAAAGAGATAAAGGGATTCATTGTTGACTCCCTGTCCGTCCGTCAGATATTCGGATTTTCAATCAGGAGATCGGATTTTTAATTTAACTTTTTTGCATATATTTGTAATGTTGATTTAATTAGTTTTAGTCGAAGGTCTAAGGTCGAAGGTCGAAGGTCGAAGGTCGAAGGTCGAAGGTCGAAGGTCGAAGGTCGAAGGTCGAAGGTCGAAGGTCGAAGGTCGAAGGTTCCCGCCCAGGCGGGGCAGGCAGGCGAATGTATAAAATATAAGGAGTTACCAGGCAAAGTTGAAAATTCAGTTCCCCCCCCTAAATGAACAGATGGACCTTATTCGTCGCGGTGCATCGGAGATAATACCCGAAGATGAATTGGTTCAGAAGTTAGAAGAATCCTTTAAAGAATCCAAACCATTAAATATCAAACTCGGATGCGATCCAAGCAGACCGGATCTGCATATTGGGCATGCAGTTGTTTTACGCAAACTTGCGCAGTTCCAGCATCTCGGGCATCAGGCAATATTGATCATTGGAGACTTTACGGGAATGATTGGCGATCCTTCGGGACGCAATGCAACACGTCCGGCGCTTTCGCTTCAGGAGACCCGCGAACACGGGAATTCTTATTTCGAACAGGCATCGAAGATACTTGACAAGGAGAAAACGAAAATAGTTTACAACTCCGACTGGCTCGGGAAAATGTCTTTTGAAGAAGTAATAAAGCTTGCTTCGAAATATACCGTTGCGAGAATGCTTGAGCGGGACGATTTTACGAAAAGATACAAAGCCGGCGAACCGATAAGCGTTCACGAGTTCCTCTATCCCCTTGCACAGGCAATGGACTCTGTGGCAATCGGGAGCGATGTGGAGCTTGGCGGAACGGATCAGAAATTCAATCTGCTTGTCGGAAGGGACATCCAGCGCGAGTTCGGCATGAAACCACAGGTTATTTTGACAATGCCTTTGCTTGTTGGAACTGACGGCGTTGAGAAGATGAGTAAATCGTACAATAACTATATTGGGATTTCGGAGACGCCAAATAATATGTACGGCAAGACTCTTTCAATTGCAGACAGCCTGATTTACACATACTTTGAACTTGCTACAAGTGTATCCGGGCCGAGGCTTGAAGAGATAAAGAACCGCTTAGCCGATACAAGTTTTAATCCGCGTGACTTGAAAAGAGAGCTTGCACGCAATATTGTGGAAATCTATTATGATGAAGCCGCTTCCCTCTCCGCTGAGGAGGAATTTGATAAGGTTTTTATCAAAAAAGAGATTCCTGACGATATCCCCGAATTTGATTTTTCTTCCCACCCTCAGACAGTCAACCCGGTGGATCTTCTGATGATCACAAGTCTTGCCCCCTCAAGAGGCGAAGCACGCAGGCTGATTATTCAGGGGGGTCTTTCGGTCAATAATGAAAAAATTGATGATGTAAACTCGCCGGTCAAGATTTCGGACGGAATGGTTCTGAAACTTGGAAAACGGCGATTCTTAAAAATTACGACAAAATAAAAACATATTTCTCCGGGTGAGAGCGGAGTTGAAAGGAGATGACATATTGTATGTACCGACAAAAATATTCTTCACAAAGGGTGTAGGCAGGCATAAAGACTATCTTGCCTCATTTGAGCTGGCGCTGAGAAATGCCGGTGTGGAAATCTGTAACCTGGTTACAGTCAGCAGTATTTTCCCACCGCACTGCAAGAGGATTTCAAAAGAAGAGGGATTGAAGCTTATCAATCCAGGTCAGATTACTTTCTGCGTAATGGCACGCAATTCGACGAATGAATCGAACAGGCTTATAGCCTCTTCAATCGGAGTAGCGCTTCCTGCTGAAGCCGGGATGTACGGCTACCTGTCAGAGCACCATCCTTTCGGCGAAACTGAAAAAATTGCCGGAGAATATGCTGAAGACTTAGCGGCTACAATGCTTGCAACCACTCTGGGTGTTGAGTTCAACCCGGATGTTGACTGGAGCGAAAGAGAGAATATATACAAGATGTCGGGAAAAATAGTCCGCTCATTTAATATTACTCAGTCTGCCGAAGGAAGCAAAACGGGAATGTGGACAACTGTCCTTGCGATGGCGATACTTCTCCCCTGATTTTATGAGGGCTGTGAGTTAATTATGAATTATCCCGCCCAAGGCGGGACAGGTGAATTAGGAATAACTTTATAACTATTATACCATTTCTTCGTAAATATCCTTGCAGTCCTCACAGACATCCCTGATAAGCTTGTTCAGATGAACAAGTTCTTTTTCGAGTTCTGCCAGCGGTTTGGCAAGCTTAAGAATCAGATTAGGATCCACTTCGTGATTTTCGTAGCCGGTCCTGTACTCCTTTACAATCGGGTTGAGCCGGTTCTTGATACCAGTGAGATTATTAAGTCCGGTATAAATCAGTTCATGGTAGTAAGTTACTTTTTTCATTGCTGCCTCCTATAAAGCGGGATTTATAAATTCAGAAACTCAATTACTTTTTTAATCACCTGTCCGTGGTTTTTTTCTTCCAGTAAATTGTGTCCGCAATTTTCGAATTCGAATTCCGTATACTCTATCCTTTTTCCTGACAGGAGGTTGCGCACCTGATCCGGAATTACGGTTGTGTCATCTTTGCCGAAAATTATAAAAAGATTACGGGGCTTTATCTTGTTATAGTCGAGTTTGCCAAGGAGCGCCCATAGCTCCCGTACAATTGAGAGGGGGAAAACAGGTATAGCGAAACGTTTTGAGACATTTTCATCATCAAGCCTGGGAGCACTCCGGCTGTTTTCTTTTGAAAGGACCGGATTGAAATAGCTGATGATATTCCATACATACTTATTCTGAATAATTGAATTCCCCTTCTGATGACCATCCTTTATTGCGAGATAAGGGGACGTGAGGATTATTCTGTCAACGGGACGGAGTGCGGAGAGATGGAGAGCGAGCAAGCCCCCCATTGAGTGCCCCACTATATGAATTTTTCCGCTTATTTCTTTCAGGATATCGTATGCGTATGCAACATCGCGGAGCCAGTCCTGGTTTCTTATTTTCTGAAGCAGGTTAAAATCATCTATGCCAAATCCGGTTAGCATCGGGGCAAAGTAAGTTATGTTTCTTTCTTTCAGATCTTCAACCAGGAACCGGAATTCGCTTGATGATGCAGAGAAGCCGTGAATAAGAAGGACAGCCTCCCCTTCTTTATTCCCGGAGAAATGGAAGTATGGATGAACTTCTGAAAAACCGCCGATCTCTTCAATGCCAGTGAAGTTATTAAAGTACTTCCTTGCCCTCTTTATTCTGTTGATGGAAATAAATTTTTCCGCCACAATAACGAGGATAACGAGAGAGACAATTAAGAGGAGATATGTTGCGATCATTTTACGGTTAATTAAATATTATAAATCCACAACAGAAAATAAAGAAAAATAACCGGATAGTCAATATCTGACTGAAAAACCGGATTAAAAGATAAAACCCGCCGGACCACTGACTGATAGTTATAAAGTTATAAAGTTTTTCAAGTTATAAAGAAATATTACGGTCAGTTTACCGAACAGCAGCAACTGAAACAGTTTTTACTGAGTGATGGAAATTCTCACGTCAAGTCCAGCCTCTGTTATTGTAGACGGAGGAATTCGCGCTGCTCCCTCAGGAGTCACTGAGGAATATTTGTAAAAGATTGAAACAGTAACCCGCGAGGAAATTATGTATTTGATTCTCGGTTCCAGGGTCGACCGGACAGTACCGTCCTGCGGAGTTCCCTCTTCCTTGAAATTACTCATCTCATAAACGATATTGCTGTTTGTTGTGTTGCTGTAGGAAAGCGCAAATTCGATATCGTTCTTAAGTGCAATTCCGAACAGCGGCAGGTCAAATCCGCTTTTTGAGTAATTGATTGAGAAACCGATTTCACGTGAGAAAGTTTCCGTAATATTTTTTGTAGTCACTCCGAGATCATAGCTTGAACGGACACCGTATTTCAAATTGCCTGTCAGATTCCCACCCCACAGTTCATTGAAGGTCATATTCATTCCGATAAGAGGTGAGAATCCGTAGGAGATCCTCTGGCTCTGCGTAACCTGTTTTCCGTCCGGAAGGAGTTTCCAGCTTTCTGAATAATTTGACGTGTATGAATGGTCAAGGCTCACCCGCTTTGCAAAACTCTTGAAGATGCTCATTTTCTCAAGTCCGTCCCACGTAAGTCTCCAGTTGGCACGCGGAATGTAATTCATAAAGTCTTTAAGTATTGGCACTTTACTAAGGAACGGCAATGTCTCAAAACCCTGAACGAAAGCGTTTGAAAGGTTCCCCGCAACATCGACCGCCTTGGGATCGTAGAGTTCATTGACTTTTTTTATGCCGCTGTTGAACATTGAAAAGAGAAGGACCGGCGGCAGGGTTACGAATGTCCTGTCAATCTTTCCCGATGAAGAGATATTCTGTATGGAAATTGAGCCATCCTCATTTGTTCTGAGCTGCGTAGATCTGCTCATATCCCATCCGATTTTCCAGCTCAAATCAATTTTCGCCCCTTCCCACAACGGTTTGGAGGTCTTGAATTCAACACTGTTTTTCTGAGTATAGTTATCCGTGAGATTACTGTTCTCCATGTGAGCACGCGGACCAATATCCGTTCCCAATCCGAGCATATACATCCTTGAAGGTCCTTTTTCAACATTATACATTATTCCCCAGAAATTGCTGAATCCGGAAAGAGTTCCCTTCAATCCTCCGGCAGAGAAACTGTTATCGTTTGAAAAATTAATGCTGATTGATTCATAGTCAAAGAAAACGATCCTCCCGAGTGATTTCATGAATCCAAGTGCGTTCTTAATCACAGAAGGCTTCTTGGGGCCCAGGGTAGTTGAATCAACGACTGTCGAGTCGGCAGAGGTAAGTTTGGGCTCTGTAAGTTCTTTCTCTTTCTTTATGTTTTCCTGTTTCTCCTTCCACGCTATTAGTTCCTCATCAGTAAGATTCTCGGGAATTTTGATTTCCTCTTCCTGCTGAATGGGCTTATCAAAATCGCGCAACCTTGGATTAGGCTGATCCTGCGTAGGCGGAGGGGTTTTTGTTTCGGTTGTTTCGGGCTCTTCCGCAAAGAGAGGGGCTGTAAGGGCTTTGAGGCGAAGAGTTACTGCAATTTTTGAACTGTTGCTGAATCCGGCTGAACGGCCAAGAATCTCCTGACGGAAATCGTTCTGCCAACTGTACCGGACATTGTATCCCAGATTCAGCGTAAAATATTTATTCAGATCCCAGAGGGTCGGAATCCTTGGCGAAGTCCTGAAATCGAGTGACTGCGAATAGCTGTAATCCCTGCCGAAGAATCCGCTGTTTATGATATCCTTCCAGACACTCTTTTCACTTTTTTCCAGATTCTTTTCATCGGTCTCAAGATAGGTCAGGGATGAATTGACGTCAACCGAATAATTTGCTGAGAGATTTAAGATTCCGTTTTCCGAAAATTTCCATGCAAGTGTAAATCCGCGTGTTGCTGAGAAATCCCTGTTCGTTGTTGTGTCAGGCATGTTATTATTGATGGGGCGAGTGACGTTTGTTCCCTTGCTCCTTTTAGCGGTGACATTCCATGTGAAATTCTGGGGAGTATAGTAAATTTTAACATTCCTGTAATCGGAGAAAAGGGATAAGACACTGCCGATAAGAGGTATATCAGTCGGATAGAAATGATAATCCTGGCTGATATTCACTCCATACGCCATTCCGGCATTCCAGATCCAGCTTCTGTTTGATTCAATAGAGGGGCTCCTGGAAAAAGATTTATTATAATTAAAATTATATGTCAGACTGTTAAACGTATCCCGGATGAACCAGTGCTCAACAGGAATAATTAACTTAATACCGGAAAGAGTCCAGGAATCTGATGTGGTAACGCTCTGCGTTTCCATCCTAATTTGATCTGCTGTTTTATATCTTGAGTTCTTTACGGCCGCATCAACTCTAATATCTGTTTGCGGCATGTAAAGCGGTTTTCCGACAGACTCTGTATGGGAGAGATTCAACCTGAGATTGCTTCCTGTCATGGTAAACGGAAGAAACTTCAGCAGATTTGCATCAATACTCACTCCCCAGGATCTCTGATCGACACGGGAACCGAACCTGTCCGCGAGCCTGTGGAAATAGGGGTCTGTCTGGCTCAGATTCAGATTAAGCGTGAAAATATCCGCAAACTTCAGAGATGTAGAACCGCTGTAAGCCCAGCCGGGAGTATCATCAGCCCCGATAACACGGAGTTCATTTACCCAAATCTCCCCACTGACCGAAGCCCTGTTTAGCGGATCTTTATAATTTACTATTCCAATCGCTAAAAATTTAATGCTCGTTAAGCTCGGATTTCCTTTGATACTGTATATTACCTGTTTTCCGCTCGGTAGTGTCGTTGTATCAGAAAAGACCAGATTCGTTGAGCCTGTGTCCCGTGCCTGCTTGATAGATGTGATCTGACTGAATACAAGACTGACTTCATCGTTCCACCCTTCTTCAAGTTTCTGGCGGTATTCATAGAAGTTGTTTGAGTCGGCACCGAATTTGAAGTAAACATCAAGTCCTTTTGTATCCTGATCACCGTGCAGGAATAATTTCATTTCCGAGTAATTGAAAACATCAAGGGGTTTGTATAAATCTTTATAGGCTTCACGCTTGTCCCCGAAGTTAAGATCGCTTAGTATCAGATTCAACGACTGCTCATTTCTTAAAATCTCTTCATCCGGACGGCTTCTGTCCCTTTCCCTGCCAACACCGGGAGGGCTGAAATAGACACCGGGATTGTCCTCAATGTTGATAACGGAAATCGAGAGAACTTCATCTTCCTTGTCAATCTTTCTCCACTGGTTACCGACAAGATTAAGTTCTGTCATTCTGAGATGAACCAAAGAATCCGTTCCGGTAACAAAAATCCTAACGAATTCAACAAAGCTCAGGCTTGGAGTTCCGACCTGATCCCTGAAATCTTTAAGAGGAATCCTGTAAAGATACCATTGCTGATTCCCGCCGCCAACTACGTAGGGGTTAATAGTTGAATCCGGTTCAATCGGTATCTCATACCTGAAATAGCTGTTGAGCTGATCCAGCGTTCCGTTCCTGTTTAAGTCTTCAGTATCCGGAAAACGACCAACGTCTGTCAGGGCAGCATTTCCCTGAGTTCCGTTGATGCTCTGGAAGTCGTAGATGTTGTATTTTGTTTTAGCACCGGAAGTATAGCCGAAGTTATCCCCCGATGGATCGCCCCTCTGGATTCCCGACGGAAGAAGACTCTGCTCAGCACCGTCAGTCAAACCGTCGATACCAAGATCCTCCCCTTCGTCGATAAGATCATTCCTGTTGACATCTTCCGTGTTTAATTCTCCGTTCGGAATTACATCCTCGGTTATCTTTCCGAGATCTATGTAGATTTTTGTCCCCGGCTGATAGCTGGCCGCTTTCATCCAGAATTCTATAAACTCAATATTCTGTGCCTCAAGGTTGCTTGCAGTGGAAGAGAGCGTTTTCATAATACCGCCGTAGGAGAGAGTGCGGTCGTTCAGTAAAGGATTATAATTGTAAGTGCCGGGATCTCCGGGATTAAATACATAGTCCAGCACTGTGATTTGCTGATCACTCTTGGCAACACTTTTCTCCGGCCAGATTACATTTACATCAACGTCTGATGGAAGGATATTAAACCACCAGCTTTTTCCCTTGTACCTGATTGTAGTTGAATCAGGTAAATTGGGAATACGGGTAATCCTTGATAATTTATTCGGTGTGCTGAGATCTTTCCAGGAAGTATAAGAAATTCCCACCGGGAGAACTGTCTTTGACGCTTCAAAATCATCTATGTAGGCAATGCTCTTTCCCTGATCTGATTCGATTGTACTTTTTTTAGTGTTCGGATCGGGATTCATAAATGCAAACTCGCCTCTCAGGGAGATTGAGGACATTTCCCGCGTGCTGAAAATATAATCCAGTCCCTTTGTAAGAAATGGCAGGTCTGCGGATGTGGAAAAGTCCATGCCATAGATCGCATTGCTTAAAGGCTCGTCTCCTATCCTGACTTTATCGCTCAGGGTCTGCTGAGTAAGACTTAATGCGGTGAACCCGAGTTTAGTCTTCTTGGAAAAATCTATCTCGCCCCTCATACCAAAGAGTGTTTTCGATGCAAACTGATAAAGATCGTTTTCTTCGTATGTGATTTTCAGATTGGCTCCCGGAACCAGAGCTGCATCGTTCCGGATCGTTAGCTGTCCAACGTTGTAATCAATATAATAATCAACTCCGGAAGTTAATTCCCTTCCGTTTAAAAGAACCCGGACTGAATTTTCCACGATATTAAATCCAAGGCTGTATGAAGCGGTCGAAGTACCGGATGATTTTCCCGTGATTACCCACTTGTCTTTGACCTGATTCTGCTTGGCAAATACGAGTAGTTTATCATATACGTCGTTATACCGGAGTGAGTCGTAATCAGGCAGCACGGATAAAGCCCCTGCAAGGTTCCTTCCGAAAGGCTGCAGAACAGGAAAGATGACTTCACCTGTTTCAGGTATTATTGTTTTATCGGGAACAAAATCGAAGAGTCCGTCCGGATTGGAATTATTTCCCGCATCAAGATAATCAAAGCCGAACGCATTAAGTAATTTCACGGAGCCTAAGACCGACTGGAGTTCCTGTCCGGCGATATCGTATTTTACGTCAAGTTCAAAACCTTCCTTGTTGATATTCCGGGGGCCAAGAGGATAAATATTTTTTACGAGAAGCTGCCATGCAGTGATGTAGGACGGCTGAAGATTCTCCGGTTTAACGAGTTTAAGGATCATTCGTTTTGAAGTGTCGCCACCCGCCTCTGCAATAAAATCCCCGTAAAAAATATCGTCATCAACGGAGGCTGTTGGCCCGTCAATCTGATAAGAGACTGCTATAACTTCGTTCTCTTCAACCCTTGTCTTGAATGTAATGTAGCCGGTCTCTTTGTGGAGGATGTAATCCACGTTTTCCTGAAGCAGCACAAACCTTGTCTTTACAATCTGCCCTTCAAGTTCCTGGACGCTTTCGCTGCGGAGGGCAGGGTCATATCCGGCCGAACGCTGGGGAAGGTGTATGAATGCGTTTCCGTTTCTTTCATTCGGGTTTTTCAGAGCCTGCTTAACGGATTTCCAGACTTCAATATATTTTACAGTGAAGAAGCTGTTGATTACCGGCTGGGCGTTTGCGTAATATTTGTTGAATAAATTCAGAGAGGAAGAAGTATCTGCATAAACCGAGTCAATAAAATAGTGATTGCGAGAGTAATCGTATGCCCTGATTGTAAACGGGGTTGACTGAGAACCTCCGGAGAGTGTTTTTTCTTTCGTCTCCCCTTTTTTCTGAGAGGCTATTGTCGTAAGACTGAGAGGACCCATTTTGAAGCGTGCTTTAATACCAAACAAGGCCTCTCCGCCTCCAATCAGCGAGGATGTCTGGAGGGAAACGTTTCCTGCTTCAATGCTTTGAATAATTTCATCTTCATAACCGGTGTATTTTAATTTTAACTGGTTTTCATATTCAAAAGTACGTTCCGTATTCCAGTCCGCGCTTATCTGCAGTTTATCACCTATCATACCGTCGACATTGACCTGCACGGTCTGCCGGAAATCGGGTTCATTCCTTGTATTTCCAAGAGCTGAAGCAGTTACGCCCTCAGTCGTCTCCGTTCTCCAGGCACCGTGGATATCAACTGCACCGCCAATTCTAAGACTGATTTTCGGAGTACCGAAAATACTTAATACCCCTACACTCGGGAGCGGTATCTCAAAATCAGTAATGCTCTTTATCAGTTCCCCGAGCCCTTTCATCGCGGTATCTTTCAATTCGTATTTATAAGCAAGTTCATCCCATAACTGCCTGTCTCTTGCTTTAATCCTGAGATCTATATACTCTTCAATAGGAACTCTGAGGACTACTTTAACGGTCTGCTCACCTATCTTATCCCTTATCTCAACAAACTTACCGGTTGAATCAATCTGAATTACACGGCGCTTATTTGTCGCAGAGGGTTCAATAAAAAATCCGGACGGTTTTTTAACCAAAAAAGAGGTATTGGGGACGTCACGTCTTTTGACTTTGAAATGTTCCAGTCGGGCAGTTGAATCGAGCAGCCTGGGATCTTTCTTTATACTGTCCGCTTTGGAAAGCGAATCTGCTAGCCGGAGTGAATCACTCAGCAAACTGTCTTTGCCGGAGAAACCAAGACTGTCAAAAACCGGTTGATTTTTTCCGGTGTCGGGAACTACAGGCAGAAAAGAAAAAGAGGTCAGGTTATCCGGTGACACATTAATTGAACCGGCATTACCATCCGTGGAAAGTGGAGCCTGATTATTTTGTAAAGATGAAGAAGGACCGGGTGAGAGTTTGCCGGTATCTAAAGAAGCGGATTTATTGACAACCGAGTAATAATTCATGAACGCATCAAACCAGAGCTCTTTGTCAGCTCCTGTATGATTGCCGCTCCTGAATCCAAAACTCAGCAAAGCAACTGCAAAAATCAATAAAACAATAAGGGAAGAAAGAGAATCCCTCAGGAATAAATATTTAGCGCGAATGACCTATGTACCTTTTCAAAATGATCGTAGAAATGCTCTATAAACGCTTTCCTTATTGTTTTAATAAATTACTATGTAAAAATAATTATAATGTCAAAATTAACCAAGTTCAAAATGACAAAAAAGTCATTAAATAATGGTGTTTTTATAAATATTTCTGTTCTTTTGCATATTTTTCCAATTCATCGTGGAATTTCGGATGAGCGATGTTTATTAAAGCCTTGATCCTTTCTCTTATTGAGAGGCCATGAAGCTGAGCCACACCGAATTCCGTAACAACATAATGAACGTCCCCGCGGCTTGTAACAACGCCCGCACCCGGTTTTAGCTGAGTGCAGATTTTGGAAATTTTGCCGTCACGAGTGGTAGCAGGTAATGCAATAATCGGTTTACCTCCCTCGGATCTGGCTGCACCGCGGATAAAATCCACCTGACCTCCGAATCCGGAGAACAACCGGGTACCTATTGAATCAGAGCAGACCTGCCCCGTGATATCCACCTCAATACACGAATTGATAGCCACCATTTTTTTGTTCTGCGCCACAACAAAAGGATCATTTACATATTCCTGCGGGTGGAACTCTATCATCGGATTATTATCAACAAAATCATAAAGCCTTCTTGTTCCAAGCACAAATCCTGCAATCATTTTTCCAACGTGCTGGCCTTTCATTTTATTTGTTATAATTCCTCTATCAACAAGATCAATAATGCTGTCAGAAAACATTTCCGAATGTATACCAAGGTCTCTCTTGGAATTGAGGCAGCTCAGAACCGCGTCAGGTATAATACCTATTCCAAGCTGCAGTGTAGAACCGTCCTCGATCAGATCTGCAATGTTCGCTCCTATCCGGTTATAGATATTCTCCAATTCGGGAGTCATATCCTTGTCTGTCTGAGGAAGTTCGAGGAGATCGTGATCAGTTTCTACAATATATTTCAATTTGTTTATATGAATAAAGCTGTCTCCCATGGCTCTTGGCATTTTGGGATTAACCTGTGCAACAATAACATCGGCATAATCACATACAGTTTTTATCAGGCCAACTTCAATTCCAAAACTGCAGAAACCGTGTTCGTCAGGAGGGGAAACGTGAACAAGTGCAACATTGCAGTGAATAAATTTCTTTGAAAAAAGCAGGGGGTATTCATAAAGGAAAATCGGTGTGAAATCTGCAAGTCCCGCTCCAACAGCTTTTCTGGCTGCCGCTCCCATAAAAGTTGAGTTGTGAAAAAAATGTTTCTGCATTCCGGGTTCAAGATAAGGGAGCTCCCCTACTGTGAGAGGGTGAATTATTTCCACATTTTCCAGCTCATCTTTTCTCCTGACCATAGCATCAATAAGGGTGAGCGGGAAAGCGCAGTTTGAATGAATTACAATTTTGTCACCGGATTTAATTACCTTGACCGCCTCATCTGCCGAAACTACTTTCTTTCTATAGTTTGTTAAGACGTTGGAGGGGAGATTACCCGTCTTTATTGTTGTTTCTGCTGTCATTTAGAACTCTCTTTATTTTTTAATTCGTTGAAAAAAAATGTATTCTTTTATATTCCACATCAAATGTCGTGGCAATTATTTCATTCGAGCAATACCCGTTATGAGTGCAAACCCCTTTCGCCAGTCCGGGATTTTCCACTATACCGTGCTGAAAACCTTTGTCAGCAACCTGAAGGATATAATCAATGGAAGCATTTGTCAATCCGTAGGAGGCGGTACGGGCCACCAGTGCCGGTAAATTCGGTACGCAATAGTGAATAATGCCGTGAGATACAAAGTAAGGATCAGAAATTGAAGTGGGACGCGAAGTTTCAATACATCCTCCCTGATCTATGGAGACATCGACTATAACCGAACCCGGTTTCATTGTTTTTACCATACTTTCAGAAATGATGTGAGGAGCTTTTTCTCCGCGGATCAGAACTGCCCCGATCAGGATATCTGCAAATTTGACACCACGCGCAAGAGTGGACGGATTAGCAACTACGGTTGTAACATTGTTCAGATTTTCGTCAATTCTTCTTAAGCGCGAAAGGTCCTTGTCAAGTACAATCACCTGTGCTCCCATCCCTAATGCTGTTTTGGCTGCCTGGTAACCAACCACCCCTGCTCCCAAAATCACAACCGCAGCGGGAGCAACCCCGGTAACGCCCCCGATTAAAATACCTCTTCCGTGATCAGTATTACTCTCAAGCAGGCGTGCTCCCTGCAGAACCGATATTTGACCCGCAATTTCACTCATACAATGAAGAATGGGAAGGTCATTTTCTGCCTCTATTAATTCATAGCTTATGGCGGTTATCTTCTTTTCTATTAAGGCATTAAGAACTTTTTTCTCTGAAACAGATAAATGCATGAATGTAAAGAGTATCTGGTTTTCCTGAAGCAGTTTACATTCGTCGGATGTCAGCCTTGCCACCTTAACGACACACTCGCTTCTCTGGAATACTTCTTCGGCACTGTAAACGATCTGTGCTCCAGTAGTTTTATAATCCTCATCAGAGAAATTACTCCCCAGACCGGCTCCTTTCTGAATATAGACCGTATGTCCGGAACTAACCAGCGTTTCAACGCCGGCAGGAGCAAGTGCAACTCTTTTTTCTTCAAATATTGTCTCTTTCGGAATCCCTATCCTCATGGCTAATCCTTAATTTTGTTGTGAATAAATTTAATTATTTACCAGATATCTTTTGATTTTTTGTGTTGTAGTCTTCTCGAATTCGTTTTCACGGATATAAAACTTCTTAATCTGTTTGAAGGAGGCAAGTTGTTTATTCGTCTCCTTAATAACCTCAGAGATTGTACTGTTAATTAGTTCTTCAGTTATCTTCACCTTCTGCCTCTCGGCTAATTCAATAAAAGCTTCACCGTCAATAACAATCTTCACGGCTATGACTTCCTGATGTTTGGTATCCCGTTCACCGTATACAAGAGACTCCTTCACAAAGGAACTTCTGTTCAGGACGTCTTCTACCTCTTCGGGGAAAACATTTTTACCGTTATTGGCAATAATGACATTCTTTTTTCTGCCGTTTATATGGAGAAACCCCTCTTTGTCAAAAGAACCCAAGTCACCGGTCCGGAACCATCCCTCTACTATTGATTCGCGGGTTAATGATTCATTTTTATAATAACCGAGCATCACATGTTTTCCGCGAATATAAATCTCCCCTATTCCGTCTGAATCGGGGTTGTTTATTTTAATTTCTGTTCTTGGCAAAGGGAGTCCCGCAGCATCATCTTTGAACATATCCAGGCGGTTAAGTGCAGAGATAGGAGATGTTTCGGTAAGTCCGTAACCCTGAACAAAAGTAAACCCGAACTCCCTGAGCCCTTTTGCCACCTTTGGATCAGGAGCAGCTCCTCCTGCAATAAATATCCTTATTGAACCGCCGAATTTATGATGAATCTCCGCAAAAATTTTCTTCTTGAAACTCTTCCATCCAACAATCTCAAACGCATTCGATAATTTGACTAAAGGAGGAACTATTTTTGATTTCACCTTATCATCCTGAATCGCTTTATAAATCCTCTTAAACATCTTGTCATAAAGCAGAGGGACAGCCAGCAGAACAGTTGCTTTTACCCGCACAAGGTCTTCCACTACCGTTTTAAGCGATCTCGCATACGAAACAGAGGCACCTGTATACAATGGGCAAAGGAACCCGCATGTGCATTCATAAGTGTGGTGAACAGGAAGGACAGACAGGAACTTATCATCCGGCCCAATGTATATCATCGCGGTCATGCCCATCAGGTTTTCAGCAATATTCCCCTGTGACAGCATCACTCCTTTAGCCCTGCCGAGCGATCCGGAAGTAAAGATGATTTCAAATAACTCCTCAGGTTTTATTTTCGGAAGCAAACTGACTGAACCGGGCTGTGCGGCGCTCATCATTCCGGTCATCGAATGTGTCCCTTCCCTCTCTTCATCAAGGTCCATGTTGATATAATGCCTGATTCTCTTCAAAGTAGAGCGGGATCCCATGAAGAGTTCGCTGAAAGCCTCGGAGTGGACTATCACCTCAGCATCGGATTCGTGAACAATATTCAGAATCTCGTTTGTGCTGAGATTCTTATCAATCGGGACAATCACATAATTGAATGCAGCAGCCGTAAGATATGTTAATCCCCACTGCACCCTGTTTTCGCTTATAACAGCTATATGTGTTCTTTCCGGAATTTCGAGTTTCCTGAGACTCGTTCCGAATCTGAGAATAAGGTCAAGAAGCTCACCAAAAGTAACTTTAGAAATTTTAGTATCTGTTAAATCCTCCAAGGCAAGTTTATCCCCATATTTACGGGCAGACTGGATAATCATATCCTGCAGTGAAGTTATTTCAGGAACTGTGTATAGTTTGTAATTCAGCGACATAGAAACACCTGTAATTATTTATTAAAATGTTATTGTACAATAACCGAAAAATATCAAGTAAAGATAATAAATATAATTCAAATTTTTTCGGGAAAATATACTGTCCGGTTTTATTATGGCGAAAATGGAATCTTTTGAAAGCGGTCCGTCAGCTGACGGATTGTAAATAAGATAATTTGGATGATCGGGATAAACTTATAAACTAATCAACTAATCAATCCGTCAGAAGTCGGATCCGTTTATCAACGGACTACTTCATTATTATCATCTTCCTCGTACTCACAAAATCTCCTGCCCGCAATCTGTAGATATATACGCCCGAAACCAATTCAGAATTCGTAATTCTTAATTCATAATTATGGACGCCTGCTTCCCTCTCCTCATTTACCAGCGTAGCAATTTCCACCCCGGTAATGTCATAAAGTTTCAAGCTCACAAAACTCCTTACCGGTAACTGATAACTGATCACTGTTGACGGATTAAACGGATTTGGGTAATTTTGAAACATTCCAAAATCCTTAGGAATATCATATTTTCTTTCCTCCCTTATTGAAACAATGCCTTTTTCATTATAAACAGTTAAGCCACCACTCCAAGCCCCAATCCACTTATTTCCTGTGCCGTCAATGGTTATTGCCTTAACATTGTTATTCGGCAAACCGGAATTTGATGTGTTGTAGACTGTCCATAGAGAATCCTGTCCATATATTGTATTTATCTCAGACAGAAAAAAGAGTTTAATAAAAGAACACATTAAAAAGCATCTGTTTTTCATGGAGATTTCCTAAAACAAATATAAAGTGTTTACCAAAGATTAAGATATCAATCAACTATTGGGAGTTTTTTTCATCTGCATCTTTATTCCTGTGCTAAAACAAAACAAGGACGCAACTCTTGGTACGTCCTTTCCGAATTCGTAAAACTTATTTTTAACCCTTTCCACTCAATGCGCTTACTTATTCATCACTTTCCAATCCCGCTAACAAAATTATCCGGAAGCACATAGCAAAAGCTACGCTATTTTGTTTGTATTTATATAGTCAAATATTTCCTGTATTTGTTATAAGAAATTAAGCACTAGGTAAAGATAAGATTCCCTGGAATGCTTTCCAAATAATAAAATAAATGAGGCAGCTATGGAAATCCGGGAATGAAAAAGGATAATTGTTTTGTCACGTAAAAGGTACTGGATAAACACAACTTACCCTACTTCCGACCGTCGGGCCTCTCCTGGGAAGGGAGAATTTCTTCGAATGAGAAAACGGTCAGTCCGTCCGTCAGTTGACGGATGATTTTCAATTGAAACCGTTCAGGAAAGAAAGTGGGTGTGACTTCCTCCCAACGGATAAATCCGTTGGTTAATCCGTCAGCTGACGGATCATTTGCTCAAGATTTCTTACGCATTTGACCTCAAACACGCCACCCTGCCCCTCCTCCGCCCGTGGCGGATTTCCACTTTTCTCTTTCCTCTTTTCTCTTTCCTCTTTTCTCTTTCCTCTTTTTTCTTTCCTCTTTCATCTTTTCTCTTTTCTCTTTTCTCTTTCCTCTTTCCTCTTTCCTCTTTTCTCTTTCCTCTTTTTTCTTTTCCTCTTTTACATTCACCCCATGAATATAAAGCCGTATTAAAGCCGTACGAAAGCCGTATAATACCCGTACTAAAGCCGTGCACATAATCCTTGCCCATTATTTCCGCATTTGCTATATTAATACATCAAATTTTACATATTATTAAGAGGTTTATCATGGCATTTTTGAAAAATAGTCCCGTTGGCTCACTATCAGGGAGAATCGGTACTACTGTTTATCGCATCTCCAGAGGCAGGATAATAGTTGCTATTACCCCGGCCACTTACAAAACAAGCCAAACCCCGAAGGCAGTCCGTACCCGCAATATTCTCTATTCTTACTCCAAATTCTCCTCAGCCGTTAACAAAATGCTCACCCTTGCCCGGATTTGGAACGAAACCGACTTGAATGGATCCACTTCTTATAGGAAAATCGTTAATTTTAATTCCAAAAAGCTCAATGGTGAATTCTTGTCTGTTAACAACCTCATCGCCCCACGCACACTTAAAGACCCTGTGAAATCAATGAATTTAACCTCAAATAAGCTTGATGTCACTCTTGCTGATGACGCTTTCGAACCCGCAGCTTCTGATTTCACACTTCACATCCTCCTCGCACTCATTAAACCCAAAAAGGCAAAAACAGAATTTATACTCACAAAACCACTCTTTATGAAAATTGACAAGGACCAATTCACCGTCTCCTTCCCGCTTGATAAAACTTTTACAGTTGAAGTCCCCAAATACACTCAGTTAATAGTCTATCCCTGCCTGACATTCTCAGAAAATAATAAGACAAACTGGTTCACAGACAAAGCCACTCTTTTCAATCTCTAAACCCCTCCCCCCAGCCATTTATTTTTACAAGTTAGCCGGTCATTCAGACCGGCCCCGGCTTCCCTTCATCCTCTTTTCCATTTTTCCTCTTTTCCTCTTTTCCTCTTTTCCTTTTTTCCTCTTTTCCTCTTTTCCTCTTTTCCCCTGTCCCGCCTTGGGCGGGATCTTTTCCTCTTTTCTCTTTTCCTCATTTCCTCTTTCCTCTTTCCTCTTTTTTCTTTCCTCTTTTTTCTTTCCTCTTTTTTCTTTCCTCTTTCCTCTTTTTTCTTTCCTCTTTTTCCACTGCTTGAAATTGCTTAAATTTGCATATCACCTTTGGAGAAAATTATGAGACTGAAAATATTCTTATTGATACTTGTCCCGTTCTGCATATTCCCGCAGCCAAATGTACTCGATGCGCTCCTTCAGCAGATCAAAACCACTTACAATCTTGTAGGAATGACTGTCTCCGTTGCGAAGAATAACCAAATTGTCTTCACTAAAGGTTACGGTCTGAGGGATGTTGCGAGAAATCTTACGATGAATGACAGCTCGCAATACCGAATAGCTTCTGTTTCAAAAACTATCACGGCTATTGCCCTCATGAAACTCTATGAGAACGGGGCTTTCTCACTGGATGATGACATTAGCCAGTACCTCGGGTTTCAATTGAGAAATCCCGTTTTCCCCACTCAGGTTATTACTATCAGAAAAGTACTTTCACATACAAGCAGCCTCAGGGATGGAACAGGCTACGACGGCTTCCTGGCAGATTCTTATTCCCAGAATCCCCCTCCCTCACTCTCTGCTCTCCTTACTCCTGCAGGGTCTTACTACACTGGCAATATGTTCAGTTCTTCGCAGGGACCGGATAATAATTACTTTACTTACTCGAATATCAACTACGGCGTTATCGGTACTTTAATTGAGAGACTTTCTAATAAGCGCTTTGATATTTTCTGCAGGGAAAATATATTTGAGCCTATTGGGATGAATGCAAGTTTCAATGTAGACGACTTCAGCAGCGTGAATAATATTGCTGTCCTATACAGGAGAACCGGCAGCAACTGGATTCCGCAGCTTGACAATTACGGAGGAGTGAAACCGCCCCCAAGAAATCTTTCCGCTTATGTAACAGGCAGCAACGGACTCCTTTTTGCGCCACAGGGAGGATTGAGAGTTAGCGGCACAGACCTTGCGAAAATTCTGATTCTCCTTAAAGACGGCGGGATTTACAACGGCGTAAGAATCTTAAATGACTCTACAGTCAGTCAAATGTTAATTCCGGTTTGGGCTTATAACGGCTCAAACGGAAATAATTATTACGGTATCTTTAATACTTATGCATTCGGATGCCACAGAACAACAGAACTCTTGCCCGGAGAAACACTTTTCGGACACCCGGGCGAGGCTTATGGGCTTATAAGCGATATTTATTTTTCAGAGGTAAAGGACTATGGAATTGTCTTTATCACAAACGGGGGACAATGGGGATACGGCGCATACAGCGGGTGGTACAATGTTGAAGAACAGGTATTCACAAAGGTCCTTCAGCAGTTGAATAATCTTCCCATGGATGTCAAAGAAACCGGCGAAGTTTTGCTCCCCGGCTTTTCATTGGATCAGAATTACCCAAATCCCTTCAATCCGGCAACAGTGATAAGTTATTCACTGGTTACAGAGGGGAATGTGACTCTGAAAATATTCGATATACTTGGCAACGAAATTGCTGTTCTTATAAACGAAGTAAAAGAACCGGGGAAACACAGTATAGAATTCAACGCTTCAAAACTTTCAAGCGGACTCTATTTTTACGAATTACGTTCAGGAGAAATTGTTATTAGCAAAAAGATGATGGTTGTCAAATAATAATTGCCCGTGACAAAAGGGACACGTGCCAAGGGGAGGAGAAAGTAGCAGAACCCTGCTACTCTCCTCCATATTATTCGACTTGCAAACTCCCTAGGAGACACCCTTACTGTTCAGATATGGCCCAAACAATTTATCAGAACCCACAATGTGTTCATGCAGCCAGTCACGCAAAAAATTCATTACGTCAATGGTTAACACTTTTTCTCCAGCTTCAAATTTTTTCTGAACAACCAAGACCTGCTCAGTTAAATCCTTATGCTGTTTTTTGTGTAGTTCCGAATCAGGATAATCATACCGGTCAAAGAACTTTTCCTCCGTCCCAAAATGATAAACCGTATACTCCACCAGATCTTTTAAAATCTTGCTCATTACATCCTTTCCCTTTCCTATGAGCATTGCCTGATGAAGTTCATTGATAAATCCAACCAGTTTTTTATGCTGCTCGTCTACCTCGGCAACATTTACAATATATATATCTTTCCAATCTACAAGAGCCATTTTACCTCCAATGAAATTAATGAAAAAATAAATTAATCGCTTAAAGTCTTTTCTAAAATTTGATTTCTCCCAGTAACCTGAGTGATTTATCAAAATCGTAATCCGCTAAAGATTTTTGAATATTTTCCAGCACACATGCAAATTGTGCGGTTCCGGGCATTCCTGCCAGTTCTTCCAGTTTTTTGTTCGCATCAAAATCGTCCTCTTCCAGCAGCTTTTTAAACTCCAGGAGACAGGCTCCGAATTTTTCTTTGTCAAGGACTCCCCCAGTATCCTTCTTCTCCTCATTTTTCAAGGAGCCCAACCATTCTTCTATCTCTGAGAGGGCCATATTCAGCTTCTCCTCAAATTCTCTCAGCTCAGCATCATTAATTCCCACGGCATCTTTCTTTAGTTTTGTCTCGACCCTGGCTGCCACTCCATTCAGTGCTGTTGCCCCAAGATTTCCCGCCACACCCTTAACGGTGTGAGCCAGCCTCACAGACAACTCCTGATCATTATTACCGATTGCGGTTTTTATCTGATCCGTCACATCTCTGTTTTTTTCATAAAACATTTTCAGCAGATTCATATAAAGTTTTTTGTTTCCGCTTGTTCGCATAAGCCCCGTCTTTACATCAATGTTCTTAAATTCCGGGAGTTCTGCAAGAGTATCTGAAGAAGTCTCTTTTGGTTTCGGAACATCTTCCGGTTTTCTTTCTCCGGTTTTAATCCAGGTGATGAGTACACCGAAAACCTCGTCAGGATCAATCGGCTTCGTTACAAAACCCTGCATTCCAACTTCAAGGCATTTCTCTTTTATTCCTACCATTGCATCTGCAGTCATCGCTACAATAGGGAGTTTGGTATAAGGTATTGTTTTCCTTATCTCCTCAGTGGCTGTAAAACCGTCCATCACAGGCATTTGAAGATCCATTAATATGATATCATATTTTGAGGGGTCTCCCGAAGCAAGAGCTTTATCCAATGACTCTTTCCCGTTATTCGCAATCTCAACAATAAAACCGGCTTGTTCAAGCAGCTCGCTCGCTACCTGCTGATTTATCTCATTATCTTCTGTCAGCAGTATTCTTGCACCTTTTATATTTTTCATTGCTTCTATATGCTTCATTCCTTTTTCAGCCCCCACTCGTTTCGTCCTTGCTTCTTTCCCAAAAACTTCCATAATTACGTCGAACAGCTTGGAGTACGAAGTCGGTTTTCTGAGAAACCCATGTATCCCGGTTTCTTTTGCCTTAGATGCAATATTTTCATCACCGAATGCAGTCAGCATTATTATTTTGGGGGTTCTGATTCTTTTATCCTGAAGTATTATTCGGGAAGTTTCCAAACCATCCATTGCAATCATTTTCCAATCTACAATCATAAGATCAAATGATTTTTTCTTATTACCAAAAAACAAATCGATTGCTTCCTCTCCCGATTCAGCGAGAGTTACGTTGAAAGAAAATCCTTCGAGAATTTTCCTTAAAATAATTCTTGCATTTATATTATCATCCACTATCAGCACTTCTAACCCACGCAGATCAATTGACGGAACAAATTCGTCTTTCAGCTGTTTTTTCTGCACGTCAAAAACTGCTGTAAAGAAAAATGTGCTTCCCTTGCCATACTCACTTTCAAGCCAAACTTCCCTGCCCATCAATTCAGCGAGTGATTTTGAAATTGCAAGCCCTAAACCGGTCCCTCCAAATTTTCTTGTTGTCGAACTGTCTGCCTGTGAAAATTTCTGAAACATCTTAGTTTGCTGGTCCGGAGTCAGTCCGATTCCGGTGTCTTTTACAGAGAATCTTATCTTAACTTTATCTCTAATCACTTCATGCAATTCTGCAGAAATCAGAATATCGCCCCGGGCAGTAAATTTGACAGCATTGCTGCAGTAATTTGTTATTATCTGACTGATTCGCAAAGGATCGCCAACCAGATTATGCGGGACATCATTGCTGATATTCACACTGAATTCCAGTCCTTTTTCCTGTGCTTTCTGAGCAGTCAGGTTTGATACAGTGTCCATCACGGTTTCAAGGTTGAAATCTACATTTTCAATATTAAGCCTGCCGGCTTCAATTTTGGAAAAGTCGAGAATATCATTGATTATGCCAAGAAGAGCCTGTGCCGACCTGTCTATTTTTACCAGGTAATCGAGCTGCTTACTATCGAGATCAGTTTTGAGTGCAAGATGAGTTAATCCGATAATAGCATTCATCGGAGTTCGAATTTCATGGCTCATAGTAGCGAGGAACTGGCTCTTTGCAAGTGTTGCTGAATCGGCTTCCTGTTTAGCAAACTCCAGTTCACTCTGGATTTTTTTAAGATCGGTGATATCCCAAACTAAACCGGTTGATACTATCGGTGTACCTTCTTCGTCATATGTGAATTTCCCGATCGACATAATATATTTTATCTCACGGTCCGGTTTTACAATTCGGAAATTAGTCCGATAATCGACAACTTTATTAGCCATTGTCTCCTGCATAATAGCAGCAGCACCGGGAATATCCTCCGGATGAACAAATGTAAACCATTGCCCCATTGACCCGTCTAATTCAACACCATCCAGACCGTATAGTCTGATTGTATTTTCATCTGCTTCCAACCTGTTTTCGATTGGATAATATTTCCAGGCTCCCATATTCGCTGACTTCATTGCCAGATTCAGGTTTTCTCTTGCCTCACTAATTTCATCCTGAATTCTCTTCAAATCTGTAATATCAATAATTGATCCTAAGTTACAATCCCCTCCCTGATAATTAATAGGAATAAATGAAACTAAGCCGTGCCTTATCTCACCTGTTCCTAACCGCTTCATATCTGCCGAATAATTTTCAATCGCTTCGCCTTGTTTCAACTTCTCAGTTATGTTTGGCCGATCTTCCGGATTTGCATACCAGTCGTTTGGATTTGTTCCTTTTAGTGTTTCATATTCCATTTCATGGAATTGTATCATGGCTTTATTTATGCGGAGAATAGAACTGTCATTAACCAGCGTTACTGCAACGGGAATTGGCATTGCATCAACGATTCTATCGGCTGATTCTTTTGCTTTTAAGAGTGCTTCTTCCGCTTTCTTTCTCTCTGTGATATCCGGTGTAAAAGCGACAACAACTCCCTCTCCTTCATAATCGAGGTACAGGATGCTTACTTCCACAGGTATTCTGACATCATCCTTAGTCCATATCCCTGTTTCGAAAGACAATACTTCTCCGGTTTTTAATACTTCTACCAGTTCACCCCACTTTTCTTTCGGATAGCTTTTATCTATTTCAGGAATTGTGAGACTGGTTATCTCCTCTTTTGTATAGCCAAGCTGTCTCAATAAGATCTGATTCGCATTCCTGACAGCAGCAGTATCAGGATCCAGCCACCATACTCCAATTGGGGATTGATCAATACTGAAATTAATAAGCCGGAGTTGTTTCTCAAATGCTTTTCTATCAGTAATATCGTGAGTGAACGCAACCACATATCCGACTCCTTCCAGCTCGAAATAAGAACAACTGATTTCTACGGGAATAAGCAGCTCATCTTTACTGCACAATATAGATTCATAAGAAGATATTTCACCTTTCTTCAACATTTCGACAAAGGTTGTCCAATTCTCACGAACAAAATTAATATCAAAATACCAGAATTTACGTCCTATGATTTCATCTTTGCTGAAACCAAGAGAGGCATATGCATTAATATTTGATTCAATTATTTCACCGGAATACGGATCAAAGAAGCAAATTGAGTCCTTCGCATTATCAATACCATATTGGATTAACTTTAATTTCTTTTCAAGTTCCTTTCTGCGGGTTATATCCATAAAGACTATAACAACACCAATTACCTCATCCCCTTTTAGAATTGGCGTGCTTGAATATTCAGTATAAAAATATGTCCCGTCTTTACGCCAGAATACTTCATCATCAACGTGGTGCGTCTGACCGGTTTTCAAAGTATCAAACTGGGGGCAATGCTCCCGAAGAAATTTTGATCCGTCACTATATGAGTGGTGAATAAGCGGATGTAAAAGTTTCCCAATTATTTCTTCTTCTTTGAAGCCTAACATACTTAAAGCGGCCGGGTTTACAAAAGTTGTTATTCCGTTTTTATCAGCACCCAATATCCCGTCACTCGCAGAACTTAATAGCAACCTGCTTTTTTCTTCGGAGTCTGCAAGTGTACTTTCCGCCTTTTTCATTTCTGAAATGTCAAAACGGATCGACAAATATTCCGCAGGCTTCCCCGAATCTGCAAGAATTGGTGCAATAACTGAATCCACCCAGAAAAAAGAACCATTCTTTGCCTTGTTTCTTATTTGACCCCGCCAAACATTCCCTTGAGTGATAGTATCCCACATTTTATGAAAGAATTCCTTTGAATGATAACCGGAATTAAATATTCTATGGTTTTTCCCAATCAGTTCCTCTCTTGAAAATCCGGATAATCTGCACAACTCATCATTTACATCAAGAATGTTACCATCGAGATCCGACGATGAAACAATTGCCGAATGATTAAGAGCAAGATTCTGAGCTGCCAGTTTTACAGTAAATGCTTTTATCTCAGCTGTTCGTGCCTTAACTGTCTTCTCAAGACTTTCTTTTTGCTTAACTAATCTTTTTATAAATAATTTAATTAAATAAAAAATAAAGGTGATTAATATTACTAAATAGAAGAGATATGCCCACCAGGTTGAATACCAGGGGGAGAGGATCCTGAACCTGTATTCCGCCACATTGCTTTCAGTGCCGTAAATATTTTTTGCGATTACTTTGAATATGTAATTACCGTCTTGCAGGTTTGTAAACTTAGTATAATTTTCCTTCGTCCACCGGCTCCAGCCATCATTAAAACCTTCCAGTTTATACTTATACTGCATCTCCTCAGGTACTTCATAGAAGAGACCCGCAAACTGAAAGACCATGGCATTATACTTATACTCAATTTCAGGAATGAAATCCTTAGTCTGATCCAGGGAAATTATTTTTTTCGGGTCAGTTTTGCTGAAATAGTTTCCGGCGAAGATTACTGAATCCTCGCCTATGCTGACTTTCCGGATTGCCGCATTAAACGTTTTACCGAAATCACGATTGCTCTGAGTGTCATAAAAAAGATAACTGTCGGCAGCGGAAAAACTTATGTTTTTATCATTATTCAGGAGAGTGTAATGAATCTCCAACGAATTACTCAAACGCCCGAAACCGTTAAAATCACGTTTGAAATCATTACCGGTTTTAGTCATGTAATAAATGGAATCACCGATAATCAGATATTTATCTTTTTCAACCCTGATAATGTTTGAAACAGGTTCTTTAATCTTATCCCCAAAGATGGATGTGTACTTAAACCTGATTAAAGAATCAGGAGCATTTTTTGCGGGGAGTTCAGGCTTTAACACACCTGCGGTTGAAACTAAATAAATTTCCTCATTAACAGAGGTCATCCGGTTCCCGTGCAGGTCAGGTAGGCCGTTCTGAATACCAAAATGTGTGATCGTGTAATTCTTCACATTATTATCAGGGAAGCGGATAAGATAAACTCCTGCTAAACTTGAAGCCACCCAGAGATTCCCATCTTTATCCTGCACAATATTTCTTATTTTTTCTTTTATTTCAGGGAAAACAAAAGTTTCCTGAACCTTCAGATTCTCAGCGGAAGGGTTGTCGTTTATCCTGATATATTCCAGCCTGTTGTAGACTCCATAAAAAAGAATACCGGGAAATTTTTTATTCGGGCTCAAACAATAAATAGACTCGCCTTCCCGGTCTGGACGAATATTTCTGACAATAGTATCCTGTATAGTCCATATTCCGCCAAGCCCGATGCCTAACAATATATTCTTGTATTCGGATAATTGCCAGCAACTCACTTTGTAAGAATTGATTTTTATAAATTTATGGTTATCAGCCCGGAGATCAATTCTATACTCCGGCAAATAGAACAACCCTTCCAGTGACCCGACATAGATTTTATTCCTGAAATTATAATTACATAATAATGTTCCGGTCAGTCCCTGGTTATGATCAAAAATATATGCCGGGAAACTGATGTCAACCTTAACAATACCGTTGGCAAAACAGATCCACAGGTTTTTATCGTAATCAGTATAGAGGTTATGAATCTGCCCGTTAGGGATACCTCTCTCTTCATTGATAACCCTTATGATTCCACCAGAGTTGGATAAAATTACAATTCCGCCTGTTCTTGTAACTACAGCAAATTTGGCGTCATCAATTTTTTTTATAAAATAGATCCTATGATTATAGAAATAGTCCTGAGCGGGTGTATAAAATGGTTCATATTCCCGTGTGGCGATATCATAGAGTGTTAAATTGGATCTTGCGTCTGCTACAAGAAACTTTCCATTTGGGAAGGAAATCATGCAGCTGTAAGATTTTGCAGTATCCTGAAGTCCATCTGCAGGGATAACGGAAAAGTTTTTTAATAAATAAATCTTTTTAGAACGGTATCTTAAGTAAATATTTTCATTGACCTGAAAAGCACAAAGTCCGACCAGGTTTGTCTCAATTTTTGTAATTTTATTCTTATAATATCTGAAAATAAATTTTGGTGAGACAAAATAGACTCCGTGAGAAGTAGCAAATGTTTGCCATACATTCTGGAAAATCAGTTCATTTTTTTGTAAGGACTGAGAGAGAGAGACATATTTTGTTTCTCCGTTTATATCCGGTTCCAGGTAGCCAAATTCATTCACACATCCGACATAAATTCTTCCATTGCTGTCGGAAGCCAGCGAACGGACAACAGAATTATTAGCGTTAGGAATTCTCTTCCAGATTTTCCCGTCAAATTCCAGAACACCTAGATTGTCCCCGAAATAGAGGATGCCTCTTTTATCCTGAACTGAACACCATACCTGCGCAGCACCTCCGTATTCCTTTGGCAGATAGTGCCTTATTAAAGTGGCCCCCTGTTCATTGTATTGTTGGGGATATAATCCGGTCACTAATAAAAAGAGAAAAATAAAAATAAAGCGTACTCTCATAAAAACTATTCCTGTCAGGTTATGATATTACCGATAATGCAAATTTAAATCTTATCAGATTTTTTCCAAGATTTACTATCTTTTATTTAAACATTATTCACTAAACTGTCATCAATAAATCAATAAGTTCATAAATACATATAATGATCCGGAATATTCCCAAGGCCCGAACCACTTGTCCTATAAATAATTTTATTCTTTACCCGTTAAATTAAGCAAATATATTTAATTATCAATCAAAAAGGAATTTAATTGGGAATATTTTGCACTTAGTTCCAAAATTAATGGCTACTCAAATTTTTAGGAAGGATGTGAAAATCTTGTTTAAATCCAACCATTTTATTAAAAAGATTTGTTTTTTAATTAAAAACATATTATTTATGGATTAAGGATTTAAATTGACCTGTGTGATATAATTTCATTTTTATTTTCGGTAAAAGGCCTCCTGTGGTTATTTCACGGTTTCTGCATAAATTTTAAGTTTATTTATTAAAAATATACTGAGTGGTTATGAACCTGGATGTGCACCAAAGAAAAATACTTATTGTAGACGATGCTTCTGAAAACATTGCAGTTCTTGGAGGCATTCTCTCCGATTACAAAAGACAGGTTGCGTCTAACGGAGAAAAAGCATTAAAGATTGCTTTCGGCGATAATAAACCTGATCTGATCCTCCTGGATGTAATGATGCCTGAGATGGACGGATTTGAAGTTTGCAGAAGGCTTAAAGAAAACCCCGGCACAAAAAATATCCCCGTGATATTTATTACTGCAAAAACGGAAGTGGAAGATGAAACTCAGGGACTAGCTCTCGGGGCAGTTGACTTTATACCAAAACCTATCAGCCCCCCCGTTGTAATTGCCAGAGTGAAAAACCAGCTTGAGTTGCTTGCTGCTAGAGAAATCCTTGAAGCTCAGAATAACGAGCTTGCCCAAAGGAACAAGTATATCACCGACAGCATAAATTATGCGAAAAGAATTCAGAGTGCCATTCTCCCTTCTCCTGATGTTATGGACAGACTATTCCCTGAACATTTTTTAATATTTCTTCCAAAAGATATAGTAAGCGGTGACTTTTACTGGTTGTCTGAAATTAACGACAAGAAGATTTTTTCGGTAATAGACTGCACCGGACACGGAGTTCCTGGTGCCCTCATGTCAATGATAGGAAATACCCTACTTAACGAAATTGTAAATATAATGCAAATCTTCTCGCCCGGAGAAATTCTTAACCTTCTCGATTATGCGATTATCAAGGAACTCAGAAAAGATATTAACAGGGAAACTTATGAGGGGATGGATATGGTGGTTGGAGTATTTAATGAGAATGCAAATAAAATTACATTTGCAACCGCATATAGACCTGTCTATTATTTCCAGAATGGTGTGTTCAAGGAGATTAAAGGGGAAAGAAAATCGATAGGCGATCCCAAGAAAAAAATCATTTACAACAATTATGAGATTGAAATTAATACACAGACGGATGTTTACCTCTTCTCTGACGGGATTCCGGATCAGAATAACTCCGAAGACAAAAAGTTCGGCTCAGCACGATTTAAGAATCTATTATTGCTGAACCACTTAAAAGCCCCGGTAGAACAGAAAAATATTATTCAGAAAGAATTTCTTGAATATAAAGGGGAGGAACCCCAGCGAGACGACGTCACCTTGATGGGTATTCGCTTTAATCCTGTACTTTTTCAGCAAATTATATCTTATCATGGTCCCGCCAGACATGAGATTATTCTGTCTCTTTGTGATGACCTGGATGTTAAACTCGAACAGCACATTTCCCCGAAACTTAAGAAGACTATTTTTTTCTGCGTCAACGAGCTGCTCCAGAATATTTACTTCTATTCGGAAGAGAAAATCATTGAGGACACAAAGGAAATAGGCGTCGGTTCTATTGACGTTTCCGTTAAGGGTGATTATATCGAAATAAAAGCTCTTAACAGGACAACGGATACCTCCTTTGCGAATTTGCACGAAAAAATATCACTTTATAATTCCATGAGTCCCGACGAACTGAAATCTTTAAGAAAAGAAAAAATGAGTATGGAAACAGAAGCCACTTCAAAGGGGGGGGGTATTGGTTTCCTGGAAATTGTCCGAAGGACGAATTATCCGGTTATGATAACAAAGTACGTTTACGACCTGCAAAATATAAATGTACAGATTTTATTAAAAATAAAAAAAGGATAATATTATGAATAACCTAATGATTGAAAAAACCAAGAGCAGCCCGAAAGTTGTATTGAACGCCATTACAGGAGAATGTGAAATTTCGGGTTCTTCTTATCCGGAGAATGCAAGTGAATTTTATTTGCCGATTTTCGCATGGATCGATAAGTACCAGCTTGAAATTACAAAGGAAATCACAATGAACTTTCATCTTGATTACCTCAATTCCAGTTCAATAAAGTTTATTTCAGAAATTGTAGATAAACTCAATAAATACAGCAAAGTTGGAATTGATGTTGAGATCAACTGGGAATACTCGGATATTGATGATGATATAAAAGAACTGGGTGAGGAGTTTAAGGAGGAAGTAACTTGTAAATTTAACTTAAAAGAGATATAGGAGTTTTATATGCCGGAAACATTCGATGATACTGAACAGGCTTTTAAGGAAGAGTTTGCTTTTCTTGAAAAAGTCAACAAAATAAAAGCTGATGCAACTATAAATCCCATGATCCTCAAAGCGGAATATGGAAGACTTGCCGAAAAATATGCCAAACTTCTGAAGAATGCAGTCCGGATTGCCAAGATGGGTGACAAGGCACAAAAGAAACTTATTAAGTATAAAGATTTACTCGATACAATGAGAAACATAAGTTAATATGGACAACCGGACTATCAATCAGATTCAGCAGGAGGCGTTTGATCACCTTCTCAAGGGACGATTCCGAATGGCCCTTCCTATAGCTGAAAAATTGTTTAACGACAATAATAATTCAGTCGAAGCCCTTATCTGCTATGCCTGGGCTCTGCTTGAAAATAATGACCCGATCAATGCGGAAAGATATCTGAAGATGTCGGAAGAATTGCCCGGGGATTCCATGATAACGCGGCTATACAGAGCATATATTCAGATGCGCCTCAGCAGCTTTGAAGAGGCAATTTATAACTTTAATATGACCGAAGGGAAGCAGAAGGAATTGCTTGCCTGGACTTATCTTAATAAAGCAAAATCCCTAGCGGCAATCGGAGAAACGGAACGGGCAATTTCTTTTTATTCACTTGCCCTCATGATTGATAATAATTCAAACCCTGAATGGAAAAAATTAAACTCTTACTTTGATAAAGCCGATAAACTGAAAAAACGAAAAATTGCTTTATCACTTGAGAATGCTCAGGAATATATTGACGTTTGCACAGCAGCGATTAAACAGAAAGAAATATGGTTTTCATTCACCCTCTCCAGGGAACTTGCTGCTAATGCAGATATTCTTAACGCATTCCCACAAGTGGATATCCTGCTCATAGAGTCAATGTACAAACTCAATCAGCTTAAGCCGGCACTTGAGAAGATTGAAAACTTAAAAAAATCCCTGCCGGATGATGAAAAAGTACTCGCACTTGAATCAACAATAAAATCTGCCCTTTCTAAGACCTCCCCTGTTACGAACATAAAGCAGGAATCCACCTTTATTGTTGATACAAAAAGCGACATTGTACCTAAAAAACCCGAGTTCTTCCAGAACCCTTTTCTTGATATCTTTTCGTTTAAGGTTTTTGATTACGCAAAGGATAATGGCTCCAAAACAAAAAAATATTACTCTGCAGTGGACCTCAGAAAATTAAAGGAAATAGGATTTGAGGTGATTGCCAATAATCCAAAATTCGGTAAAGCAGACCAGACACTGGACTGCTTCATTGCGTGGTATATTGACGATGACATTGTGGATCAGCTGAATTTTGAACTGAGCGTCTCGAAAGAATGGGACGCCACTATGTTTACTCAATCTGTAAATACTGCGGGTAACAGGTTCTGGAGCAGTGGTGAAGTAAAGGTCGATTTCTTTATAAACAAAGTAAAAGTACTCCAGAGTTTCTTTTACATAAAAGACGACATGGTAGAAGAAACCGAAGAAAAATCAGACGAGAAAGGGGCTGAGCAGGAGGCGGAGGATACCGAAGTTGTTGACCTTCAGGAGGTCATGGGAGAACTTAATTCCATTATCGGGCTCGATAACGTCAAGAAATCTGTAAATGAACTCATAGAGTACCTTGATTTTATGCGTGAACGGAAACAACTAGGTCTCAAAGCAAAAGAGCAGGTGACTATTCATTCTGTTTTTACCGGTAATCCCGGGACAGGGAAAACAACGGTAGCCCGCCTGATGGGTAAGATCTTCAGAGCAATGGGACTTCTCCCCAAGGGAAGGGTTATTGAAGTTGACAGGGCAGCACTGGTTGGTCAGTTTATTGGAGAGACAGCACAGAAGACTGATAAAATCATTGAGCAGGCAATCGGAAATGTCCTGTTTATTGATGAAGCTCCTACGCTTGTAAAGAAAGGAGGCGGTAATGATTTTGGCCAGGAAGCTATTGATACTTTGCTTAAACGGATGGAAGATAGGAGGGGTGAGTTTTTTGTAATTGTAGCCGGTTACCCCAAGGAAATGCAGGAGTTTCTTGATACTAATCCGGGACTCCGGTCTCGCTTTACCAGAAGTTTTACTTTCGAAGATTATCAGCCGCCGGAACTCCTGGAGATATTCAAGAAGCTTCTGAGGGAAGAAGACTACCGCATAACCGACGACGCTGAAAAACTCCTCTTAAAGGAACTTACAAATATTTACAGACTGAGGGATAAAAACTTCGGTAATGCCAGAACTGTTTTAAGACTGTTTGAGGACGCGAAACTTGAAGTGAGCAAAAGATACTTCGCCCTGCCAAAGCACGAAAAGACTCAGGAAAAACTGACAACCTTATATGCAGAGGATATTAAATCAATAGTCACCCCCCAGAAAGGGAAAGCGGATGCGAAGATTCCTATCAATCAGGAACAACTTAACGAAGCCTTGAATCAGTTGAATAGCCTGACCGGTCTTTCATCCGTAAAAAAAGATGTAAGAGAAATGGTTAAACTGGCACATTTCTATAACGAAACGGGCGAGAATATTAAGGACAAATTCAAGTCCCACATTTTGTTCCTCGGGAGTCCCGGCACGGGTAAAACAACTGTGGCAAGGATCTTATGCAAAATTTATGCGGCACTTGCAATCCTTCCCAACGGTCAGCTTATAGAAGCTGACAGATCCGGGCTTGTCGCTGCTCATGTAGGCGAAACTGCAGGAAAAACAACCGCTGTGATTAACTCTGCAATGGGAGGCGCATTATTTGTTGATGAGGCTTATGCACTTGCCAAAGGCGGAGATAATGATTTCGGGAAGGAAGCCATTGACACTCTCCTTAAAAGGATGGAGGATGACAGGGGTAAATTCCTTGTAATTGCAGCTGGATACACGGAGGAAATGAAGAGTTTTATTGAGAGTAATTCGGGAATGAAGTCCCGGTTTACAAAAACATTCTTCTTTGAAGATTATACACCCGAGGAAATGATGGAAATTTTCCTCTCGATTTGTAAAAAAGAAAAATTGCAGATTGAGGAAACCGCAAAAATCTTTCTCTCAAAACATCTTAACACTTTGTACCGCTCACGCGATAAAAACTTTGGTAATGCACGCATTGTTCGCAACTTGTTTGATTCCGCAAACAGAAACCGGGTTTTACGCCTTGCCGAGATTAAACCCGCTGACCTGACCGGGGAGATGAAGGCAACAATCATAACTGATGACTTTAAGGAAATAAAAGAAGCTGAACAGCCCGCTAAAAAAGCTGTTACTCAGGGGGATACAGAAAAGCTTGAAGAATATCTCAGCGAATTAAATAAACTAACCGGACTCGACTCGATAAAGGAAAATGTTGCAAGGCTTGTTAGCAGTCTGAAAATCGCAAAGATGCGAAGGGAACGGGGAATGGAAGTGATCCAGAAACCGCTTCACTCTGTGTTTACGGGAAATCCGGGAACCGGGAAAACAACCGTTGCAAGAATAATGAGCAATATTTTTAAGGAACTGGGCGTAATTGAGAAAGGGCAGTTAGTAGAGGTTGACCGGGCTCAGTTGGTAGCCGGTTATTCCGGGCAAACAGCTATTAAAACAGATGAGGTAATCAAGAAAGCTCTTGGCGGAACCCTGTTCATTGATGAAGCATATACTCTTTCAAGAGGAAGCGGAGATTTAGGACAGGAAGCTATTGATATACTCCTTAAACGCATGGAGGATTTCAAGGGTCAGTTCGTTGTAATCGTTGCCGGTTATACTAATGAGATGAAAGTGTTTATGGAATCTAATCCCGGGCTTACTTCCAGGTTTATCAACTCTTTCCACTTTGAAGATTATAACCCGGAACAGCTGCTGTCAATTACTTTGGGAATGGCAAGAAGCAATGGATATGTCTTTGATGAGGGAGGAAAAAACGCATTAATTAAGAGACTGGAAAAAGTTTACTCTGCCAGAGATAATAATTTCGGCAATGCAAGAACCGCCCGTAATATTCTTTTACAGATTATTACTAATCAGGAACATAGAATCACAGAGATATTAAAACCGACAGATGAGGATTTGCAAACTCTGAACGAAGCAGACGTACTCAAATAAGTTTGTTTTTCCGGACTTAAAACCTTCACTGATTAAAATGTGTGAGGTGATTTGTTTTTCGATATACATATCAACTAACTTGCTGTTCTTGTAAACGAAGTAAAAGGATCCGGAAAGCAGAGTGCGGAATTCAACGCTTCAAAACTTTCGAGCGGAATTTATTTTTATCAGTTAACATCAGGCAGTTTTATTGAAACGCGAAAAATGACAATACTGAAATAATCCTTCCCGTCAAATTGTATTTGATTGTTTCCCTGCAGCAACTCCTCCGTCAGCTAACAGCAATTTTTCCCACATTCCATTATTCCATTATTCCATCATTCCTTCTCTCCCTCTCCCTTCCCCACATTCCATCTCTCCTCCTCCGACGGGTCTGACTGGGCGGGATGATTCATCATTGTTTCCCCTCTGTTTTCAACAGTTCAATTTTTAATAACGCTTCTTCAAATTTATAATTCTTAACAAATTTTTCTATCTCTTTCAGTTCCTTTTTATAAAGCCCGGCACCCGGCATCCCTAAAATCTCATCTGTCTTCCCTGTTGATTTAATATCATTATCAGCAAGCAATTTTTTCAAATCATTTATTAAAACATGGAATCTTTCAATATCAAGTTCACCCCCATCCGGATTCCCGTTTTCATTTTCACCCTTTAATTTCAGCCAGGCTGATACCTCTTCAAGTACAAGATTCAGCCTTATTTCAAATTCAGCTAAATCCGGATCGTTAAACTCAATTTTCGTTTTCTTAAGTTTTGCTTCAACTGCAGCAGCAATTTTATTCAGTTCCTCTGCTCCCAGGTTGCCTGATACTCCTTTAACAGTATGTGCCAGACGAACGGAAAGTTCCCTCTCATTATTTTTTATTGCGTCCCTTATTTCCACGGCCGTATTAATATTACTCTCATAAAATTTTGTAAGAAGGCTTTGATAGAGTTTCATGTTTCCCCCCACTCTCAGCAGTCCTTCCCTTACATCGATATATCTGAAGTCAGGGAGTGAACCTATTCCCCCTTTTATCAATTCCTCTTGCTTTGGAACATCCCCGGCGCTTCTCTTCCCCGGTTTTATCAGTGCAATTAAAGTGCTGAACAGTTCATCGGGTTCAATCGGTTTTGTAACGTAACCCTGCATTCCTGATTCGAAGCATTTTTCCTGCACACCCGTCATTGCATCCGCAGTCATTGCCACAATCGGCAGACTTTCATAATCAGGATTTTTCCTTATCTCCTCCGATGCCTCGCACCCGCTCATAACAGGCATTTGGAGATCCATAAGAACCAGATCATATTTGGACGGTTTACCCGAAGCAAGCACTTTTTCAACCGACTCCTTTCCGTCATTTGCTATCTCTATAACAAATCCTGCCTGCTGCAGTATTTCGGTTGCCACCTGCTGATTAATTTCATTATCCTCCGTAAGCAGTATTCTTGCGCCTCTTATCTTTTCAATCTGCTCATCCTGTTTTGTATTCCTTTCTCCTGTACTGAGTTTTCTGCTTCCTTTTTGTCCAAAGACCTCCATAATCGTATCAAACAAATTGGAATAGGATATTGGTTTTGTCAGAAATGCTTTTATTCCTATCTCCCTTCCATGAACTTCTATTTCACTACTGACAAGCGGTGTGTGCATTAAAATCACAGGTGTTTTGTTCTCAAGTTGCTTCATTATGATCTTTGCCGACTCTATCCCGTTCATCCCCGGCATACTCCAGTCAATTATAGCCAGGTCATATTTGTTTTCGCCTCTTGTGATTAATTTTAATGTTTCAACTGCGGAATTTGCAAGTATCACCTTAAATGAAAAAGCCTCAAGCACTTCTATAAGAATCTGCCGGGACGTTCCATTATCTTCAGCCACCAGAACTGTAGCCCCGGTCAGTACGCCCGGAGTTTTGTATTCATTACGCTTTTGTTCTTTTTCCTTCTCCAGTATTGCAGAAAAATAAAATGTACTCCCGACTCCCGCTTCGCTCTCCAGCCATACTTCTCCCCCCATCAGTTCAGCCAGGAGTTTTGAGATTGCAAGTCCCAGCCCCGTACCTCCATATTTTCTGGTAGTTGAACTGTCAGCCTGCGAAAACTTTTTGAACATCTTTCCTTTTTGTTCAGGCGTTATACCTATTCCCGTATCTTTTACTGAAAAGCGGAGCTTTATTCTTTCTCCCAGATCCTCCATAACTTCAGCGGAAACGTCTATCTCCCCCACTGACGTGAACTTAACTGCATTGCTGCAGTAGTTGGTTAAGATCTGCCCGATCCGCAAAGGATCTCCTATGAGATTAAGGGGGACATCCTGAGCAATGCGGATATTGAAATCCAGCCCTTTTTCCATGGCTTTTTGGGAAATATAATCGGACACATTATTCATAACGTTTTCAAGATCAAATCCAATATTTTCAATACCAAGCTTTCCCGCTTCTATTTTTGAAAAATCAAGTATATCGTTAATTATCCCAAGCAACGCATGGGATGAACTCTCTATCTTTGTTAGATAATCCAGTTGCTTTTTGTTAAGCTCGGTTTTGAGGGCAAGCTGTGAAAGACCTATAATTGCGTTCATCGGTGTGCGGATCTCGTGGGACATAGTTGCCAGGAACTGGCTCTTGGCAAGTGTTGCCTCCTCTGCGGTTTCTTTTGCTGCCGCTAATTCGCTTTGTACATTCTTAAGATCAGTAATATCAATTATGGAACAAATGAATGAAAGTTCCCCGGCAAACCTGATCGGGTGAATTGACAGCAGTGCCCATCTCGGCTCTCCCGTCCCAATCCTCCTGAGCAATACTTCATGGCTGATTAATCGGCCTTTCTCCTTAATTATGCCTAACACAACAGGTCTCTGCTTCTCCGGATCGGTATAAATTTCATTCGATTTACGTCTGTGAATTTCCGATATATCCACTTTGTTAAATTCCGCCATCGCCACGTTAGCTCTTATAATTTTAGCTGTGGATGGAATTGTAATTGCCATTGGAATGGGCGAGGCATCAATTATTTTTTCCGCATCTTCTTTTGCCGCTGCAAGCTCATTCCTTACTTTTCTCAGTTCGGCATTCTTTTTCCTTAAAGTAACAACCCAGTAACTTACTCCTGTAACCATAATTAAAAATACCGCTATCACGCTGTGCAATATCATCAAATTCCGGGTGTCTTTTATCTCCGCTTCATATACTGCTTTTTCCCTCTGCTTCTTATAATTATACTGCTCTTCCAGTCTTACCTGATCCAGAAATATCTTATCGCTGTTTAGTCTTTCATTCAGGAAATAATATTGAAGGAGATGTTTATAAGCTTCCTGAAACTTTCCAAGTTTAGCTTCTGATATGTAGATAATTTCCAGAATATGTAATTGCTCCTCCGGAAGCCATATCGTTTTTCCTGTGGGAACATGTATCTTATTAGCGCAGGCAAACGCTTTTTCATAATTCATTTTTTTGAAATAATAATTTGCATACAAAAAATCAATCAGCGAAACTCCAAAAGAAAGTTTATGCTTTTCCGTAAGACCGCTAATCTCCTTAATTCTCTCCTCCGCTTCATCAAACCTTCTCATGTTGATAAGTGTCTCGGATATATTTGACATTATTGCCATCCGCACGTAGATATTCCCGTTTCCTTTTTCAAGAAGCAGGGATCTCTTTAATAATTCCAGCCCCTTCCCATATTCCCTTTTTTTATTGTATGCCATCCCCATATAATTCATTGCCAAAATCTGCGCAGTGGTATCTCCCGATTTTTCACCTGACTGAAGCAAGTTTTTCGAATACTCCAGTACTTTATCCTGATCGTTGATCCCGGAATGAGCCAATGCCAGTGCATCGTATGCTTTTATCAATCCTTCTGTATCATTATTTCTTTCAGCAATAAGCTTGCATTTATATGCAAGTTCCATGCTTGTGCTTAAATGGCCCAGATATGATTCAATCCTGCTCTGCCGGAATAAAACATTTAAATGGAGTTTATCATTCTTGTATGAAGCAGCAAGATTCTCAGCTTTGACAAGATATTGCAGTGCTCTGTAATAATCCAGATTTCTTGATAATGAAAGACCTATTTCCACTATACCCTTTATTACTTCCGATGCATTTGAATAACTTTTGTCAATTTTTAACGACCGTTGCAGATATGAATAAGCGCTGTCAGGAAGGTTTTGCTGAGTCAGTTCACCGGCCTTTTTGTTTAAATAAGCGGGTAAGTTTTCACTCTCTCTTTCGGATTTTTTATTCTGGGCTGCAATTAAAGAAGAGATAATCAGCAGTGTAAAAATTATTTTCTTCAGCATAATCTTGTCTCCGTAACAGGAATATTTCTGTTTTCAAAAAAATTATTTTCAGGGGGGTTCTCCGGAAGGGAAGATGCTTTTTGAATCCCGAAAAGGGGGGGGGGAATTGGCGAAGAAAAGGAGAAGAACAAATATATGGAACTACACACTCAAACCTCCGGCTATAAAAGAATAAATGAACAAAGAAAATTAGCAAATTAATTCGAATCGGCAAAAGGAAAATTTTAAGCTGCAACCGCACGCATTGCGCCATTGAAAAGGTAACTGTGAGTAGGAGGGCGGAAAGCAGAAGACGGAAGTCAGAGGGCGAAATTTGACATTCCATCATTCCATTATTCCATTATTCCATCTTTCCATTATTCCATCTTTCCATCATTCCATCTTTCCATCTTTCCACTTTCCCATCTTTCCACTTTCCCATCTTTCCACTTTCCCATCTTTCCACTTTTCCATCTTTCCTCTAATCTGTGTAATCCTTTAATCTGTTTAATCTGCGGTTCAGACGACTGTTTCTTTCTGCTTGTTATTTGACCCGCGTTTATTATTTTAACTTTTGTAATTATTTTTTTTAGTGATAGTCTTTATGTCAACAATTCTCAACCGTCCTCAATCGCTATTGCGTCTCACCGCAATTATCCTGAGTCTCTTCCTTTTTTCATGTAATCTAAATGACGGCGATGAACAGGTTAACATAACTTTTAAGGTTATTGTCAAAAAGGATTCCGGCATCTCCCGGGTCTGCATTGCGGGGAATCAAAAGAATCTGGGTAACTGGAATGCGGGAAAAATAAGCCTGACCCGGATTAGTGACACTCTCTTCTCCCGCTCATTTGTTTTTCCCAAAGGGGAAAATATCGAATATAAATTCACGCTCGGTGCATGGACTACTGAGGCACTTGATGGGAATTTTATGATCCCCCCTAATTCAAAATTGATTCCGGCCCGGGATTCGGTTATCACCACTTATGTGAAAAACTGGAGAAGCCGGATTGTTGATGGGGGAATGTATATTACACAAAATCTTATTCCTGATTTTACTTATGCAACTGAGCTTTCAGCAAACTGGAAATTTTCAGCAAATGACTCGGTTCTCTTTTCAAAACCGGATTATAACGACTCTCACTGGATTAAAACTGATCTCTCACGTTTCCCGCCGGAGAGTAAAGCAGAAATCGGATGGTTCCGGCTTAAACTTACGGTTGATTCAGCTCTGTTCGGAAAATCTTTTGCTGTTAACATAGCTCATCTGGGAGCTTCTGAAGTTTTCTTTAACGGGAGAAAAATATTTACATCCGGTGTTCCTGTCGCTTCCCCCGATTCATTTGAAGCGCAGCAGAACAGGCAGTGGTATGCAGTAATATTCGAAAACCGGCGCGAACAGTATTTTGCTGTGAAATACGCAAACCCCGGTAAGGAATATCACGCAAGTCTCGGTTTTGATCCCGGCTTTGTTCTTTCAATCGCGAATATTAATCAGGCACTTATTTATTCCACCTCGCAGATGAGGATAAACACAGTTTATCAGGCACTCTACTCATTAGTCCCCCTGATCCTCGCATTCATTCATTTTCTCCTCTTTTGGTTTTACCGCAAATCGGTACAGAATTTGTATTATGCAATATGCCTGCTGGGTTTTGCGTCAATCTCTTACTGCAATATTGAAAAATTTATTGCAACTGATCCCGGCACAATAATACTTCTCTACCGCTTGGTTGCCCCCTCTATAGCCACTTCCATCTATTTTGGAATACTTACCGGGTATACAGGAATTTTTACGGTGCTTCCTAAACGAAGATTTTTCTATCTTGCAATTTCTGTCATTATCGGAACGTGGGGTATTTTTGATTTTTCCCGGAATGTCGGTTACTCCTTATACTTCCTTCTGGCTGCAACAGTGTATGAATATCTCTATATTTTCTTTAAAAGGAAATCGAAAACAGGTAAAATTGATATTCTGATCTCCGTTGCATTTGTAATTCTGCTTTCGTCAATTGTTTATCAGCTCCTTCTCGATTTTGATCTCGTCCCCTCCCTCTGGGGTTTCAGAATGGTGTACGGAATTGGGCTGCTCGCTTTAATTATTGCAATGTCAATTTCCCTCTCTTATGAATTCGCGAATACAAACAAATCCCTGGAGAGGCAGCTTGAGATTACTATCCGGAAGGACCGTGAAATACACGAAAAGGAGGTTGAAAAACGGATTCTTGAGGCGGACAATAAACGCAAGACCGAAGAACTTGCAGCAGCACGCGAACAGCAGTTGGCTTTCCTTCCGAAAAATATCCCTGAACTCCCCGGTTATGAGATTGCCGTATTCATGCAGACGGCAACTGAAGTTGGCGGGGATTACTACGACTTCTTCCTGAAGGATGGTGAACTTACTTTTGTGATTGGGGATGCAACGGGTCACGGTGCCAAAGCGGGAATTATGGTTGCCGCTACAAAAAGCTTATTCTCGGTACTGGCAAGGGAATATGAGCCGCTGACGATTATCAGGAAATTCAATGCGGCTCTTAAATCAATGAACCTCCATAATCTCTACATGGGACTTACGGCTTGCAGGCTTACCGGCGATAAACTTGTCTACAGCAACGCGGGAATGCCCCCGTTCATTCATTACACGGATGCTAAGGGAGAATCCGAAGAGATGATGTTAAAGAGTATGCCCCTTGGGGGATTTATCAATTTCCCGTATGAGCAGAGAGAACTGCATTTCAGCACGGGGGATATTCTCCTTTTCATGAGTGACGGGTATACGGAACTTCATGACGGGAATGACCGGATGATGGGAAGCGAAGTTGCTAAAGCGCTCCTGAGGGATAAAAAGGATTCATCCGCAGGGGATATCATAAATTCTCTTGTTGAGAATATGAAAAAATGGTCCGAGAATAACCCCTTCAGCGATGACGTTACGTTTATTGTGTTAAAAAGAAAGAGGAGTTGAGAGGGTGAGAGTTTAAGGTTCAGGGGGTGAAAGTAGAAAGTTTAGAAAATTAACAATTATTACGAGGCTTTTATGAAAATATTTATTCTGATTTTCGTTTTATGTTTTTTAACTTCCGTTCAAGCTCAGCCAATTATTTTTAAGCTCACGGATTTGGGACTGAGAGGAGACGTGAAAAGCGTTGTCTACAATTATTTTGAAAACAACGGAACTGCTGACAACAGAATTAAAGGAAACCCGGTCAGTAACAAATACACTGGAAAAAATGAAATAAGAAAATATGAATTTAACGAAGAAGGTTTTCTTGTCTCATTTTCCGACAGGAAACTTACCTACAAGGAAAAACAGATCCTCTCGGTTATCCCGCTTGACGACGGATTCGAAAGCTTCCCGGTTACATATTATATCGATTCCCGGATTAACAGGATAGCTACCGTAGAAAGAGAAGGGGGAATCCAGGAATGTATTTATGATAAGCAGGGAAAGCTTATTGAAATAAACAGCAACTCCTGGGATACTGAATCCTCCGGCTGGCTGTCCGACAGAAAGACAGTTTTCGCTTACAATGAAAAAGGGCTTAAAAGCACAGAGTCCGTTTATTTCCTGGATACCCTTCAGTCAAGGACGGTTTACGAATATGATACCGGCGGAATGCTGCTTAAGAAAGTTGAATACGACAACGCAAATAAGATTGTGAAAACGGGCAACGGTCTCCCCGATCTTGAAAACATCATCCTCCCCTCAGGTAACTATACTGACATCGACATGACTGGAAACTGGCTGACTCTTGTCTATTTGGACCTGGAATTAAATAAAAGTATTATCGTCGAGCGGACTATTATCTACGGTCAGAAATAATGATTCTGTACCTGTTATAACCCGTAGTCCCGAGCGTCTGTCAACTGACGGATCATGGATCCGTCAGCTAACGGATAATTCATATTTATTTTATTCTTTTTTCAGGTTTTTTTTCTATGAAATGCGGTAATTTTTTCGTATTTTTGTATGTTAAACTTGGAGATTTTCATGCTATTAAATATCAACAGTAAAGTACTCGAAAAATTGCTCGCAAAGGTTATCCCGGCGGTTCCTCAAAGGACCCCCCTTACGATAATTGAGAATTTTCTTCTGGAAGTTACAGACGGTAAACTGATTGTTACCGCAACTGATCTGCATATCACAATCACTGCTTATATCAACGTTGACGCTGATCAGAATATCAAAATCGTTGTCCCCGCAAAATTACTTTTTGATATCGTCCGCTCTCTTGAAGATACTAACATTCTGTTCGAAGTCGAGGATAATAAGAGGCTTAAACTGAAAACCGAAAAGGGTGTTTACCATATCGGTTTTGAATCTTCTGACGGTTTCCCGAAAATTCCTGAAGTTAGTTCCAAACGACTCCTCAATATTGAAGGTACGCTTCTGAAGAAACTGATCGATTTAACATCCTTCGCAATAAGCAAAGAAAATATGCGCCCCGCTATGCAGGGAATGTTGCTCGAACTCTCCCCTGACGGACTTAAAGTTGTTGCGACTGACGGACACAGGCTTGTTAAACATCTTTCCAAAAGTTTCGAGTTCGAAGAGCTTGAGCAGTATGTAATCCCCGAGCGTGCAATTTCCATTATTCCGAAAATCGTAACAGACGATAAAATCAGTATTTATCTCGATAAATCACATCTCCAGATTGACGTTGACAATATCTCCCTTTTCATCAGACTGATTGAGCAGTCATACCCTGATTATAATGCCGTTATACCATTGACAAACGAAAGCCTGCTGAAAATCAAGAGATCCGACCTGAACTCCGCCGTAAAGAGGATGCTTTTATTTGCAACCTCCAATTTCCATCAGTCCAGAATGGTAATCTCGACCGATAAACTGGAAATCTCCGCAGAGGATATCGATAAAGGTTCAAGCGGTAAGGAGACAATCTGGTGCGAATTTTCTGGAGAACCTATGAACATAGGTTTTAACACAGCTTTCTTAAATGAGGTCCTGAATCATCTTGATTCTGAGACAGTACACTTTAAACTCAATTCTCCTACAAAAGCGGTAATTGTTTTACCCGAAGAGCAGAAGGAGAATGAAGACTTGTTTATGCTCTTAATGCCGGTGCGTTTGAATTCTTAATTATGACGTTGAAATCATTAGCTCTTTCAAATTTTAGATTATATAATAACACAAAAATAGATTTTTCCCCGAACATCAATTACCTCATCGGGGGAAACGGACAGGGGAAGACTTCTCTGCTTGAAGCAATTTATTTCATGTGTACTACGAAGAATTTTAAGTCCGCTTCGGATATGGAAATGCTCAGGTTTTCCGGAGAGGCTTATTCCATCGAAGGGCTTTTCACTAATATCACCGACGACTCGGTAAGGATTTATTACAATTCCGCAGACAATAAGCGTTCTTATTCCCTTAATAATAAAAGCGTTTCGCGAACTTCCGAAATAATAGGAAGGTTCCCGATAGTCCTGCTTACTCCGCAGGACTATCAGGTAACTCAGGGAACTCCGGCGGACAGAAGAAAATTTTTTGACTCGGTTATTTCACAGTCCGGCAGCAGTTATCTCCTGAATCTGATTGAGTACGGTAAGATCCTGAGAAACAGGTCTTCCCTGCTTAACACAATAACACATTCTTACAGGAACGACCTGCTTGAAGAACTTAATGCCTGGGATCAGAAACTGGTAATAGTGGGAACGGCAATTATCGCCGCACGTAAAAATTTTATAAAGGAGTTTCTCCCCTTTTTTTCGAATGCTTATAATTCCGTTACAAATAGAGGCGATTCCCCCGGAATAATATATTCGTTCTTAAGCAACGGCAATAATCCCTGCGATGATTTGACAACTGAGGAAATTGGGGAAAAATTCAGCACACTGCTTAAGCAAAAGAGGGATGACGAGCTGAAACGGGTGATGAATCTTGTGGGCCCTCACCGTGACGAATTTATTTTTTCCCTGGATTCAAATCAGTTAAGGACATTCGGTTCACATGGAGAACATAAAACGTTTCAGGTGGCTCTTAGATTTGCCCAGTATTTTTTCCTTAAGGAAAAACTTAACAGGACTCCCATAATCCTTCTTGATGACGTATTCGGGGAACTTGAGACAAAGCGGGCTTCGGCTATTTCGGATCATCTGCAGGATCTGGGACAGACATTCGTTACGCTTACGGATTTTTCAAATTTTTCGTTATTCGAAAAGAAAACAAATAATTTAATTATAAACATAAAAAATGGAACTGCAAACTATGCATGAAATTCCCGTATCAATAGCAGAGATATTAAAGACTTCCCCTGGGCTCGCAAAGCTCCGCGAATCTCTCGAGAGAGGTGAAGTGATTGCGCGTTTGTACGAAATCTTCCCTGATTTCCTTGATCGCGTGGAAGCAGTTAAACTTGAGAAAAAGGCCCTGCACCTCAGCGTTGAGAATGCCGCCCTGAGAAATGAACTGAAGTTCCGGGAGAAAGAGATCATTGAAAAAATCAATAATTTCTTCGGGGCTCAGAGAGTAAAAAAAATAGTTTTAAACGGTTAATAGTTAGGCTCGAAAATAAATGACAAACGACAATTCAAAAAACGGAAACGGCAATTATGATGCCGCGAGTATCAATGTCCTGAAAGGGCTTGAAGCGGTAAGAAAAAGACCTGCAATGTATATCGGCGATGTAAGTACACGCGGGCTTCACCATCTTGTGAATGAAGTTGTGGACAACAGTATAGATGAAGCTCTGGTAGGTTATTGCGATACGATCAGAGTAACAATAAATAAAGACGAAACAGTCACGGTTGAAGATAACGGCCGCGGTATTCCGATAGATATTCACCCGGAAGAAAAGAAATCAGCACTTGAAGTTGTAATGACTGTCCTCCACGCAGGTGGAAAATTCGATAAGAACAGTTACAAAGTATCAGGAGGCCTTCACGGCGTGGGTGTCTCCGTGGTAAATGCTTTGTCAGAATTTCTGTCCGTTGAAGTTAAAAGGGACGGCAAGGTATACCGCCAGCAGTATAAAAAAGGAATCCCCATTGCCCCGGTTAAAGAAGTCGGTAGTTATAAAAGAGGTACTTCCGGAACGACTATAACTTTCCTTCCGGATAAGACTATCTTCAGGACTACCAAATTCAAGTTTGACACTATTGCCGAGAGAATGAGAGAACTTGCTTACCTTAACAAAAATGTTACCATCTCTGTTAAAGACGAAATCGAAAACGAAGAAGATACTTATCATTTCAAAGGCGGACTGATTGAATTTGTTAAATATGTAGACGCCGCCCGTGATCCCCTTCATAAAACTGTTTATGTTGAGGGTGAAAAGGATAACACTCCTATTGAAGTAGCATTTCAGTACAACGCAGGCTTTAGCGAAAATATTTTCTCTTATGTAAACAATATTAACACACATGAGGGGGGAACTCACCTTGTGGGGTTTAAGTCAGCCCTGACCAGGACTCTTAATAACTACGCAACTAAGAACGGATTGATTAAGGACGGAAAGATTAATCTTACCGGTGACGATTTTCGCGAAGGTCTCACCGCAGTTATTTCAGTTAAGGTCATGGATCCCCAGTTTGAAGGTCAGACAAAAACCAAACTCGGAAACAGCGAAACCAAATCTGCTGTTGAGACACTCGTAAATGAAAAGCTCGCAGAATTCCTTGAGGAAAATCCGGCAGTCGGCAAAAAAATTATTGAGAAGTGCGTCAGAGCGGCTGAAGCTAGAGAAGCAGCCCGCAAAGCAAGAGACCTTACCCGCAGAAAGAACGCTATGGATAGCTTCCAGCTGCCGGGCAAACTTGCTGATTGCTCTATTACGGAACCCGAACACTGTGAACTTTATGTTGTTGAGGGTGACTCAGCAGGCGGTTCAGCTAAACAGGGACGCGACAGAAGATTCCAGGCAATTTTACCGCTTAGGGGGAAAATCCTTAATGTTGAAAAAGCCAAACTGAATAAGATACTTGAGAATAACGAAATTCGGGCAATGGTAGCCGCAATTGGCGGCGGCCTTGGAAATGACTTTGACGATTCCAAGTCAAGATACGGCAAATTGATTCTTATGACCGATGCGGATGTTGACGGTTCACACATCAGAACTCTTCTTCTGACTTTCCTTTACCGCTATATGAAATCAATGATTACATCAGGAAAGGTTTTTATTGCTCATCCCCCTCTTTACAGAATTAAAAAAGGCAAGGAAGAATATTATGCCTACGACGATGATGAAAGAGATGATATTTTGAAGCGCATAAAATCTAACGGCAAAGAAGACGCTGTGTCAACTGACGAAGAGAGCGCAAGTGGTACAACACCTGTGCGCGGAATTGTAGTCTCACGCTACAAGGGTCTCGGAGAGATGAATCCCGAACAGCTCTGGTCAACAACTATGAATCCCGAAACCCGTTCGATGTTTCAGGTCTCGGTGGAAAGTGCCGCTGCAGCAGATAAAATCTTTGAAGTCCTTATGGGTGACGAAGTTGAACCGAGAAGGGACTTTATCCAGCGCCATGCTAAATACGTAAGAAATTTAGATATTTAATTTTACAGTTAATTAACAAAATAAAAATTTTTAATTTATGTCGACTACTTTTTTTGATAAACTGATACCGATTACGCTTGAAGAGGAAATGAAGTCCTCTTACATCGATTACTCAATGTCCGTTATAGTATCCAGGGCACTCCCTGACGTAAGGGATGGCTTAAAACCGGTTCACCGCCGCGTTCTTTTTGGAATGCACGAACTCGGACTGGCTCATAACAAGCCTTATAAAAAATCTGCCAGAATAGTGGGAGAGGTTCTTGGAAAGTACCATCCGCACGGAGATACTGCTGTTTATGATACAATGGTGAGAATGGTTCAGGATTTCTCGCTCCGTTATCCCCTCGTTAACGGACAGGGAAATTTCGGCTCGGTTGACGGCGACTCAGCAGCTGCAATGCGTTACACTGAAGCGAAACTGCATAAAATAGCTGACGAAATTCTCCGCGACCTGGATAAGAATACCGTCGATTTTGCCCCGAACTTTGACGATACCCTGCAGGAACCGAAAGTGATGCCTGCTTACCTCCCTAATCTCCTTATTAACGGCTCCAGCGGTATTGCGGTCGGTATGGCGACAAATATACCCCCCCATAACATAAGTGAGGTTATTGACGGTGTAATAGCGCTAATTAAGAATCCCGATATCCCAATCGAGAAACTGATGAAGCATGTCATTGCCCCCGACTTCCCTACCGGTGGAATTATCTTTGGGTACCAGGGCGTAAGGGATGCTTATCTGACCGGAAGAGGAAGAATTGTAATCCGTGCCAAAGCCAATATTGAAACCCTTAAAAACGGCCGTGAAAATATTATTGTCACCGAGCTTCCTTATCAGGTGAACAAGGCTAACCTGATTGAGAAAATTGCCGAACTTGTGAAGGATGGGAAAATTGATGGGATTTCGAATATCAGGGATGAATCCGACAGGGACGGAATGCGTATGGTTATTGAGCTTAAGAGGGATTCACAACCGCCGGTTGTCTTGAACCAGCTTTTCAAGCATACACAGATGCAATCCACTTTTGGTGTGATCATGCTTGCGCTCGTACACGGTGTCCCAAAAACTCTGAACCTCAAAGAAGTGATGCAGCACTTCATCACTCACAGAATGGACGTCCTTATCCGCAGGACTAAGTTCGAACTTGATGCTGCCGAAAGAAGGGCACACATTTTAGAAGGATATATTGTTGCGCTTGATAATATCGATGAGGTTATCGAAGTAATCAAGAAATCCCGAGATGTTGAGACCGCAAAGAATAATTTGATGCGAAAGTTCAAACTCTCTGAGATTCAGTCCAAGGCAATCCTTGATATGAGACTGCAGAGACTAACGGGACTTGAAAGAAAGAAAATTGAAGACGAATACAAAGACATTATTAAATTAATTGAAAAGTTAAAAGGCATTCTTACAAGCGAAGATAAACGCTACATCATCATCAAGGAAGAATTGCTATCGCTTAAAGAAAAATACGGTGATGCAAGAAGAACCGAAATAATTTATGATTACGAAGAGTTCTCGATTGAGGACATCATAGCTGAGGAAGATGTTGTGGTTACAATTTCTCACCGCGGTTTCATTAAGCGCTTCCCGGTTAGCGGATACAGGCGGCAGGGACGCGGCGGAAAGGGAGTTATCGGTGCCGAGGCAAAAGACGATGACTTTATTGAACACATGTTCATAGCATCTACTCATCAGTACATCCTCTTCTTTACGGATAAGGGGAAATGCTACTGGCTCAAGGTTCACGAAGTTCCTGAAGCCGGAAGAGCTTCACGCGGCCGCTCGATTTTCAATCTCATCCAGAAAGAGAAGGATGAGGAAATCACCGCATTTGTTAATGTCAAAGAGTTCCTCGATACCCAGTACCTCGTCATGGTTACACAACAGGGAACAATTAAGAAAACAGTCCTCTCGGCATACGGAAACGTCCGCAAAGGGGGGATAAACGCTATCAGCATTAATAACGGGGATAAGCTGATTCACGTAAAAATGACCGACGGTACGAATGAGATAGTGCTGGGAACAAGAAACGGATTTGCTATCCGCTTCAATGAGCGCGAAGTCAGGGATATGGGAAGAACGGCAACCGGTGTCCGCGGAGTTAAGCTTTCCAAGGGAGATATTGTTGTAGGTCTTATCGTTATCAAGCGCCAGGGAACAGTCCTCGTGGTGACCGAGAAAGGTTTCGGAAAACGTTCAGATATTAACGATTACAGGACTACACGCCGCGGGGGCAAGGGAATAATCACGGTCAAGACTTCGGATAAAGTCGGTAAACTGATAGCAATGATGGACGTTACCGATAACGAGGAACTTGTTATTATCTCGACCCAGGGAATGGTGATAAGACAGACAGTGAAGGATCTCCGCGTAATGGGAAGAAACACATCGGGTGTACGCGTTATCAGATTGAATGATCACGACTCGATTGCCGATATAGCAAAGGTCGTTCCGGAAGATGACACAAACGTTGATGAGCTCCCGGTAAGTGAACTTTAAATTGCAATTAACCTGATGAAAGGAAAATAGCATGGAAAAAACAAACATAACCTGCATTCCAAACGGACCAATGATCATTGAAGGTCAGTTTGTAATCAAGGATGCAGGCGGTAACGTTTTGGAAACACAGGAAAAGGTATATTTATGCAGATGCGGGGCATCTTCAAAAAAACCGTTCTGCGACGGAACGCATAAATCATGTGGATTCAAGGATTAATTTCTTAAAAGAAAAAAGGCTGTCTTCTCTGACAGCCTTTTTTTTATTCTCTTTTTTTCTAACAGTCCTTAGTCTGAAATCTCTTCCTCTTTTCTCTATATGATTTTCATGCTTTTGAGGTCGCTCATAAGTTTCTCATAATTCGAGTAAACCACTCCGTCCCAACCGCATCTCTTTGCACCTTCGATGTACTCAGGAATATCATCAATAAAGAAATGGGCATCCGGCGGCTCACCTGTCCATTTTTCAACGGCCCGGTAGATTGCCTCTTCAGGCTTCACCGCTTTAACTTCGTGGGATAATATAAGTTTGTCAAAGTACTTCAGGAAATCATATCCCCCCCATCCGTACTTTTGGTGAACTGAATTTGTGTTTGAGAGAAGGACAAGCCTGTAATGTTTCTTTATTTCGGGAAGCAATGCAACCAATTCCTGATTAACAACAAATATCTCTGAGTAGAGCCGGCAGATCTCTTCCGCGGAAAATCTGTTTTCTGCCCCCTCGAGGAGGAGTGAAATAAAATCACCCTCGTTCATCTCCCCTTTTTCAAAGGCCCTGTGAATGTGGTAGTGCCTTTTGTAAAAGTCGATAAACCTCTCCCCAAGCCCCGGGTAAGCATGATTGATTTTTCCTAACGGGATTCCGTAATCAAACGGGATGAGGACATTCCCGAGATCTGAAACAAAGACTTTTATTTTTTTATTCACAAGTTGTTCCCGGCCGGCTAATCTTTCATAAAGATCGAATCTTTCAATCCTTTGTTTACTTCTGCGTTTTTCACGTTTAACTCAATTTTCATTCCCTGGATTTCCTGGATAACCTTAAACGGATACTTTATCCCTTCAACATCCTTGTAGTCGGAATAATAGATAACCTGGTTAAGAACTCCCTGAGGAGTATCGATTGTTCTCTCTTCCTTAACTCTCAGGCCTGTGGCAAGATCATAATACTCGATGCCGGAAGTTCCTGCCGGAAATTTTTTTTCAATCTTATATGCTGTGCCTCCGGGGAGGGTGACAGTATCTTTTACCGTAAAGGTCAGGCCGTATTTTTCCGGGAAAACCATGGCATCTCCGGTTGCTTCAATTTTAAGCATTTCGAGCTCATCACCTGTGACCTCTTCCAGTTCCGCCATCCCTTTCTGATATCCCCTTTCGCCGTCAAAGAGAATGATCTGTTCCATCCCGGCAACGGTTGTACGCTGCATCAGTTTGTTTGGAGCCTTATAGAAAAGCTCTGAAGTCAGATCCATTCCCTGGATTTTTCCCTCCATTACCATTTTCCTGTCTTCTACGGATAGGTATTTTTCCGCTCCGCCTATAGATTCAACATAACGCATGACCACATCTTGCCCCTTGGGGAAGTTTTTCACTGTTTCACTGACCTGGGCAGATACAAGTGCGGAAAGGGAGACTATTAAAAATAAAATTCTTGCCAATTGCATATATTGTCCTTTTAATTCTAAAAAATGTATATTAAATTTCGACTCAATTTAATAAATTATTCAACAATAAAAAATTATTTTTTAAGTTTGACTATAGCGAGATATTTAACACTGATCCTTCTTCTTGCGGTATTCTGTACCGACGCTTTTGGAGAGACATATCCGGTAACCGGGAAAGTGGTTGACGAGTCAAATCAAAATCCTCTTTCCTTTGCGAATATACGCATTGAGAATACCGGGCTCGGGACAGTGAGCAATCAGGAGGGGTATTTTGAACTCCGGCTTCCGAAGGGGGATTATACCTGTACGTGTACATACCTCGGATACTTATCAGATACGGTGCAGATACGGGTTGACGGGGATATTAAGGGGATTCTTTTCTCGCTCTCACCTTCCTATATCAACTTATCGGAGATAACTGTACTGCCGGGAGAGAATCCTGCGAATGAAATTATCAGGAATGCAATAAAAAAGAAGAATTTGAGGAACGCAATTCTGAATTCCTACAGTTTCACCGCTTACACTAAGGGAGTGATAAAAACCAATCAGGATGTCTCGGCCTCATCCAATACTATATCGATTGGCGCGGGAATGGACACCGCGGAAATGAAGATTAACGGTATTCTTGAGAATGAAAGCGTCGGGTTCTTTAAGAAACCGGGCTCGTATAAAGAGTGGATAACCGCGAGAAAGCAGACTGCCAATCTCCCCTCTTCAATTAATATTCTTACCGGCGGCAGGATAATTATGAATTTTTATTCCGACGATATTAATTTCTTCGGGAGGAATCTGAACGGGCCTCTGGCAGATAATGCGCTCGATTATTATTATTTCATGATAACCGATACACTCGCGGTCGACACTGAAAATGTCTTCAGGATATTCATGACTCCGGATGATTCCCTTGATCCGGGATTTTCCGGTTATGTGTATATCACGGCGTCAACCTTCGACATGGTGAAAGTCGAGTTGAACCTCAACAGGGCTGCAAATACCGGAGGCCTACTTGACACGATCTCTGTCTACCAGCAATTTTTCCCGTTCGGGGAAAACATATTTATGCCGGTTGATTACCATCTGAAAGTGTCAGCAAAAATACTCGGTTTAATCAGCTTCAGTTTTCAGGTCAGTTCAGTTTTATATGATTACAAAATTAACCTCCCTATTGAAGATGACGTATTCAACATGGCAGTCCTTACGGTAAAAACGGACGCGGACAAAAAAGATTCAGTATACTGGACATCAATGCAGCGAATTCCCGGAACGCTTGAGGAATCAATTGCCTATGCACAGATCGACAGCATAAATAGTATTCCTTTTTCGATCTCGGATAATTTTTCCCTGATATCAACAAGGCTTCGCCTATCGGAGAATTTCTCAGTCTCAGCACCCGTCTCTTTATATCATTTCAACAGGGTTGAGGGGCATTCCATCGATTTCAGTTTGCAGGGACTCGGTTATTTTGAGGAGAGGAGTAATTCATATTTCAATTTTTCTTACGGGTTCAGTGACAGGAAATTCAAGTATGATCTTACCACCTCTTATCTCTTCGGAGATTACAGGACGTACGAAATCAGCGCAGGTGTTTTTAATAACACTTCAAATCTTTTCAGGGTTACAGAAGAGTACAGTGTTTTTTTATCCTCGCTCCTGGCTCTGATTGATAAATACGATTTTAATGATTATTTCTATTCACGCGGGTTTAATTTCCTTCTGTCGGGAGAAATCTTTCCTGTCCTTAAACTGATCACCGGTTTTTATAACAGGACTGACAAGAGAGCAATAAAGAATACTGATTTTTCTTTCTTCTCGACGAAGGAACTTTTCAGGGATAATCCTGCTATCTATGACACTCGCCTGAATTCAGTCCGGCTCGGATTTGTTCTCGACTTCAGGAAATATATCGAAGACGGGAAATTCAGAAGAAGAGTGAGGACACCTTCCGCCTGGAATATGCAGATCGAGGGAGGGGTTCTTTACTCGGATAAAAAACGCTTTAACAGCAGTCTCGATTTCGCGAATTATACTTTAAGGCTGCAGGGCTCAATAAACTCCTTTAAGAAAACATCACTTGATTTCCTGATTGACGGAATGTACACGGAAGGGACGCTCCCAAGCCAGATGCTCAATTCAATCCCCGGGAATATCAATCTGATTGCAAGGGAAAATTCTATCCGTTCCCTTAATTTTAATTCGGTTCTTGGGGATAAAAGCATAACTGCATTTTTGGAATATGATTTGCAGGACGAGCTCTTCCGTTTGAGCGGTATCCCCTTCCTGAAAAACCTTGAACTCCGGACAACAGTATTCATCAACGGGGTATATTCGGACATTGGCGACAAGAGTAGAAGTATCTTGCCCTTCCCCGTCGACACTTTTATCAAGCCCCTCTATGAAGCCGGATTCAGTATCGGCCATCTTCTTTTCCCGGTCAGGCTTTCATTCGCATGGAGATTGAACCACAAAGAGGAGAACGCGTTCCGCTTTGGATTAACAAGTTTATTAATTGACTAACACAAAGGCAGAAAAATGAAAACAGCACAAATCAGAAACAGCAGTAAAGTTTATAACATCGGAAAGATTATCTGCCTTGGCAGGAATTACGCCGAGCATATAAAAGAGCTTGGGAATGAACCATCTGAGCTCCCGGTTATATTTCTTAAACCACCTTCGGCACTGGTTTATTCAAAAGAGTCAATTGAACTCCCCCATTACTCAAAAAATATGCATCATGAAATTGAACTGGTACTGCTTGCCGGGAAGACGGTTAAGAACGCTGATCTCGGTTCAGCAGAGGATGCAATTGCAGGATACGGAGTTGGGCTTGATATGACTCTCCGGGATCTGCAAAGTCAGTTAAAATCCAAAGGGCAGCCGTGGACAACCGCAAAATGCTTTGACACTTCAGTGCTTATCTCAGATTTTATTTCGAAAGATAATTACCAGATTAATCCGGATGAATGGATGACCCTGAGAGTTAACGGAGTTGTGAAACAGCACGAACAATTAAGCAGGATGATCTATCCACCGGCAAAGATCGTTGAATATATTTCCGGGTATATGACTATCGAAGAAGGTGATTTAATATTTACAGGGACTCCGTCGGGAGTTTCACAGGTTGTAAAGGGAGACAAGCTCCACGGGGAGATTACGAACATTGCCTCATTTGAGACACAGATAATTTAATTATTTGTTGCTGAGCCGGGAGAGAGCTTTTTTAATCAGTTCTTCCGTTGATAAAGAAGGTTCGTTCATGCTGACCTCCTTTATCACCTGCTCGGCAGTTTTGTAATTAAAGCCAAGTGTGGTGAGTGCGGAAATGGCTTCCGTCTTTCCGGAGAATGCACCGGCCGGAGTTATTTCATCGTAAACCATGTCTATCTTCGATTTTAATTCGATCACAACTCTTTCCGCCATTTTCTTTCCAATCCCGGGCACCATCGAAATCCTATTAAGGTTCGAGGAGACAATAGCGCGCTTCAGGTCAGTGACTGCGATCCCTGATAATATTGTAAGGGCTGTTTTAGGCCCGACTCCGTTTACTGATACAAGTAATTCAAACATCCCTCTTTCGTTCTCGGTCTGGAATCCGAACAGGGTTATTGAATCCTCCTTCACTGAAGTGTGAATGAATAATTCCACGGGATCAAGATTGGCTATTCCTTCATAAGTGTTCGTTGAGATAAGTACAAGATAACCGACTCCGTTAACATCCAGAATCAGGCGTCCCGGTTTGATGGTCAGGATTTTGCCCTTGAGATAACCTATCATTGAATTACCCTTTCAGGAAATTTTTCGATAAAAGATTTCCAGCTTACTGATTTTTTCGAGATCCCCTTTACGCGGAATGAATGACAAAGAGCCACCGCAAGGGCATCGCTTTCATCCAGTTTGATTTTTGAGGACGTGAGATCAAGAATTGATTTCACCATATAGTTGACCTGCTCTTTGGAAGCGGCACCTGTGCCGACAACAGACTTCTTGACTTCGCGCGGTGAGTATTCGCTTATCATAACATCTTTATTGACAGCGGCCAGGATTGATACACCGCGTGCGTATCCGATCTTCATTGCGGACTGGACATTCTTCCCGTAGAATGCCGTCTCAATCGAAAACTCCTGCGGTTTGTATTTAGTGATCAGCGATGTAAGTTCGGAATATATTTTTTGCAGTTTCTCCGGAAGATTATTAAGCTTTGTCAGGTTGATTATCCCGTACGCAATCGGGAGTGTGTTCCCCTGCGCTACGGAAATAATACCGTAACCGGTTCTTAAAGTCCCGGGATCAACTCCTAAAATAATCATCTGACAGCCGGCCGGTTACTCTTCAAAGTCGGCGTTGGAGAAGACATGCTGAACATCATCACTGTCTTCCAGTGCTTCCATCAGGCGGATCAGTTTCTCCGCACTTTCACCCGAAACTTTAATCAGGTTCTTCGGAACCCACTGCAGGTTAGCGCTCTCAGTTTCAAATTTCTTTTCGGCAATTATTTTTCGGACAGTTTCGAATGCTTCCATAGCTGTCTTGACTTCAAAGTATTCATCTTCGGTAAGGAGGTCGTCGGCTCCTGCATCAAGAACAACTTCCATCATATCATCTTCAGTCATTGTTCCTCTTTTAACCTGGATAATTCCCTTGCGTTCAAACATCCATGCTACCGAACCACTCTCACCCATTGCACCGTTATATTTGCTGAAGATATGTCTCACTTCCGCAACTGCCCTGTTTTTGTTATCCGTCGCAACTTCAACCATCAATGCAATTCCACCGGGCCCGTACCCTTCATACTTCAGCTCGAGATATATCACTCCTTCAAGTTCGCCGGTTGCCTTCTTAACGGCACGGTCAATATTATCAGCCGGCATATTGAGGGCTTTGGCGTTATCAATTGCAAGTCGCAGCCTTGGATTTGCCCCGGGATCCCCTCCCCCTTCGCGGGCAGCTATTGTAATCTCTTTGATAAGTTTGGTGAACATCTTACCTCTTCTGGAATCAGTAACTGCTTTTTTTCTTTTTATGGTTGCCCATTTTGAGTGACCGGACATATAAGTACTCCTGTAAATTAATTAAAATTTATATCTTTAATCCTGAACTGCGGAAAGAGTTTTCCGTCTCGCTGCATATTATCCATGCCGAAGACAATATTCATTGTTCCTTTGTGTGTATTCATTTTTTCCCAGTATTCGGAAAAATTGAAAGCAATGCAGTCAAACACTTTTTCACATCCGTTCTGCTTTATTACGAATGCAATATGCTTCCCGGATAAGAACCGTGGTATCCCTGCTAACTCAACATTCTCCGCTAAAAAAGTGGGACGCAGATTTCCGGGACCGAACGGTGCAAACTGATCGATTATTCTCCTGAATTTAGGAGTCATCTCTGCAAGGCGGATCTTGCTGTCAATATCTACGTGCGCCTTGGGTTCCACATTATTGAGCTTTTCCCTGACAATGCTATTAAACCTCTGGCGAAACTCGTCCAGTTTATCAATCTCCAGCGCAAGTCCTGCAGCCGCCTGGTGACCGCCGTAGTGAATCAGCAGATCTTCGCATTCCTTGAGGGCATCGTACATGTTGAACTGAGGGATACTTCTTGCGGAACCCTTCGCCACTCCGTCAATGGTTGTAAGCATAATGGTGGGGCGGTGAAATTTCTCAACAAGCCTGGATGCAACAATACCGATCACACCGGGGTGCCATCCTTCTTCATGAAGCACAATTCCGAGACTGTCATTAAGGTTAATTTTATTTTCGACAATGCTCATGGCCGAGATCAGCGTGTCTTCATCAATCTTGCGGCGTTCTTTGTTTTCCCTGTCAAGAATGCCCGCAAGTTCTTCAGCTTCCTGTTTCGAAGTTGTCATCAGCAGATTAACAGCTATATTCGCATCGCCCAGCCTGCCAACTGCATTAATCCTTGGCGCCAGAGTGAAGACTATATGGCTGCTTGATAAATTACCCGGCTCCATTCCGCTCCACCGGATCAGCGAAGCTATACCCGCCCGGGGTGATTTGTTTATCTGCTCAATTCCTTCCCTGACCAGGATTCTGTTCTCATCTATAAGCGGAACAATATCGGCAGCTCCGGCTAAAGCAACCAGATCAAGATACTTAAAGGGAAGATCCTTTTTCCCAATCTTGTCGCTTATTCCCTGCGCAAGCTTAAAGGCAACTCCCGCACCGGAGAGATACTTGAAAGGATAATTGCAGCACGGTTTTAGCGGGTCTAAAATAGCGAATGCTTCGGGAAGGTGATCCTTCGGCTGGTGATGGTCACAGATGATAACATCTATTCCGAGTGAATTTGCATATAGCACCTCTTCGTTTGCGGTTATTCCGCAGTCCACGGAGATCATTAAAGATGTGTTAAGGGACTTGGCAAAGTCAATTCCGTGAGGAGTGATGCCGTAACCTTCCTTAACCCTGTTCGGGATGTAATACTCGACTGAAGCCCCGAGTTCCCTTAAGAACATTACCAGCAGGGCAGTAGAACAGGTTCCATCCACGTCGTAATCGCCGTAGATAACAATTTGCTGTTTGCTTGTGAGGGCATCAATAACGCGCTGGGTGGCAGCTGCCATTCCGTTCATTAAGAAAGGATCATAGAGGGAATCGAGTGAAGGTCTGAAAAAGGATTTTGCCTGCGTGAAAGTTTTGATACTTCTCATAACAAGTAGCTTGGCTATTGATTCGGAAATATTCAAGGAATCCGCCAGATAAATCACCTCAGAAAGGTCATCAACTTCTTTGATGTTCCATATTTTTTCTTGCATAGTATGATTTTTCTGAAGAAAACTTAGCTGCGAACTGTAAGCCGAATTCTGTAATCCCGGAAAAACCGGGACCGGCAATTATTTATCTGATCCGGGCATTACTGCCTGGATTTAGCGACCTACCCAAGCATCAGACATAGCGAACAACTATGTTTCCTTGCGGAAAAGACACTCCTATTTGATCTTGCTCCGAGTGTGGTTTACCTTGATTCCCTGAGGAATTCCTGTTAAGGACCTTCTGCATTACTGCAAAAGCGGTAGGCTCTTACCCTGCCTTTTCACCCTTATCCCGGTTGCCCGGGACGGTATTTTTTCTGCGGCACTGTCAGTTGATATCCGGTTGCCCTGAATATCACCCGGGTGTTACCCGGCACTCTGTTCTGAGGAGTTCGGACTTTCCTCCGGCCCTAAAAGGACCGGCAATTGCCCGTTCGTAGCTAAATATTCTCTTATTTTTAAATTTTTTATAAATATTCGCTTCAGCGAAAAAATTATTTAATTAACTGATAACAATATAATAAATTCACTCAGAAATTAAATAAAATTTTTATTCAATTTCCCTGGAAACATCTTCAGAAACAAGAATCCTGCCGCAATATTCACAGACAAAAATTTTGTTGTTCTTTTTTATTTCCAGCTGCCTCTGTGAAGGAACAACGTTATAACAGCCCGAGCAGGAGCTTCTTTTGATCGTTGCCACAGCTTTCCCCTTCTTTGCTTTTCTAATTCTCATATACTGGGAATAATCAGGTTTCCTTACATTCGCTTCCACTTTGGACCTTTGTTCCCTTAGCTTTATTTCTTCTTTCTCGTTTGCTCTGATGATCTGTTTGAGGTCGGCTTCTTTATCCTTCAGGTCCTGGCGCAGTTCAAGAATAAGGGGAGTCAGTTCTCCAATTTCATTCTCGACTTTTTTGCTGAAATCCGCGAGTGCATCGTTCTCCATCTCCATTTTTTTTATTTTAGTGTCGGCGTGGTCAATCTCTTTAGTCAGCGCGTCATATTCTTTGTTATTTCTTACCGAGTAAAGCTGGGATTTATGTTTCTTCTGACCGTCGGCCAGAATCTGGATATCAGTTTCGTTACTCTCTCTTTTGGTGAGTGATTCGTCTTTTTCTTTCTGTTTGTTCTCAACAATCCTTTCAAGATCGTTAAGTTTTTCCTCTAATGCTTTAACAGCTAACGGAAGATCGCCTCTTAACTCTTCAAGCTGGTCAAGCTGAACATCAAGAAGCTGAAGTTTGTACAATGTTTTGAGTTTGTGAATCAAGTTATTTTCTCCTTTGTCTGTAATTAAAAACTTTTACGGGATTTCTCAGATATTGGGAAATCAAAATATCCGCGGTCTTTTTGCCGCTGTTTATAAAAACTTCCAGGTAATTTTTTAGTTTTTCCAGGACCACGACTTCCGTTTCAAAATGCCCTGCATCTATCATCAAAATATTTTCGAATGCGTCAAAGTATGTATGGTACTTAATGTCAGCAGTGATAAAAGCATCCGCACCGGCTCTGACAGCTTCGGGCAAAAGCTCGCTCCCTGAACCGCCGCACACTGCAACTCTTTTTATAAGAGAAGTTTTTGCTTCCGAATGCTTTACCGACGGGGTCTTAAGAATCCGGCAAACTTCATTCAAAAATAAATCCTTTTCTACCGGCTTGTCAAATTCCCCGATTGCCCCGAATCCGAAGTTAATATTTTTGTTTTCCAGCGGATAGATATCATAGGCCGGTTCTTCATAAGGGTGGGCAGATTTCATTCTTTCAATTACTTCACCAAGATTCCACTTATCCGCTATCACTTCCAGCCTCACTTCCGGGGCCTCTTCAATATTCCCTTTCCTGCCAATCGCGGGATTGCTTAAATCCGAACCCAGGAATGTCCCCTTCCCTTCCGATCTGAAGCTGCAGTGGGAATACTCACCGATAACTCCTCCCCCCGCTGAAAAGATTGCCTCTGAGACTTCGCTGACATTTTTTCCGGGTACAAACACAACCAGCTTAAATTGTGCCTTACTGATTGCACTGAGGAACTTAACATTTTTAAGTTTTAGTTTTTTTGCAAGTTCAAAACTCACGCCGTTTTTTGTAAAGTCGAGGTTTGTGTGAGCCGAGTAGAGAGTGATGTTATTTTTTAGAAGAAGTTCGATTAGTTGGGAAGTCGGGTCAGTAGAGGTTTGTATTTTTTTTATCGGTGCAAAGATCAGTGGGTGGTGAGAGATTATGAGGTTGCACTTTTTGGCAATCGCCTCATGGACAATCTCCCGGGTTAAGTCCAGACAAATTAAAACGTTCCTCACTTTAATTTCTCTGGACCCAACCTGAAGTCCGGTATTGTCTTTTTCCCAGGCGATCCCACGGGGAGCCCAGTTCTCAATATGTCTGAAGATTTCTTTTATTTCCATAGTGTCGGACCTGTCAAAAAACGGACGAGGTCAAAAAAAAATGCACCTTTTTTTAAGGAAGGTGCATTTTATTTTAAATTTTCTTGCTTTGTATTTTAGCTTTTACGCAAACTAAAGATGTCAGATATTTAATAATCAGATATTTTTTTACATTCATATTGTAAAAATAAGAGATTTTGTGGAAAGATACAAGAGAAAATCGAATCTACCAAGAAAATAATTTAGAAATGCGGGGAGGGAGAGAAAAAATTGCCTTTCGCCTTTTGACCTTACAACTTTATGAAGCGTTCCAAGCTTCATCCCGCCTTGGGCGGGACAACTTTTGTTCCTTTTCCACCCATCTGCCGTCTTCTTTGATCAGTTCAATCAGATCCCGGACTGCGTTTTCAGAGTTGACATTTCTTTTAATAATTTCTTTCCCGCGGTAGAGGGTTATTTTCCCCACACCCGACCCGACATATCCGTAATCAGCGTCCGCCATTTCCCCGGGACCGTTGACAATGCACCCCATAATCGCAATCTTTACTCCTTTGAGATGCTCCGTCTGCTTCCTGATCATCTCTGTTGTCTCCTGAAGATCAAAGAGAGTCCTTCCGCATGAGGGGCAGGCAATGTACTCGGTCCTGGAAATCCTGACTCTTGCAGCCTGCAATATCCCGAAAAGCACCCTGTTAACGTCCTTATGTTCTGTGCTCCCGCAACTCAGCCATGCTCCATCGCCAAATCCGTCAACCAGCAGACCTCCGATATCCGTTGAAGCATAAAGCGTAAAATCTTCCGGTGTAATGCTTTTGTAATCTTTCCTGATGATTACGGGGTGATCTATCCCCTTCTCCATCAACTTAAAAAACATGCTCCTGAGAGTTGGCATCCAATGCTCCCTGCCTGAACCCAAAACTAATATTACCCGGCTTTCTCCCTTAATGTACTCAAGATTTTCATCAGTGCCATCCGGTAAATCCATATATACAAAATTGCAGAGTGCCCCGGTGTCAACTCTCTTTTTATATGCTCCGAGGTTTTTATAGAACGGATAGATCTTAAGACCAGCAGTAAGAGATTCCGGCTTGAATTTCTCTGCGTTTACAATCAGCCGCAGTGTGGCAGGTAAATTTATATTGCACTCAGTATTGCCGAGGAATATAAAATCAGGTGCAGAATCGCTTATAAGCCATTTGTCAGTCTCCGCATTGTAGAGATATCCGACCGGTTTCAAATCCTCCATAGTCAGTTCCTTCCTGCCGGAAAAATCCGCAACCACTCCCGGAACGTTATCCTCCCCAATGCCGGCAAGAGAGGAAGTTTTTCTCCTCTTATAATCAAACGGGGAAAAATCAGGAATATCCGACAGATTAACAGCAATCCCGGAATCCTCTTTCCTATCCCGGAAATTATAGCGGTTAGCGAGGGCAATTGCAACCGGTGCTTCAAACTCGGGATCCTCAGTCAGCGATACGCGAATCGTATCCCCCAGCCCGTCTTCAAGGAGAGAACCAATGCCGAGAGCGGATTTAATCCTTCCGTCCTCACCGCCGCCGGCCTCTGTCACACCCAGGTGCAACGGGTAATTCATTCCCTCAATATGCATCCTGTAAACAAGCAGTCGGTATGCTTCAACCATTACTTTTGTATTGCTGCTTTTCATAGAAAGAACAATGTTATGAAAATCGAGGTCTCTGCAGATCCTTAAAAACTCAAGTGCGGATTCCACCATGCCCGAAGGCGAATCTCCGAACCTGCTCATAATCCTGTCGGAGAGTGAACCGTGATTCGTCCCAATGCGCATGGCAGTTCCGTGCTCTTTGCAGATTTTTACAAGCGGGGTGAATCTTGTTCTTATCCTTTCAAGTTCCTCCGCATATTCATTGTCAGTAAATTCGATTGATTCAAACTTTTTCTTATCAACATAATTCCCCGGATTGATCCTTACCTTCTCCACGATTTTAGCGGCAAGCTCTGCGGCATTCGGCGTGAAGTGAATATCGGCGATTAACGGAACATCATATCCGCGTAGTTTAAGTTCCTTTTTTATCTCAGCCAGATTTGCCGCTTCCTTAATGCTTGGTGCGGTGATCCTTACATACTCGCAACCGGCTTCAACCATTCTTATAGTCTGTTCCACGGTCGCGACAGTGTTCATCGTATCCGTGGTTGTCATCGACTGAATCCTTACCGGGTTGTCCCCTCCCAACGGAATTTTACCGATATAAACCTCCCGGGTTTTCAGGCGGGAATAATTTGTTAAACTGTTGCAGTATTTATTATCGGTCATATCTTTTTATTATCATAAAGTAAGTTTAAAGACCAGGTATGAAGTCTTCTGATGCCAGTTAAGGATAAAAGCAACACCGGCTGAGGCTGAATAGCTCTCTGAAAGCGGGATCTCTTTCGTTACTTCATACCCGATGTTAGTGAACTCAAACTTATCAGTTGTTATTCTGTTCCAGTCACTGATGCCCTGAGCTGCACCGGCGAATATTTTATTATCCAGATTTGAAACGGCAAAATTATATCCAAGCTCAACATAAAAAGATTTATAACCGGGGTAGTCATTAAAAATCAACTGAGAAACAAGGAGGCTTACCGGCAGCTTCTCCGGACCGGCATATTCAAAAGTAATATCGAGGGTATGAGCGCCTTCCCCTTTCCCTTCGAAATTATTTACCGGGGTATTCAGGTACGGGAACATATAGTCAGTAAGCGCAAGAGAGTAAACCCCGCAGTTCTCAACGGGGAGGATATATTTAAGCGATAAGTCCTGCTCGGTATATTCACCGTTTACCATATAAGCGCCCCACGCGCCTATTTCCAACAGTCCGAATTTCTTTGTATCACAGGTAATGTAGAACGAAGGCTGAATACTTGGTGAAGGCCCGCCCCAGTCAACCCCGCGCCAGATATACCTGCTAACAACATCCACTCCGGCTTCAATGCTAAAGGGTGATTCGGATTCCTGTCCGTTAGTTAACGGACTAAGCGGAAAATAATTCAGAAGAAGCAAAAAGAGAAAAAAGAAGGAGAATTTCATATCAACCTCAATTAGTAAATTTCATAATAAGACATGGTGTAAAATTAACGAAGTTTGGGAAGATAATCAAAGCTAAATAATCCGTTAGCTGATGGATTAGCCACAATATATGACAATGGGGCTAAAGCCCGGAGTGGGGGTATTCCCATCCGTTGCTTAAAAGCAACGGAAATATTTCTCCCATCCGTTGCTTAAAAGCAACGGAAATAGGTTAATAATCAGTCTTCCTCTTTTTAACTCCTCAACTAATAACCAATAAACATTTCCCCTTACTTAACATCGCTCTTGACTTTCGGAAGGGTAAAATAGAAAGTGCTTCCGGTATTTTCCTTGCTATCCGCCCAAATTTTCCCGTCGTGCATTTCTACAAATTCCTTACAAATAATCAAGCCTAAACCGCTGCTTTTTTCCCCTTCAGTCCCTTCGCGTCCCACTCTCTCACCCACCGTGAATAGTTTTTTGCAAAGCTCTTCCCCCATCCCAATTCCGCTGTCTGAAACTGCTATTTCAATCATGTCTTTTTCTGTCTCACCGGCAGATACAATAATCTTCCCTCCCGGTTTGGAAAATTTCAATGCGTTTGATAATAAATTTCTTGCCACTGAATTAATCATAATTTCATCAGCGTGAACCTGCAAAGATTCAGGGATTTTATTGAGAAAGGAAATTTCCTTTCGTTTTAAGCTTTGTTCAATAATATCGAAGTTATGAGAGAATAAAGCCCTTAAACTGAGATTGGCAGGTGTAAGACTAATACCGCCTTTGTTAATTTGAGCCCATGTCAGCAAATTATCCAAAAGCTTGAAAAGGGTTTTTGCAGATGTGTTCATCGCTTTGCTAAAGTTCAATAATTCATCTCGGGGAAATGACCTGATATTTTCAGCAAAAAGCTCAGTAAGTCCCAGAAAACCCTGGAAAGGACCTTTTAAATCGTGAGCAAGAACAGAGAAGAACTGATCCTTTTCGGCATTAGTTTTTTCAAGTTTTTCTTTAGTTTCTAAAAGCTCTTTCTCCGCCTGCTTGCGCTCGGTGATGTTCTCATGCATTAAGACAAATTGCTCCGGCTTTCCATACTTATCTTTTATAGGAAAAATAACCGCACTGACCCAGATAAAAACATCCGGGGCTTCGGGTATTAGATCATGGGCATTGTAATAGGCATCCGGAAGACGAACGACTTCTCCGTTTTTTGCCTGTTTCATTAATTCGTCTAATCCTTGTTGCATTATTTGAAAATCACTGAACATCGAATGGTCCGGAGGAGGCACTGCGCCAAAAAGCCGGGTGTGTGCTGAATTTACGCTGAGAGTGTATCCATCCTTATCGAGAATTTGAATTGACATCGGGTTTTTTTCTATGACGTCTTGCAATTTACTTTCCGCCTTCTTCCGCTCGGTAATGTCATGATAATTTAGCAATACACCATTTATAACCGGGTCATTAATAAGATTTGTAGCAGCCAGGAGTATTGGTTTATAGCTTCCGTCTTTACATTTATATCTGAGCTCTATCCTTTTTTGCGACTTATCATTTCCCATCAAGGTAAAGAATTCTTTTTGAACCCGCTCTAAGTCGTCCGGATGAACGATTAACCAACTGTCAGTACCTTCAATTTCCTGCTTGTTCCAGCCAAACCATTTCTCAATATTGGAACTCGTATATTTGATAAAGCCATCTGCACCAACTATTCCAATTACATCCTGAATATTGGATATCATTGCGCTATGCCTTCTCTCGCTGTCATTCAGGTCACGGGTTAATTCCTCAGCCTTTTTATTTGCTCTGATATTGGTTGTTACAAGTGCCATATAAAGCAAAAATAACAAAATGCTTATACTGGTTCCTCCAATTCCAAAAAACCAGACATTACTGTAGCCAAGACTCGATGAAACAGCATCATATTGCGTATACTTTAGAAACCATTTATAATCATTAAAGGAAATTGAAGTTTTTTGTGAGAAGATGAAAGAAGATTCTGTTATTTCTTTAAGCACTTTCCTGCTGTCATAGAGCAGGGCATCCTGATTGTATGTGGAATTATCATAAATCTCTAAGCGAAGGTGCCTTTCTATTAATGTCTCGTAACCTCCCAGAATACCCGCCATCAAATCATTCATTCTATAAGGACTGTATACCCAGCCTTGAATGGCACGGCGCCGCTCTTCAATAGTTCCAACCGGCATATCCTGCTTATAAACCGGTACATACATCAATGTTCCCGCCTGAATATCCTCATTACTTTCCTGCACAAGAGTTATTTTTCCGGATATTGATACGATATTATGATCTCTGGCTTTTTCCATTGCCTCTCTGCGGACTGGTTCTGAAAACATATCATACCCAAACGCCCGTAAGTTCCTTCCGGAAAACGGTTCCAGATAAATGATTGAGGTGTAGATTTCCCGTTTACCCTTTGGTCTTACCGTGTAATCCGGAAACCCTTCAGCTCTGATTATCTTTTCATGCAGAGCTAACTGATCCGGCAGGATTATTGCTGAGTATCCCACTCCCTGAATTCCGGGGAGGTTTTTTTCTATCATTTGACGGTTATAGGAGTTCCGCCATTCCTCTCGCGTTATTCCGTCGGTATCTACAAAAAAAGCAGCCTTACTTCTAAGCAACTGAGCATGAGCATAGAGTCTTGTAGATATTGCATTGTTAATTTCCTTACATGCAAAATCAAACTCATTTTTTTCATCTCTATCTATACCCGCTTTTATTGCCAGAGATGCTGCTAAAGATAAAAATACGCCCGCTGTCACAAAAATAACAGCCAGCCATATTTGTCTCCGTTCTTTAGGAGATAAAGATTTGTTTTTTGGGAATTTTAGAATAAATTCAAACAGTGAGTTTGATGTTGAATGGAGTGAAACAGAATTAGTAATCGGCATATTTTGCTCTTTAAGCTGAATTAATTAGGTTATTTTCTTCAATTACCGAAAGTTGATTTTAACAATAAGCAAAGTAGTGAAACCCAAGGAATATACCAAGATTAATAATTAATAATTAGGAATGGTTTCAATGTTGCCGTTGCCCGTCAGGTAACTTGCGTGAAACAGTTCCAGTCGCCTATGAAAACAATAGCACACAGATGACGCAGATAACACGGATTGACACAGATCAAACGATTAATGAGAGGAATGGAACTACAATTTTTACAGAAGATAATTAATCACAAAACCGGTGATGATATTCGAGATAATGAATGCACCGTAGATTTTATTTTTGAAACTCTCCAGCTTGTCAATCTTTGTATCCAAAGATGAAACAGCGGAATGAATCTCCGCAACATTTTTCCTGATATAGGAAATGTCCTTTTCAATCAGCGATATGCGTGTTTCCAAATTCATAAGCAGGGTAAACCAAATTTATAAAGCAAGGAAGGTAAAGACAGCATTTCTTCTGCCTTTATCTTCCATTGCCCTATATTTTACAGGACTGCAGATGCACTTTGTGAATTCAGGAGATGAGTTCCGTTCACATCCTCAACCGATGCCATCAGATAAACAGTTTTTCTCTGATACCTTGCCCCAAAGCTTAGCTGAACCGGGTCAAGAGAATCGGTGAAACTGTACTGAGCGGCAAAGTTATAAGAAGCCACTTCCTTCTCAACGGGAGTAACCTGGAACGGCGGATCCTTTTCCGCCTCAACCGGATCGCTGTAAACAATCGAGCCGAGAAAGCGGACGTTAACCCCTTCGGCGGGAATATAAGCCAGTCCGTTAAGAGCAGGCACCGTTGCGGTAACCGCACTCTCAGTCAGGTTTATATTGCTCAGGACAATTGCAAACCCGTCAACAACAATCGTATTGTATTCGGTGGGAGCAGTATTGCCGGAGAGGGCGAAGTTTTTGGAAAAGAGAGCGTGATAACCGGAGAAGAACCTTCCGCGGATTTTCTCATTCAAATCATGCAGAGCGGGAATCTGATTAAGACCCGCGCAGAACCTACCGGTAGTCCTAAACTTCTGGTAAGTGTTCGTAAGCTTCTCATAAACGCGTCCCGTGGGGATAGGTTTAATCGCAAAGATGTTACGACCTTTAACAATGCGGGCATAGATCGGGCCAAGAGAGCCGCTGATTTTCCCATTCGGATTTTGATAAATAATAGCCATAAAAGAACCTCAATAAATAGTGAAAAATAAATTACGGTGTAAACATAAAACAGTGCCGTCGGCAAAAGAAGGTGAATTTGTTACATAAACGCTGCGGGAGGGGGAGAGGTCGGAGGTCGGAAGACAGAAGTCGGAAGGGGGAGGAGAGAGGAAAGGGAAAAGTTCAAAATATTATTGCTCTTATTACCGTTGGATTTATCCAACGGCTGTTAGTTCCCCGTAATAAGGGCTTTAGCCCCATTTAAAAGACAATGGGGCTAAAGCCCAAAAATAGGAGAGCATCTGTACCCGTCAGATAAATCTGACGGAAATATATTCCTTTATGAAGCGTTCCAAGCTTCATCTGCTTGCATCCCGCTTGCGGGACAGGCCTTGGGCGGGATAACTTTATAACTTTACAACTTTACAACTTTTTATCTTTAGAGTTTCTTTTTACCCGGGAAACCCTCCCTAACCCTCCCTCAGTCAAAGGACTGATTTTCAATTTGGTAAAGGGAGGGAACTTTGACAAAGGGGGGTTTCTTTTATTTCAGTACCACCATCTTCTTCGTACTTACAAAATTGCCGGCATTTATTTGATAGAAATAGACACCGGTAAAGATATTCTTCGCATTATATGCAACCGAATGATACCCTGCCGGTTTTTCTTCATTTACCAGCACAGCAATCTCCACCCCGGTAATGTCATAGAGTCTCAAGCTCACAAAACTATTTACCGGCAACTGATAACTGATCACCGTTGACGGATTAAATGGATTCGGATAATTCTGGGAGAGGGAATAATTTTCTATTTGAATGTTTTCATCTTTAACATCTGAAACAGAAGTATATTGAGCTGTTACTCTATATCCTGAATAATACAAAGAGTTTTGCATATTATTATAATAAAGAGCAAAAGCACCGTCAGAAGCAATCCAGGCGCTATTTTCCCATTTGAAATATTCACCGAGTGTAGCATTCCCGTTATTATCATAAGTTAAGGTAAATCTGTAATCATTCAGCCAGGCGTTATTTGTCCATAGTTCATAGAGTTCAGTCAACTGATTCCCGTTATTATCATAAGTTGATGTGTATCTGTAATCATTCAGCCAGGCGTTATTTGTCCAGAGTTCATAGAGATCAGTCAGCGGATTCCCGTTATTATCATAAGTTATGGTGACTCTGGAATCATTCATCCAGGCGCTATTTGTCCAGAGTTCACTTAGATAAGCCAGCACATTCCCGTTATTATCATAAGTGTAGGTGTATCTGGAATCATTCATCCAGGCGTTATTTATCCAGGTTTCAAAGAACTCCGTCAGCGGATACCCGTTATTATCATAAGCTATGGTGTATCTGTATTCACTCACCCAAGCGTTATTCGTCCAGTTTTCCCAGAGCCCGGTGAGCCTATTCCCGTTATTATCATAAGTGTGGGTGTATCTTGAAGCATTCATCCAGGCGTTATTTGTCCAGTTTTCCCAGAGCCTGGAGAGCCTATTCCCGTTATTATCATAAGTGTAGGTGTATCTTGAAGCATTCACCCAGGCGTTATTTATCCAGGTTTCACTGAGAAAAGTCAGCCTATTCCCGTTAGCATCATAAGTGTACGTGTATCTGGAATCATTCAGCCAAGCGTTATTTGTCCAAATTTCATCGAGCACAGTCAGCATATTCCCGTTATTATTATTAGTAAAGGTGCTTCTGGCGGAATTCGCCCAGGCATTATTTATCCAGGTTTCACTGAAAAAAGTCAGCATATTCCCGTTATTATCATAAGTGTAGGTGCTTCTGTCGGAATTCGCCCAGGCGCTATTTGCCCAGGTTTCACTGAGAAAAGTCAGCATATTCCCGTTATTATCATAAGTATAGGTGCTTCTTGAATTATCCGAGATATAACTATATACAATAACTTCCTGTGGTAAATAAGTTACAGAATTACTCTTATTTGTCTGTTTCAGATTATTCCGGTTATTAAACTGCGGATGATGACGAAGTGAATCAAAGTCACTTCCGGCAGCAACCCTGTCAATCCCGGGAAACTTGAGACGATGAAATTGCTTATCCGTCTGAGCAAATAATGCAACTGCTAATAAAATAAAAAGTACAACTATATTTTTCACAGAACCTCCTAAAAAAAGTTAAATGTTATCTGCTGAAATTTAACTATCATTACGATAAGAAAAAAACTATTAAGACACAAAAGCAGGAAGGAGGAAAGAGAAAAGAGGAAAGAATGATTGAATGGATGAATGGAGAAAGGGAGAGGAATGTTGGAATAGTGGAATGATGGAAAATTGATGTTTGTTCCCGCCCAATCGGGACAAGTGATTTGTTAATTTGTTGATTTGTTTATAACTTTACAACTTTACAACTTTACAACTTTACAACTTTACAACTTTACAACTTTACAACTTTACAACTTTATAACTTTACAACTTTACAACTTTATAACTTTATAACTTTATAACATAGAACAGAGGTGACATTGATTGAGGAGATTTTCTATTAAATCAAGACGGAAGACCACAAGCTCAGTGTGATGAATGCTGCTATTATTCCTGCCCCGACAAGCAGGTTGGCAAGCTTTGGATTTAACTCATATTCTGTTGCCACTATCGCAGCCGTTATCATTGGCGGCATGGCAGCTTCAAAAACAGTCACTTTGAACAGAAGATCCCCCGGATCCATAAATACCCGGTAGATAAGAAAAATAATTGCCGGGAATAAAATAAGCTTCAGGATCAGTCCCGTCGCCAGTTCTTTTTTTATCTCCCCTATCTTACCGAAATGAAGCTGATAACCGACGGATAATAATGCCAGTGGGGACAATGTCATCCCAAGCCGGTCAAGTATCACAATTAACAATTTAGGATATTCAACCGGGAGTAATGCAACAGCCACTATTATCGAAATGAACGGTGGGAATGTCAGTATCTTCTTCAGAACCGACCCTGCATGCCCCTCCCCGTTCCCTATCGGACTGTATTTGTGCGCAATAAATATCCCGAATGTTGATAATACCAGGAATGAGCCGAATTGATCAATCATCAGTCCCATCGGAATTCCCTTCTTTCCCAAAAAGACTTCTATCATGGGCAATCCGACAAAAGAAGTATTCCCCAGCCCGCAGACTAATATCAGCACGCCGATTGTAGTTTTATCCCAATGGAAATATGATCCCAGCCTTGTAAAAACCACGTAGGCAATTCCGAAGAATATCCACGGCATCAGAACCGGAAGAATAATACCGGCAGTAAACTTGAACGTGTGCAGATATAAGATTGTCAATGCGGGAAGGGAAACATATATAATCACTGAGTTCAGCACTTTAGGACTGTTTTCCGGCAGGACACCCGTCCTCCTGAAAAGCATCCCCAGGAGCAGACAGGCAATCAGTAAAATAAAATTAGCCATTATTTTCCCAACAGGTCGAGAAGACCGTTAATTAATGTGAGCGGATGAGGCGGGCATCCGGGAATATAAAGATCTATCTTGTGCTCTTCTAAAAACTTCCTCTCAATTTCTCCGGAGTTTTGAAATATTCCCCCGGAAATTGCACAGGCGCCAAAAAGAATAATAATTTTTGGATCAGGCACAGCATCGTAACATATCTCCGTAGCCTCTGCCATATTCTTTGTTATCGGGCCTGTGATTACTATCCCGTCTGCATGGCGGGGTGAAGCAGCAAATTCAATTCCGTATCTGCCCATATCAAAATTTACGTTACTCAGCGCATTCAGTTCAAGCTCGCAGCCGTTGCATCCTCCTGCCGATATCTGCCTGAGTTTGAGGGACTTTCCGAAATAACTCCTTATCTTTTCTGAAGCAAGCGAAGGATTGAGTTCACTTGTTTGACTCGTGACAATTAAACTTTTTCTGTCGTCTGTAGATAGCCGGCACTTGTTTGTGAAGGATATTATATCTTCCGGGCATGCCTCTTCGCAAAGGGGACAGAAAACGCACCTGCCCAGATCAATTCTCAGGGGGTCGCGGCTAATCGCATCTGTCGGGCATACATCAGCGCAAACCCTGCAATTCTCTCTGCACGGGGTATCCTTAATTTCAGGGAAGCCGCGGTACCTCTCCGGCAGCGTGGCATTCCGGATATCGCGAATCACGGAATTCTTCTGCAGCAGTCTGAGTTTTAATAAATCAATCATTTTATATGTAAAGAATATTCTTCTAATATGTTGTGTCCGTCAGTTGACGGATTTAACTTGTTAATGAAAAACCCCCCTTAATCCCCCTCCGTCTGCTTCGGATCTTCGACATTTGGTAAAGGGGGGAAAGCCGATGCGCCGGAGAATTACAAGTCATGTCCCGAGTAAGATAAATCAAAGCTTTTGTTGCAGAGGGGGAAATCTGAAATAGGAGTTCCGCGCAATGCAAGTCCCAGTCCGTACCAGTTATTGAAAGAGGGATCTTTGATTTTATACATGCCTATCTCGCCCGCCTTACCGGTAAAAGCGGAATGGACTATCTCCCCGCGCCATCCTTCCACAATCGAAACCACTCCTGAATCAGGAACAGCATTCCCCGCGGGATTCAATATATCTCCTCCGGGGAGATTTTCTAACTGCTCAATAATAAACCTAAGCGACTCATCAGTTTCCAGAGCACGTATTTTCCCTCTCGCAAAGACATCTCCGGTCTGAAGATGAATCAGTGATATGGGATAATAACGGTATGCTCCATACGGGAATTGAATTCTTGTATCTGTCTCGATATTGCAGGCTCTTGCCGGTATTCCTGTTAAACCAATTTCCCGTGCGAAATCACGGGATACAGTCCCGACCTCGTCAAACCTCAGCAATGCCCCGTTCGAAGTAAAAAGTACTTCACTGATTTTTAATGCATCTTTCTTTACGGCAGCAAGATTAGCGATTACTCTTTCAATGATTTCATCTGTAAAATCGAAGCGTACTCCGCCGTAATTAAAAAGCCCTCTTCCGAATCTCGAACCGCAGAGTTGAGCGAGACTGTTAATAACGAGAGTCCTGATTCTTCCGTAAGAAGCAGCCACGATAGCTAAGCCGATATCGTTGGCAATTCCGCCCAGGGAGCTTAAATGCATGGCTACCCGTTCAAGCTCTTCCGCTATTGATCTGATTACCTGAGCCCTCAGCGGTATTGGTGTATTTGACAATGCTTCAATTGCTGCGCAGTGTGCGTATGTGTGACCAATCACCGTATCCCCCGCAATTGACTCGGCTAAAATAATTCTTTGATTCGGTTTTGAAGAGGGGATAAGTGATTCAACACCTCTGTGCTGATAACCAAGATTTATTTCAAGATGGTAAACAGACTCGCCGTGGCATTGAAATCTGAAATGCCCCGGTTCAATTACCCCCGCGTGTATTGGTCCCACGGCAACTTCGTGAACTTCCTCCCCTTCCATTTTATAGAACGCGTATTTTTTATCACCCGATATTACATTCTGTTTTCTTACCGGGCGGTGCCAGGGGTGGTCAACCAATTCATAATTATGGTTTTCTGCAAGTTCGCATTCAAAATAATTAGTACCGGGAAAGATTCCCGCATGGCTTTTGTAGACAAGTTTATCCGGGTCAAACTCTCCGCCTGTAATATGAATCGCCGAAGATGCTGCATCCGCAAGAAGGGCAATTATCCGTTCCGGATTCTTTTCATCTATGGGGAAAAGTCCTATCATTCTGCAGGAGGCGGACAAACCCTCCGCAACAGCATCATAAAAAGCGGGGGCGTCGTTGAACGGAATTTCCTCAATACGGAAGGGTTGATTATTCTGTATCCGGAGCGATATCATAATTTAATCCCAAAGTCTTGCGAGATACTCATAATGTTGCGCACCAGAACATCAGGAGAAAAGATGGCAATTGCAATCAGCATTGCCAGAAGGATTATCGAAGAAAAGTGGACAATGTCAAAGTTCTCCTTTCCGTCAGGGGATCGGATTCCGGTTGTGTCGTTATTATCTTCTTTCGAGTAGAGCATCCTTAAAAGCAGCCTGAACATATTGATAAAAATAAAAAGGAGCAGAAACATCACAACCGCGATAAGCCACGGATGAGCGGAGAATAATATTCCCCGGAAAATCATCAGCTCGCTGAAGAAGATGCCAAACGGGGGTGCGGCAGATATTGCGAAAAGTGAAATAAGGAAAAGCCAGCCTGTTAAAGGCATCAGACTGAGGACAGAACTTACCTTACTGATTTCTCTTGATTTATATTTGTGGTGTATATTCCCGGCGTTGAAAAAGAGGACCATCTTATTCAGCGAGTTATATATGACATGATACATGGCTCCGATGAATGCAAGTCCACCTGTCCCTATTCCAAGAATTATGATTCCGAGATGCTCCACACTTGAATAAGCAAGGAGGCGTTTATAATTGCTGACCTTAAACATGGACAGGAACGCAACAAACAAAGAGAGCATGCCTCCGATAATAAGGATTGTCCTGGCAAATCCGTATGATGATGTAGGGACCATGATCTGGAAAATCCTGAGAACTCCGATCAGTGCTGTTAAGCGGAGAGAACCCGACATCAGGGCAGCAATCGGGCTTGGTGCATTGCTTGTGGCATCTATATCGCCGTAATGGACGGGGGCTATTCCGATCTTAGTGCTGAGCCCGACAAATATAAATATGAAACTTGCTTTTAACCAGACCGGGTTTAACTCAACTGCTTTTTTCAGGAATTCAGAGAAAAAGAGCTGTTCCCCTTCCAGCGATGTTCCTGTTGCGGAAAGGGTAAGGAACAAAATACCGATAAAAGCAAAGGCGATACCGACGGAAACGACAAAGAGATATTTCCACATCGCTTCCAGGGCTTCCTCGTTTCTGTAATAATAAATGAGCGGTGCCACGCTAAGCGTAGTCGCTTCAGCAGCCACCCAGTACATGCCAAAGTGATTGCTGAGAATTGCCACTGTGTTTGAAGCCAGATAGAGATTCAGAAAGAGGAAATAATATTTTTTTGACCCCTGTTCCTTTGCCGTGTTGACGCGCTTGAGAAAAGAGAGGGAGATAAACGTCACCCAGAAATATACATTGGAGAGAACGAGCAGGAATAATTTACTCAGCGCATCCGTGCTTAGGAATGCGGGGAGATCCGGCTGATACCATGCGAGGAATATTAAAAACGAAATCAGTAAATGCAAAACACTTACGCCCAGAGAAATAAAATATGCGGCTTTCAGACTCTTTAGGAAGTAGCAGATTCCGGAAGCTATCAGAGGGAGTAATATTAACAATGCAAAACCGGTCATCAGTCTTTCAGCCTCCTTAAAGAAGTCACTTCAAAACCGGCGAATGTGGAACTGATCCTGTTCAGCGCAATACCCATCAGGAATACAACAACAAAGACATCGAGCAATACGCCAATCTCAATAAGCATGGGGAGTTCGGAAGCAAGCCCTGTCCCGAATAAAAATATTCCATTCTCCAGAACCAGAAACCCGGCGACATGAACAATCAGTTTTTTGCGGAAGACAATGATAAGGATGCCCACAACAACAGAGGAGAACCCGGTTGCAAAAGGGATTATCTGAAACGGTGTTGTGGCTGATAAAACGTTCGAGATGATAAAAATAAAAGTCATTGAAACTATAACGAGGAGTAAAAAAGTAAACTGCTGAATTGTAGGCTCTATAACTCTCTTTATGTCAAGATCTATAATTATTTTATTTATATACTTTGGGATCAGGATGACCTTCACAAAAAAGAGGGTGGCAGGGAGAATCAATCCGTAAACAGAGAAATTATCAGTCAGAGGGAACAACAGCAAGATTGAAAGAATAATCCCCTGAATCCTAAGAATAGTCACATAGGATTTTACCCTTGAAGTGACCGCAAGGTAAAACAGGGTTAAACAAAAGAGAATACTCAGAACATTCTGCATAATTGGATCGGATAAATTTTCATTTAGTAAACGTGATTATCAGTAAATTCAAAACTCCTATCGCCGTTGCGAACAGGAGGTAATAAGGGATATTCTTCATTCTGAAACGTGAAGTAACAGTCTCAACAACTGCCAGAAATGTTGAAAGCATCAGGATAATAAAAGCAAAGAGAGTAATTCCGAAAACATAACTCTGAACACCGAACGGATAAAAGAAGGATGCCTCGAGAATAGCGTAGATAAATAACTTTATATAACTTGAGTATTGGTACAAATAGAGATCCATCCCGGAATTATCAAGAATCATAACTTCGTGAATCATGGTAAGTTCCAGATGCGTGTTGGGGTCATCCACCGGCATTCTTGAGCATTCTGCCACAGCGAGAATAAATACCGAAATAGAACAGACAACAATAAAAACTATATAAGCCACATTATCGAGTTTTATCGAGAGATAAATTTCACTTATTGAAGTGAATCCGCTAATGAATGCAATGCTCCCGATTGTAAAAAAGAAGATCGGTTCAGCAAACACAGCAAAAGTTGCTTCTCTTGCTGCACCCATTCCCTCAAAGGAACTTCCTATATCCATAGCGGCAAGAATCTGAAAGAACCTTGCCAGTCCAAGCAAGTAAGCAAAAAGGATAATATCCCCTTTGAAGCTTATCACTGAATCAAGGAAACCAATAGGAAGCATTGCAAGGGCTGCGACCACTGCAACAAAATTAATGACCGGGGAGATTAAGCTGATGAAGGAGGAACCTGTGGAGTTGACAGTTTCTTTTCTGAGGAGTTTTCTGAGTTCATAATAAGGCTGGAAAACAGAGGGGCCGATCCTTCCGGTGAAAGCAGCTTTCTGCTTATTCACGAATCCGGGGAAAAGAGGAATCAACCCGATTATAATGATTAGAAATAAAATTCTCAGAACCAATGAAATCAGATCCATAAAAACGCCAGCAAGCTATAAAATGTTATTGTGACCAGGATTAATGCTATATAGTACCTGATATCCGTATGGCTGAGAATTTCGATTCTTGCGAAGAGGGAGACCATATAGCCGTAAATGCGCTGAAGGATTTTGTAATCAACCAGATCGTATGAATGGCTGCTGAAGCTCCCCTTCGAAGGGAAAATATCAAGAGGTCTTTCGATTTTCTTGCGATAAACCAGAACTGATTTAGAAACTTCATTAAGTTCATCGGCAAAAGAAGAAGCCGTATATTGCATTCTTGCATCCAAGCGGTCATATCCGCATCCCCAGGGATCGGAAATTCTTGCCCCGTATTTTTTCATCAGTGCTTTTTTCCAGAACCAGGTAGTTATCACACCTGCCATTATGGAGACAAACACAAAAGAGATCATCAGCCAGTTAAGGCTGAATAATTCGGCAGAGGAATTACCTGAGACAAAACCCGTTGAGAGAACCCTGTTGACAATCCCGATAAAGGGGAAAGGATAAAACCCAATCACGATGCAGAGTCCGGCAAGAATCGTGAGGGCTGTATAATCGTACACAGAAACATGAAATGTTTTTGTCTCTTTCCTGGCAGTTCCGAGAAACATGATTGAGTTAATTTTTGTGAAGCACGCAACAGCAAGACCGCCAACGAGAGCAAGGACGACCATAGAAATCAGCATAAGCAAGGGATAGTAGCTTTGAAGTTCCTTTGCGGTTTTGAAGAATCCGTTATAGATAATAAACTCTGAAATAAAGCCGTTGAACGGAGGGATTCCGCTGATAGCAACGGACCCGATCAGGAAGAGAAGGACAAAATATTTCGCTTTATTGACCACACCCCCCATTAATTCAATATTTCTTGTCCCCAGATTCTGATATAAGATTCCGCTGCCCATGAACAAAAGGCTTTTAAATATTGCGTGATTCAAAGTGTGAAGGAGGGCGCCACCAAAACCAAGAATCTGGATTGGAATTGAGTTATAAGCCGATCCGATAAAACCAAGACCTATTCCGATGCCGATGATACCGATATTTTCAACCGAGTGATATGCAAGCAGTTTTTTTATATCATGCTGCGCCAGTGCATACCAGACTCCAAAAACGGCACTGAACATTGCCACAATCAATATACACCACCCTATCCATTCCGGCGGTGCGGGTAGTATTTGAAATGTTCTCAGGATTCCGTAGATCCCTGTTTTTATGATCACGCCCGAGAGGAAAGTGCTGAAAACAGTAGGGGCAACAGGGTGTGCCCTTGGAAGCCAGAAGTGGAACGGCATGAACCCCGCTTTCATTCCGAAAGCGACAAATGAGATTGCATACAAAAATATGAACAGGCTTCCCGAATCCGGGGTTAACCGGAAATCGCTTATCAGCCACGAATTACTTTGATTGTGAAGCAGGAAGAAGAAGATATAAAGCAGGAAGCCAATAACGTGAGAGACAACGAGATAATAAAAACTTCCTTTCTGCACTTCCTCTTTTTCTCTCTCAAACACCATTCCGAGATAGGAAGTTATACTCATCATTTCCCAGCAGACCAGAAATATTATTGCATTGTTAGCGATGACCACTAACTGCGTTGAGACAAGAACAAGCGAATAAATAATAAGAAAACTTTTTACCGGTCTCCCCTCTTCAATATAGTGATTCACGTAAGAGTAGCTGTAGATTGTCAGGGGGATAGCAATAAGCTGGATGACACCAAGGAAATATAAAGCAAGCGAATCAAATCTGAAGAGTTCTTCCGGTAATCCAAAAAAGCTAATCCCCTGCTGAGGCAAATTGCCCCAGACGAGAGCAGCGAAAGTGGAAGCAAAGCCGGGAATCAGGCTGAGTAAAATCAGAGCATGAGCCACAGCAGACAGGTTCTTTTCTTCAGTCAGGTGTCTGATTTTCAAATTTTTAATAAACGGGATAAAAACCGGGAAAGCCAATTGGATGAGGAGAGTATAGAAAAAAAACTGCATAGGAGAGTCAGTTCCTGGAATTTTCGATATGGCTTATAATATCGAGGATTTCAGCAGAATCGAGCCTTTGTTCGAGTGAAAAGCGGAAAGTTTCTTTTGAGAGGAGGAAGCTGAGATGAGCAATAAGACTCAGGTGCTGTTTGATAGTCTGGGATATGAGAAGAATCACGGTATGTACGGGTTTCCCGTCAAGGGATTTCAGGGGGAGTTGTTTTTCCGGGAAGAAGAAATTAATGAGGGGTTTGTTCCTTCCGACCATAAGAGGGATTCGAGGATGAGGGAGGCTAATGCCGTTGCCGATTGCAGTGCTCATCAGTTCTTCGCGTCTTTTGAGTAATTGGGCAATGATTGATTTATCAATCGCCGCGTCAAGATCAAGCAAATCAACCATCCGGTCAATATAAGTATCTTCGTTAAAATCGCATTTATAAAAGAAGGAGCCTTGATCAAGAATGGAATTCAATGAATCCACCTGATATTCGGCAAGTTTACCGGTTCCGGAGATATTCATGGGGATATTGCGGCTGAGCGCCCACTCGATAATCTGCTGTTTATTAAAAAACATCCTGTCGTTTATGAGTTGGAAAGGGATATCCTTTTTTTTCAGAAGGATTTTTATCTCCTTTTCAGGCATCAGCAGCAAGCACTCAATATCTTTGATAGTCAGATCCAAAAAAACAAATCCTGATAATTAATAAAACGGAAACTCCGGAAATAAAAACAATTACTTAAAACGAAACTTAACAATAAATGAAGTTTTATGCAAATTGTTGAACAGAATAAATAATTAATTAAGAATTAGGAATTAAGAATTAGGAATAAAGGGAAAGTTGTAAAGTTATAAAGTTCGTAAAGTTTATCAAGTTATAAAGTTATAAAGGGAAGAAGGAGAAAAGGTTAAAAGGTTAAAAGATCAAAAGGTTAAAAGATTAATTCAAAGGAAGTAGTTGAGGAGAAAGGCGATGAGGAGATTGGAGAGAATTAATGCGCCGTAGATTTTGTGTTTGAAGCTTTCAAGGTTGTCAATTTTTGTGTCAAGGGAGGTGAGAGAGGAATGGATTTCGGAGACACTCTCTTTAATGAAAGAGATGTCTTTTTCAATTAATGATATTTTAGTATTCAAATTCATAAAGATTTAACCATTCTCGACCAGTCGGGACAGGCGAATATTGCGTACCTAAAGGCACGCATTTT